>WNGJ01001462.1_pt1 | contig 23268 bp, 17 predicted proteins | sample 5400611 | NCBI WGS metagenome assembly WNGJ01 (sample SAMN13153375, study PRJNA577476) | soil metagenome | isolation source: 40 cm soil or saprolite under Garry oak tree replicate 1 | place: USA:California | collected 2016-06-15
CCTGCTTTAGCGGACCGGATGCATTGGCTGGATCACGGAGCTAAAGGCAAAGCGCAACCGCGGTGTCTTCGTCCATGGCGTCGACAATCGCACGCTGCCGCTTCGGATTGTCCCGCTGTTCGATGACCCGCCGTGGGTCGACTTTCAACTCGTCCGAGCGCTTGACCTGCGCGGTGGCGAAAGCCCAGTGCCCAAAGAGTCCGATGAGCTCCGAATCGACATTTGCGCTCATAGTTCGCAATTTACCCGAATCCACGCCCAAACTCGCGCGGGGACTGGTTGTGCAGGGCAACCCCCGGGGGGCATAGTCGCAGGTCAACATGTGAATTCGAATTGGGAAAGCGGACGTAGAGACTCGTCGCCTTAGCTCGTCCCCTCGCCCTCGAACGTACCTACAAGATCCAGGTTGCACTTGAAGCCATCGTAGACAGCTCCGCTCGTACAGTCCTCCAACGTGACCACGCCTTGTAGACCCGTCTCCGGCCTGTCGCCGGGACCGCAAACGGCGCGCGGCACCGGCCCGCTAAAGGGCTGCGAAGTCGGAGCTTTGGCGCACGCTTGGCCGAAAGCGAGCAGCACAACTGTTGTCGCGAGAGGCACAACGAGAACCGCGAGTTTGCCGCTCTCACAGACTACATATTCGAGCAGATTCCGCCGAACAGCACGCATGCTCCCTCCTCCTTTAGAACACTCAGTGAAACGCGGTAGGTACGCGATTCGGCCACCCCGCGCGATTTCAGTTCTGCTCACCGGGCGGCGTTCTACTCGTTGGGAAGGGCCAGACGCCATTTTCAAATTTGAGAACGAGAAGACCATTGTCCTGGCAGGTCGTCCAAAGAACCCCTTCCTTGGCGTCCAGGTGCGCCTGCGCGGAGCACCAGTCGGGACCGCCCGCAACCCAGTTGTTGACGGAATTGACCGCGCCGCTCACACCAATGTGGTTTGATCCCGGGCTGGGAGTCGTGGTACCGGCCGGGTTGTAGTAGGCGACCTCTTTCGGGCGCCGCGGGTTGCGGATGTCGAATACGCGAATCCCCGAATTGAAATAGCCGCATACCAGCGTCGTCGCTTCCTGTCGGTTGTCGACGCTGCAGTAGTGGCTTCCATAGGTGAAGTTAGTTTGCCCGACAATGTCCGGAAGCGTCGCTCTGCAGTTCGCCGGATCGTGCACTTCGAGTGCCAGGCGCGAAACAATCCTCGGCCTCGTTTCGTCGCCGATATCTATCAGTCGCGCCATCGGGTACGGCGGCAGGTTGGCGGCGCAGGCAGCGGCGGGACCCGCTGTGCCGTTTCCGGCCGGTCCTCCCTCGTCGACGAACACGATGTAAGGCTTGCCGCCGATATGAACGTTGATCGTGTGTTGAGAGGAACCGCCATCTTTCCAGAAGAGCCTACTGATCAATCTGACCCGCGGGTTGGCTTTGCGTGCCTGGATTTCGCTTGTGTCGTAAATCAGCAGTCCGTTGACCGCCAACACACTCGGATTCACCAACTCGGCTGCTGTCGGAATCGTGGCAAGCGAAACAAAATAGCCTCGATTTCCATCATCGCTGATCGACATACCATGTGTGATGAGGGCGATGCCGCCCGCTGGAATTGGCGGGACATTGGGTCCCGGTAGCCAGGTGGCGATCAACTTCGGCTCGGTTGGAATCGTCGTATCGACGGCGTAATACTGGCGGTTGGTGAGGTCACCGCCGTAATACGTCAGGCCGTCGGGCGCCCAGCTTCCTTCGTGGCCGACAACGGCATTGGTAGGTACCACACCGGTGGTACCGTTGGGGAGGCCAACGTCGATGGTGGCGAGAAGCTGCGGATAGCGGCAGTCGACTGAAACATCGTAGATATCGACGCCCGCTCCTCCCCAGCCGGCCAGGCCCCCGTTGTTGCCCTGGTTCGCACCTAGCAGTGCCCGGCGCTCATTGACCTTGAGTGACTCCCACGGATCGAGCATCGACGACGTCGTCAGATATCCGGCCACCGTAGGTCGGTCCGCGCGTGTGACATCGATCACCGGCACTCCGAGCTGCGTCCGGTTTACGGTGCTGTACGAGGTCCCGTGGTAGGCGCATTTGTGCACGCGGTCTTTGAATTCCGCAGATTGCCAGTTCGCGCCGTCGCCTCGAACCTGACCGATGAGCTTCAGATTGCAGCTAAAACCCCCGAATCCGCTGGCACGAAGCGCGGCCGGAACCTGCCCTTGCAGGGCCGTCTCCGGATTGTCTTCTTCGCCGCAGCTGGCCTTGGGCACCGTGCGGAAACTGCGCCCGTCGGCATCGTCTTCGGTAGAAACGGCCGCTGTCGCAACGAGCGCTTTGGCCGCCGTAGCTGTCGCCGGAGCAGCCTGACCGATCGACCCAGGCGAACTACCACCACCGCACGCGGCGAGCATCAGTGCTGAACCAACGGCCAGACCGCCTGCCAGCAGTCTGCCAACGCAACGCGTGCTAGTTGTCGTTTTCATCGCTTCCTGCTGTCTCGTTATCGATTCGTCCATGATCGGCTCCGTTGGAGAATTCCGCTCAACCCGCTTCCTTTCACTGTGTTCTGTAGTACGCGAAATCGCGCATCGCAATTGGACCTTGGTCGACCTCGAGTCCTGAGCGCTGACGCATCTTGTGATTTCCGACTCACGCAGCGTTTTCCGACCTCCGGACTCTATGAGCGAATTGGCATTCACTTGGAGAATTCCGCTCAACTTTCAACGGGTCGGCCCAGCAATCACGGCACCCGATCACCTCCCACGATCCTAAATCGGAGCAAAAGCCCCCTGCGCTAAAGTGCTGACTTTGGCGGTCCAGCTAATGGACCTTACCGTCGCAGGTCGTTCGGGTCTTTCAAGAATCCGCGTAGCGGCAGGAATGTGAAAGACATTCTCGAGTGCCTATTGCACGATTAAGTGGGCCGCGGCGATGGTGAGCCCGAGATTTCGCGAGAAGATAAACAGTGACTGAGCTAGGAGGAAACGGTGACTTCAGTTCGTCAAAGGACGAAGTATGGACTCTTGTCCGCGTTGATAGGAACCGCAGTTGTTGCGCTGGTGGGAGCGGATCTTGCGTTCGGAGCATCAAATAGTCACGAGAGCGAAAACGCGTTTGGATGCGCGCCGGATCGTGTGGCTGTAGCGCACTACCAGGGTGGAGTTGTTGTTGCAAACCTTCCTCCAGGAGAGGCAAGGGAAGCCCCGGTGCCTTGCAGCGCTGCTACCGGATGGAGAACGGGCGAAATGGGCATCGCAGTAACCTCTACTGGAACGGTGGTCATTTCCCCCACGTTTCCCGAATCAGGGGCTCCGATTGGCTTGATTCGTTCGACCGATAACGGCGCTAGTTGGCAGTCGATTGTCCCGGTGGAGACTCCGCCTCGCACCCATCCATTGGACAGCAATCTCGGAATTGACCGTAAAACGGGGCGAATCTTTTACATAACTCCTGGGTACTTTATCCCAGCACTTTCGCAGACAGCGGGCCTGTGGTTTAGCGACGATGACGGCAAGACTTGGTCCGTTGGCGCAGGACCGGGAATGCTACCTCCTTCCGGGCGCTCAGACAGCATAAAGGTTTTTGCCGGGCCACCAACTCCCATGTCGCGGGATGAGATGAAAGCGTATCCCAATGTCGTTTATAACTGCGGCGGGCATAAGCCATTGCGTTGCCAAGCTTCCCACGATGGTGGACTCTCTTGGGGACCGATAATAGATGTACCGTTTCCTTCCGATCTTGCGTCGATCCAAGGGCCTAACAATGATTGCGCAGGATTTCCCGGGAGTGGCGTAGTCGGTAAGGACGGAACGGTCTACTTCGGAACCACGCCGTGCAATCGACCTTACGTTGCGATTAGCCAGGATGAAGGCCAAACGTGGCAGCCGGTGAAAATTGCGGATGTCGAACTTATCGGATACGGGCTCGATGGTGTTGCAATGGATGAAGCCGGTACTCTTTATGCGGCATGGGTCGCAGCTTCGGATCGATTGCCATACCTGTCTATATCTCGGGACCGCGGTCAAACATGGAGCAGCCCGGTAATGGTCGGAGCTCCCGGTGTTAAGGAAGCGGCGCTGCCTAGGGTGGTGGCTGGAAAAGCCGGTCAGGTTGCAGTCGCGTATTACGGAAGTCTGAATTCTCCCGGCGCGCCTTTCCCCGCCAACTGTACGAATGGCCCGATTAGTTGTCCGGAATGGCAACATGTGACGCGGAATATGTACATTACGGAGACCTTCGATGCTCTTGAGGCACAACCGGTATTTTGGAGCGCTGCTATAAACGATCCGGCCATACCGGCTAGTTATGGATGTACGCCTTCACAAACCGGCGTAAGCAGACTTGACGAAAGCAACCCGTTCGTACGCACGGGTGGCAAGCTCGGTTGCTGGCCTACTTCGGATTACTATGCGATGCAGATGTCAGGGGATGGAACACCATGGGTGGGATTTCCACAAATGTGTCTGGGAATTCCAGGAAACCCCAACTGTCCAGATAACTTCGCTATTGCAGACGTGGCGGACCCTGATGCTGGCGGCACTACTAAGCTAGGCACGCCGACCGGCATGTATTTGGCGATCCTCGGTCGGCTTGTTAGTGAACACGAGGACAGTGACGTTAACGGCAGCGGCCACAATGACGGTAACGATCAAGGCCGAAACCATTAGGTGGCGGGGCGGTCGCCCTAGGGGGAAGATCCGGTGTAGCCCGCGCTTATCTCAGTGCTTTTGTGCATCGCGTCCTAAATTTAGGTGCAGGGTCATCACCGAGCAAATCAGACGATATTGGTGTGTGCTTCGCTTAACGATTCGACTTGCTGTGCGCGCGATAGTTTGTTGGCGAGTGGCCGGCTAGGCGGCGAAACATGGTCGTCATATGACTCTGACTGGAGAAACCACAAGTTAGCGCAATTTCGACCAGTGGCAACGACGTCTTCGCGACGAGCGATATTGCGTGCTCGACGCGCACGCGAAGAATGTAGCGGTGCGGCGGCATCGCGAAAGCTCGCTTAAAGGCACGCTGGAAAGCTAACATTTCCATTTGTACAAGCTTCGCCAACTCAGCAAGGTGCAGCGGGCGGTGGAGATTAGAGTGAATGTAGTCGCGGATCTTCGCCTGAATGTGCTTTGAAAAGCCGCCGCTGCCATCAGGAAGGACGATCGATCGCGTACTGAAGTTTCTAATCAAATGTGCTGCAAGAGTTGTTTTGATGCTTTCGCCGTATGCTGGACCGATAGGGTGTCCGTCGAAAATATCTCTTTCGAGAGCGAGCGCGAGTCGGGCTAAAAACTTATCATCGGCGAATGCTTGAGGACGCAACTCAATTTGGACCCGCAGTCCAGTGACGGACTCACACTTTAGAAATTTGGGATCAATCGACATAATGAGACCGCGCCATTCGCGACCCCTAAATCCGAACGGCACGCCCGCCGGCGTGATAGTAATACTTCCCAGGCAGTTGCTTCCGCGCCTCCATCCTTCACCCAGGAAGAAGTACTCTGCATTATTTCGTTTTAGCGTTACGCTGAGAATGTGGGTCTGTGTGATCGACTCGTCGATCGTTAGCGGACCGCAATGCCAACGCTCGATGTGAATTCCGGACCAGAGATTATTGTCTCTCAGCACGATTTCCGCAGCGGGACACGGGGCAATCACGCCCGTCGCTCGGTCGACCCACCGAATATTCGTTGATGTGGACATGCTGCAGTCTCTCCCTACGCACGGCTCGGCACTTGCCGGGCTTCAACCATGCGCCAGGCTGCCCTCGCCATGCTGGACCAGCTTGCCGCCGGACAGCGTGCGCAGGCCGACGTAGAACACCGGCGTCAGGAGCAGGCCGAACAGGGTCACGCCGATCATCCCGGCGAACACGGTGATGCCGGTGGCCGAGCGCACCTCAGCGCCGGCGCCGTGCGAGAGCACCAGCGGAACGGTGCCGGCGATGAAGGCCACCGAAGTCATCACGATCGGGCGCAGCCGCAGGCGGCAGGCTTCGAGCGCGGCAGCGACGATGCCCTTGCCCTGGAATTCCAGCTCGCGCGCGAATTCCACGATCAGGATTGCGTTCTTGCACGCCAGGCCCATCAGTACCACGAGGCCAACCTGCACGAAGGTGTTGTTGTCGCCGCCGAACAGCTTGACACCGGCCAGCGCCGAGAGCATGCACATCGGCACGATCAAGATCACCGCGAGCGGCAGCACCCAACTCTCGTACAGCGCAGCGAGCACGAGGAAGGCCAGCAGGATCGCGACCGGAAACACGAGCAACGAAGCCGTGCCCTGGGTGGCTTCCTGAAAACTCAGGTCGGTCCACTCAAAGCTCATGCCGTTCGGCAGCACCTTGCCGGCGATCTCGGTGATCTTGTCCATCGCCTGCGCGGAGGACAGCAGAGCCGGGTTGGCCTCGCCGACGAAATCGGCGGCCGGATAGCCGTTGTAGCGGATCACCGGATCGGGGCCGTAGCTCTGCTTGATGTTCACCATTGAGCCGATCGGCACCATCTCGCCCTGCGCGTTTCGCGTCTTCAGGTTGGCAATGTCCTCGACCTTTTTGCGGTAGTCGCCCTCGGCCTGCGCATACACACGCCAGGCGCGGCCAAAAAGATTGAAATCGTTGACGTAGGTCGAGCCGAGATAGACCTGCAAGGTCTCGAACAGGTCGCTCAGCGCCACGCCCTGGGTCTTGGCCTTGAGGCGGTCGACGTTCACGTCGAGCTGCGGCACGTTGGACTGATAGCCCGAGAACGGGAACCCCATACCCGGCTCCTTCATTAACGCACCTTGCAGCGCGCCCACGCCTTGCTGCAGCGCGCCGTAGCCGCTGCCCGCGCGATCCTCGACGAACAGCGAATAGCCGGCGCCGTTGCCAAGGCCGAGGATTGGCGGCGGCATCATCACGAAAGCCGTGCCTTCCTGGATTGTGTTGAGCTTGGCCTGGATCGCGTCGGCGATCTGCTTGGCGCTGACGTGGCGCTCGTCGAACTTCTTCAGGATTACGAAGGCTATGGCGTAGTTGGGCGTGTTGGTGAACTGGGTCGCGTTCAGGCCCGCGAACGAAACCGTATGGGCAACGCCTTCGGTCTCCAGGGCCATTGAAACCATTTGCTTCACCACGACATCGGAGCGGCTGATCGAGGCACCCTCCGGCAATTTCACGCCAGCGATCAGGTAGAGCTTGTCCTGGGTCGGAATAAAGCCGCGCGGCACGGCGTTGAACATCAGGCCGGTGCCCGCGAGCAGCACCGCGTAGACCGCGAACGCGACGCCGCGGCGCTTGAGGATGCGCGACACGGAGCTCTGATACTTGTCCGAACTCGCCTTGAAGAAGCGATTGAATGGGCCGAACACCCAGCCGAACGCGCGGTCGATCCCGCGCGAGATGGCGTCCTTCGGCGCACTGCGCGCGTGCAGCAGCTTGGCCGCGAGCGCCGGCGACAAGGTCAACGAGTTAATCGCAGAGATCACCGTCGAGATCGCGATGGTCACGGCGAACTGCTTGTAGAAGGTACCGGTGACGCCGGTCAGGAAGGCCATCGGCACGAACACCGAGCACAGTACCAGCGCAATCGCCACAATCGGCCCGGAAACCTCTTTCATAGCCTGATGCGCAGCTTCCAGCGGCGTGCGCCCTTCCTCGATATTGCGCTCGACGTTCTCGACCACGACGATCGCGTCGTCGACGACGATGCCGATCGCCAGCACGAGGCCGAACAAGGTTAGTGTGTTGATCGAGAAGCCGAGCACATACAGCACGGCGAAGGTGCCGACTATCGACACCGGCACCGCGATCAGCGGAATGATCGAGGCGCGCCAGGTCTGCAGGAACAGGATCACCACCAGCACGACCAGCAGGATCGCCTCGCCCAGCGTGTGCACCACAGCCTTGATCGAATCGCGCACGAAGATCGTGCTGTCGTAGTCCGAGCGGTAGGTCATGCCCGGTGGGAACTGCTTGGCCAGCTCGTCCATCTTCGCAATCACCGCATCGCGTACGGCCAGCACGTTGGCGCCCGGCGCCTGGAACACGGCGATCACCGTGGTGTACCTGGCGTCGAGCGCGCCGCGCAAGGTGTAGTCGCTGGCGCCGAGTTCGATGCGCGCCACGTCCGCGAGGCGCACGACCTCGCCGTTGGCGCCGGTCTTGAGCACGATGTTGCCGAACTCCTCGGCCGATTGCAGCCGGCCCTGCGCATTGATCGCGATCAGGAAATCGCTGCCGCCCTTGATCGGTTCGGCGCCGAGCTGGCCGGCTGAGACCTGGATGTTCTGATCCCGCATCGCGCGTACCACGTCGCCCGCGGTCAGGCCGCGCGAAGCGACCCTGTTCGGATCGAGCCAAACACGCATCGCGTAATCGCCGCCGCCGAACATTCGTATCTGGCCGACGCCGGGCAGGCGCGCGAGTTCGTCCTTGATCTTGATGTTGGCGTAATTGCGCAGGTAAAGCGCATCGTAGCGGCCATCCGGAGAGTATGGCGTGACCAGGACGGCGAAGGTCGGCGACTGCTTCTGGGTTGTCACGCCGAGCGCGACCACTTCCGAAGGCAGGCGCGACAGCGCCTGGGCCACGCGGTTCTGTACGTCGACCTGGGCCTGGTTGGGATCGGTGCCCGGCTCGAACGTGATCGTCATCTGCAAGACACCGTCGGAACCGGCCACCGATTTCATGTACATCATGTGCTCGGCGCCGTTGATCTGCTCCTCCAGCGGCACCGAGACGGTTTCGGCGATTACCTTGGGATTGGCGCCGGGATAGGTCGCGGTCACGACTACGGTCGGCGGCACCACCTCGGGGTATTCGCTGATCGGCAGCAGCGGGATCGCGATCAGGCCGGCGACGAAGATCACGATGGACAGCACCGCCGCGAAGATCGGGCGGTCGATGAAGAATTTGGAGAAATCCATGGCTCGGTTTCGTTACTTCGTTGCGGCCGCGGACAGCGCGGCAGGGGGCCTCGGCAATGCGCCCATAACCACCTCGCTGGCCTTCACCAGCGCGCCCGGGAAGAAGATCTTCTGCAGTCCGGCGACGATGACCTTGTCGTTCGGCGAGAGCCCAGACTGCACGATGCGCAGCCCATCGGCGAAGCCGCCGAGCGTGATGTCCTTGCGCAGGGCCTCGTCCTTCGGACCGACTACATAGACGTACTTGCGATCCTGGTCGGTCATGATCGCCTTGTCGTCGATCAGCATTGCCCTGAACTCGGCGCTGCCCCCAAGCTGCACGCGCGCGTACAGACCCGGGGTGAACGCGCGGTCGGGATTCGGCACCACCGCACGCAGGTTGATCGTGCCGGTGGCCGAGTCGACCTGGTTGTTGACGAAGTTGACCGTGCCGGAATACGGAAAGCCCATGTCGTTGGCAAGCCCTACGCGCACCGGATTGCCCGAGTCCGGCCGCTGGCCTTTGCGCGCCAATGCCGCGTAGCGCAGATAGGTCTGCTCGTCCGGCTGGAAGTAGACGTAGACCGGGTCCTGCGAGACCACGCTGGTCAGCACGCTCTGGTCGGCCTGGGCCAGATTGCCGACCGTCAGCATGGCGCGGCCGACGCGCCCGGCGATCGGCGAGCGCACCTCGGTGAAGCCGAGATTGAGCTTGGCCATGGTCAGCGCCGCCTCGGCCGCCCGCACGTCCGCGTCGCCCTGGGCCAGGCCGGCTTGGCGCGTGTCGAATTCCTCGCGCGAGATCGCGTGGGCCGTGATCAGTGTCCGTGCGCGCTCATCATTTGCGTGTGCCAGTTGCGCCGCCGCGCGCGCACGTTCGAGCTGCGCCGCTGCGCTGTCGAAGGCGGACTGGTATGGACGCGGGTCGATCACGAACAGCAGATCACCAGACTTGACCTCGACACCTTCCTTGAACGCGATGCGCTCGATGTAGCCGCTGACCCGCGCGCGCACCTCGACCGCGTCGGTGGCGGCGATGCGGCCGGTGAATTCGTCCCACTGGCGCACGGGTTTGACCACGACCTGAGCCGCGCTGACCTCGGCCCGCGGCGGCGCAGCTCGAATGTGCGCGCTCCCCTTGCTACAGGCGGTGAGAACGGCGGCCATCACGGCCGCGGAAAAAAAAGAAAATCCCGCGCGCAACAGCCCGCGATAACGCGGGGTGTAAGGCACGAGCGCCTCCTTCGCGGCCAATCGGTCGTTGGTGACATGGGCTTTGGGTGCACAGTCACGACTGTGACGGCTGGCTTGGGTGCGGGCGGCGACCTCCCGATTTTTCGGCTCAAAGATCATGTGATGGCGACCTCCTGAGGGATCCGGGCTAGTAGCGCCCGTCTGGATGTGAGATACTTGCACTCGGTGCAAACTATATTTGCACTCAGTGCACTTTGTCAAGAGGGGACAGACAGCCGTGGAAGCGCCTGCAGAAATGTGCCTGCGCGATCGGAAGCGGTGCGAGACGCGCCAGCGGATTGTGGACACGGGACGGAGGCTGTTCAGCGAAAAGGGCTTCGAGGGAACAACGCTCGATGCGATCGCCTTGGAGGCGGGCATATCCCGTCGGACGTTCTTCTCCTATTTCACGTCAAAAGAGGACGTCCTGCTGGACACATGTCGCACCGCGGTCGGGGCGATCCGGCCCAACCTACTCGAGGATCGCGAGCAAACCGTTCCCATAGAAGCGGCGCGGGCTTGCTTGCTTCGGTTCGTTTCGCGCTTTGAAACCAAAGAATCGATCATGGACGATCGCTTGCTTAGGTCCACGGAAGCACTTCGTGCCCGCAAGCAAGCGATTTTCGTAGAGATGGAAGGCGCGCTCTTCGCGGCCTTGTGCGAGCGATGGCCCTCGGCAAGTCAGCGCGACGCGCTTCGTCTGGTTGCCACGGCGGCAATAGGCGTTCTACGCGTTGCTTCGGAGAAATGGCGGGAGGAGAACGCAAAACACCCGTTGGCTCACTACCTACGCAAGAATTTCGAACTCTTAGCGAAGCACGTATAGCACGAGCCCCGCTCTCCTGCCCGATGATCGGGGAACGGCATAAAGCGGCTCTGGGACGCGGACGAAACGAGCCTTGCGTCAAGCAGCCGCGTGTCAAGCGTGCAGCTTCGCGATCAGGATCTCGGCGATCTGCGACACGGAGAGCTCCTTTCCGGACAGGTAACTGAGCGTCGGAGGCAGGCCGTCGATGTCGACATCGTCGATCCGAATAGGCAGGATGTACGCGTTGCCGCGCTCGCTTACGGCGCGCGCAGTGGCGCTACGGCGCTCCGCCGTCATCCACGTCCGGCTCGCGTACTCGTTTGAAATCAGCATTACCACCGGTGCGAGGCTGCCGCTCGCGCAGCCGCGGCCCGGCACCGCCCCAAGCTATCGGCCTTTTGGACAAAATTTGTACAAGTAGGGCAAATCAGCAAGCGGCTTGGACATAAGCTTTTGATTTAACTGGCGTCCCCAAGGTCTGTCAACTCTCTCGCCGCCGCGGAATTTGTACGTCACTCAACCTAGCTTTACCGCTGAGTGACCGGTGGCCATGCAATCTCCAAAGCCGCGAAACACATTTTGCGGCTTCGCGTTGACCTCATTGTCGCTGGTGCGTGGAAATGCAAATAGGTGTCGCGCCAAGGTTCTTGATCGCGATGCAGTTGCTTGCTGCACTCAAATGCACTTCGATTCCGAGGCAGTCATCATCTAATCGACGATGCTCTTTAAGGCAATTCCAATCGGTCGTTCTGCGAGAACGGATCGATGTTGATCCGGAGCGAATGGATGACCGCCGTCGGCACCAACCAGCGCACGCGCTCTGTACCGCTTCGAGTTGTCGGCCGGATCGAGGCTCTCGGAATCCCGCGCCGTGCTGACCTATGTTCAGAGCCATTATTGTCGGGGTTTGTTGTGATGAAGCGTTCGTAGTGCTTGCACTATCTTTACTCGGTGGCTTACATCATGAGTGCGATCTTTTTTCGATCCCCCGTTCCCTCTTTCATGACAACAGACGCTCGAGGTCCTCTCTGCCCAGATTTCGAATCAGCCCTTGATCGGCCCGAACGATCGCATCCGCGAGCTCCCGCTTGTGGCTTTGCAATTCCAGCACTCTCTCCTCGATCGTGTCTCGTGAGATCAGCCGGTATGCGAACACGTGCTTCGCCTGCCCGATGCGATGGGCGCGACCGATCGCCTGCGCTTCGACCGCCGGATTCCACCACGGATCGAGCAGAAAGACGTACTGCGCCGCCGTCAGGTTCAGGCCCAGTCCGCCCGCTTTCAGGCTGATCAGGAACAGCCTGCAGTCCGGGGCCGTCTGAAAGCGCGCGACGCGCTTGTCGCGATCCTTGGTCCGGCCGTCGAGGTATTCGTACGAGATGCGATGGCGCTGAAGGCTCTCGCGCACGATGGCAAGCATGCTCGTGAATTGCGAGAACACGAGCGCCTTGTGGCCCTCATCGAGCACCTCCAACAGGCGCGGCTGCAGCACGTCGAGTTTGGCCGAGGACTCCCCGACGCGCCGCTCATCGAGCAGCCCGGGATGGAGCGCCGCCTGTCGAAGCCTCAACAGCGCTTCGAGGATCTGTATCTTCGACCGGGCGATGCCGTCGCGTTCGATGCGCGCAAGCAGCGCCCTGCGGTAATGGTCGCGCAACTCTTCGTAGAGCTTGCGCTGCTTGCCTTCGAGTTCGCAGTAAAGCGTCTGCTCGACCTTCGGCGGCAGGTCGCGAAGCACCTGCTCCTTCGTGCGACGCAGCAGAAAGGGCCGCAATGCGTGAGCCAACTCCTTGCGTGTTTCCTCGTCCGGATTGCGCGCTGCGCCGTTCGCCAGGCGGAATATCGAAGCGGCTCCGAGCATGCCCGGATTCAGGAACTCGAGCAGGCTCCACAGCTCGCCAAGATGGTTCTCTATCGGGGTACCGCTCAGGGCAAGGCGATGGTCCGCCTGCAGAAGCCGCGCGGCCTTGGCCGAAACCGAGTCCGCGTTCTTGATCGCCTGCGCTTCGTCGAGGATTGCGTAGTCGAAGCGAACGTCCTTGAAGTCGACGACATCGCGCCTCAGTGTGCCGTAAGTCGTCAGGATGAGGTCGTAGTCCTCGAATTGGCCGTTACCCTTCCGGCGCAGCTGGCCGGTGTAGTCGAGGACCCGCAACCGTGGGGTAAAGCGCGCCGCCTCCTGCTTCCAGTTGAAGATCAGCGACTTCGGCACTACCACGAGAGACGGCCCGATGCCAACAGGTGGCCGGCCGGAGCGGCTGCGCCGCGAACGAAGCTCGCGCCGCGCTTCGAGAAGCGCCAGCACCTGTACCGTCTTGCCGAGCCCCATGTCGTCGGCAAGGCAGCCGCCAAAGCCGAAGCGGCGCAGAAACTCCAGCCAGCCCAGGCCCTCCTTCTGATAGGGGCGCAGTTCTCCGCGGAAGCCGGCCGGCGGGTCGGCGGCCTGAAGGCCGCGGAAGCCCTTCAACTCGTCGCGGATCCGCGAGAACATCGCGTCGCACCGGGCCTCTGGCTGCGCGGACATCAGCGCGTCGAGCAGTCCGACCTGACTGCGCGTGAATCGGACGTGGTCTTCCTGCGGCGCGCCGGCCGCGGCAAGCAGGCCGTATCTCTTCAGCCACTGCTGCGGCAGCAGGCCGAAGCTGCCGTCGCCCAGCCGGACCATGTTCTCGCCGCGCTTCACCGCCGCGAGCAGCTCGGGCAGCTGCGCGACGGTCTCGCCGAACGCGACGCTGCCGCGCAACTCGAACCAGTCGATGCCCGAGCTGACGATGAGATCGAAGCGGCCCGCCGAGCGGTACACCTTGCCATGCGCCTCCACATGCCAGCCCTCCGCGGTCAGCTCCTGCACGACCTGCGGCAGGCGGCTGGCTGCGATCTCGAGCGTGGTTCGGTCGCCCTGCGCCCGGTATGCGGGCGCCCGCCAGCCGAGCTGGCGCAGGCGGTCGCCGGCCGCGCGCTCGGCGGAAGCGTTGCGCAACAGCGCGCGGCGCTTTGCGGCTTGAACGACGCAACCGCCCGGGTCGTCCGCCGCGACGATCTCGCCGTCGTAGTCGAAGGCCAACCGGCCGTGCAATCGGTCGCGCCGCCAGGCTTCCTCGGCCGGCTTGACGGAGAGTCGGGGGCGCGGTGCGGCGTCAACCTGTTCGAAGCGAAGCTCTTGCGGCAGTTCCAGAGGTGGAAGTCGCGGCTGGCGCAGCAGCTCGACCACGAACTCGTCGGCTTGGGAGAGAGGAACGAAGACCGGGCCGTGCTCGCGCAGGAAGCGGATCCATTCGAACGCGTCGTGATGCTCGAAGCGCCCCACGCTGTCCCGCAGGAAGAGAAAGCCGGCGTTTACCAGTAGCAGGGGCACTGTCAGGTCCAGCCGCTCGGCGCCCCGCACCAGCACTCCGTGCATTTCGTACCGGGCGGCCTGCTCCGCGCGGCGCACCTCGACACGGAATCGCCACGGCGACTGCTCCTCCCGCGTCACGGCCGCCCACCCCGCCTCCGCGTCGTCCGGCTGCAGACGCAACCGGCAACGGCCGGTTCGGCACAGTAGCGGCAGAACTAGCTCCGCCAAGGCATCGGGCACGCGATATCGGAAGGGAACCGACTGGTCATAGAAACCACCTGCCACCGCGTATGGGCTGCGGTAGGCGTGCCCCTCGGCCCCGGTGCGGTCGTACGCTACCGCCGCTCCAGCGAGGGACGCGAGGATGTGGCGGTCGTCCGCGTCGGGGATCTGATGCAGCCACTCGCGCGGCATGTGCCGCGACCTCGCCACGCCCCACGTGCCGTCTCTCTTCGGATCGCGGGTGAAAATCTCGAGAAGGACGGCGCCGGTGGCGCGCGAGGCGGCGACGTCGACCACATAGACCATTTGGCGTCCGGCTCGCCACTCCTCGCGCCTCGGCGCGTACTGCCGTGACGACGCCGGTCCGAGCTGGGCGAGTCGCTTGCGCCAGTTCAGATCCGGGCCCGGCGCCTGGCCCGAACCGCGCGCGACGGGCGGACGCGCGGCCGAGGCCGGCGCGGCTCTCCGCGGCCACTGATACGTCAGGACGCCGGGTTCTTCTTGGTCGGGCTCGTCTTCGTCAAGCTCGTCCTCGCGGTCGGCGTGTCCCAGTCCGTCGAGATGGTCCTCGCCACCGCCATCGGCGGCGTCCTCATCGTCGGGCTCGTCACCCTCGTCGGCCGCAGCAAGAAGCCGCAGACCGCGATTGTCCCCGTCGCCCTGCAGCAGGTGCCGCGCGTCGGCCGCCAGGATGACCGCCCAGACGTGTTTGCACAGGTCGGCGTCGAAATACGGGCAGGTGCAGGATGCACGGACCCGCAGTCCCTGGCGCGCCAGTACGACCCGATAGGCAGCGCTGCCCGACACCGTAGCTCTGACGTGCGAGGCCGAACTCGACTCGATGTGAACGCGACCATCGTGAAAATACCCCGCTCCGCGCTGCCGGATCGTGTCTCCGAAATCGCGGGCCAGTATCTGGGAGAGCGGGGTCCTCAGCACAGGCGTCACGTCGGCCATGGCAATATTGCCGTGCGGTCGTCGGCACACACTTCCTCTAAATGAAACAGGCTGCCCATAACCCTGCGGCCCCGAACTGGTTGCCCGGCCTCGGTCGTCATCCGATCGGAATGAAATGTCTCGTTTAGCAGTATAATCTGTCTCGATCTAGACATTCGCAAGGAGTTGACAGTGTCCGCTGTTCACCCGAAATCGCCTTCGGCAGCCAAGGTTCGACCGTCTCGTCCTCCCCGAGGCGTCAAGCCGCGGACAAACCTCGAGTACCACCGAAAGCGCGGAGCCGCGGCATTCATCAAGGCCGTCGTTAGCGCCACACCTATGGAGCGCGTCGAGATCGAGCGCCGCGGCGTCTCTGGCGCCTTCATAAAAGAGTTTTCGCGCAGGCTCGGCGTGCCGGCTGTTCGAGTGTTCAGGATTTTGGGCGTTCCACGGGCGACGGCCGAGAAGAAGGCAGCCGCCGGCGAACTAGTTACCGGAAGCGGCGGGCAGGCAGCTGTGGGCATGATTCGGCTGCTCGGCATCGCGCAAGACATCGTTGCCAACAGCACCGCCGAAGAAGCGAAAGATTTCGATGCCGCCAAGTGGCTTGGTGTGTGGTTGGAGCGCTCCCAGCCCGCCCTAGGCGGCCGTAAACCGGCTGACCTCATCGACACTCCCACTGGCCTGGAGGTAGTAGCGCGGCTGCTGGGTTCGATCGAGAGCGGCTCCTACCAGTGAGGCTCTGGCGTATTGCCGCCGAGACTCGCCAGTATCGAGCAGACGACCTTTCAGGCGCCGGCGCCGCCAACAATCCCGGGCGTTGGAATGCCGACGGGGAACCGATGGTCTATGCCGCTCTCTCAATCGCCTTGGCCGTCCTCGAGACTGCAGCGCACGTGGACGATGCAGGGCTGCCGCTGAACCGCTATCTCGTCGAGCTGGATGTTCCGGATGAGGTCTGGAACGCCCGGCAAATCCTGCTGCCTCACCAGCTTCCGAATACCTGGGACGCAGTCCCCGCGGGTCATGGCAGCGTCAGCGTGGGCTCGAAATGGTTACGTTCGCAGGCATCGGCCGTACTGCAAGTTCCATCGGTGATCGTTCCCGAGGAACTGGTGGTGCTGGTGAACCCCAAGCACGCTGACGTCGGGCGCATTCAGACCAGCGTGATCCGGCGTTTCGAATACGACCTCTTGTTCCGCCCTTAGATCGAGTAGATCTTCCAGCAATTTCCTGGCTACTGCGCAAATATTGAATCAAATGCACGCCGGCGCCCAATCGTACTCATGGTGAAGGCCACCGAGTATCGATTTGACGCGCAGGCGAGCGAAACCGCCGAGTTGTTGCCGGCCGCGCGCGGAGTTTGTTCGCAGGATGCGATGTTCCGGCAGATCCGGTATGCCCGGCCCCAGTCGAACTGGACACTCTCCTTCTCACCCGCGCAATCGAACCGGTTTGCAAAGTCATTTAGGTAGCTGTTACGGATTACGTCCTCCATCACCGCTCCATTACGCGGGTTGCCCGCGCTCGCAAAAACTCGCGCTGAGGGAGGAGGTTGCGGTTCCCCAAGGAGAGCAAGAGATTACCATTCTGCTTGGGGCGTCGGCGTCTCGGGCGCATTTGTCAGGTCCCGGGCGTGCTGGCACCGGCCGAAATATGGCGGCTCGAACTAGCGTCCTCTTGGGCTGACAAGGCCTGCGTCGGCGGTGTCATTCCAAAGGATTCCGGTTGCGTTGACCGGCAAATCACCGCTCTCTCAGGCGCAATTTGAAGTTCTGCGCCAGCGTCCGCATATTATTCCCAATCGCGAATCGATGAGGCCGGCCGTGTGCCGGGTTCCATTGCGGATGCAGCGGCACCGTGGATTCGCAAGGCCAAGTTGCGCCCAGGCCGACCTGGTCTGCAGCCGCATTTACAAGTCCACCCATCTCGGCACCTGTCAGTCGATCACCACGCGATCGCTATCCCGCCGCATTGACATTTTCGAGGGTAGCGATCGCGTCGTCGGATCACGCTGAATCAAGTGGGCGAGGCAGCACGCGCCTTGTCAGGTGCGGTAGCGCTCCGAGGCAGCTGAGCGATCAGATGATTGTCTCCGCTTCTTTGGCCGATACCAGCTTGCCCAGTTGGCCGAATTCATGGAGATCTCCGCCCACTTCGATGCGGATAGATTGGCTAATTCCCCCTACGGAAACCGGAGCAAAGCCGCTTGCTTTGATGAGCTTGGCAACCGCTCCACCCGCCTCCGGAAAATCACTTGCATAAAACAGAACGTTTCGCTCCGGTGACCGATTGGCGCCCGACGCCAGGGACTCGGCGCCAAGCGTTCCGAAAGCCTTTACCAGTTCGGCATCACCTGGAATCATTGCGGCCAGGAGTTGCCCGGATGACTGGTCGGCCGGTATGGTCTTCTTGAACCCTCCCTTGCCATCGGGAGCAATTGGGTTCGAAGGATCAACAATGATCTTTCCCGCCAAGTCACCGCGATGCTGGGCGATCAGAGCCTTTATAACGTCAAAGTACACCGCAAAGATAATGATGTCCGCCTTCTTAATCGCGTCGGAGATCGACATGGCTGTGGTTCTGCCGCCCAGCTCGCTGGCCAACTTCTGTGCTTTCGCAAGGGTCCTATCGGCGACAATGAAGTTTTCGCCACCCGAAGCCAGATTGCGTGCCAATCTTGCACCTATGTTTCCCGTGCCGATGATTGCTGTGTTCATAGTTGAACTCCACCTTCCGTTGATTTGCTGAATCCACAATGATCTGAATGGCTAGAGAGGGCCTTCACTCATTTGGAGCCGAGGCGACCACTAAACGCGCTGGGCCACCGGCGCCAGCAAGGAACATTTCGCCATTGGCAGCGTGCCGATAACGGCGTGACTCTTGGGCACGCAGGCTCCCGTGACCAAAAGACTAGTCAGCCGCGGGCTCGTTGAATAGACGGCATGGTCGGGAAAGTGATTTCCAGAATCCGCCAAGCCGCCTCTGGTTTTCGGGTTCATCGCCGGATGGCTTGCCGCCCGATCACCGCAACAGAACCGTAGAAGTCAACTCGATGCGCATCGGTCCGTGAACAACCTGCCAACGCCGGCCATCCAGGCCGCCGGCACGGAAACCACGACGTGCAACGGAGCCGAACGTTCCTTAGGCCACCACCGAAGTCGTGCTGAACCCTCGAACTGCGTCGAACTCGACGTCGCCTTTCACGTCGGAAGCGCTGGAAACAGTGTCGGGGCCATTTGAACGGCGAATTGCTTGAAGACGCGCACTGGCCTCGGCATGTTCCTGTTCCCGAGATGAACCACGGAGAGGTCGAACGCGCGGAAGCGCCACTTCGGCATGACCTCGACAAGCCGCCCGTCGCGCACCAGCTCGGGCTGCACTACCGGCGGAAGTTCGCCGATGCCGACACCCCCAAGCAGCGCAACCGCAAGGCCGGCGTAATCATTTATCGAGAGGTAAGGTTGGAACGTCAGCGTTTCCTTATCCTTCCCTCCCTGGTGAACAAAGCTCCATGTACTTACAGGTGTCAAATGCGAGAACGCCAACAGTCGGTGGCCCAGTAGTTCCTGCGGGGTCTCGGGTGGCTTGAACCGTTCGAGGTAGGCCGGGCTTGCTACCAACCGATGTCGGTATGTGAGGATCTTTTGCGCAACTAAGGACGAATCCTTGAGCGTTCCGAGCCTGATTGCGAGGTCGATACCCTCGTCGATAAAGTCGACAAAGCGGTTGGTGACGAAGATATCGACACGAACCTCCGGATAGGTTGCCTGGAATGCACCGACCAGCGGTGCAAGTAGCGAATCGGAGATGCTCGGGGGTGCGGATAGCCGCAATTTGCCCGACACATTCGACGACTGGTAGGAGACGACATTGTCGATTGCCCCGCTGATTTCGGCGCTGCGCTGGGCGTGGTCGAGAATTTCGGTCCCAATCTCCGTAAGCCGCAGGCTGCGAGTCGAACGTTCAAGCAGGCGTACGCCGAGATGGTCTTCCAGCTCGGCGATGCGGCGGCTGACGGTCGAGATCGGCATCTTGAGGCGGCGCGACGCTTCGGAGAAGCTCTTTGCCTCGACAACTTTGGCAAAAATGATCAGCGCGTTGAGATCTGCCATCGCTTTCCCAGTTGCGGAAATCTAATTCCCGCCTTTGCCGACTAACCGAAAGCAGCGCCGTCGTCTAGTCTAGCTGATCGCAATGACTGCGCGGAGGCGAGGCATGGAAACCAGGCGATACATCCTATCGACAGTGGCAGCCGCCGCCAGCCTCTGGATCGCGACCTGCGCGGCCGAATCATCGGTGAGCAGTATGACCACACCGACCGCGGACAAGGCTGCGATCCTGAAGACAATGTCCAAGTACGAAGCGGCGCTCAACGCGTCGAGCACGGCGGACGTCATACCACTGTACAGCGAAGACGGCGTGTTCATGCCGCCGTACAAGCAAGCGGCGATCGGGACGGCAGCTCTGCGCCGTGCCTACGACGCGGTGTTCGAGGCGATCACTCTGAAAGTCACGTTCAACGTCGCCGAAGTCGTTGAAATGGCCCCCGAATGGGCCTTTGTGCGGACGACGTCGGCGGGAACGGTCACGGTCCACGCAAATGAAGTGAAGAGCGCGGAAGCGAACCAGGAACTCTTCATATTGAAGAAAGGCCCAGACGGCGCGTGGAGAATCGCCAGATACAGCTTTTCCAGTACCAACCCGCAGAAGTAGCGCCGCGTCACTGACAAACGAGCCTTCGGACCCGCCTCCGCAAACGCTACGGTCCAGAGGATATTCACATGGCTTCAGATTTGCTGACCGCGCGCCATTGGATTGGCGGCGCGTGGATCGACTCGCCGAATCGGCGCAATAGCATCAATCCTGCAACCGGAGAGGTCATCGGAACCTATGCCGACGGCGGGCCGGCGGAGGCGTCGCAGGCGATCCGCGTCGCCCGGCAAGCGTTCCTGGAGACGGATTGGCGTGAAAACCGTCGCCTGCGCGCCAAGGCGCTCAACGAAATGGCTGACCGATTCGAGGCACGCATGAAAGACCTGGTATCGATTCTCGCTCTCGAAAACGGCAAGATCGTTGGCGAGGCTCAGTTCGAGGTGTCGATGGTGCCCTCAAAGCTCCGCTTCTACGCGGCTCTGGCGCTGACCGAATTCGGCCGCGCGCTTGAGACTGCGCCGGGACGGTATTCGACCGTACTACGCGAGGCAGTGGGCGTCGCTGGGATCATCGCTCCGTGGAACTCACCCATCGTCTTGTTCATTCGTTCTCTGGCTCCGGCGCTGGCCGCTGGTTGTACCGTTGCAGGAAAGCTTCCCGGCTGGACTGCACAGACCAACGCCCGGATGTGCGAGGTCTTCGCCGAGGTCAAGAGCTTGCCCACGGGTGTGCTCAACGTGTTCACAGAACTGCATGGCAACGGTGCGCGCTCGCTTGTCGAGTCGGCGGACGTCCCTACCATCAGCTTCACCGGCAGCTCGAAAACCGGGCGCGCAATTTCTGCCATCGGCGCCAACCGGCTGAAGCGCTTCGGCCTCGAGCTAGGGGGCAAAACGCCTGTGCTCCTCTTTGACGATGCCGATCTTCGCAAGGCGCTACCCGTGATCGAGAAGGCGCTGACGGTCTTCGCCGGGCAGTTCTGCATGACCGGCAGCCGGCTGCTCGTTCAGCGACCTATCGTCGATGCGGTTCGCGAAAAACTCGGCGCACGGTTCGAAGCCGTCAAGGTGGGACCGGCATCGGATCCGGCCAGCCAGATGGGTCCGATGATTAATCTCGAGAACGTTGCGCGCGTCGAGCAGCTCGTTGAGGCGGCGATCGCGGCGGGTGCGAAGGCAGTCGTGCGCGGCGGCCCTTTCAAGGAAGGCCCGCTCGCCAAGGGGGCCTTCTATCGGCCCTCGCTCCTTGAAATTTCGGATCATGCGATGGCAATCGCACAAGAGGAGGTGTTCGGCCCTGTTCTCGTCATGCAAGCGTTCGAGACCGAAGCGGAGGCTATCGAGCTTGCGAACAACTCCGCTTATGGACTGGCTGCCTCGGTCTGGTCCACGAACATCGACCGTCCCTTGCGCGTTGCCCGAAAACTCGAAGCGGGCACGGTCTGGCTCAACAATTGGGCGGTCGTCTACGACGAGACCGAGGAAGGCGGCTACAAGCAAAGCGGCCTTGGCAGGATGAACGGCGTTGGTGCGATGGAAGACTTCATCGAGTAGCGAACGTTCGTCCACGAGGTCGATCTGGCGACAACCGAAGGCAACCCGGCGAAGTGATGTCGCAAACCACGAAAGGACAAATCATGATGGAAAACCTCAAGTTGATCGCAGCGCTGGCACTGAGCCTTGGTGTTCTGTTCAGCGGGACCGTCGCAGCGCAGGAGCTCGACAAGCTGCCCAATTACGTGCCGGTACTGCCGCAGGTCAAGGCTCGCGCCCTGGCCGTGGATCCACAGAAGGGCTACCTGGTGGAACGAGTCAAGCCGGGCGTCTTCGTGATAACCGACGGCGCCTATCAGTCGGCCTTTGTGACCACCGGGAACGGAGTGATCCTGTTCGACGCGCCGCCGTCCCTTGCCGAGCACCTCCTCAAGGCCGTGGCGGACGCGACGTCGGAGCCTGTGGTGCAACTCGTCTACTCGCATGTGCACTCGGACCACATCGCCGGTGCAGGTCTCATCCTCAAGCAGATCCCGAACCTGCAGATCGTGGCCGAGAAGGGCACGGCCATGTTCCTGCGCGAGCAGCGCGACCCTCGCCGGCCGCTGCCCACGAGCAGCTTCAACGACCACCGCATGCTGAAGCTCGGCTCGACGACGGTCGAGCTCAAGGTGGGCCACTGGCACTCGCCCGAAGGCGACCTGTTCATCTACCTGCCCGGCAAGAAGTTCTTGATGGCCATCGACACCTTGGCGGCCGGTTCCGTGCCGTTCATGGGCCTGGACCTCACGATGAACATGCACGACTACCTGAAGGTCTTCGACCAACTGCTGGACTATGACTTCGACGTGCTTGTATCCGGACACCTCACCTACCTCGCCGGCCGCGAGGATGTCCAGATCACAAAGGACTACGTGACCGACGTCTACAAGACCATGAAGCGCATCCACGACGGAACCGATCAAATGGCCGTGATGACCCGAGCGGCGCAGAAGTACAGCTGGGACAACAAATTCGCCGTCTTCAGTGTCCTGCTGGACGGTATGGTGGACCAATGCGCCGCAGAGATCCGGGGTCGCTGGATCGACAAGCTGGACGGCGTGGACGTGTTCGGCGCCAGCCATTGCCGCACCGCGTTGGTCTATGCGCGCTGGGACGATTGATCGGCGAGCTTACGCGTGACCGCGGCCGTTACTTTCGCCCTCTGAAGCGGAGCGCAGGACGTTATGGGTAGGTGGGTAGGTGCCTCTCTGTCATTTAGCGACCGGCGATTTCCGATTGGGCGCGAGATCGAGTGAAGGAAGTCGATAGAGATAGAGCCGTCTGTTCAGGACGTGACGGGCAGCAACGGGTCGCGACCACCGAAAGGCGCCCGCTGTCGGTGTGGGTTCCGCAATACCCCTTGATGCCCGATAGGAGACCGAAAGAAAGCGGCCATATCGCTCGCCATCAGTTCCTCGATCCCTCGATCGGGAGAAGTGGCTTGTCGTCCCAAGAGCTGTCAACTCCAACAGCGATGCCGCATTTGTACCCAATTCAACTCAGCTTGACCGCTAAATCACCGGTCAACGCGCGATCTCCAGATTCGCGAAACAAGTTTTGTGACTTCGCTCTCGCCTCACGGTCTGATCCTGCAAGGAAATGCAAAGAGGTGTCGATGCGTGCAGGTTCTGACCGCCCCAATCAGCCCGCCCCCTCAATCCATCCTTGCGCCTGCCC
>WNGJ01001465.1_pt1 | contig 23259 bp, 21 predicted proteins | sample 5400611 | NCBI WGS metagenome assembly WNGJ01 (sample SAMN13153375, study PRJNA577476) | soil metagenome | isolation source: 40 cm soil or saprolite under Garry oak tree replicate 1 | place: USA:California | collected 2016-06-15
CGGGTTGATTGAATGGGAATTCCGCGTTGAGTTGTGCGCGGTATGCGTTGTTGGAAAATCCTAATTCCGCTGGTATTGATTTGCTCGGCGGCAGCAGCGATGGAATCGCGCTTGCCATTCAGCACGGTTTTCAGAGGGCAGGACCAATTCAATCGGCTGGTTGCGAAGGCCAAGTCGGCGAATTGGACGACGTTGCCAATCGGTGAACGGACGGCCGCTGTCGGTCAGGCCCTCGTCGGCACGCGCTACAAACATTTTACCCTCGAAATCGATAATCGTATCGAGTCGCCGTCGGTGAATTTTCAAGGAATGGATTGCTGGACGTTTTTCGAAATCGCCCTCAGCTTTGCCCGGATGCTGAACGAGCCGGAGTCGAATTGGACTCCGGAACGTTTGCTGCATTACATCGAGATCGACCGCTATCGCAGCGGCGAATGCACTGGCGAATATCTTTCGCGTCTACATTATTTGGAGGATTGGCTTTACGACAATGATCGTCGCGGCCTGGTGGAAGATCTGACGCGCAGTCTCGGCGGCCGCAGCGTTCCACATTCCGCACGCGAGATGAGCGTGGGCTGGCGGCATTACCGTTATCTGGCGGCAAACCGCTCGCTGCTCGGGCCCCTCGCGCGGATGGAGGCGAATGTTTCGTCGCGTCCGCTCTATGAAATTCCGAAGAATCGCGTCGCTGGAATCGAACCAAAATTACGCAGCGGCGACGTCATCGGAATCATTTCGCGGGACCGAAATGGACTTTATTCAACCGCACACGTCGGGTTGGCGCTTCGCACCAACGACGGCGTTCTTCATTTCATGCACGCCTCTTCACCGGGAAATTCCGGCCGAGTTATCGTGGACGCACAGCCTTCGAAATATCTGTATCGCTACCGGTCGGACAGCGGAATCCTGGTCGGACGCCCCTTGCGTTAGGCTTTTTCCCGCTCGTGGAACTCCGCGAGCAACTTCCCTAGTCGTTCAAGTGCCTCTTCCGCATCGACGCCGTGTGCTTCGAGCGTGGCGGTAGCGCCGCAATCGAGATTAGCGCGGAGGATGTCGATGAGACTCGCAGCAGAATATCGTTTCCCGTCTTTCACGACCCAGATTTCCGATCGAAAACCATTCGCGCGTTTGACGAACTCAGCGGCGGGCCGCGCATGCAGCCCAAGCTCATTAGTGATCCGCACCTCGCGTTGCGCGGAGACGGACGCGCGTTTCTCGCCAAATCTCATGCCTGACTCGTGCCCCAGCGGCGATGCAGGAATTTCTCGATCGGCGAAAATAAAATTTTATCCACGAGTAAACCGATAACAACAATGACAACCATAATCGCGATCACTTGATCCATTGCGCTCAGCTCGCGACCATAGTGCAGGAGCTGGCCCAGTCCGAAGCCGGTCAGGATCGTGACAAAAATCTCTGCAGCCATCAGCGAGCGCCAGGCGAATGCCCAGCCTTGTTTCATGCCACTAATAATAAATGGCAATGATGCGGGAAAAATAACCTTGAGCCAGATGTGCAGACGCTTCGAACCCATGGTGAGGGCGGCGCGCCGATAAATTGGAGGCACATTTCGCACGCCGGTTTCAGTGGCGATAATGACCGACCATAAAGTACCCATCACAACGACAAACAGCATCGCCGCTTCGGTCTGCCCAAACCAAAGCAATGCAAGAGGAACCCAGCATACGCTCGGTAGCGTTTGTAATCCGAGCGCCGTCGTTCCCAGCGTGTCACGCAATAAATTCCAGCGCGCGGTCAGGAGTCCCAGTGGCAGGCCAACAATAATTCCGAAGAAATAGCCGCTAAGAAGCCGGCTCATCGTGATGACAGTGGCGTGCCCAAGCGTGCCATCTTCAATGGCATTTTTCAAATAACCGGCAACCTGCATCGGTGACGGAAGCAATACGGGCGACCAGATTTTTGCCTGAAAGACCCATTGCCAGATGAAAATGAGCACGACAAAGAAACTGGCGGCGGAAAGAAATCTTCTCATACGGCAGCGGCCGCGCGCTCTGGACTAAAACTCTTGAGAGCGCGCATGATTTTGGTGGCATAGCCAGCAAGATCGACACTGTTAATGTCACGCGGACGCGGTAAGTCCACCGCGAATTCTTCTTGAATACGGCCGGGATGTGGCGAAAAAAGCAGCACGCGATCGCCGAGACAGGCGGCCTCCCGCACGTTATGCGTGACGAAGACGATGGTTTTGCGGCGCGCTTTCCAGATTTGCTGAATATCGCCGTAAAGTTGCTCGCGCGTGAGCGCATCAAGGGCGGCGAATGGTTCGTCCATGAGAAGGACGCGCGGATTCGGCGCGAGTGCGCGAGCAAGCGAAACGCGCTGCTTCATTCCGCCCGAAAGTTCGTGGATGTTGGCATGTTCAAATCGCGTTAGCCCAACCAGCTCGAGATAATATCTCGCGACATTACGGCGATCTTTATTCGTAAGGTTTGGTTTCAGCTTCAAACCAAAGAGAACGTTTCCAAAAACATCAAGCCACGGGAAAAGGGCCGGCTCCTGGAACATGACGAGGCGATCGCGCCCCGGACTCGTGACCGGTTTTCCGTCTGCAAGCACCCTGCCGCTATCGGGCTTTTCCAATCCAGCGATAATATTGAGCAGCGTCGTTTTCCCGCAGCCGCTTGGGCCGACGAGGCAAACAAATTCGGCTTCGTTCACTTGCAGGCTAACGCGGTCGAGGGCCAAAACTTCTCCAGTGGCCGTCCGAAAAGTTTTCGAAACGTCCTCTATGGCGAGCTTGCTCGGCGGGACAAGCTGTAGCTCCTCGGTGACCGAGCCGGTCCTGTGGCGAAACATCAGGGAGACTCTAGCAGCTTCGAAGTGTCAGTGGAGCCTTTAAGAAATCCGGCATCTTTCCCGTCCTGCACGGCCTTCGTAATCAGCTCGGCAGGCACTTCCGTCGTAAACTTAATGCGCTTCCAAGCGTGCGCGACTTCTTCCGGAGCAAAATCAGCCTTTGTTTCCTCTTTCAGCTCCGCGATGAGTAGCTTCTGCGCCTCATCCGGATGTGCCTGGATCCAACTAGTAAGTTCTTGATTTGCGCCGACGATTTTTTTTGCGAGATCGCTGTGCGTAGTCAGAAATTTCACGCTGCACGCCAGCCACGTCGTAATGACGTTGGTGTCTTCCAGAAAGATTTTGCCGTTTGCCTCGCGCTCCAGCCGCGTGACCCATGGCTCAACCGTCCAAACGGCGTCGACACCGCCGCTCTGAAACAAGCCAAGTTGATCCGGGTTTGCGGTGGGCAGGACGATGACGTCGCCACCGATTTGCGTAACTTTAAATCCCTGCGCTTTCAACCAGGCACGGCAGGAAATATCCTGAGTATTGCCAAGTTGCGGCGTAGCGATCCTTTTCCCGCGAAAATCCGCCCCGGTTTTAATTGGCCCATCTGGTTTGATAACGAGCGCGGCGCCAGCATTCGCGGCACCCGCAAGGATTCGGATTTCTTCGCCCTTGGATTTGAAATGCGCGTTGAGGGCCGGGCCCTGGCCGACATATGTCAGATCTAGCGACCCGGCGAAGATCGCCTCCATCGCAGAAGGTCCCGCGTTGTAAGTGAACCATTGGATCTCGACATTGGGGCCGAGACGTTGCTCGAACCAGCCTTTGCGCTGACGCGTCAGAGTGTGCGCGATGACACCTTGGGCGTGCGTGATATTCGGGAAATGCCCGAAACGAATCACCGTTTTCTTTTCCGGCGCCGACGGTTTGCAGGAACAAAGCGCAAGCGTTCCGATAACCGCCATCAATGTTTTTCTCTGCATTTTTGCTTTCAATAGGAGAATGTCATCATGAGATAAGTGATGTCAGCATCGTCGCCTCGCCCGGCCTCCCTGAGATACGAGCCCGTCTTAATTCGTTCGAACTAGAACATCAATTGTACGCGTCCGATCACTTCATCGAATTGATCCTCGCCAAACTCGGGGTGCGCTTGCCGGAAGTCCGACCAGGTGTGGATGTAATCGACCATCAGCTTGATATCGTCGCCGTGAATGTAGTAGTTGAGCCCGCCGGTGATAGAGTGAATGCCGTCGTTGCCCTTTTGCCCGGGGTTTAAGTCCTGCCACTGAACCACAGCTTGGAGCTTCTTCGGGAACAGGAAATAACCTGCCGTTATATAGTACCCGTTCGTCGTGAAGTCGGCAAACCCCGGTGGCGCTCCATTCACAGTGCGACCGTTGACATATTCCTCGAGGTATTCACCAATTAGATCAAATGGACCGAGCTTGAGCCAGGCGTCCACGCTCCAGGCAGTTCTTTCATCCGCCCCCGGCAGGACGAACGGCGAAAGAGAACCGTCGGAGTTCACCAATAGATTCAATGTTTGGGAGATGTTTGTTCCCTTGTCATCGCGGCTGTTCAAAACGTCCGCGCCCAGCTTCAAATACGAATCCTGCCCCCACATTTTGGCTTTAAATAGCGTTGACTCCAGGCGGCCGACATACATGAAGTTGTTGTTGTCGTTGACAGTTGTGTTGCGCCCGTTCCCGTTGAAGATCCCGGCGTAATAGGTCAACAAATCCTTCCCATCAGGCCAAACACTCGCGAACGGTTTTCCCCAAAATTGAACACCGATCTGTCGCTCCGGCGTAATTGCTCCGGTGGGCAAACTGCGCTCGATAACGTATAGCGTCGTATCAGGTGTAGTTTGTTCCAAGCCAAACGGCGCTTTCCATTGGCCGAGCTTGACCTGCGCTTCCGCAAACTGGTGCCAGTTAACGAAGATGTCCGTGGCCTCAAAGGCGGTGCGGCCCGAGTTAAGGCCATCATTATTCTCGAAGTCGCCTTCGACTTTGAAATCGAAGTTCTCCGCGAAATCGCCGGTCAAATTGATCCGCGCCCGGCGCAACCGGAAACGATCCTTTAGCGCGGTCTGACCAAACCGGCCTTCAAATGCGGAGACATCGCCATCTTCGAAATTCGCCTGAATGAAGCCGCCCAGCACCAGCTTTAGTTCCGGTCCGCGCTGTTGAACATAAATCGGTAATTTCTCTTCTTCGACAACGGCCTTTTCAACATACGTTTTCCCGTCGTAAGAGACTTTCGTTTTCATTCTGCCCTCAGGGGCAACCGCAGCGTGCTTCTTCAAGCCGGCAACTTCTTGTTCCAGTTCGGCGTTGCGTTTTTGCAGTTGGTCGACGGCGCGCTCGAGTTTCTGAAGCCGTTCGGACTCGGAGGGCGTCTGCGCGCCAAGCCGTGGCGCGGCGAGCAAAATAATTGCAGCCAGGCTACTGCCGGCTGCACGTAAGACGAATTTCTTGATAAACATTAGTTTCTCCTTTTGTGTGATGGTTTTTCGGCTGTCTGAGGGGATTCGCTTCTAGCGAACGCGATTGAAACTAGAAAGCGATTGTTACAGCCGTATGACGGAAACGTAACGATTCAGTAACTCTTTTGAGCGTGGAGGGACGCGCACTATCCCGTCCACGAAAGACTCGGCAGCTTGCAGCCGAACCTCGCAAACGCTAAAACGGAAACGTGGACAGGCCGATTCGAATTGCTGAGTCAAATCGTTTACGCGCCGACCCTCATTGAACGTTAGAGCGATAAGCTGATGCCCAACGAAGCCAAACGCCGGCTGCTGGACGACCTTCAGCGGAGGTTCGGATCAATCACGAAGCTACCAGCGAGCCAATCTTTGTTCGAGATTGGCTCGCGAGGGCGCATTTATATCAGATATTCCAAATTACACCCTGAAGGGCGAACGTTTTACGGTTTACGGAAAACGGATCTTCAATAGTTAGAAGGGCATCAATCGCTGCTCTGCTTTTTGTGGGATGCGCAAACCGAGCCGCTCCTGATCCCGTATCGGGATTTCGAAGAAGTCTTCGCAACACTTACTCCCGCGAGCGACGGCCAATTCAAGGCGCAAGTTTATCCGGAAGTAGAGGGAACGGAGCTTTACATTGCGAACGCCGGGCGCTTCAACGTCGAGAGCTATTTCGGCTGGAATGAAACCAACAGCATCTCTCCGAGCTCTGCCGAGCGCTGGAACAAAGAATTGACACATGCACAGGTCCAAACGCTTCTCGGATCAATTGGCGCGAAGAAGGGACATGACATTTGGCTCCCGAGGAATGACAGAAGCAGAATGGATTGGAATCTTGCGGCTCAATTTAAATTTTCCGCGGATGTCTTTGCTACGCATGAGTTTGAAACTGTCGCTTCCGAAATCGACGTAATCTGGCTTCGCAGAGGCTTCGTGCGAAGTTACGGCTCTGTTTGAGGTCGAGCAACTCAACCCCGATTTATTCTGGTCTATTGAGATTCAATGACGTGCGTCTTGTCCTGCCTGCCTTGCAGCCGCGCTTCACGATTGTCGCTAATGATTCGCGACGCTTGCGCTTCACGGGTCAAATCAACCGCCCGACATTCAGAGCGAGCGGATTGCATGAACTCTGTTCATTTCTCGACTACGCCAATGTTCTTGAATGGCACAAACGTTTGTCGACAAAACCAAAAATATGAAATCAAAAAATAAAGTAATCTGGGTCGCGGCGCGATCAGAACGCGGGTTCATCACTGACGCCGCGCTATTTGAGACCGAGCATGCCGCACAGGTACGAGAACGTCGCTGGCGCAAGGTCGCTAACCCAGACTACGACGAGTCGGCCGTGTTCCGGCGCACGATTCGGTTCAGACTAGACTTTAATGAACGACAACGATCAGGCTTGCGCCTACAAATCGAGCTGCGGTCTTCTACCGCGCGAGAACGACGTCTTTTTTTGTCCAGGTGTGGACTTGGCGGCAGTGTGGGCAGCTGAACTTACTGCTCTTAATTTTTGCGGCGGCCCACAATTCTTCTCTGATGGTTTGGCCGCTCGGCGTCAGTTTCGCGGTCGAAGGGCAACGGATGAGCAAACGTTTAATAACGGGTCCCTTTGCTTTCGGGGCGGTGGGTCGGGCAAAAAAGTGCATAATTTAAATTGGTTAGCCGAGCCGATAAACGATGCGCGCTTTATCGATATCGTAGGGTGACATGTGCAGTTTGACGCGGTCGCCAATAGTAAGGCGAATAAAGCGTTTGCGCATCTTACCAGAAATATGCGCGAGAACCAAGTGTTCGTTAGCGAGCGCGACCCGGAACATCGTGCCGGGAAGAACCGACATGATTATTCCTTCCAGCTCAATCGCTTTTTTCGGGTCCATGAATTGTTCGACCGGGCGAGCCGGCCCCGAAAGCTTCCGGGGCCGGCTCAGCGCGATCAAATTATTTACCGGCGAAAGCCAGCGTACTGACGATTGCCAGATGGGCGCGGACGCTCTTCGCGTGCGCGCGCTTCGTTAACCGTGAGTGTGCGCCCGGCAAGCTCCTTGCCGTTGAGCGCCGTCATGGCCGCGCCAGCTTCAGCGTTGTCGTTCATGGTGACGAACGCAAAACCGCGCGATTTGCCGGTCATGCGGTCCATCATCAGCGCGACTTCGCTGACTTTGCCGTGTTGTTCGAAAAGATCCTGAAGATCATTTTCGGTAGTCTCAAAGGAGAGATTTCCTACATATAGTTTCATTGTGATTTGATTTTGGAAAAAAACTGCCAGCCACAGAGCCGTTCCCGGGAATCGGGTTTCAAATCACCACTGAGAAAACTCAACTGACGATCTACCACGCAACGAACAGAACAGAACTAATCCAAATAACGGGTGGTAGCATCGTCTGGTTTTGCAGGAACGCAAGAGATAAACCCGGCAACGAGGCAACTAATTGCCAGGCCTTGCCGTAAAGCTATGGCTTGCCCTGCGGTGATGGGGCAGGTGAAGTCGCTGGCGACACGGGGGTTGCGCTGCCGGCCGGCAAAACGCCAGCTCCGGAATCCGGCGCTGGAGAAGAAACTGGCGAAGGTTTTGCAGATGTTGGCGCTGGGGGGGGTTGAGGCGCGGTCTGCGTTTTCATCAGCTCACGCCGGAACGCGCTGTCAGCCGTGCTCTTATGGGCATAAAGGATCGACAATGCGAAGGTGAGCGCGAAAAAGATACCCGCCAGCCATGCCGTGAACTTCACCAAAACGTTGGTGGTTTGCGCGCCAAAAATGTTTTCCGTGACCCCGCCGCCAAAGGCCGCGCCGAGGCCTTCGCTCTTCGGACGTTGCATCAGAATTACGAGCACCATGAGCAACGCCACGAGCACGTAAACGGCCAAAAGCAGATTGATGAGCAGGTTCATCGGGACGGGGAATATCACCAAAGAGTGAGCAGAAGCAAACGCCCAACCCGCCTTCGCGAGGCTACGGCGCGGCAGGCGTTCAACGTCCGACATTCAACATCGAATTCAGAAAGCTTCAGCGGCGGGCGTTTGCTTAATCTCATTCCAAATCGCGTCCAACTCGGCGAGATCGACATCTCCCAATTTCTTGCCGCGCAATTTCAATTCGTCTTCCAATTGATTGAATCGCGCAACGAACTTGTCCGTCGCAGATTGGAGCGCGCATTCCGCATCGAGTTTGCATTTCCGCGCCAAATTCACGACGGCGAATAACAGATCGCCAATTTCGTCCTCAATCGCTTGTTCGCCTTTCGGACGAATCCGTCCTGTGGCGGATCGATCTTGCGAGGCAATCGCCGCTTTGGCTTCGGCGGTTTCTTCTTCGATTTTTGCGATGACGTCTCTCAGTTCCGTCCAATCGAAATTGACCCGGGCCGCTTTTGATTGCGCTTTTTGCGCGCGCATCAAAGCGGGCAAGGCTGCTGGCAAACCGTCGAGATAATGTTTGCCCGTTTTCTCCGCGCGCTTGATTGACTCCCATTGTTTCAGCACCGCTCCGCTATCGCGTGCATCGCTCTTGCCAAAGACATGCGGGTGACGGCGGATGAGCTTCTCCGTCACGTCGCCAATGACATTGTCAATGTCGAATCTCCGGGCTTCGCGCGCGATCTCGGCGTGCATCACGATCAGCAAGAGAAGATCTCCCAATTCCTCGCGAAAATTTGCATCATCTCTGGCGCGCACCGCGCCGGCCACTTCGTAAGCCTCTTCAATTAACTGAGGCAGCAATGATTCGTGAGTCTGCTCCCGGTCCCACGGACAGCCGCCCGGCGCACGAAGCTTCGCGACGATTTCGCACAACCGGTTGAACCTTGAAGGCTGAGAGTTGAGAGCCTCGGATTCGCGCTCGGACGATTCAGACATCGGCGATCTCTCAACCATCAACTCTCAACCAGCAACTTTCTTCAAATCCGCCAGAGCGACCGGTGGGTGCCGAATTCGGAAATTTCGCCGGAGGTTTTCTTGCTCACGTAAATTGTGATCGTGATCACGGTGATAAGAGTGCCGGCAAAGATAAACGCCACCAGCCAGGAGGGAATAGTCCCCACGCGTAAGGAGTGATAAAACCCCCCGACACTGTCCATCGCATGCTCGGCGTGCAGAAAAATCTTCGTGATCCAAGCCACGATGATGAGAATAAAAATGAAAATATAATTTCGTTTTAATCGGCGGCCGATTGCTTCCAGTTTGCTGATTTTGAAGCAGGGTAAAATTAAATCTTCACAGACCAGTTTTTTCCATTCGCCTTGCAGCAAATCGCGATTCTCCATCACCATCGGCACCAAGAAATGCGCCTCGAGCATCCGGACGCGCGCCCGGAAGGCGTCATAGAACCGGTAACGGCGCGCTTCGATCCAGAGGAGCACCCAGACGATGGCGAGATTGAAAAAGAAAATGATGTGCGGCACTCCGCGCGTGGAAAACGCGATGGTGATAATGGCGGTGCTGCTGGTGATGGCCCAATTGGTCGTCATGTCGAGCCGCTGTCGCCAGACCATGATCCGGCCCATCTCGCCCCGATAAAAGTGCGACATCGCGTTGACGTAACCCGGATCGTAAAGGCTGCGTTGCAACGACACCGTCGCCTCTTCAGTCGGCCCGCTTGGTTTCTTTTCAGTTGCCACAGATGTCACATTAACTGGATAACTGGCTTTGCCCGGATAATCCAACAAATCTCGCTGCCGCCATGGCTATCGCGCTAGCCGATCTTCTCGATGAAAAAAACGTCACGCTGCAATTGCGTTCCCGCAAAGCAGCGAATGCGTTACGCGAGATCGTCCAATTGCTTGCCCTGAACGGGAAGATCGACAAGGCGAAGGATTTTCTCGAACAAGTACTCGCGCGCGAGCAGGCACACCCAAGCGTGGTGGAAAACAACGTTGCCTTTCCGCATGCGCGCACCGATTTGGTCGATCGAATCGTTATTGGCATCGGCCGAAGCCGGGCTGGCATTTCCTTCGGGGAAAATGCACTGCGCGCCCGGCTGATTTTCGTCATCGGCGTACCAGAGCGGTTAGTGAACGACTACCTGATTTGCCTCGGCACGATCGCGCGGTTCGTAAAAGATGATGCGATCCGGGCGGCGCTGCTTCGCGCCCAAACTCCCCGCGAATTTTTGGATGCGCTCACCACGGAATAACGCTTAAGCCGCAGGCGTTGACCGCGGATCAACCGGGACAACTTCCCCGGCTACAACCACCACGCGTTTGCTCGCGCGGTATCGCCAGATCGCGAAGGCAACGAACAAAAGATCGGCAATCACGAATGTTGCCACGTAGGTCTCGCCGCCGATGCCGAACCCGTAGCTGTGCAAACCTTTGCCGAGCACAAAGTTCACGCCGTACCACGCCATCAACACGGCGAGAAAACAAACCACGCTCGCCACGACAAGGCCGAACTCTGTCCACCAACCGGCGAGCCGCCCATGTAACGTCAGGATATAACAGAGCAGCGCGATCAGAGCCCATGTTTCCTTCGGATCCCAGCCCCAGAATCTGCCCCAGGAATAATTCGCCCACACGCCACCTAAAATCGTGCCTGCGGCGAGCAAAAGCACCCCGAGCTGAAGGACGCGATAAAGCCAGAAATGCATAGGCGCGTCTGCACTCGCCGCTGCCGGGTTGCGCGCGTAGCGCCAGAGCAAAATGTGCCCAAAGCCCATCGCGAGCGCGAAGGCCGCATAGCTCAGTGTGATTGTGAGCACATGAATGGTGAGCCAGAAATTGTCCCGCAGCACGGGCACCAGCGGGTCGATGCTCGACGGCATCGCGATCGGCATTTGATGCACAAGGAGCAGGGCTATCAGCGTTACTGGCAAAGCCGCCAGCAAATACACTGGCGTGCGATACCGCGCGAAAAAGATCATCCCGAAAAACGACACCGCGAATGACACCCAGATAATCGATTCGTACATGTTCGTCACCGGAGGTCGTCCGCCGATCAGGCAGCGCATCACGATTCCGCTTGCCTGAAAGGCGAGACCGAGGATCGCAACCGCTACGCCGATGTTCCGTAAAGCAGTTCCCCGTTTGCGGAGATGGGCTGCGATTAAAATTACAAGCGCAATCCCGTAGCACCAGATCGCGCGATAAAAGCTTTCGAAATGATTATAGAAATATTCGAGACGCAATTGTCGCTCCTGCGGGTAAATCGACGGACTCAGCCCGCGCAAATTTTCCCGAAGCTGGCGTGCGGCCGAACTGAAGTTGAACGTGTCGCCTTGCGCATAAGCGCCGGTCATTTTCGTCACTTGGGAGAAAGCTGGCGCGAACCGCGCCTCATTATAATAAGGAGCGACTGCCGCCGGATCGGGCACGGCCCACGGATCGGTTTCGCTTCGCGGCGCCGGAACGATCAATAAAGCGTTGCCCGTCATCACATTTCCCAAAAGCGCCAGCCGATCGCTTACGCTGAGTGCTTCTTGCTGGACCCGGTCGAGCGATTGTTCCGCGCGCTTGAGTGCGCGCGCCTCATTCGTGATCCGCTGCAACTCCGACGAGCCGGTCAATTGCGCGGACGAAAATCGTCGCTGTGCTTTATCCAGTCCGAGCTGTTCTTTCAGTTTGCCGAACGAGACCAGCACCATCGGCTCGCTTTTCCAGTCGTGTGTCTCGAGCAGCGCGGACAAAACGAAGTCATTCGGCTGCCATATCCGGCCCGTTTTGTCTGTATATGTCGATCTTCCCGTAACGCGGATCAGCGTTTCCCTGGCAAATGTATCCACTGGTTTGCGCCGGCCGCCGTCCTGGATCGCCAGCAGCCCCCATTGCTTAAAATCAAGGGCACTACTGTCCGAATTCGGAAGATCTGATTGAGCCCAGGCAGTGGCTCTAAAAAGCAAGGTGGCCGCTGCGATCAAAATGAAGATGCGCGTTCTCAAGTGGCGCGAATGTAATTCTGCCACTGCGCCACGTCGAGGAAAGCGGAACGACCTCGAATCGATAGCTGACCAAGCGGCAAATCATAATCGCGCCCTGATTTATTCGTTTCCGTTTGCGTAACATCAATCGACTCGGCTAATCTAGGATCCGTGTTCAGCTTGACGATGCTCGGTAGCGGCAGCGCCGGGAACAGCGCATTGGTCGCGACCGAGCATTGCAAGATTCTTGTCGATGGCGGCCTGAGCGCGCGGCAACTGGTGTTGCGCCTTGCGGAATGTGGCGTCACACCCGACCAGCTCGACGGCGTCCTTCTTACACACGAGCACGGCGATCACGTTTGCGGACTCGAAGTGCTCTGCCGTAAATTTCACGTGCCTATTTATTGCAACGCGCTCACCGCAGAAGCGATTCGCTACGACGGATTGTTCGAGCAACATCGCGACTGGCGAATCTTCCGGACCGGCGCCGAGTTTTCCATTTGCGACGTCACAGTCCAAACTTTTCCCGTGCCACATGACGCGGTCGATCCGCTTGGGTTTGCCTTTCATGCGGGCTCGGGCGGTCTCGGTTTCATCACCGATCTGGGATACGCGACGAAAATGATTGTAGAACGCTTGCGCGAAATCCAGACCCTCGTGATCGAAACGAACCACGACGAAAAACTTTTGCAGAACGATTCACATCGGCCGTGGCCAGTGAAACAGAGGATTCAATCGCGGCATGGACATTTGTCGAACACGTCAGCCGCGAACGTGATCGAGGAATTGCTCTCGGGAAAAATTGAGCGGGTGGTGCTCGGACATCTCAGCCGCGATTGCAATACTCCTGAGCTCGCTTTAGGCGCGGTACGCGCGTCGCTCGCAAAATGCGACAAGATCGGCATGGAACTTTATTGCGCCACGCAATCGCAAATAAGTCAGCGTTTTCGCATCGGCGAAACGACGCCGGGGCCGTTTCAGCCGACATTTGAAAACGCGTTTTTCCAAACCGCGATCGCTCTGTAGCGGCTGTCTATGACTGCCGCAATATCAGAAGATCGGCGGTCACAGACCGCCGCTACAGCTGGATTCAAGATCCGCGACGCGCTCGAATCCGATCTCCCAATCATCATCGACATCTACAACGCCACTGTGCCGACCCGTATGGTGACAGCCGAGCTTGAGCCGACCACGGTTGAAGCGCGTTTGCCCTGGTTCCGCGAACATTCACCCGACGAACATCCATTCTGGGTAGTAGAAAGCGATGGCCGCGTGATCGGCTGGCTGGATTTCAAAAAATTCTTGCCGCGATGCGCGTACCGCGGCACGGCCGAAATCAGCGTCTACGTCGATGAAGAATTCCGGCGTCGTGGTGTGGCACGCCGCTTGTTGGAAGAAGCCATTGCGCGCGGACCATCGCTCGGGATAACGGCGCTTGTCGGCCTGATCTTCGCGCACAACGAACCGAGCCTGAAATTATTTGAGCGACTCGGATTCGAGCGTTGGGGATTGCTCCCGCGAGTTGCGCGGCTCGATAATCTCGAGCGCGATCTGACTATCGTAGGTCGTCACGTCTAAGATCTGTGAAGGCTGTTGCAATGGCGCCGGTAAGCGGCTACCTGACCGCAGGCGTTTCTGAGATGCGCTACGCTTCTTCGTGACCGATGACGAGATGAATGACGCCGTTGGGCGCGGACACGAAGAATCCATCGAAATCTTCTCGCAACTGTTCGATTTCATCCCGCCGCGCGATGCCGTTTACTTTGAGAAATGACGCGGCGGCTTCGGTGTCGTTCGTCTCCAATTCCAGCCAGATATCCGGATGACTCAGATTCGGCACCTTGTCGATCCAGAGCCGGTTCGGACCGAATTGGAAAATGCAGCCGTCCGTCTCTTCCTCAATCAGAGGCAGCCCGAGCGTATCGCGATAAAACACGACCGTTTGCTCGTAAGTATGGCTCGGACATTTGATCGCGATGTTCGCCCCACCCGAAAATTGAGGCCCATCAAGTTTGGCGACCATGGCATCCGTGAAACTAAACGAGCCTAAGCTTCCTTGCCGCCTGGTTCCGTCATCGCCACCGGATCAAGTGCGCGCGCCAATTCTTTTTCCGGCAATACCTTTTGTTCTCGGGCAATTTCACGAACTGTGCGCCCGGTTTTCGCGCTCTCTTTAGCGATTTCAGCCGCGCGATCGTAACCGATTTTCGGCGCCAGACTGGTCACCATGGCCATGGAAAGCTCGACCAATTCGCGGCAGCGCTCTTCGTTCGCGAGAATCCCAGTCACGCATTTGTCGCAGAAAACATCGACCACATTGGCAAGCAGCCGGATCGATTCAAGCAAATCATGCGCCATCACCGGCATCATCACGTTGAGCTCGAAGTTTCCGTTTGCACCGGCCCATGTGATGCACGCGTCGTTGCCGATCACCTGAGCGCAAACCATCATGACCGATTCGCACATCACCGGATTCACTTTGCCCGGCATGATCGAGCTGCCGGGTTGCGTGGCGGGAAGTTGAATCTCGCCAATGCCGCAGCGCGGACCGCTCCCGAGCCAGCGGATGTCATTCGCGATCTTGAATAAACTGACCGCGATGGTTTTCAGATGGCCGCTCGCTTCGACCACCGCGTCTTTTCCGCCTTGCGCTTCGAAATGATTTTTCGCCTCGTAAAAGGCAATGCCGGTGCGCTGCTCCAAATGTCGCAGTATCTTGCGCGGAAGATCGACATGGCGATTTAAACCCGTGCCTACCGCGGTGCCACCGAGCGCAAGCTCACGCAGAGCTTCGATCGCTTTCTGTGCGCGTTCTTTGGCATAAGCAACTTGCTGGGCAAAGCCGGAAAATTCCTGGCCCAGGCGCACCGGCGTCGCGTCCATCAAGTGCGTGCGACCAATCTTAATGATTTCCCAAAATTCCTTCGCTTTCCTTTCGAGCGCGGCGTGTAATTTTTCCAAAGCCGGGATGAGACAGTTTTTCAACTGTTCGGCTGCGCTGATATGTATAGCAGAGGGAATCACATCGTTGCTCGACTGGCCCATGTTGACGTGATCATTGGGATGAACCAGTTCGCGCGACCCTATCGTTTTGCCAGCGAGCTGGGCGCAACGATTCGCGATCACTTCGTTTGCGTTGGTGTTTGTGCTCGTGCCTGAACCGGTCTGAAAAACATCGAGCGGAAAGTGTTCATCCAGTTTTCCGTCGGTAACTTCTTCGGCTGCCTGAACGATGAGGGCGGCCCGCTCTGCGTCGAGCAACCCGAGATCGTGATTGGCCTGCGCCGCGGCCCACTTGATTAAACCCAAAGCGCGAATAAACGGCCGTGAAAACCGATAACCGCTGACCGGGAAATTAAGGACGGCACGATGAGTGGAGGCGCCATGGAGGGCGGAAGCCGGCAGAGACATCTCGCCCATCGAATCTTTTTCCATCCGCGTCGGCCGATCGGTCATGCCGAACGATATGCGCTCACGCCAATGGGCGTTCGCTGCGCGGTGCGGTACTCCCAGCCATTCAGCGATTGCGCCGATTGCGTCTTGTGAAAAACGGTGATGAACATCGGCGGTATATTTTGCAGGAAGTATTCCGATTCGGCATGCTCAAACAATGTGGCGTGTTGTTTCAGTTCGTTAGTTACCTCATAAATAATGAAACCGCCGCCCGCCGCCAATGCGTCGTGCGTTTTTTGCAGAAGCGCCCGTTTTTTGTCGATCTTAAGAATACTGAACGGAATTCCCGAAAGAATGTAGTCGCAGCAGGCGAATCCACCACGCTTCAACTCCTCCGGCAAACGCGCCGCGTCTCCATGGATAACGTGCACGCGCCGATCCCGGGCAAATTGTCGTTCCAGATCGCGAGCGAAAGCTTGATCCAGCTCAAACAAGAGCAAATGCGAATCCGGGCTCATGCGCCTCGCTATCTCGCGCGAATGCACGCCCTCGCCCGGGCCATACTCGGCGATCACCCGCGGATGGCTGAAATCCATTTTACTGGCCACCCGTTCAACGAGCGCCTTTGAGCTGGGCACGATCGATGCGATCTGAAACGGTCGCTGCAGGAAACGCTTAAAAAACAGTGCACTCACGAGATGCGAACAGTCGTCCTGTGCCTCCGTGTTGTCCAGTGGCGAAGTGTTGCAATTGGGATTTACATTGCAAAGATCAAGCCGCTTGACTCTTCACTTATCACTCTTCACTTATCACTAATTTCGGGGCGCGGTTAGCTCAGTGGTAGAGCACTACCTTGACACGGTAGGGGTCAGAGGTTCGAACCCTCTATCGCGCACCATCTTTACCTCAACATTCCTCTCATGCCTGATTTTTCTTCCACGCTCGACCAAGCGATTAAAGGCTCAATCGAGACGCTGCAATCATTAAAAAAACTCGAATCAGAAATCGCGCAAGCGGCGGACTTGATTGCAGGTTGCCTAACGAACGGGAACAAATTGCTCGTTTGCGGCAATGGCGGCAGCGCCTCTGACGCGGCCCATTTCGCGACTGAGTTGGTTGTGCGGTTTGCTAGAGATCGTCCCGCTTATCCTGCGATCTGCCTTACCGGTGACGGCGGACTTCTCACAGCGGCTGGCAACGATTACGGCTTCGACGAGATTTTCGCGCGCCAGGTCGCGGCCTTTGGGCTCGAAGGCGACGTCGTCATCGTTCTCACGACTTCAGGCAAATCGAAAAATGTCCGGCGCGCGTTGGAAGAAGCGAAATCGCGTAAGCTCCAAACCATTGCATTTCTCGGACGCGACGGTGGGTCGACCATTGGCCTTGCCGATATTGATCTTTTGGTCGCGAGCGATTCCACCGCCCGAATCCAGGAAGCGCACCAGCTTCTTCTTCACGTTCTTTGCGAAATAGTGGAGTCGCGTCTCGTGCAAAAATAACCCGCAAACGCTACGTTAGGTTACTTCGATTTTTTCAGGAGACGCTCGCGTTCGCGATTGAGCTGCCGGCGTTCGTTCGCGGTTAGACTTCCAATGCCGGATTTCGAGATTTTGTCGAGAATCGGATCAATCGAGGCATAGACATCGTCCGGCTCGACGGCACGGCGCGTGTACGTCCTCTGCAGAACGCGAATTTTAGGTTTGGGGCCGATCCGGGCTTTCATGTTGCTCCACCAAGCAAGTTCTGGCCCCGCGCCTCGCAATTCAATGAACAGGAACGCGGCGCCGATGCATGTCCAAAGCGCGACAAGCGCTTGCCAGTCGTGCGCGGCGAGTGCGCTTAGCGTCCCAATACCAACAAGGATAAGCGCGATCCATTTGGCCATAATTCGCAACAAAAGCTCCACATTCGGATAGATCGTGGCGAAGGCGACGAAGATTGCGAAATGAAGTGCACTAGAACCGGCTATAGCCGTTGGCACCCACAACCCCCATAGGGTCAGCACGGCAGGCGGTAATAACAGCAAGATCAGATACAGAGCAATGTAAGCGCGCTGGCCCAGGAATCGTTCCACTTCGCGACCGAACACGAACAGCATATACATCTCCACCGCGAACCAAAGTAGAGCTGATCCCAAAGGTGGATGGATAAACGCATATGTACCTATTCGCCAAACCTGCGCGCCCGACCACACGTCCGCGCTGTAGAAAACAAAATAATTTACCACGCCACTGTGACCGATGGCGAATATCAGCGCGGTCAGGATTGCACAGACGATGTGCAGCCCCATGAGCATCGTCGTCACGTCGACAGGATAGCGGCCCATCCACGCCACAGGACGATAATCATCGGAGGTAGTCACTCCGAACATGAACCAAATAAACAGCCAGCGTTCTGAACACGCAAGCCAAGTTCGCGGGCGGCCGCGAAAAATTTCTTGGAGAAGCGCGCGACAAGGCCAAATTATCTCTCTTCGCTAGTTGCGCGCGCCAAGATTGACATCTACCGCAAATGAAAGATATCGCCCCCGCCATTTCACCGCCCACTGGAATCGGCGACGCGAGGCCGACGAATCAAGCGGTGCTCGATTGGGCGCAGGACGTCGCCAAGCTTACCCAACCGGAAAATGTTTTCTGGTGTGATGGTTCCGAGGACGAAAATGATTTTCTGCTGGAACAAGCGATCCGGCAGAACATCCTCCTCAAGCTGAACGATCAAAAAGTTCCGCGCTCCTACTTGCATCGCTCTAACCCGAACGACGTCGCCCGGGTTGAGCAATTCACCTTCATTTGCACGCCAACGAAAGAGGAAGCCGGGCCAACGAACAATTGGTCCGAGCCAGCGGAAACTTATTCCAAACTCCAAGGAATGCTGAAAGGTGCGATGCGCGGGCGAACCATGTTTGTCATTCCCTACATCATGGGGCCGCCCGATTCACCGCTGACCAAAGTCGGCTTGGAGATCACCGATTCCATTTACGTGGTGCTCAGCATGCGAATCATGACGCGCATGGGGGATATGGCGGTCAAGCGGCTTGGTGATGACCCGGGTGCGGAATGGAACCGCGGCGTGCATTCATTACTCGATGTCGATCCAAATCGCCGGTTCATTTGTCATTTTCCGCAGGACAATGCGATCATCTCTGTCGGTTCAGGTTACGGCGGGAATGTTTTGCTCAGCAAAAAATGTCTCGCCCTGCGGATCGGTTCGTATCTCGCGCGCAAACAAGGCTGGATGGCGGAGCACATGTTGATCCTCGGCGTCGAATCACCGGAAGGCCGCAAGCATTATGTGGCGGCAGCGTTCCCCAGCGCGTGTGGCAAAACCAATTTCGCCATGCTCATTCCGCCGAAACATTTCGCCGGCTGGAAAGTGACGACCGTGGGTGACGACATCGCCTGGATGCAAATCCGCGATGGCCGTTTGTATGCGGTGAATCCTGAGAACGGCTACTTCGGCGTCGTGCCTGGGACGAGTTACAAATCGAACCCGAACGCGATGAAATCAATCGGCCACGACACACTCTACACCAACGTCGCGCTTACCGATGACAGCGATGTCTGGTGGGAAGGCAAAGATGGGCCACCGCCAAAACACGCAATCGATTGGCGCGGCAACGATTGGACGCCGGACTCAAAAGAGAAAGCGGCGCATCCGAACAGCCGCTTTGCCACGCCGATGCGTAACAATCCGGTTCTGGATGCCGATGTCGAAAAAGGCGATGGCGTCCCGATCAGCGCGATCATTTTCGGCGGGCGCCGCAGCGACACGATGCCGCTAGTCTTTCAAGCATTCGATTGGAACCATGGCATTTATCTGGGCGCGACCATGGCTTCGGAAACGACCGCGGCAGCGACGGGCGCGGTCGGTCGGGTGCGGCGCGATCCGATGGCGATGCTCCCATTCTGCGGATACAACATCGGCGATTACTTTCAGCATTGGATCGACATCGGAAAGCGCCTCACCAATCCGCCGCTCATCTTTAACGTGAACTGGTTTCGCAAAGGCGTGAACGGGCAATTTCTCTGGCCCGGGTTTGGCGACAACATGCGCGTCCTTAAATGGATCATCGACCGCTGCGAGCAAACCGGCGGCGCGGTGAAGTCGCCGATTGGCTGGCTGCCCAGCCCGCACGATCTCGATCTTGCCGAACTAGACGTCGAGCACAAATGCATCGTCGAGATTCTGGGAATCGATCACGAGGAATGGCAAAAGGAGCTCGCCGCGCACGCGAAGTTTTTCGATTCGTTACGTGGGGTCGTTCCGGATAAGTTATTGAAACAGCGCGACGAACTCGCCGAACGTTTTAAACAATAAACTGTCCAGGGAAGCCAACGGTTTCCCCTACAGAACGCGTATTTTCACGCGCGAAATTTGCTAACATCGTCACCATCTGGAATTGTTTCCAGTGGGTTCAAAGGCTGTTGAGAAAGAATGCGTCACCGCGCCATTAAAAACCTGTTGCATCGAGATTCGCGGGGCGCGTCAGAACAACCTTAAGGGTATAAATGTCGATCTTCCGCTGGGAAAATTGACCGTCGTTACGGGCCCAAGTGGCAGCGGCAAATCGAGTCTCGCTTTCGATACAATTTACGCCGAGGGCCAGCGTCGTTACGTCGAAACGTTTAGTCCGTACATGCGGCAATTCCTCGATCGCATGGATAAACCGCGGGTGGACGAGATCCGCGGCATTCCGCCGGCCATCGCGATCGAGCAGGCGAATCCAGTCAAAAGTTCGCGTTCCACGGTCGGAACCATGACCGAGATTAACGACTATTTAAAATTGCTTTGGCCGCGAATAGCCAGGGCATTTTGTCCAACCTGCGGGCGGGAGATTCGCCCGGAAACCGCCAAATCAATTGCCGATCAAGTTTTGCGCGACTGCGGCGGCCAAAGCATTCTCGTCACTTTTTGGATTTCTGTCCCCGCAAAAACGGAACCGCGCGCGTTCTTCGATTTTTTACAACAGCAAGGTTATCTGCGCATTTGGATCGATAACGCAATTGTGCGCGTCGATGCCGATCCCAAAATCAAACGCCTTGGTGCGCGGGTGCAGGTCATTCAGGATCGCACAACGATTAATCCAGAGAATCGCGCCCGGCTGGTCGAGGCGATCGAAACCGCACTGCGATTTGGAAAAGGCAAGATCAACGTCATTCCATTGTCAGATGTCGATGAACTATCAACGATCAACTATCAACCATTCTCCACCGACTGGCATTGCGCGCATTGCGACCTTGATATACGTCCACCAACTCCCGGACTTTTCAGTTTCAATAATCCGCTGGGCGCGTGCCCTGAATGCCGCGGTTTCGGTCGCACGATTGCGATCGATCTCAACAAAGCGATTCCAGACCGCAGCTTGAGCATCAAGGAAGGCGTCGTCCGCGTTTTTCGTGGTGCCGACTTTGGAGAATCGCAAAAAGATTTGCTCCGGGCATGCGCGCGCGAAGAGATCGACGTCAACATTCCGTTCGAGGAATTACCGAAGACCGATCAAGCATTTGTGATCAACGGCGAAAAGCGATCCGGCGAATACACCGATGACGATTACGAGAACGACCGGTGGTACGGCGTGCGCGGTTTTTTCCGGTGGTTGGAGAGCAAAACCTACAAAATGCATGTCCGCGTCTTACTTAGTCGTTACCGCGCTTACACGACTTGCCCGAGTTGCAACGGCGGACGATTTCAGCCGGAAGCGCTCAATTTCAGAATCGTGGCGGCAGCCTATGACCGTCGGCCTAATTCGAGCGACGCTCATAGGGCGCAGCTACAGTTGACTCTACCTGAGTTTGCGGCGCTTTCCATTGCCAACGCGCGCGATTTTCTAAGCCAGATTGATATTGCACCTAACGGCTCGACTGCGCAGATGTTGCGCAACGAGATTTGCGCGCGACTGAATTATCTCTGCGACGTTGGAGTCGGGTATCTTACCCTCGATCGTTCAACGCGTACGCTGAGTGGCGGTGAAGTGCAGCGTGTGAATCTGACAACGTGCCTTGGGGCGTCGCTGGTCAATACGCTTTTCATCATGGACGAACCGAGTGTTGGTCTGCACCCGCGCGATGTTGGCCGGCTCGTCCGCGTAATGCACAACTTGCGTGACAAAGGCAACACGCTGCTCGTGGTCGAACACGAGGAGCAAATCATCCGCGCAGCCGACAACTTGATCGACATCGGCCCAGGGCGCGGTGAGCGCGGTGGCGAATTGGTCTGGAATGGAACGTTGGACGATTTTGTAGGGCAGGTGCCTCGCCTGCCGAACACGCGAATGGCAAGCGATGCGCTTGCCCTACAATGTTTTCCCCCGTCTCTCACACGCGATTACCTGACTGGCCACAAATCAATTTCTGGCCCGAAGTCGCGACGAAGATCGACATCATCGATCAAAATCACCGGTGCGTCCCAGCACAATTTGAAAAATATCGATATCGATCTTCCGCTCGGCGTTTTTACCTGTGTCACCGGTGTATCAGGCTCCGGAAAATCGACGCTTATTTACGATGTGCTTTATCGGAATCTGCTTCGCGCCAAAGGTGACTCCGCCGATCAGGAACCCGGCGCATGCAAGTCGGTCACCGGCGCGCATCGCATCGGCGAGATAGTGATGGTCGATCAAGCGCCGCTCGCGCGCACGCCGCGTTCGACGCCGATTCTGTATCTTGGTCTTTATGATCGCGTCCGCGAGCTTTTTGCCGCGCAGCCGGAGGCGATGGCGCAGGGACTGACTGCGAGCGCATTCTCGTTCAACTCTGGCAGCGGACGCTGCGAACGATGTTCGGGCACGGGTTTCGAAAAAATCGAGATGCAATTCCTGAGCGATTTGTATGTGCGGTGCGCGGAATGCGAAGGCTGCCGTTTTCAATCGCACGTGTTGAAGGTGAAGCTCCACGGGAAATCCATTCACGATTTGCTGAAGCTGACTGTGAGCGAAGCGATCGAGTTCTTTGCGCAAATCGGTGAGCGGCGAAATCTTTCGGAGCCTCTCGCAGTGCTTGAAGAAGTTGGTCTCGGTTATCTGCGACTCGGTCAACCACTGAATACGCTCTCCGGCGGTGAATCGCAGAGATTGAAATTAGTTCGTCATTTAGCGGAATCTGAGAACGCTCAACGCTCAAAGAACGACAAATTGGCAATCGACAATCGGCAATCCGCAATTGGAAATCTGTTTATTTTCGATGAGCCGACCACGGGTCTTCATTTTGATGACGTTGCGATGCTTTTGCGATTGCTTCAGCGGCTGATTGATCGCGGCCACTCCGTGGTGGTGATCGAACATAACCTCGAAGTGATTAAATGTGCGGATTGGATTGTCGATCTTGGACCTGAGGCGGGAAATGAAGGCGGCGAGGTTGTGGCGAGCGGCACGCCCGAGCAAATCGCGAAGGTCGAAAATTCGCACACAGGAAGATTTCTGCGAAGCGCGCTATCGCGCCCTACCAAGCAGCTGTCTGTCATCCCGAGCCACGAAGACGTGGGACCCCACAAAACGTCACGCGAATCGGAGAGCTCCTTCGCTTACGCTCAGGATGACAGCGTGGTGTTGGCGCGAGCTGCGGAGGAAGCTTCCGGTTTTCGCGTGCATTCCAACGGCGCGATCGCGATTCATGGAGCCCGGGAGCACAACCTCAAAAACATCGATGTAAAAATCCCGCGCGATCAAATGGTTGTGATCACGGGGTTGAGCGGCTCGGGCAAATCAACGCTCGCCTTCGACATTCTTT
>WNGJ01001998.1_pt1 | contig 23259 bp, 17 predicted proteins | sample 5400611 | NCBI WGS metagenome assembly WNGJ01 (sample SAMN13153375, study PRJNA577476) | soil metagenome | isolation source: 40 cm soil or saprolite under Garry oak tree replicate 1 | place: USA:California | collected 2016-06-15
AGGTGAAACAGCTGGGCGATCATCGAGCCCACCGCGCCGCCCGTCATGATAATCGGACCTTCCGCGCCGAACGGACCGCCGGAGCCGATCGAGATTGCCGAAGAGATTGGTTTGAGAAGGGCGACTTTCGGTTCTATCCGACTACCGTTTAGCAGAATGGACTCGATCGCCTCGGGTATGCCGTGACCTCGGATGCGCTCGGAACCGTACCTCGCCATGACACCGATGATTAGTGCGCCAGCGATGGGAACGAAAACGCTGTATATACCGAGATGGCTACCTGCCGGCGAAACCATCGCGGTGCTCCACCGGCCAAAATAGAACAAATTGGTGAATAACCCGATTAAACGGAGCAACGCTAATGCGACAAATGCGCAGATCACTCCAATCACCGTGGCCAATAAGGAAATCGGAACGACTCGCCACGTGGTTGTGAAATCTCCCAACTCATCGTTGCGGTCCTTCATGTTTGGCACCGTCTCGTTGTCCCGCAACGCTGATTTGCTATTCTTGCTCACGATTTTCTTGCGCGCCTCCTCGTGTGGTCATACTGTGGGTTCTTGTTCGCTCTTCGAGATTTCGGTTTGCGTCCCAGAACCGCATCAAGTGCATTAACCAGTGCGGCCCTCCGGCGCGCAATTCCGGAAGCCGTTGCCGGGCAACCCGTTCAAGAATTCTTTTTCCACGCGGAAGCAGCTTCACCAGGGCGTATCGTCGGTCATCCAGGCTTCGGCTCGTACCCATTTTGGTATTTCTGGCGAAATATCAAATGAGCCAAACTCCGCACAAAAGGCTAGGTGCCGGTCTCCGGGCCGGTCTTTGAAGCCACGGACTGGCAGAAAAGTTCTGAAAATCATCCGCCGGGCTCCTAGCAAGAAGGTTCGAAAATCGTCCTCTCGCGCCGACCATCTTTTCACAATAGCTTAAAAAGCTCGCCGGAACTCCGGCTTCAATATCACAACGAAACAGCAATCGATATGTTTATTTACATCAAACTAGTTTAATTATATCGTTTAACATATCAGCCGGCGAAGGTCGTCGGGCGCTTCGCGGGATTTCATCGCGAGCTTTGTCGAGAAGCGTTTGGCGGGAGAACCGCTGCCCGCCGTACCGAAAGCCTGGGGGCGATCACGCGTGAGTGATGCACGGATGGGTCATTCTGTCGGGCGTACACCCCGAGGGCGCCGCAAAGCCGGAGGACTGGGACGACCTTCACGACCTTGGCCGCCGTGGACAAAGGTCATCGATGACGGCGATTAGCAGGATGGTAGCGGCGCAGCTTCGTCAACAATCACGAACTTGGCATCGCAAGCACTTCGACGCCTAGGCTCGCCAGGCCGATATCCTCAATTGAAGAAAGTCCACTGACGGCAACGGCGCCCACCACCTCGCCGTGATTCCGGACCGGGATCCCACCGCCCCAGCCAACGAATCTCGGATCACCGTAGTAGGCGATATCATGGCCTTTCTCCGGATGCCTGACTTTTTCTCCGATCTCCTGGGTTGGCTTACCCGCCCGGGCTGCGGTCCACGCCTTGTTCATGGCAATGGTTATCGAAGAGACAGAAGCACCATCCATGCGAGCAAAACATATCAGCTCGCCGTGCGAATCGGCCACCGCCACGACGACAGCTTTCTTCATCTGCGAAGCCTTTTCAACGATGAGATCGACCACACGCTTTGCCTCGGAGTAGTCAATCCTTGGAATGGTTCTCATGGGTGGAAGCTTAGCAGAGGCTGCCAGAAGAGGCGCAATCGAAACACATCAGTTGAGGCTATTTGTACCGGAGCAGATTCCCCTCCGCAGAGAAACAAAAATATCCGGGCCGGATAATCATTCCCGGCCCGGAGGGATGACACTTCAGAAGACCACCTTCAACCCGAACTGAACCAACCTTGGATTGTTGACCGTGTTCGTCACTTGGCCGAAGGTCGAACTAGTCACAGTTCCGTTCGGCGGCCCGAACTGAGGATGGTTGAAGATGTTGAAGAACTCTGCCCGGAACTCCACCGCAAGTCTTTCCATGATCGTGGTCCGCTTGAATACGGCAAAGTCAAAATTGACGACGCCTTGCTGCCGGAGCGTAGCATCTACGCGAGGTTCGTTACCAAAGGCCCAGGGATTGTTTGGTGTATTAACGGAGCCGTTGTTTCCGCTGGGCGCGGTAAAGCAAGCCGTATTGAACCACTCCGTAACTCTGGCAACTGCGCTTCCAGATACGTTCTTATCGCAGCCCGGAATGTAGTCGGGCCGGAGCGAACCGATCCCTAGCCCCGCACCCGTGAGTGCGTCAGAGCCACCCCAACTGATCTTCACAGGGAAACCACGCTGGAAGGTGGTGATGCCGTCCAATCCCCAGCCAGAGACGAATCCGTTGGCAAAACCGTTTGCACCGGACAGGAATCTCTTGCCGTGTCCGAAAGGAAGATCAAGCACGTAGCTGACTACCAGGCGCTGCGGAACGTCTTGCGAGGAGAGTGAACGCTCTCCTTTCAGATTATTCCAGTCCTGAATGCCTCCCACTCCTCCTGTGGTCCCACCTTCCAACCATGAGGTTAGAGTGTCGGTGTTGGACATCAGTTTGGAGTTGGTGTAGGACACCAGCATGGTCCCGCCGCCCTGGAATCGCCGTGTCACGGTGGCCTGCAGGGCGTTGTAATTACTGCTGCAGCAACCGTAACCGTTGAGGTTCAAACCGGCATACTGCGGAAATGGCCGGTCAAGCTGGCCCTGGATCAGACCCGCCGGCCCAAGACCGCCAGGAAGATTCTGGCTGAAGGGGTAGACGGCCACCGGTTGAGCAATAGCCACGGTCTGACCCGCGGCAAACTGGCTGGCTGCCTGAGCAATGAACCTATCGGGAATCTGGTTGACATTGGTGTTGAACTGCTCCAGATGCACACCATGAGACCCGGCGTACGCGACGTCGGCAAAAAAACCGCCGGGCAGTTGGCGCTGGATGTCTAAATTGTATTGCTCCAGATATCCGTACTTCTGCACGGTATATCCCGTAGCCGAGAAGTTATTTTGGTTCAAAATGTACTGAGAGACGTTGGGTTGCGGGTTGCGGCCTGGTACGGCCGTTCGACTGCATACGCGAATCCAAGCCGCGGTAAGAACTCCTTCTTCGAGAGCGGCAGGTTGTTGCGACTGTGATTGACGCCCGTCTTGACCAGGAAGAGATCACCCGGGCACGGACTTCCCGCCACGCCGCTGCATCCAGTCACGGAGGCATTGGTGGCGCTCGGGTTAAAGTACGTCATCTTATCGAAGCGTTCTGACCAGGGCCCTTGCAGCTCGTAGCGTGCGCCAATGTTCAAGGTCAGTTTGTTAGTCACGTGCCACGTATCACCGAAGTAGAAGCCGCGATATGTCTGTTTTCCTGAGACCGGGCCCGAAATGACCAGGGACCCGGTAGTCTGATTGCCGAATGCGGCGCCTTGCCCGTTACCGTATCCGAGCAGGAAGTCGGCAAAATCCTCGCCGTTACCAGCCCCTTTGCCCGTCAGGTTGCCAGCCCCGATTGTGTTGGGGGTGGCGGAAGTCCAAGCTCCGCCAAAGGAGATCAAACCGCCGCCGGTATTGGTTTGCAGATAATTATCGTACCCCTCTTCGAGTTGCATACCCCAAACGTAGGTATGGTGCCCACGGATCATAGTCATCTGGGGCGAAATATTGAACTGCGTGTTGTAGTCTGAGATCGCGCTTTGTCCCTGGCTGCAACCGACCAACGCGTCGTTTTGGCCGAAGCAAGGGGTCAGAGGAGTGCGCTCGATGTTGGGAACTAGCGCGTTGTAAGCGCTTGGCCAGCCCTCTTTTGACACGTCGAAGCCGCTATTGACAGGAGTGCGGAGGTAAATGAAACGGCTGATGCTGGCGTTAAGGTTGAAGATGGTAGTGGGGTTGATTGCATAGTTATAGCCCAGCGCCACGCTTTTGCTCTTCGTATTTTCAGCGCAACGGTCTTTGCAAAGGCCAGTGCCGAAGGGATCCTGCGCCAAGCTCAGCAACTTCCAGTAGGCAAAACGGCCGAACAGGGTCTGTTTGCCGTTAATGGTTTGGTCGACGCGCGCGATGTAAGCATCGGTATCGCCGCCGGTGCTGGCGTCCTTGAGAAAGTTAAGAACGGTTACCCCCGGTCCCGCCGTCGGATTGGCTATCAGCTTGTTCAGGAGAAAGGCGGAGGTCGGATTGATGAGGTTGCCGACAGTCGGGGCGTTAGTCTGGCAGTACGTCGTCAGATCGGCTATGCAGTTGAAGGGAAACGGCGAGCGCGTCGACGTCAGCGAGGTCGCTGTAAGCGGGTTGTAAATCTGGTGAACCGTGCCACCCCCATCATTGCACACCCCGCTTGTGTTGAATCCCGTAAGGCAAAGGTCGGAAAAGTCTCCCTGGCGCTCGCTGAGCGTTGGGACCGTCGTGTTAAAGGGTGTGCCAGTGCGCAACCGGAATCCTTCATAACTGAAAAAGGCAAACGTCTTGTTCTTGAGAACTGGACCGCCAATCGCAGCGCCAAACTGGTTCTGCGTGAACGGTGGCGGCTGGTTCGAGGTCGGCGGAGTGCCATTTATTTCTGAGTTCTTGTGGAAATATTCGTTGGCGTTGAAAACCTTATTCCGCAAGTATTCATACCCAGTACCATGCCAGGTATTGGTTCCAGACTTGGTGCTCATGTTGATGACGCCGCCGGCAAACTTGCCCCACTCCGGACCAAGATTGTTGTCCTGCACCTTGAACTCTGCGATTGCATCCTGGGTCGGAACCAAGAAAGGCAAGTTGATGTAGCCGATGTTCAGAGGCTGACCATCTAAATACTCCGCGCCCTCATTTGCGAAGGCGCCACCGATCTGATAGTTGGCGAAGTCGAAGGGATTCTTGCCCACGACACTGCCTTCCGTATTCCCTTGCGGGATCACCGACGGTGTGACCGTCGCCAAGTTATAAATGTTTCTTCCATTCAGTGGCAGTTCGTTGGCCTCGCGCGTGTCAACGACGGTACCCAGGGATGAAGTCTCGGACTGCAAGAGTGGAGTCTCAGCGGTTACTTCCACAACCTGGCTGACCTCGCCGACTTGGAGGGCGGCATCGATGCGTGTGCTTTGTTGGACTTCGACCGTGAGCCCGGTGCGAGCGAAGTGTTTGAAGCCCGGCTTCTCCACGTCAATCCGGTACTGGCCGGGGAACAGGTTCACAAAGGTGAAGAGTCCGTCGCTACCGCTGGATTGGCTACGCTTCTCCGACGTGCCCACGTTGGTGAGAGTGACATTCGCATCAGTAATCGCGGCTCCCGAACTGTCCGCGACAGAGCCAACGATGGCGCCGTAGGTGGATTGCGCGCGTGCACCCAAGCATGACAACGTGACAAAAACAACGATAAAAGCTGCGCAGAACCTGCGAGAAAACATATCCACCCCCAGAAGTTGGAATGTATGCAATACTCAGGCTCAAAGTTGGTGACCGGTGTTGGCAACCACACCACTGCCCAACGAATTTTCCCGAGGTGTCCCTGACAAACATTACGAGGGGAAAGGCAGATCTGTACCAAGTGCAATTGCTGGGGACGAAAACATAGAGATAACCCACGCCGCTTACATTCGGTGAGCGCGAGGCAAATGCTGCACAAAACGATTACGGATGGTTGGCTTCCTTCCGCAATAGGGCATATAGCAGAGGTTTACCAGTCGGTTTCTGGCTGCCTCCGCGGGGTTCAACCGTAACGAAGACTGCATCAATTTCGGCCAGCTGTTTGGGATCGTCGAAGCGAAGCACCCAGCGCCGATTCGATTCGCTGTCCATGTAGAGGATGCCGAGATTCATGGGGTGGGACTTCTGTTCCGACTCATTATCTCTTTGCCCCCAGACCTGGAAGATGCTGGCGTTCTTCACACCGGGCTCGTGATCGAGATCAAAGGCATAAAAAATCAACGACTTGTTTTGCGTATAAAACACGCGACCGTAAGGTTTGCGGGTTCGGCTGCGGCTGTCCACGTCGAAGACGTCGGCAATGTAGAGCTTTCGCGCGCCCATCAATTCGCGGATGTCGCGGTCAGATGCCAGGTACTGCTCGTCGTCGCTCAGCTTGCGCGCCTGGTCGTGGGCAGCAGCTGTCAGTTCCTCGACTCTAGATGCCAGTGATGTGGCGCGCAAAAGGACACGATCATGTTCTGCCTGAATCGTGGTCAGCTCAAGTCGGGCGTTCTGGTAAGCCTGTTCTGCGTCACGGAGTTGGAGCGCTAGTTTTTCGCGCTGTTCGGAGACGACATGCAGTTGTTCTCGATTCTTGCTGTTCGACGCCAACAGAGCGCTCGAATAGTCATCTGCTGCACGCGCGGTAGCCCGCAATTTGGCGAGCTCCAGCTCCTCGCGGGAGAGCTGCTTCTGCAATCTAGAAATCTCCGCGGCTTGTGTGTCAAGCAGTTCCTCTGCCGCTGTTCTTTTCGAGGTGGAGTCTTGCACGGACACTGAAGCCACAGGCAAGCTCGGTTTCCCTGGCTCCCGCACTAGGCCGCCAAGGTGATAAGCGCCCACTGCCAACGCGGCCATGATGCAAGCAGCTATCCCGGCTGCTGCGGCCCGAGATTTTGCAGGATCCAGCCACGGAAGCCTCGGCAGCTTTGGCTTTACCAGCGGAGGCCCATACTGTGCCGTCTCTCGGATACGCGAGAACAACCGGTGGCGCGCCTTACGATCATCCCATCTTTCACATTCCTGACCTTGGCCATAATGCGCGGCAAGCAACGGCATGCCTTCGGCGCTGATCAGCGAATACTCCGCATAGATTTTCCGGCACGAGTGACAATGCTGAAGATGGCGCTCCAATTCTTGCCGTTCAGCGCTGCTGAGCATGTTGCCTTGAGCCAGCGCGCACAATTCCTTGAACGTCTGGTGGTCGTCCAGTCGCTCCTTGTTAGGCATGGTGATTTTCCCGGAGCCTCTTTACTGCCGGGCTCTTGCGCAGGCGTTCAAGCCCGCGATAGAAGTGGTGGCGTACGTTGCCAAATGGCTCATGCAGCCGCTCGCTGATCTCTCTGAGCTCCATTCCTTCGAAATAGAACATCTGCAACGTCTGTCTTTGCATGTGCGTCAAGTCTTCAAATGCGCATTGCAACTGCGAGAAATCGAGTCTGGCTCCGATCTCGCGTTCCACGTCGTTCTGCCCTAATAGAGTATCGTCCAGGGAATCGATATCTGTACCAGAATAAAAACCTCTGCGCGACAGATGCGCCTTCCGGTCGCGGGCCCGGCTGAATGCAACCTGAACTAACCAGCCTTTGGCACTACCCTTCAGGGGATCGAAGATCAGAGCTCTCTGATAGACGTAAAAGAAGGCTTCCTGCACGACCTCCTCGGCTTCGCTGTGATCATTCAGAATACGAAGTGCGATTCCGAATACCAGTCCGGAGTAGCGGTCAAATAACAGCTCCAAAGCTTTGGAATCTTTGGCTTGCAAGCTGGACATCAGCTCTTCATCACTGGGAGATCGAACCCCGACTACGGGCAGCGAGAGAGCAGACTCCCGCGTCGACCCCCACACTACCGGGAGTGCCAGAGCGCGTCCATTCGGAGGAGAGCTCATTTGTTAGACGACGGTCTTGCGGACCCAAGAAGCCGTAGAAACCATTAAGCCGAACCCGGGCGAAGATACATCAGAGCACGACCATTTTTCCAGATAAAAGTTCGCCTCAAGCCCGGAGCAAAAAATCTTGACGGTTGGTACAGAAACCCGATTAGCGTCGTATCCAAAGTGCCTGTGAAACTCCGGCGATTTTTCTTTGGCCGCGGCCTTCGCCTTGTGCTAGTTTTCCCTCTTTCAGCAAAATAGTGGTCAGCGGTCCAGCGGAGCAGAGCCACCAGGGTCCCATGCGCAGAGTAGTCTCAGTGGTGCTGTTCGGTCTGTTCTTTTTTCCCTCGCTTCGTGCTCAGTCCACCAACGCATCGCTCACCGGCCGGATCACCGACCCCAAAAAGGCAGTGATCACTGCAGCCACAATTACGGTCATTAACACCGGCACGGGGATTCATTACCAGCGCCTCACCAATGAAACTGGAACGTATTATGTCTCCAATCTGCCTCCCGGCAGGTATCGCATCGAAGTGGAGAAGCTTGGGTTCAAAGCTGTAATCCAATCCGGCGTGATTCTTCACGTGCAGGACGCTCTGGAAGTGAATTTTGAAATGATGCTGGGGTCGGCTTCGGAGAGCGTAACTGTGGCCGGAGTGTCACCACCCCTCGATACGGAGTCCTCTACGGTGGGCACAATCGTCGAACAGCGGAAGGCCAATGAACTCCCGCTGAATGGGCGCAACGTTTTTAATCTGATTGTTCTGGCTCCCTCCGTAATTCCTCAAGGCAGCTCAACCGGCACTCCTGTCGGAGTGAACCCGTTTGGCTGGGGAAACTATCAGGTGAGCGGCTCCTTTGGAAACCAAAGCGCCGAATACCTCGACGGCCAGCCGTTGAATATTGGCTACATCAACCTGCCTGTGCTAATTCCGACCCAGGACTCAATACAAGAGTTCAAAGTGCAAACCAGCAATCTGAGTGCAGAGTGGGGCCACTTTGCGGGCGGAGTGACAAACCTGAGGACCAAGGGTGGAACCAATTTCTTTCATGGCGCCGTTTATGAGTACATGAGGAATCGCATCTTCAATGCAAACGACTATTTCCTGAACGCCAGCGGAAAGCCGCGCCCGCCATGGGTGCAGAATCAGTTTGGGGCCGAAGCTGGAGGGCCCTTTCCCCTTCCTCATTACAGCGGCCGCACCCGAACGTTTTGGTTCGCTAGTTGGGAAGGTTTCCGGCTGCGGACCGGACAACCTTTTACCGCCACGGTTCCAACCGCTGCGGAACGGGCCGGGGATTTCTCATCCATCAATATCGCTATCGTGGATCCCTGTGCCGGCAACGTGAACGCGCAAGGCGCTTGCCCCAAAAGCATTGCCGCCCCCACGCCATTCCAGGGCAACATCATTCCATCTACCCGCCTGAACCCCACCCCGAAAGCTCTCTTGAATCTTTGGCCGGAGCCCAACACTTCCGGCGTTACTACCCCTTCCGGCACCATCAATAATTTCACTACGGTCGCCCGCACAGGAGGCGATCAAGATCAAGTGGTGGTACGAATTGACCAGGACATCACTAGCCGGCAAAGATTCTTTGTCCGATTCAGCCATTGGAAGGTGCTGGACCTGCCCATTGATCCGCTGGAGAACGGATTGTGCGCCGACCGCTGCTCCGAGAAATATGCCACCAACGCTGTAGCGGTGGCGTACAACTACGATATAAGCCCGACGACTGTCTTCGACTTCAACAGCGGCGTCACTCGTTTCAAGTACAACCGATCACCGAAGAACGCTGGCTTCGACTTGACGACGATAGGCTGGCCTGCCAGTTACAACGCCGCAGTGCCGGCTGTCATGCGGACTCCGCCCACTCCTTGCGTGGCTAACTTCGCCGACAACATCATGTGTACGCAGGGGCAAAGCTTTATCCAGGACCGCAACACGCAGTACAACCTGTCTCCCAGTCTGACTTTGATGCGCGGTCGCCACCGCTATCACTTCGGTCTGCAGTACGAAGCCGGATACGACAACTACGCGCAGACGAACGTCGCCAGCGGAGCTTTCGACTTCTGCGCCTTCAGTCAGCCATGCTTCTCAGGATTCCCGTTTGCTGACTTCCTGTTAGGGTATGCCGACAACTTCGGCAATTTCGAGAATCACTTCTTTGCTCAAGCCGTGGTTCCCGCTTTTACCACCGGTAAGCAGGCCTATCGCGCGTTCTATTTCAGCGATACTTGGCACGTAGTGGATAAGCTCACCATGAATCTTGGGCTTCGGTACGAATTACAGGGTCCATGGTCGGAGCGGTTCAGCCGGCTGACTTACTTCGATCCCAACGCTCCAAATTATCTGAACCAGTTTCTTCCGGCGGATTCGCCGCGCGTGATGGGCGATGCATTTCTGGTGCCCCCAGGAACTCAGAACTCTCTTCCGCTTCCGAAAGACAATCTGGCGCCACGCATCGGATTTGCCTACAGCATGACGCCGAAGACTATTGTGAGAAGCGGCTACGGAATATTCTGGGTTCCCAACTACGTTTCGTTTGCCTTGAACCCTAACAACGACATGGTGAATGCCGCGAGTACGACCTACACCGGAACGGTGGATGGAACGCATCCGTACAACTCGATTTCTCTTCCATTCCCGGACGGCATTTCTCCTCCGCCCGGTCGCACCCTGGGAACTGAGGGCACGCAGCAGTTTCTCACGCAGGTGGTGCAGTCTATCACCGAGGTGGATCGTGCTCACCATCCCAACGGCTACGTCCAGCAGTGGAACCTGAGTGTGGAGAGAGAACTTCCAACCGGCTTCTTGCTCTCAGCTGCTTACGTCGGCTCCAAGGGAACTCATCTAGAGCAATATTCCCAGCAAATCAATCAGATCTCGGATACCTTGCTCGCTGAAGCTGCTGCACAGTTTGCAGTCGGAGGAGCGCCCGCCGTCACGCTCTTGCAGTCTGCGCCCAATCCGTTCGTTGTGAAGGGACAGACGTTGGCGCTCGCGGCTCCTACAACAACCGTGGGGCAACTGCTCAGGCCCTTTCCCCAATACACCAGCGTGGAGCTGGCTGGACAAGGTTCGTTTTCAAGCATCTATCACTCTCTGCAGATCACGGCTCGAAGGCGCTTTGCCGGGGCCGGCTCGCTTTTGGTGGCCTACACGAATTCCAAGCTGATCAGCAACACTGACACTCTTACATCCTGGTTAGAGACCGGCGTCGGCGGCATCCAGGACAATAACAATCTGCGAGCGGAGCGCTCTATATCGTCCCAAGATGTACCGCAACGTTTGGTGATTAGCTACGTACTTGATCTGCCATTCGGTCAAGGAAGAAAGTATCTTTCCAATATTGGCGGCGGATGGAACGACATACTCGGAGGGTGGGGAATCGACGGCGTTACCACCCTGCAGAGAGGATTCCCCTTGGTGTTCGCGAACGGGCAAGCCAATGACGCGACATTGTTTGGTGCGGGCTCGCGTCCGAATGTGTCGTCTGGATGTCACAAGTCGTCCGCCGGCAACGGCCCCTCTCGCCTCGGGGCATGGTTCAACCCGGCCTGTTTTTCTGCCCCTGCGGATTTCACCTTTGGCAACGAGTCTCGGGTTGATCCCACACTGCGGTCAGATGGAGTAAACAACTTCGATTTCGCTCTCTTTAAGAAGCTTATGCTGGGGCGGGATGCGAATACGGGAATTGAATTTCGGGTGGAGTTTTTCAACTTGTTTAATCGTACCCAGTTCGCTCCGCCGAACACAATTTGTTGTACCACGAACAATGCGAACTTCGGCGTGGTTACGAGCACAGCTCAGGGGACCAACCCGCGTTTAATTCAGTTCGCCCTGAAGTTTTTATTCTGATCCTCCCCGAATGGAACTCTCTGGAACAGCGTAGCTCGCAACATCAGGAACGCTTGAGATGCTGAACCGCCTTCCCCAGATCGGCTGTTTCGCCGTGCTGATAGCCGCGGCCGTCGCGTCGGCGATGCCCGTGTTGGAAGAGAAGTTGCCCCATGGAATCGACTTCAGGCTACAAAATTCGCCCACCCCCCAAAAATATCTGATCGAAACCATGCCCGGTGGAGTTGCGCTTCTCGACTATAACAATGATGGATTGCTCGACATCTTTCTCGTCAATGCTGGACATATTCTCAGTCCAATGAAGTCGGCGGACAACTTCGACCGTCACGATCCAAGGTATTGGAATCGGCTTTACCGGCAGAATCGCGATGGCACCTTCACCGACGTGACAGAACAGGCGGGCCTGGCCAATGCCGGTGTCGGAAACTATGGTATGGGCGTGGCTGTCGGCGACTACGATAATGACGGCTACCCCGATCTGTATGTCACGAGCTACGGAAAAAACATCCTGTATCACAACAATGGCAACGGAACCTTCACCGATGTCACGGCGAAGGCGGATGTGGCGGGCGGAGGCTGGTCCGTCTCGGCTGGTTTTTTTGACTACGACAATGACGGAAAGCTCGATTTGTTCGTCACTCGCTACATGGAGTGGGATACGCAGCACAGCAAGGATTGCGGCGGAGACTATCATACGTACTGTCCGCCCGGTGAGTTTCCCCGTGCGACGAACATCCTCTACCACAATCGCGGCGACGGTACCTTTGAAGACGTGAGCGAACGTTCGGGAATCGCGGCCAAGAAAGGACATGGGCTGGGCGTCGCCTTCGCTGACTACGACGGCGATGGATTTACCGACATCTATGTTGCCAATGACGGAATGCAGCAATACTTGTTTCACAACAATGGCGACGGCACCTTCAAGGAAGTTGCAATGGAAGCAGGCGCCGCGTTGAATGTCGATGGAGGTCCGCTCTCAGGTATGGGTGTGGTGTTCCAGGATTACGACAATGATGGCCGCCCGGATGTTATCGTGACCACCCTGCCCCGCCAGACCTATGCTGTCTTCCACAACGACGGCAAGGGCTCATTCAGCGATCGCGGACTCCAAACCGGCCTGAACGCGATGTCCGGCGTGACCTCGGGGTGGGGTGTCGGCCTGGAGGATTTCGACAATGACGGGCTCAAGGACCTGTTCGTCACCCAAGGCCATGTTCTCGACAATGTGGAAAAAATCGATCCGTCACTGCATTACCTGGAACCGACACTGCTAGCCTTGAATCATGACGGTCGCTTTGAGCAAGCTGACCCGGGAACTCAAGCGTTGCTGGCAGGACGTGGAGCGGCGTTCGGGGATCTCAACAACGACGGATGGATCGACGTGGTGACGACCGTTCTGGGGGAGCATCCCCACGTTTTTATGAACCGTGGCGGAAGTGCGCACTGGCTGACAATCACGCTGCGCGGTACTCGCAGCAACCGCGACGGCCTTGGTGCCCGCGTGCAAGTGAATGGACAAACTCGTTTCGCAACCACAGCGGGCAGCTACGAGTCAGCCAATGATAAACGGCTGCATTTCGGGCTGGGCGGCGCCAAGACGGCCAAGGTAGAGGTCTTCTGGCCGTCTGGATCTCATCAGGTCGTAAACGAGGTTTCCGCAGACCAATTCCTCGAAGTGCGCGAACCGGAGCGCCCATGATTCGAACTATGACGATCCGGATCATGACGATTCGAATCATTCTGATGCTTTGGCTGGCGTGGCAAACGATGTCACCTGAGGCCGCGCAGCACTGGGAAGCAGGCCGACAGGCGGAGAGTGAAAAACATTTCGACGTCGCCGCCCGCGAATACCGCAAAGTTACGCAACTCGAGCCCAACTTCGCAGCCGGCTTCGTCAGTCTCGGGCAGACGCTCATGGAGCAACGCGACTATGCCGCGGCAGTCGCTCCCCTGAAGCACGCGTTGGAACTGGACTCGACTCTTGCCCCGGCCCATCAGCTTTTGGGGTACGCTTTGCTGGCGCAGGGGTATGCGGCCGAGGCGATTCCGCATCTGGAGCGTGTCCACGAGCAAGGTGCCCTGGGAATTGCACAACTCGAGACCGGGCAACTCGCAGAGAGCATCATGAATTTGCAGGCTGCGCTCCAAAAGCGGCCCAACGATCCCGACTTGCTTTATTATCAGGGTCGCGCCGGCGGGTTATTATCGAAGCAATCAATTGACACGTTGCTGGCGGCGTACCCGCGATCAGCGCGTGCCTGTCAGGCACTTGCTGAAAACTATTTTGTGCTTAGGCAAATGCCCGACGCTGAAAAGCAGTATCAGCAAGCTCTGCAACTGCGGCCGGACATGCCCAATCTTCATCTGGAACTCGGACAGGTCTACGCGATGACTTCGCGCTGGCCACAAGCCGAGCAGCAGTTTCGCGCCGAGGTCAAGCTGCAACCTGGAAACGCGGAAGCGGAGTACCGCCTCGGAGAGGCTCTTCTTCAGCAAGGCAAGTCACGTGAGTCGCGGACAGAACTGGAACGTGCCGACCGATTGCAGCCACAGATGCCAGAAACGCTCTACGCTATCGGAAAGGCCGCCGCGCTCGACGGCGATGCTGCTGCCTCAGAGAAAGCCTGGATCAGCCTGCTGAGTATTGAAAAGGAAGGATCGTTTGCAGCCCAAGCTCACTTCGGTTTGGCAGGTCTGTATCGCAAACAGGGGAAGACAGCGGAGGCTGAGCAGCAAATGCGGGAGTTTCAAAAGCTGCAGGCGGCTTCGGCGCACAACACCGACCAATGAGCTACCAGCTCTACCCGCAACACGACGCCGGTTATTTTATGTTCAAGAGTCCTTTTAATATGTACTGGACGTGCATTCCTTAAATATGCGGGCTTGCCTTCGGCAAAAACCGTTTGCGTCCCCCGCTTCCACAAATCGCAGGCCTTGCAGGTTGCCGCTGCCCTTCGCAGACTAGCCCGAGTGGGCCGCGGCGGAATCAACGGAGCGGCGCTGGGTTTGGTGTGGTTATACCTTCGCCGCTAAGATTCGTTCGGACTCCTTCAGATTTCATCTGGTTCCGCCGGATCAGGCTCGCCTACCGGGACGTCTGGATTTTCCGGAGAATCAGGCGGTTCTTTGATCGGAACCGGCGACGGTTCCGAGGGTGCGCGAAATCTGGCAGAAGCGGGCATTCGAAATGTCATGCCAATCAGATGCCGAAACTTTCTCAACGGAAGCTCCCAGTTCCATGAGCAGTAGTGTTCAACCTCCGCCGGTGTTATAATCCCTTATCTTTCGCTAACTTAGCTAACGCTGGAGGACTGTATCGATAAACGCTTTATCCGCACCAATGATCGCATTCGCGCCCGCGAAATCCGCGTGATTGACGACGAGGGCGAGCAGATGGGAATCATGACCCCATATGACGCGCTCAAGAAAGCCCGCGAGAAGAATCTGGACCTGGTCGAGATTTCTCCCACCGCCCAACCCCCCGTATGCCGCATCATGGACTACGGAAAATATTTGTATCAGCAGGAGAAAAAGGAGCGGGAGGCGAAGAAGCATCAGACCAAGATCGTGGTGAAGGAAGTGAAGTTCCGCATTAATGTGGACGACCACGATTACGAGACCAAGAAGAACCACGTGCTGCGTTTCCTGGATGAGGGAGACAAGGTCAAGGCTACGATCTTCTTCCGCGGCCGGGAAATGACCCGCACCAGCCTGGGACGGCAGATTTTGGAGCGGCTGATCAAAGACGTCCAGGAGCAAAGCATCGTGGAGTTCCGGCCGCGGCAAGAAGGGAACACGTTGCACGCGATTCTGGCCCCGAAGAAATCGGCCCAGGAACGCGAGAAGGAAAAAGAAAAGGAAGCCAAGCAGAAGGCGAAGCAAGAGCGGATGCAGAAAGAGAAGTTGCAGGCGCAGGAGAAAGAGAAGCAACCGGCACAGGCTGCGGTTGCGGCCCAGGCTCCGAACCCTACTTCGCAAGCGTAGAACGCAAGGCGCTGCTGGTTCGTTTTCCCATCGTCGAAACATCAGCAATCCCAAGAGATTCGCAATTTGAAGAGGTTTGCAATTTGAAGCCGACGGCGAAAAGCTGGCGGCTGACCCAGAGGACCTATGCCGAAACTGAAAACGCACAAAGGCGCGGCGAAGCGCTTCAAGAAGACTGCGTCCGGGAAGGTGAAGCGGGGACATTCGCACCTGCGTCACATCCTGACTTCCAAGGCCAAGAAACGTAAGCGGAAGCTGGGGAGTTCTGCCCTGGTGAGTGACGGAGACATTCGCAAAGTGAAGCGGATGATTCCTTATCAGTAGGAGCATTGTCGATTTTTGATTGCTTATTGATATATAAGAACCAGCTTCCCGCGGTCGGTTTAAATCAACCATCAAAAATCGTCGATCAACAATTGCTGTCAGGTGTGTGAAGAGGCCATGAGATCGCCACTCGGCGAATCGTCCTTGCCTCCAGCCGCCAGTACCTAGAAAGCAAAAAGGAGAATACTATGCCTCGTGTAAAACGCGGAACCAAACGCCGCGCGAAACGAAAAAAGATACTGGAACGCGCCAGCGGCTATTTCCTCACCAAGTCGAAGCTGTACCGCGCCGCCAAAGAAGCGGTGGAGCGCGGGCTGAAGTTCGCTTACTCGGGCCGCAAGCAACGCAAGCGCCAGTATCGCTCGCTGTGGATTGTGCGCATTGGCGCGGCGGCCAAGCTGAATGGGATGAGTTACAACCAGTTCATCCATGGGCTGAAGACCGCCGGAGTCGAACTAGACCGCAAAATTCTGGCGGATCTTGCGGTTAAGGATCCAGGCGCGTTTAAGAGCCTCGCCGAGCAGGCGAAGGGCGCGCTCAGCGCGTGAGACAGCCTTTAGCTTTTAGCCATTAGCTCTTGGCTGGTACACACGGAGGCGGCGGCGTCTTGGCGATGCGGCTGCCCTACTCTGTTTGCCCTTGTTCGATTTGCCCATGTATAGCGTCTCCAAATTGACGGAATACTCGGCATCAGCGCTGGAACGCGCCTCGGCGGAACTGCGTTCTGCGCTCGCTCAGGAAGCTGTCGCGGTGAAGAACGAGGCCGAATGGAAGATTTTTCGCGACCGATGGATGGCACGCAAGAATGGGGTGCTGACGCAGATTAACGACCTCTGGCTGAAGGCTGCTCCGAAAGAAGCCAAGCGCGAGGCTGGCCAGGAAGTGAACCTCGTTAAAGAGCAGGTTGAGCAGGCCGTAGCGGCTGCGAAGATCCAGTCTCAGATCCCCACCCTTCCTATTGCTCATGCGGGCTCTGAACCTTCAGAAGTGGAATACCAAGGGAAGGCGTTTGAGAAAGCAGGTCTTGTTGACATAACCCTTCCCGGCATTCGGCGGCCGATTGGCGCTGAGCATCCGGTTATCAAGACGATGAACGAGATCGTCTGCGTGTTTCAGAAGCTGGGGTATTCCGTCGCCGAAGGGCCGGTCGTCGAGACGGACTACTACAACTTTGAGGCGCTGAATTTTCCTCCGAACCATCCGGCGCGAGATACTCAGGACACTTTGTTCATCGCGGGGCAGGCTGCGAAACCGCCGCGGGAGCGTCTTTTGCTGCGTACGCATACTTCTCCAGTGCAGATTCGGACCATGGAGAAGATGCGCCCTCCGATTCGGATCGTGATACCCGGGCAGGTGCATCGCAATGATCCTCCAGATGCGAGCCACTCGCCGATGTTTCATCAGGTAGAAGGGCTGGCCGTGGACACGAATATTACTTTCTCAGATCTGAAGGGGACGCTCGATCATGCCATGAAGGCTCTGTTTGGGTCGAGCGTGAAAACACATTTCCGGCCATCGTTCTTTCCATTCACTGAGCCCAGCGCGGAAATGTTTGTGAGCTGCTTTATTTGTGGCGGGAGCGGGACGCGCGGAGCGGAGCCGTGCCGTCCATGCAAGCAGACGGGATGGATCGAAATCCTGGGTTGCGGCATGGTCGATCCCAACGTATTTGACTTTGTGAAGGACAAGGGATACGACCCGAGGCAAGTTTCGGGATTTGCATTCGGCATGGGCGCCGACCGGATCGCTTTATTGAAGTATGGAGTTGATGACATTCAGTTGTTCTTTCAGGGGGATGTGCGGTTTTTGCAGCAGTTTGCATAGAAGCTGTTCGCCCAAGAGCTAAAAGCTGCTTCATGAAGATCTCTCCACAATGGGTTCGCGATTTTGTTGACGTCCCAGTCGATGACCAGCGTCTGGCCGAGGACTTGACCGCCGTCGGCATTGCCGTTGAAGGCATCAGCGGCTCCGGTGCCCGCACCGTGTTTGAGATGGAGATTGGCACCAACCGTCCCGACGCAATGAACCATTATGGCGTAGCTCGCGAGGCTAGTGCGATTTATGAGTTACCTCTGAAGCCGATCGAGCCCAAACTGCCCGGGACGCCGAGATCTCAAGCGCAGCATCAATCTAAGGCTGCGACCGCGCCGCTCGAGCGCAGCACGAGCAAAAAGAAGCAGACCTCAGCGGCCAAACCCGCACCCAAGCGGGATCACAGCAGTACGCCTGCGGCAGTGTCCTTCCCCATTTACATCGAAGACCCCGAGCTGTGCCCCCGGTTCTCTGCGCGCGTGGTCCGGGGAGTCACGATCAAGAAATCGCCCGAGAAAGTTGTACATCGGCTGGGATTGCTCGATCAGCGCGCGATCAATAATGCCGTCGATGCCACGAATTATGTGTTGTGGGAAATCGGCAAGCCCACGCATGTCTTCGATATGGATTTGCTCGAAGGCGGGAAGATCATTGTGCGGCGGGCGAGCAACGGCGAGACGCTAAAGACTCTCGACGGGGTGGAACGCAAGCTTACTGAGGAGGATCTGGTTGTTGCCGATGCGAAGAAGCCGGTCGGCCTGGCGGGCGTGATGGGTGGCTTCGACACCATGATCACCGACAAGACGCGGAATGTGTTGATTGAGTCGGCTTGGTGGGATCCAGTGACGATTCGAAAAGCTTCGCGGCGGCATGGAATTCATACCGACGCTTCGCATCGCTTTGAACGTGGTGCGGATTTCGAGTCGACGGTTGTGTCTTGCGATCGAGTTGCGGATCTGATTCTTGAGTCGGGTGGCGGTCAGTTACCAGGCGACGTCATTGACGTGGTTGGAAAGATGATGGATCAGGCCCCGATAGCGCTGCACGTGTCCGAAGTGCGTCGGATCCTGGGTGAGAAGGTGGGCGCGAGTGAAATTTTCCGCATCCTGAAGCGGCTGGGTTTCACCTTGATTCCAGCCGGACAGGAGCGGGAAGAGTTTACCGTGCACATCCCGAGTTGGCGGCTCGATGTGGAACGCGAAATTGATTTGATTGAAGAGATTGCTCGACTGCACGGATATGACAAGTTCCAGAATACGTTGCCGGCTTACAGCGGAGCGGTCACCGAGCCTCCGGATGCGGCGAAGGACAGGACTTTGCGGACGCGGGCTTTGGCTTTGGGATACAACGAGGCGGTGTCCCTGACATTTATCTCGCATGCCGATGCAGAGCGGTTTCTGTCGCATTGCTCTGGAAGTTCGCCGGCTGTGCTGGAGTTGGAAAATCCGCTGAGCGAAGAAGCGAGTGTCATGCGCACCTCGATGGCGCCCGGCATGCTGGATATGCTGGGCTGGAATCTGAATCGCGGAGCGGAGAATGTCCGGCTGTTTGAAATGGGCAGCGTCTACGGAGTAACGGACGGTGTGCGAGTTGAGCCGAAGCGCGCTTGCTTGGGTGCGACGGTCGTGGCAGTCAAGAACTCGTTGCCGGGGGGCGGCGTCCTGGATGTGAGCCAGGGTGAGGGGGCGGCGGTGGCGGAAGCTTTTCGCGGATTCAAGGGGGATGTGGAGAACCTGTTGGCGGCGTTTGAGTGTGAGGCGCTGACCTATGATCGTCAGACGGCGGAATATTTCCATCCCGAACGGTCTGCGCTAGCGTGGATGGACGGCACGGTGGTGGCGCAGTTTGGGCAGGTACATCCAGAGGTGGCTGCGGTACGCAAGTTGCGGCAGGATGTTTTCTTGGCGGAGATTGATCTGCAGAAGTTGTATGCGCGCGACTTGCGGCAGGTGCGGTTTGTTCCTCTACCGAAGTATCCGGCCGTGGAGCGGGATTTTTCGTTCGTGTTTGAGGATGGCGTTTCGTTTGAACAGATTGATCAGGCGGTTAGAGCATTGCGGGTGAATGATCTTCGCAGTTTTGTGCCGGCAGAGATTTTTCGCGGCGGAGCAATCGCTGCTGGCAAGTATTCCATCTTGCTACGGGCGACGTTCCAATCGGCGGAACGGACGTTGCGCGAGGACGAAGTGGCGGCGTGGTCGGGGCGGATCGTTACGGCTTTGCAGGGACTGGGCGGCGTGCAGCGTAGGGAATAGAAACTCCTTGCGAGGTCGCGACCGTATGCGGGTAAGGGGTCCGCTTCGGCTTCGCTCCGGGCAGGCTTTCGACTGCGTATTGGCTTTCGCTTCGCGATAGCAAATGCTTCGCTAGGATGACAAGTTGTAATGAATCTCCTGTGCTAATCTGCCAGCTATGGCGGATGTAATCTCTTCTCCATCCAATCAGCGCAAACAATTTCTCAGCGATAAGACCTCACATTTCACCGAGTCGGTAATTCGGGAGATGACGCGCCAGGCGATGCTGCATGGGGCGGTGAACCTGGCGCAGGGCTTCCCCGACTTCCCGGCACCCGCTGAGATCAAGCAGGCAGCCCAGCAGGCCATTGCGGGCGATGTGAACCAGTACGCCATCACCTGGGGATCGAAGAATCTGCGCAATGCGATCGCGCGCCAGATGGGCGTGTGGCAAGGGATTTCCGTTGATCCGGAAAAAGAGGTGACGGTGTGTTGCGGATCGACCGAGGCAATGATTTCGACTTTGCTGGCGGTCTGCAACGCCGGGGATGAGGTCATAATCTTCGAGCCATTCTATGAGAACTATGGGCCGGATTCGGTGCTAAGCGGGGCGCGGCCGCGGTTTGTCAAGCTGCGTCCGCCGGCGGAGGCGGCCGGCGAGTGGACGTTGGATGAAAAGGAACTGCGAGCGGCGTTCCACCGAAACACGAAAGCGATCATTGTGAATACTCCGAACAATCCGACGGGGAAAGTGTTTATGCAGGAGGAGTTGAAGTTGATTCGTGATTTGTGCGTGGAGTTCGACGTACTAGCAATCACGGATGAGATCTACGAGCACATTTTGTATGACGGGACGCGTCATATTTCCCTGGCGTCGCTGGACGGCATGCGCGAGCGGGCGGTGACGATTAACGGAATGTCGAAGACATACAGCGTGACGGGATGGCGCGTGGGCTGGGCGGTGGCGCCTGAAAAGATCACGAACGCGATCCGCAAGGTGCATGATTTTTTGACCGTGGGAGCACCGGCGCCGTTGCAGGAGGCGGGCGCGACGGCCCTGAGTTTGCCGGCGGAATATTATGCGAAATTGGCAGAGGGATACCGTGTGAGACGGGATCACTTGGTGCCCGCGCTGGAGACGGCAGGCTTCCAGTGCTTTCTTCCTCGGGGAGCGTATTACGTGATGACGGATATTGGGGCGTTTGGATTTGCGGACGACTTGGAGTTCACAAAATATCTGGTGCGGGAAGTGGGGGTGGCGGCGGTGCCGGGGTCGAGTTTTTATCACGATCCGCGCGATGGGGCGCGGCAAGTGCGCTTTGCCTTTTGCAAGAAGCCGGAGACGCTGGACGCGGCGGCGGAGAGGTTGGGGAAATTGCGGGTGCGGAAGTAACGCAAGCTCCTCGCTGCGCTCAGTGGACAGCCGCCGTGGCGGCTGTTCCCACACGAGTCGTGCGTTGCCACCAACCATCGTCCAAGAGGTGCTTACTTACTTCGTGACTACGCCGCAGGCAATGCGGTCGCCGGAGTTGCCCGAAGGATCAGTTTTCATATCGTCGGCTTTGGCGTGGACGACGAGCGCGGTGCCTCCGTTGCTGAACAGTGAGTGGGCGTCGGCGCCGAGGTTCACATCCTTGTTCCCGAGCTTGGCATCGGCTTTGCCTTTCGCGTCGACAGTGAAGTTCGGCATGTCACCGGCATGGTGGCCTTCGGGATTTTCCAAACCGTGCTTTTTCCCATCCGGATTGAAATGCGGGCCGGCTGATTTGAAATCCGGCGCATCGCATTTGGAATTCTGATGGAAATGAATGGCGTGCTCGCCGGGCGGAAGACCGTGAAGATGAAGCTGGAGGCCGACACCTGATCCCTGCTCCCAAAGGATGACTGTGCCTACGGCCTGGCCTTGAGCGTCCTTGAGTTCGACTTTGGTTTTGGCGGCGCTGGGGAGCGCGGCGATGGCCAGAACCACCGGGAGTGCGATGGAGGACCACACCAGATTTTTCATGCGGGGATTATAGCGAATTTCGTCGTGACAAGACCACGCGGGGGGTCATGGGGGGTCATGGGGCATGCTCAATCCACAAAGATCTGGAGTATACTGCGGAGAAGAACGAACAATCTCCAAGGAAAAGTGCAATCATGGCTTTAAAGGCGGTGGATGGGTTGGCGGAGCAGGTTCAGGCGGATGATTTTGAGGCGCTGGAAGAGAAAGTTTACCGCACGATTGAGATGGTGAAGGCGGCGCGGCAGGCCCAGGCGTCGGCGGAACGCGATGCCGGACGATTGCGGCAGCAACTGGACGAGCGCGACGAACAGTTGCAGGTGCTGCGCCGGGAGACGGTGCAGTTGCGCAAGGAACGGGAAGAGATCCGCAACCGAGTGGAGAAGATGCTGCAGCAGATAGAGGCGATTGCGCAAGAGCAGGCGGCGAGCTAGAAGTCCGAGTCTCGCACAGCGCGCAGGACTTCCGTAGCGAGTGCAGGAAAAGCCTGAGATTCTGCGGTGCGGAGGGTGAATCCGACATGGCTTCGATAAGCAAACAGAATCCGGTCAAAGACGCTCAGAACGCGAGCGTGCGGGTAGAAATTTTCGACCAGGCCTATAACTTGCGCGGGTCAGATCCGGAATACATTCTGAATCTGGCGGAATACGTGGACGCGAAGATGCGGGCCGTGGCCGAGGCGACGAATACGATTGACACGGTGCGGCTGGCAGTGTTGGCGGCGCTGAACATTGCCGATGAGTACCATCTCTTAAAGCGCAGGCAGGATAACGGGAGTTCGGACTACCGGCAGCGCGCCCACCAACTGGCGCAGGCTCTGGATCAGGTATTGGGGGATGTCCGCAAGGCAGGGTGATCTGCGAAGAGCACCCCTTCCGTTTTTATTATCTTATTACTCGCGTTAGTCGCAGGGAGCGTTGGCGCTCAGGAAACAACCCTCTGTACTCAATCGAACTTCAACGATGAAGTCGTTCGCCTGCAGACCGTAAACGATTTCGCCCCTCGGGCTATTGACCAGAGCGGGAACCAGCACAACGGTATCAGCTGAGAATCCCTGGGGCCATGACTCCTAAACGGAATCCGCGCCTATGTGACGAATGTGTTCGGCTCCTCCGTCTCGGTAATCGACACGGCGAGCAACACGGTGATTGCCACATAGCAGTTGGGAGCGTCCCCTTTGGTGGTCGCGATCACCCCGGACGGCCGCGCGTACGGACGAGTAGCGGCGGAAGTACCGTCTCAGTGATCGATACGGCGAGTAACACCGTGGTTGACACGGTAAGGGTTGGGTAGGGCCCCCTTTTGGAGTGGCAATGACCCCGGGAATTGGCCCTCCAACCAACAAGAATCAGTGCAAGAAGGGCGGCTGGCGAGGCTTCACGATTCCGCGGACATTCAAGGACCAAGGTGACTGCATCAGCTTGGTCAACGCTGGCAAGTAGGTGTTCTGATGTCGGGTCGCGCAGGTTCACGCCCGCTGG
>WNGJ01006343.1_pt1 | contig 23241 bp, 26 predicted proteins | sample 5400611 | NCBI WGS metagenome assembly WNGJ01 (sample SAMN13153375, study PRJNA577476) | soil metagenome | isolation source: 40 cm soil or saprolite under Garry oak tree replicate 1 | place: USA:California | collected 2016-06-15
CCTCGGCCTGCAAGTGCCTGGCCTCCGACGTCGCCATGTCGGTGACCACCGACGCGGTGCAGCTGCTCGGCGGCTACGGCTACGTCAACGACTACCCGGTCGAGCGGATGATGCGCGACGCCAAGATCACCCAGATCTACGAGGGCACCAACCAGATCCAGCGCATGGTCATGGCCCGCCAGCTCCTGAAAGGGTAATATTTAGGCGCTGATCTGCGATTTCTCCGCCCTGCTGTGCTCAGGATCGGGCCGTCCGACGCCGAGTCGAGCGGCCCGATCTCGTGTCCGGTTTACCCGGTTAGTACCGATTATTTCCCCGTCGTTTCCGGACCGCGTGCTGAATCGGTGCTGACCCGTGGCGATCATTCGGCTGGGCTACTCCTTGTGCTAATCGCTGGTGCGTTCGTGTCGTGCCTGCAGTGACACCTGCAGTCGGTCGAGGCTATGTGGTACAGTTGTCCTACAAGTAGGACAACTGTACCGGAGGCCTCATGGGCGGAGTCGCGGACGGTCGGCGCTTCACGGTGCTGTCCATCGATGGCGGTGGCGTGCGCGGGATCTTCGCTGCCGCCGTGCTGGCAAGCCTGGAGCGTGACACCGGCACGAGGATCACTGACCACTTTGACCTGGTGGTCGGGACGAGCACGGGCGGGATCATCGCGCTGGGGCTGGGGGCGGGAATGTCCCCCGAGGAGATCCTCGCCCTGTACCTCGGCAACGCGGACTCGATCTTCCCGAGCTGGCGGCGCAGCATCGTGGCCCGGCCGCTGTCGCTCGTGCGCGCCAAGTACAAGGCGGACGGGCTCCGCCGGGTGGTGCAGCAGGTGTTCGGGGACATGCTGCTGTGCGAGAGCACGGTGCCGCTTGTGATCCCGTCGTACAACGTCGGCGAGAACGCGGTGTACCTGTTCAAGACGCCGCACCACGAGCGGCTGCGGCGGGACTGGAGCGTGCCAATGTGGCAGGTCGCCATGGCGACCACGGCCGCGCCGACGTTCTTTCCCACCTACTCGCTGCCCGGTGACCACGTCCGCCTGGTGGACGGCGGCGTGTGGGCGAACAGCCCGTCGATGGTCGGCATCGTGGAAGCGGTATCGATGTTCGGGCAGCCGCTGGAGCAGATCCGGCTGCTCAGCCTAGGCACCACGGTGGCCGCCGCCTACCGGCCGCGCAGGCTCGACCGCGGCGGGCTCCTGCACTGGGTCCGGTCGCCGAACGTCGCGCAGGTGCTCCTGGCGGGCCAGAGCCAGGGCGCCTTTACCACGTCCGAGCACCTGCTGGGGCGTGGCCGCGCCTTCCGGCTCAACCCGCCGGCTCCGGAGTCCCTCGCGAGGCTCGATGCCGCTGACGCCCGTGACCTCCTCGCGTCCGCGGCCCATCACAGCAGGGAATTCTGCCCGACGTTCGCGGCAGAGTTCGCCTCGCACCAGCGGGGGCCGTACACCCCTTTGCGCACCAGGAAGGAAGTCATCGCATGACCCGGTTCTCCTCGCAGGCGCTCGACGGGCTGCTCGGGACAGGGATCCGCCAGCTGGACATCACGACGGCCGAGCGCAGCCTTGCCGTCGCCCGCTATGGCGCGGTCGCCCGGTCGCTAGCCGAGCACTGGGACACGAACCCCCACGACGGGCTGGTCTATCCTCAGGGGTCGATGCGGCTGGGAACCATCACCCGCAACTTCCACCGGGACGACGAGATCGACATCGACCTGGTCGCGCGGCGTGACCAGCCCAAGGAGTCGACCAGCCAGGCTGAGCTCAAGGCGGACACCGGACTGGGGCTGGAGAAGTTCGTCCTCGGCCAGCCGGAAGGCGCCCCCGCGCTTGATGAGGGCAAGCGCTGCTGGACGCTGCACTACCCCGGCTTCCACCTCGATGTGCTCCCCGCCCTGCCTAACCTGTCCGCGTCCTCCGGCTCGGCCATCATCATCACCGACGCCGAGGTGCTCCGCTGGCAGTTCTCCAACCCGATCGCGTACGCGGACTGGTTCCACGGCGTCATGGCGAAGGAACTGGAGGACAAGCTCAAGGTCATCGCCAAGCGCATGGACATCGCTCAGGTCCCGGACTGGCAGGTGAAGACGACGCTGCAGCAGACCGTCCAGGCGCTCAAGCGGCACCGCGACATCTACTTCACCGACCACCTCGACCAGCGCCCGGCCTCGATCATCGTCACCACGCTTGCCGCTCATGCCTACCGCGGCGGCGGCGACCTGTATGAGGTGCTCGATGACATCACCGACCGGATGCCGGGCTTCGTCCAGCGCGACGGGCACCGCTACATCGTCGCGAACCCGGTCGAGCCCAAGGAGAACTTCGCCGACCGGTGGAACGGAAAGCCGGAGCGTGCCGTGGCGTTCTTCCGGTGGATCGAGCAGGCCAGGGCCGACTTCGATGGCCTGTCCCGTGCTGGCGGCGGACTCGATACCGTGATCCGGAAGATGGTCGACATGCTCGGCGACCGTCCTGCCCGGGACGCCAGCCAGGGCCTGTCGCGCGGCATCGTGGAGAGCAGGCGCCAGGGCCAGCTCGGCTACGGGGTGGGCACGGGGATGCTGGCCGGCGCCGCGGTTGCCGGGACGAGGCGCATCACGCGGCACCACGACTTCCACGGCCACCATGGCGCCCGTCCGTAGGCTCACGATCGCCCAGCAGGCACTCGGGCTGCGATCAGTCTTTCCCGACGCCGAGCTGGTGAAGAGTCGCGACCGGCTGTCCTGGACGGGACGGCTGCAGCCCTGCGAGCTATCCCGCATCTACATCGTGCAGATCACCTACACGCCCGGGGGCTACCCAGTCACCCGGGTTCTCGACCCGCAGCTGGAGGCGTCCGAGAAGGGATTCCTGCCCCACACCTACCGCGACAAGACCCTCTGCCTGCATGACGCCGGACAATGGGCTGAGCACATGCTGATCGTCGACACCATCGTTCCGTGGGCTGCCGAATGGCTACTGCACTACGAGGTATGGCTAGCCACCGGGGAATGGCTCGGCGACCACGACCCTGCCGCACAGCTTCCCGACCATTACGACGATCTCCCGGCCCTGTAACACACCAGGGCGCAAACATCCAGGCGGCGCATGGCAACACCGGCGCCGTGACGCTAGGCCGCACACCACGCGGCCGACGAGGATAGATACCATGACCGGAACCTCACAGGGATTCGGAATGAGCGATCCGAGCACACCAGAACTAGGCGGCGCGCTGAAGGCAGAGCGCCGCAAGCGCAGGCTGTCGCTGCGCGAGGTCAGCTACGAGACAGGCATCTCCGTCAACACCCTCTCCCGGGTCGAACGAGGATACCTGCCCGACCTGAAGAACTATCAGCGCATCATCGACTGGCTCGGAGTACCAGCAGACACCTTCCTCGAAGCCAGCAAGCCGGAAAGCCCGGCGGGAACGCTGGACCTCGTGGCACGGCATTTCCGGGCCGACCCTGGCCTGACCCCCGAGGCAGCCGAGAAGCTCACGTCACTCGTCCAGGATATGTACAACAGGCTCGTCTCCGAGCGGCCCCGCCTCGCCGCCCACATGCGCTCAGCGCAAACCTTCACCCCCGCAGCCGGAACCCTGCTGGCCGACATCCTGAGCGACATGCAGGCCACGCTCGAAAACGAGGAGACTCGCTGAGCATGCGCCGGGGCTTCAAAGCAGAGGCAGAACGCCTCGCCGCGCAGGTGCGAACCGAGATGGGCCTGGGACCCTACAAACCCCTGGACATCAACGCCTTCGCACACCACGTCGGAGCACAGCTGCGGGCAGCGGACGAGTTGACCAGCCTCACCAAGCTGAAAGAACTTGAGGCCCTTCAACCGGGCGCATTTTCTGCCTGCACGTTTGACCTCGAGACCCGCAAGGTCATAGTCGTCAGCCCTCTCGCAACCGATGAGCGACGGCGCAGCGACGTCAGCCACGAGGCATCCCACCTCCTGCTTGACCACAAGGTCAGGGAAGTCGAGCAACTCGGCGGCCTCTCGTTCTTCACCTGCGACCCCGACGAGGAACAGGAAGCAAACTGGCTCGCTGGCTGCCTCCTTCTACCCCGCGACCTGCTGGTTCGATCACTCAGAAGCGGCTTGGACGCAGTAGCCATCGCTGAGGCAAACACCGTAAGCGTTCAGATGGCTAACTTCCGGCTTCGAGCAACCGGTGCCGAGCGACAGGTCGCAGTTGCCCGCCGATGAGGGTCATTGCGACGGGCGCGGGCTAGTGGGCGCCCTCGGCTATGTGCGGTCCGGCGCGGTGGGCTTCTACATGAACAACCACGTTCGGTCACGGTGAGGCAAGCCGGTTCGGGCCGGTAGTGTCGCGTACGTGACTGACCCGCACGAGTGGGTGGTCCACGGCGAGCGACTGGTGGACGACACCCCGCATATCCGCGTGAGCCTGGCCGATGTCGAGCTTCCAAACCATGTGCGTTTCACGCAGTATGTCTTCCGGATGCGGCGGGTCGCGGTGACGGTGATCCTGGATGATGCGGGCGAGCGAGTGCTGATGATGCGGCGGCACCGGTTCATCGTGAATCGCTGGGTCTGGGAACTGCCGGGCGGCTACGTGGACGACGGCGAGGACCCTGCCGCAGCGGCGGCACGCGAGGTGGAGGAGGAGACCGGCTGGCGCCCGCGCGGGATCGAGTTCGTCATGTCCTGCCAGCCAGTTATCGGCAACGCCGACTATCCGCAGGATTTGTACCTGGCGCTCGGAGCCGAGCACGTCGGGGAGCCGGAGGTTGACGAGACGGCCGAGGTGCGGTGGGTGCCGGTTGACGAGGCGTCGGCGATGATCGCCAGGGGCGACATCCTGGGAGCAATCACCATCATCGGGGTGCAGCATGTCCTGCTGCGGCGGGCAGACGCTCTTGTACCTCCGCCGTAAAGTCCCGGACGGCCGGGACGTCGGCTCGCGGGCGGAGCCTGCGTGCGACATCGCGCACATAGCGGACGCTGCGGGCTGAGGAAAGCCGAACCGTCAGGTCCAGCGCCTGGCGTCCGATAGCCGACGCTTGCTCGGGTTCGTCTTGTATCGCGTAGGCGGTGGCGAGCAGGGAGAGGTTAAAGGCACGGCCGCGCACGTAGCGGCCGTCCATGTCCAGTGAGCGGCGTGCATAGCGGGCCGCGTGGCTTGCTTCGCCTAGGTCGCGGAAGCACTGCGCCATGCGCGCCGCCAGGTATGCCTCATCGAAGTAGGAGAGCCATGTGGGATCATCCTCGCGGGCTGCACGGTCAAATGTCTGCTCTGCCCTGGCGAGGACGGCGCCACAGGCGTGCGCGTCGTTGTGGGCGGCGTGGCCGTGAGCTTCCATGACCAGGCACTCGGTGAGTAGGGTTGCCGACCCGTGGCGGACGGCTGCGGCCTGGGCTGCTCTGGCGAGGTCGATCGCCTCGTCCGGCCGGGCTAGGTAGAGCGCCTGGTGTGCCTGGGCGGCGAGGATTTCTGCCGCAAGGGCTGGGTCGTCGGCGTGTCGCGCATAGGCCAGCGCCTGGGTGAGATACCGCTGGGCTAGGCCGTGCTCGTCGCTGTCATAGGCAACCCAGCCGGCTAGCTGAGACAGTTCGCCGCAGGCGGCGGCGAGCTGCCGGCCTGTTTCTTCTCGGTAGCTGCCGGTCGTGAGCAGGCGTGCGACTTGATCGTCCAGGTAGGACACGATCGTGCTCCGGAGCTTGCCCCCTCCGAGTCGGTTGTCCATCTCTCGGTAGGAGTGCGTCAGCTCGCGGATCGCTTCGATGTCGGCGCGCCCCACCTTGCGCATCCCGGAGGCGGCCGGTGCGTCAGCGGACGGGCTGGTGAGCCAGCGCAACGCGGAGGCGGCCAGCGCGGCGGAGGTGAAGACCGCGTTGACCAGGAATCGCCTTCGCTGCACGTCGGCCCTCCACAGAGCGGTTGAGGTGGCTACGGTGTCCGTCCAGCCAGTAGGCAATTGCAAACCGAGGTCGCCGGGCAGGTTCCCGGGTGTCATGCCCACCTCGGTTTCGGAGATCTTCCGGCCGAGGGCATTGCCGAGCACCATAGCGATCAGTTCGGGGACTGGCGGGCGTGGCTGTTCGCCTGCGAGCCACCGGAGGACTGAGGTGTGATCGCACCGCACACCGGTGAGTCCCTGGACTGCGGCGAGGTCAACGACCCTGCGCGCCAGGCCCTTATTGGACATTGCAGCCTCGTCCAGTAGGGACCGCAGCCGCAGATTCTCCTCCTTCGGCTGTCGCGGCACGTGCCTGCCCTTCTGCCAGTGCGGACACGATCAGTTTGACACTGCCACGCGCTGTTAGCGTCGTCCAGGCTGATTCACACCCCCTTCGCACACATCCGCCCTCCCTTCTAACCCTCCCGTGTGCGCGCTGGCTGAGATTCCCTGAGGGCATGGCCAGCACGCAGATCGCCCGCGTAGCGGCACAGCTTCATGAAGCTGCCCAGGATGTGGCTCGTGTCGCCGCCCTCCGCAGCGCCCAGCCGCAAAACCCGACGGCCGAGCCGCCGGGCCCGCAGCAGCCCGGACCCGAGGAAGACCCCTATGACCATGTCCCCGATGCCGACGGCGACCACCTAGCCAAAAGCCTTCACCCCGGCATGTGCAGGCCAAGGTGGGACTGACGGCTCCGGGCCATCGCTCGCCTTGGGTAGCCCATCTCTGCCGGGTCCCCTGCACCATCCCGGAGCCACGCTTTGACTACCAGCACCGCAGTGAGAAGACCAACCGTTTACCACCGCCCGCATCCGCCGCCGCGCGTGGTTCTCGACCTAGGCGCGGTGCCGACCGCGCCGGGCTGCGCCCGCGCCTGGACCCGGCAGATCCTGTGGGAATGGCGCCTGGCCGATCTATCGGATACGGCCGAGGTCATCGTCTCGGAGCTGACTACCAACGCAGTGCTCGCCTCCCGCCGCGAGGGTCGCCCCTTCATCCGGCTGATTCTCACGCTCGACCAAGGCGAGGTGGCCATTCTGGTCCGCGACTACTGCCCCGGTACGCCGCAGCCCGGGAACGCCGGAGCCGACGACGAAAACGGGCGCGGGCTGTTTCTGGTCCAGGCCCTGAGTGGCCGGTCCGGCTGGTACCCGGCCGGCGACGGCGCCCCGGGCAAGGTCGTCTGGGCCATCGCCCACCAGGAATGAGAGCTTCGCAGCAGGAACACGCGGAAAGCCGATGAGCATTCGAAACGAGTCTGGAGTCCGGTGGCTGCCGGTCCGGATTGCCAACTTTGAGAAGTGGCAGGCAGATCTTCTTGAAGAGTCCGCGAGGCGCGTGGGCGCTGTCCTGGATTCCGGCGGCCGTGTTCACCGTTATGGCTTTGTCGGGTCGCCGGTTACGTTCCGGGGCCGGCCCGCATGGCTGCGGGTTAGCCCGTTTCTTGAACACGAGATGAGCCGGAAGGCATGGCGGGGCACGGCGGAGGCCGCGGCGATTCCGGGGGTGAGCAAGCCGGCGTTGCTGCACCGGAGCGAGTGGGAGGCCGACGGGCCGGCGCCAGTCCCGGTCAGCGCGGAAGTCCTCACGCTTGTGACCGACCCCCTCGCCTCAAAAGAGCGGTTCCTTCGGGCAGCCCCGGACCTGCCAGCCGACTGGTTCCGCGACCTGAGCGCGTCGCTCGCGGCACTGCGCGCCTATCCCACCGATCGCCGGTTCCCGGTCCACGATGCCGAGGAGTACGGCTACCTGCTCAGCGCGACCTACCGCCGACCAGTACCGGTCGGCTGCGTTCCGGCTTTCGGAACCGAGCACATCGACCTGAACTGGGAGAACATCACAGCCCCTCGCTTCCAGATCATCGACATGGAGCACTGGTGCGTGGCCGTCACCGGCTACGGCGCTGCCTACCTCTACCTCACCGCGCTCGAAGTCCCGGCCGTCGCCAACCGGGTCCGTACCGCGCTCGCGGACGTGCTGGACACCCCGACCGGTCGGTACGCCCAGCTGGTCGCCGTCGCGCTCATCCTGCGGAACCTGACCCGGCTGCCCGATCCCGGCGGCCTGGCCGCCAGGCTCGACGACTACACCGACACGCTGCTCGCCTGACCTGCCAGCCCTCAGCCATGGAGGTGCTCACGACCCATCAGCTCATCGCAAGCCCGTATCCCGAAGGGCATGTCGTCGTCCGGCCCGGTTATGACGGCGCAGTCCGGATCGGGGCCGCCCGGTACGCCGAACTGCGCGATGCGTCCCCTGACGCCCCGATCCCCGCCTGGCTCGCCGGGCCTGTCCGGGCGGGGTGGGGCACGGACCTGGCCGGCCGCCTGATCCGCGACACCGTCCTGGTCCGGCCGGAGACCAGATACGGGTACGCCCGCGCCAGCTACGAGGTGAACCTCGGCTGCAACTACGACTGCGAGCACTGCTACCTCGGGGACAAGATGTTCGCGGGCATGGACTGCCCGGCCGGGAACGGCTGCTCAGCGTGATGGCCGACGCCGGGGTCCTGTGGCTCCAGCTCACCGGCGGCGAGCCGCTGATCGACCCGCTGTTCGCCGAGACCCACGCCGCCGCGTGGGGCATGGGCATGATGATCATGATCTCCTCCAACGGATCACGGCTCGACCAGCCCAGGACTCTGGACCTCCTGACGAAGCGCCGGCCATACCAGCTCGCGCTGAGCCTGTACGGGGCCACCGAGGACTCCTACGACGGGATGACCCGGCGCAGGGGATCGTTCCGCCGGTTCATGCGGGGTCTCGCCGCCGCGCACGAAGCGGCAATACCGATGCGGATCAACATCGTCGTGTCAAACCGCAACGCCTACGAGATCCCGCAGATGAAAGCGATCGCCGACCGGTACGGCATCCCGTCGTTCGAGTTCACCAACATCAGCCCCACCATCCACGGCGGCGGCGAGGTGCTGCCCAGCCAGGCCAGGGAAGTGCTCCGCACGCGCAAGCCGTACACCGGCTGCAACGCCGGGATCACCCACTTCCACACCGACCCGCACGGCAGGGCGTCCATCTGCAAGATCGGCCGCGACCCCCAGATCGACCTGATCGCCGAAGGCGCGGACGGCCTGCACAGACTGGCAGCCGTCGCCGACGCGCTCGTCACCCGGCACGCAGGATGCTCCGGCTGCACCCTCCAGAAGACGTGCGGGACCTGCATGCCGCTGGCCAGCCTCTACCGGCAGGCCAAGGCCCCCTCGAAGTGTTCTGCCAGCACGGAAGGAGGTGAAACGGCACGTCACTCGTCTGCGGAAAGGGGGTGAAACGCTCATGACCGCAGTTGCCGTGGAACTGCTCACCCGCCCGCCCAAGATGGTCGGCACGCCGAAGGCCGCCACGCCGACCGCGCTGGCGCAGGATGCCATCGAGTTCGTCGCCGACACCGATACCCTGCTCACGATGTGCTCATGCAGCGCGAGCAGCAGCCAGCCGTACTGAGGCTGAGCAATCCGCGCGGCCTGACCGGGGGACCCGGCATCACGTCGGGTCCCCCTTGGCCACCACGTGAGGAGCACCGTGGAACAGCGCATCGCGTGGGACGACCTGCCCGAGCCATTGAAGCATGCGATCGAGGCCCGGACCGGACCCATCACGGCCGTCCGCATCGCGACCGCAGGACAGAACTCCCCGCTGGCCGCGATCATCGACGCTCGTGACGGCAAGGTGTTCGCCAAGGGCCTGCCAGCAGGTCACCGCCGGGTCATCACTCAGGCCCGCGAGGCCGCGGTCGCCCCGCTCGTCCGAGACATCTCGCCGGCCCTGCTGTGGCACTTCGACGAAGCCGGGTGGAATGTCCTCGGCTACGAGTACGCGCCCGGCCGCCACGCCGACTACACCCCCGGCTCCCCGGATCTGGACCGGCTGGTCCAGCTCATGGACACGCTAAGCCAGATCAAGGTCAAGGACGAGCCAGGACCCTTTAAGCGGGCCGAGGACCGCTGGAAGCCCTACCTCGATGACCCGGGATCGGCATCCGTTTTCGTCGGCCCAGTACTCACGCACTCTGACTGGACACCGGACAACGTGTTGGTCTCCGAACACCGCGCCTGGCTCATCGACTGGGCCTGGCCGACCCTCGGCGCCGACTGGAACGACCCGGCATGCTGGGTGCTCCGCCTCATGGCATCCGGCGGCCACACCGCCCACGAGGCAGAACGCCAAGCCTCCCGCCTCCCTGCGTTCCAGGCCGCCAACCCGGCCCACATCGACCTGTTCGCCGCGGCCAACGTCCTGCTATGGGCAGAGGTCGCCCAGTCGAGCATGAGCGCCTGGACCAAGAAGATGGCACAAGCCGCGCATTCATGGTCCGCCTACCGCCAGGCCCGCTGAGCCTGGCGAACGACGCCATGCGCCGCTACGCCCCCTCCCTGAGAGGTGTCAGGTACACGGGCTCCGCGCAGACCGGCCGCCATTCCGCACCGCCAGCTGATCCGTATTCCATTCCGCATGCCGGTTAAGAAAGGAACCGCCTGCGGCAGAGAATGCGCAGGACGTGGCGACAATAAACCTGCCAGCGGACTCCCAGACTAATTACGCGCATAGCTCGTAAGACATTTATGGATAGCGCGGCGGACGTGCAGGCGCGTGCATTAACCGGTGATCCTCGGTTAGCTGACTCTGACATAGCGGATGCCGGCGTTGACCAGCCACTGGGCCGCGTCGGTGCTCAGCTCCCATGGACGCGATAGCAGGAGTCGGCGCAGACGGGCGCGGTCAGCAACGTCTGCGGGCTCGGCGGACAGGTTAGCCCTGTATTCGCCGCCGGGACCCCAGTGGTCGTCGGCCGGGTCGTCGAGCGCCTTCATGAACTGGTCCACCTGGGCGGGCCAGTGCGGGTGTCCCCACCAGTGCGAGCACGCCAGCCCGCCGTGCGCCGCGGCGCGGGCGAAGCCGAACCGTGCCCCGCGCTCCTCGGCCTGCACGGCGAACGTGCTCAGGCACGCGTCAGCGTCATCCCGGTACTCGGCGAGGCCGTCGCCCGCGAGCTGGGCCAGCGTCACACCGGTGGGGAGCTTGCGGACGGGGCTGGTCAGCCACACATACAGCCTGCGCGCCAGCTCCCAGATGTCCTCCGCTATGATGCCGTCAAAGGCCGATGTCGACGCGTCCGCGTCCAGACCGGCCTCCCGCATCCAGCGGCGCACGAGCTGGCGGACGCGCCACGTGGCGTGGCTGTTGGCCCGCAGCATGTCCCCGTCGTGCAGTCGGCCCTCGGCGTGCCAGTTCTCGACGCAGGTGTTCCGCCAGGCACCGTTCACCAGGCCAATGGCGGCGAGGTCGACCACCGGTCCTACCTTGCCCGGGTCAATACCGACGCGCTCGCGAAGCAGGTCAGCTGCGAGCTGCTCCTCGCGTTCCGGGGTCAGGTCGCCTGCAGCCATTACGCTTGCCTCCTCGGGCACGGAACCCCTCAGGCCATGTTCTCGCAAGATCTGATCATGCCGTCGGCCGGAAGCGGACTAACTCATGCCACTGCTTCGGAGCTGGTAATCAGGCGCGCAAGTGACACCCGCAACGACAAGCAAGCGGTGCGGATGACATCTTGAGCGGACCCCTGCAAGCAGGCACTTTGCATATTCCTGGCAAGAAAGACCGCGCTCAGCGTGAAAAACGTGCTCGGAAACCGGATTTATAAGTAGTCAGCGGTTTGCGGCGGCAGCGGGACCGGGGCCACATGTACGTTTGCCATGCCGTCACCCGTGGCTTCGCGCCTCGGGAAACCGATTCTTCTCCTGCCATGCACGCTGCGACGACGGTGCCGACCTGCCTGAGCGCCCGAGCAGCCGCCCACGACGGCCCGCTGCCGCGGACCCGGTACGTTCCTCGGGGCCAGGCGCATGCCGCGCCCGTGTGCGCCGTGTGGGCTGGACAGCGGCTAGCCCGCCGTTGGCTAGCCCGGCCGTCCCACCGCCCGCGGCGGCTCTGGACGCGGTACCGGGACGGGCCGCCGGGTGCCTAGTCACTGCCATCGGCGGGAGGCTGTCATGACCGCCGCCCGAGGCCGCCGCGAACTTGACCACGCGGGCGGAGTCGAGCGTGCATCGGTCCGGCACCGGGCTGCCCGCCGCGCGACCCCCGTGGGCGGCTCCAACCGGCTCCTGTCCGTCGAGGAGTTGGCTGCCTATCTCGGCGTGCCGAAGAAAACCATCTACGGCTGCTGGCGGCAATGGGGCCTTCGGGGTTACCGGGTCGGCCGGTACCTGCGGTTCCGCGAGCGGCAAGTAGAGGAATGGCTCCAGACCAGGGAGGTATAGCCACCGTGGCCAAGATCTTCAAGCGCTGCTCCTGCTCTGAAGACCAATGGGACAGTTGCCCGCACCAGTGGGTGGTCCGTTACCGCACGACTGGCGGCCGGTCCAGCAGGCAGCGCGAGCAGTCGTTCGGCCGCGACCTGCGCGAGGCCGAGGACTTCGCGCTCAAGGTCGAGCACGACAAGCGCGCCCATGTCTTCGTCGACCCCAAAGCCGGGCAGGCGCTGTTCCGCGCCGAGGCCGAAACCTGGCTAGATCAGCACCTTGGCGCGGACAGCAGCATCGCCACTTACCGGTCGGTACTGCGCGCCCACATCGACCCCGCCATCGGCGGCAAAGATGCTGTCCGCCAGCCGGATCGGCTGTGCCTACCTGGTCATCAGCGCCGTCCTCGCCGAAGCCGTGCGCGACAAGAAGCTGGCCGAATCTCCGTGCATCGGGATCCAGTTGCCCGGTGCGGTCGTCTCGGCCGACTTCATCATCCCCACCTACGCGCAGGTAGAGGCCGTGACCGCCGGGCTGCCGCCGGATTGGGCCGCCACCGTGTGGCTGATGCACGGTTGCGGGCTGCGGGTCGGCGAGGCCCTCGCCGTCAGCCTGCACTGCCGGATCAACCACCGCAAGACCCTGCGGGTGAGGGAGCAGGTCAACCCGGCAGCGCAGCTGAGGCCGCTGAAGTTCCGTAGGGCTGGGGAGTTCCGCGACATCCCGCTGCCCGAGTACGTGAACGAGGCGATCGACAAGCACGTCGCCGAGCATGGCACCACCAGCGACGGGTACCTGTTCCAGGGCCGTAAGTACAAGCTGGTCATCCGCCGCAGCTACCAGGAAGACTTCCAGCGATCCGCCGCCAGGGCCGGGCTGCCGCCGGAGTTCATCCCGCACTCACTGCGCCACCTGTACGCCTCCACCGCGCTGGCCGAAGGCATCCCGATCACCGAGGTCTCCCGCTGGCTCGGCCACAACAGCATCGAGGTCACCCACCAGATCTACGGCCACCTCATCCCCTCTTCCTTCGACCGCGCCCGCGCTGCCCTCGATACCGCCTATCAGGCCAGCCGTCGGCAACGATCCGGAAAGCCGTCCCTTGACGGCCGTACGAACGAGCCACCGGGTCACCAGCCCGGCGGCGCGTTACGTGTCCTTGGCAGCGGCTCAGTGCCCTACCGCGCTCTAGCTGTCCACCTTCAGCGGTGGAAGCCGCGATCCGGGTCGCGGGGCTCAAGGTGGTCGAAGAACGTGAACCACGCGGTCGGCCGGAGGTCACCCACTCCGTATTTCTGGTTCAGATCACCGCCGGGATCCTCATAGCCGTCGAGGCTCGCGTCATAGAGCATCAGCACGTCGTGATCCTCGAAGAGAAGCTGAGAACACATGTCCCAGTCGTAGTCGTCACGATGCTTTGGTAGCGCCTCATGGCCCTCGTCCCTGGCCTCCTGCCACATCTCCAGGTAGCCGGGGGCGTCTTTGAGAGCAAGGTGCAGGGCCATCTCTTCGGCGGTGCAACGCGGTTGCGGCCACTCCCCGGCTGCCAGATCCCGCGCCAGGTCCTCGCACGCGTGACCGACCTGACGGCGCCACTCGGCGCCCATACCCCAGGTAATCCGAGGCAGCCTGTCGAAGAAGGACCAGTCATTAGCGTTCCTGCCAGAAACCGCCTCGTCACCGTGTTCGTCCGCGTCGTCGTGGGCCTCATCGGATAGGTTCGCCAGCGCCGTGCGGAGCATGTCCGCGGTGCGCGGGGTAAGTTGCCAGCGGCCGCAGATCTCGCAGTTGTCCTCCTCGTCCTCGTTCGCGTGATCGAGGTCGCACGACCGTACCGGGAACAGGGCGGCGAAGTCGGGACCGGGCAACTCGCGGTCCCCGCTTTCCTCGCTGCGTAGCCGCCAGCCGCCGCCGAACTCCACCGTGATCGGCTCCCGCTGCCAGTCGGCCAGTTCGGCCCCCATGGCGGCGGTAAACGCCTCGGCGCAGCTCTCCTGGCTGATGATGTCCGCGCCTGGTATCTCATGGCGGATGTCAGCCACGTACATGACCGCGTCGAGCAGGTCGTCGGGCTCGGCTTGGTCATCCTCGTCGGACACCGGCGACCAGCCGTCTGCCGCGGCTGCTGCTTGCAAGCGGCCCGCGTCGTGGACGTGATATTCGAGGAATTGAATGATGCGGAAGGACTTCCCGGTCAGCTGGCCGAGCCTGGCGTCGGAGGGAGTCCGCATCTTCTTGTCTCGGAGCGCCGACGTGAGATCTTCGTCGTCAATGGCTTGGAACTGATCGCAGCGGACGGGGCCGGCATCGGCCTCTGGCCATTCCATGTCCCGGAGCCGCTGGCATGCCTCACGGAACGACGCAGCCGGGGCCGCGGGAAGGGCGGCGGCGATCTCCTCGGCGTCGGCGTTAACCGCGCCGCCGCCACCACTTTGTGCTAGGGCGACGAGCGTGCTCGCGGCACGCTGCGCAAGCACGGGGTCGGTGCAGGTCAATACGGCTTTCAGTACGTTCGGCCCGCCAGGGGACACGAGCACGGCAAAGACCCGGCTCTTGGCGGAGGTGTGCTCGCAGAGGAAATCACGAGGAACCGGAACTATGGAAGGCATGCACGAACTCCAGGGGTTCGGCCGCACCACTACGCGGGCAGGCGTTCAGAAAGCGCACTGGTAGGCGAGGTACTGCCAAGCCTCCGGGTGGCGAGAGGAAGTCCGCTGGTACCGCCGATATGGTCGACGATCCTATTCGGTAGTTGATGGTACACCGTCGGTCTCGCCAATAGCTGGCCCAGCGCGGCCGGTCAGACGCAAACCGGCCAGTGGTCCGGAACGGTGCTAAATCCGTGCTGATACCACGCCGTCCGACCTGCCATCTACCTACGGAAACCTGACCACAGGTCCACGATCATCCAGATCTACGAAGGCACCAACCAGGTCCAGCGCATGGTCATGGCTCGGCAGCTGCTCAAGCGGTGAAAAGAGGGTGTTACCTGCGGCTTCTCTGGTCAGCCTCGGGTAAAGCGGGCCGTCAGGCTCACGAGTCTGGCTGCCCGTTCTCGTGTCCGGTCTACCCGATTGATGCCGGTTATTTCCCATTGTTCCGCACCAGCCGATCGCGTAGGCGTCGTTGTCGAGGTCGCCGACGATCTCGTCGCCGAGCCTGACTGATGTCGCCAGGTTCAGGCCGGGCGGACCAGCCATCCGCCGTCCGAGGTCCAGTGGGTGCCGGTTGACGAGACGTCGGCGATGATCCCCAAGGGCAACATCTGGGGGCGATCACCATCATCGGGGTTCAACATGTCCTGCTGCGGCGAACAGCCGCTCGTGTACCTCCGCGGGTTAAGTCCCGGACGGCCCGGCCGTTGGCTCGCAGGTGGAGGATGCGTACCAGGTCACGTAGGTAGCGGACACTGCGGGCTGAGGTAACCAGTTCGTAGTCCGGTTACACCTCTATCACAGAATGTCTTACGTCTCTGTTACACATCGAACTCGCCTGGTAGCAAGACCGTTCCACTGAGTGTGTCGGAACGGTCACCCACGGCCGCTGTAGGTGGGCTCTGGAAAGATCGCCCGAAAGATTATGAATCGTTCTGAATCGATCACTGCGAGGTTGTGCACGCGGCGCTTGCTGCTAAATGTCCGATTACAAACATTTGACGCAGTATGTTGGGGGTGGTTGACTGTCTGCTATGTCAGGTTGCCGAATCGTCTATCTGGTTTGATTCAATTTTATGCACAGCTAACGGGAGGTGCAGGTGCTCTCAGATGAGCAGGACACGCTGCTCAGCAACCGGCGGCGGCTCGCTGTGGAGCTGCGCCGGCTCCGCGACCGCGCTGGACTGTCCGGGCGCCAGCTTGCCGAGCGCATCAGCATCAGCCAGTCGAAGGTGTCGCGGATTGAGTCCGGGTTCACGATCCCGAGCGGTCCTGAGGTGGCGGCGTGGGCGGCCGCCGTCAGCGCGTCTGGAACGGCGACCGAGCTGCTGACGATGCTGACAGATGCCGCGTACACCGAGGTGCATCCGTGGCACGCCGCGCTGCGGGAGCAGGTCCATCTCCAGGATGAGATACAAGAGATCGAGACCCGCGCTGACATAGAGCTGACCTATGAGCCGACGGTGGTTCCCGGCCTGCTGCAGACAGCTGAATACGCACGGCGCGTCTTCACGATGTTCGAGCCGGCGTATGCCGAGCTGGATATCCCAGCTGTAGTCTCGGGACGGCTGGACCGGCAGGTCGCGCTGTTTGACCCGGGCCGCCGGTTCATGTTCCTGATCACCGAGGGCGCGCTGCGGTGGCGCGCAGGGCCGTCCCATGTGCTCTTGTCCCAGGTCGACCGGATCGCGTCCCTGAGTACCCTGGACAACATCTCCATCGGGCTCATCCCGCATGCGGCCGTGGCGCGCACCCATTCCCCGCACGGTTTCGTGATCTTCGAATCGGCCGACCGCGACGGCGACGCGCTGGTCATGGTGGAGATGGTGCATGCCAATCTCACGGTCAACGACCCCGTTCACGTCGCGCTGTACCGGCGGCAGTGGTCGCTGCTGGGGGAGATGGCCGTGTTCGGCGATGCCGCCCGGGAACTGCTTGCCGTGATCGCCGCGGACATCCGCGTGCTTCCTTCGGAGGAGAGCCCATGAGGGCGGAGGAGGGCCGGGTTCCCGGCGGCCGGAGCATCGCCGGGAACCCGGGCCCTCGGGGTCTGCCTGGTCAGCTGAACAGGTACCGAAGCGCGGTCTTCGCCAGCCGCAGGAGTACCTGCGGCCAGGATCCGTCCCGGACACGACGGCGGAAGTCGGCGTACTCCTTCCTGCTGAATACCAGCCCGGGCTGGTACGGGTTCTTCGAGTCGCGGATGACGACCGCGTCGGCCACGCGCTCCACGACGACGCAGCCGCCGCCGCCGTTGCACTTGAACTCTGTCTCCGGCCAGCTGGACCTCTCGCTCATCGCTAATTCCTTTCCTTCGGCGGGTCCTGTGGTGTCCCGCGGTGTGACCACAGTCGTCCAGCCGGGTCCGGATACAGATCGCGCCGAGTCCGGAACGAGTACGCAAGGGGTACGGGTGATCAACTACACGATTCTCGGCCAGATCGCGGCCCGTCGTGGCTCCTGGACCGCAGACTTGTCGCCGCAGCAGCAGCTGCTGCTTGCGGTCCTGGTCATGGAGCGAGGAGCACCTGTGTCACGGGTGGGTCTCGCTCGCGCGCTGTGGGATGAGGAGCACTCTCCGGAAGGCGGGCTGAAGCGGGTCGTCTCCGAGCTCCGCACCCAGCTGCGCGCAGCGCTGCCCGACGGCGATCCGCTGCCGGCCCGGGGGGACACCTACTGCCTGCCACTGAGCGAACAGCAGGCGGACGTGCTGCGTTTCCGCTCCAAGATCAGCCGGGCCGAGCGCGCTACCGGGCGAGACGCCACCCTGCTGATGCAGGAAGCACTGCGGGAGTGGGGGGAAGACGCCATCGGGCTGTTCGGAGGCCAGCCACTCACCGGCCTACGGGGACGCTGGGCGGACAACACCAGGGAAAAGTTGCGCGCTGAGTACCGTGACGCCCGTCTTTGCTGCTTGAGGCAAGATTTCTACGACCACCAGTACGATCGGGTCGCTGCGGAATGTCGGCAATTGGCCAACGAACCGGACGCGCTGCACGACGAGCTGTTCCTCGTGCTATGGATGATCGCGACCTATCGCGCGGGCCATCGGACGGAAGCTGAGCAGATCTATCAGCGCGCCGCAGAATCCGCGAAAGCTCATCTCGGCCTGGAGCTAAGCGGCCAAACGCGCAAGCTCGCCGAGATCATCCGGGACGAAGACCACTCCAAGCTCGACGGGCCAGCCGACCTGCTGGATCTGGCATCAGGTACCCACAGCCCAGCGGGCGTCCGAGCCGAAGAGGCGGCCGGTCCATTCGCGATCAACAGGGGGCCCTGCTCGTTGGAGCCGGGCCCGCGTGCCGCCCAGGACAGCCAGGAAGAGGGACCGGACGGTGCGGGAGAAGACCCGCATGATGACAACACGCACGCAGACGAAGTCGGCGAGCCGGAGGCGGCCCAGGGCCCCGGCAAACAGTACGCTACGGGCGCGCAACCCGCGGCGAAGACAGAGGGCGGGCATCCCGCATCCGATACCACCATCAATGCGAGCGGCAACAGCACCGTCTTCAACAGCCGGATTATGAACTTCGGCGCGTTCCACTTCCATGGCAGGCCATCCGCGTCCGGAGAGGAGAATGAGGCGTCATGACAGCGTACGCGCATGAGCGCGCCGTCAACGTGCTGGATCACGCGGTCGCCTACGTCGCGCAGACGCAGGTCTTTAACTATGGCGAAGACTTCGTCGAGGTGAGCTTGGTTCCGGACACTGACCTGGCGGCATGCGCCGAGGGCAGGTTCGTGCCACCAGGCGGGCAGTGGCAGGGGGCTGCCGGCAAGCTAGAGGCCTTCGGTGCGCTCATCGTGACCGGCGAGCGTGGTAGCGGGCGACGCACTGCGGCACTGCGCTTGCTGGACGGAGTCAGCGCGGATGGTCCCATCTACGAGCTCGCCCCTACCTGGAAGCGGCCGGGCATCAATATCCTCCCCACCCCGCCCAGTACCCGCTGTCTTCTCGACATGTCAGAGCCCGCCACAGAGCCGGCGCCACCTGAGTTCGGGAAGAAGCTCCTGGGCTGGGCCAGGGAGAGCGACATCCGCTTGGTTGTCATCGCCGCAGACGAGACGGGGGCCAGACGCTGGGCGGAAAGCGCGGGGAGCGCCGAGGTCCGGCTCCGCTCGCCGGACGCCCGCGAGCTTGCGGTACGCGAGCTTCGCGCCTCAGGCGCTGGGGAACTGCAGACCGCGATCCTCGACAGCCCTGAGTTTGAAAGCATCTGGAAGTCTGCTCCCAAGGCGGAGGACGCACGCCAGCTTGCGCGGCTCATCATCGAGGGAACCGACCGCAGCCCGGAACAGATCGCCGACGAGTACCAGGGGTGGCGGAAGTGGATCGACGAAACCCTCCCGGCGAAGAAGTTCGGCGCGCGGGCCCTCATGTGGGCGGCGGCATTCTGTGACGGCGGCCAGCGCAAGTCCGTGCTGCAGATGTCGGAAGACCTGCGCCGGAAACTGCACGAGGACAGGGGGCCCGTCGCCATCCTGAGCGACACCCCCTCATCTCAGCGACTGACCGACGCAGAGATCAAGCGGAACAGCGACACAGTGCGCCTCTCCCCCACTCGCCATGGCCTTGCTGAAGCGCTCCGTGCATACCTGTGGGACGAATTCGAGGACCCGGAACTACGGAGCATCCTCACTGATTGGCTCGTCGAGCAACTCGGAAAGCTCCCCCTCGACGATGCCGAGCGCGTCGCTCGTAGCGTGCTCGACATAGTGGTCCGCTTCCGTGATGACACCCTGCTGCGGGCCTTGCGTGACAAGCTCACCGGCGACAAGCGTCCGATCGCGGTGCGGACGCTTTCCCGCGCGGCGCTCGATCCCCGGTTCGGGGCGCACGTGCGGGCCAGCCTCTACGACTGGGCGAGGACCTCGAGGTCCCAGGCGGACCTGGTCGCCGAGGTATGTGGTGGCGCGTTCGGTGACCAGCAGCCGGGGATGGCGCTAGTGCGGCTCGGCTGGGCGGCCCAGAACTCACTGCCGGACAGCCGTGCGCTCGCCTCCGCCCTAGTGTCCCTCGCGGCCCGCCATCCAGAGGCCGTCCTCAGGAGCATCGCCAAGTGGTTCGCCGACTATGATCCGCCGACCGCAGGCATCAACGCGTTGCTGGCACTGGCCTCCACCAGTGCTGGGGCGGCACTCCTGTGTGGACGAGCGGAGCGCGCTGGCGGACAATCTGGCTTCCGGGACGTCCTGATCGGCTACTTCCAGCGCTCGCTTTCCGAGCCTTCCAGCTATGAGGCCGCCCTCTCCGTATTTAAGGCATGGGAGAAGTTCTCCGCGGACGGGACGATCAGCTCACAGACCGCGATCAGCGTGTTTGGCAGAGCCCTCGAACCGGCACTCGGGAAAAACCCCATGACCAGACTGCACCCCGGATTCCCCGAGATGGATAGCTTCTGGGGTCAGGCATTCGAAATCGCCATCCGGGGGGACAACCCCGACCAGGAAACGGACGCCTCGGCCGGCCCGCTCGTGGTACCAGAAGCAGTCGCCACGCAAGCCTCGGATGCGGACGCATCTGCCTACGTACCGCCCGGCCTGACGGCCGAGGCGGGGACGGACGTGGGCGCCCAGGCTGGCTGACATGTGGAGTCCGGCCAGGTCCCGAAGGGCCAACTTTAGCGCGAGGCTGCCGACGAAGCTGCCCGGGATCTCGTTCATCGCCCACGGCCGTGCCTGGTTCCGGCAAGACCTCTCTACTTATCCGGCCCTGCCGCGGCGTGCGGCCAGGGCAGCTGCGATGGCCGGGGTGTACAAGATCGCGAAGGCGGAAACCGAGCAGTTCGAGCCGGAGGCCGCATTCCACGCCGAGCAGGCGGTCGCAGTTCCCCTCGCGGACTGGCAGCCCCTCAGTAAATCCCCCGTCAAGGTCAGGGCCGCGCTGACGCTGGACCTCACCGCCGAGGAGGCTGCGAAAGCCGAGCGCTTCACCGAGTCCCGACGTGCAGCACGCCTCAATGAGACGCTGGCCCGAGACCACATGACGTTCCTGCGCGAGGTGGCACTGGCAGACGAGGACACAGCGCGCATATGGTGGCTGCACTGCAACCTCTCCGGAGACCACCCCGCGACCTCCTGGGACATCTTCAGAGAGGTCGTCCGCCCGCTCATCCGCATCGCGGACGAGAATGATCCGGTGACCAGGCTGGCCCGCGCACTGCTCACGATGAACGACTACATTCACGAGGACCCTGAACGGCTGGAGACCCTGGCGAACATCGCGGCAGTCGTAACCGAGAAGATGGGCCAGGGCGAGCTAGCCAGGACGCTGGCGAGTCTCCGCGAGCCCGCCCCGTCAGGCGCTAACGGGTCTGCGACTGCTGCCCCATGAAGGTTGTCCAATGATTCTCCGGATTTCCCAGCTAGTCGCGGGCAGCGGCCGACTGGGAAAGCAAGTTGCGCCGTCGCCGTCGGCTGGTAGTCAGGTACCGCCCCGGCCAGCCGAGGTGACGACCATAGGCAAGCGTCCTGGAGCAGCAGGTCGGCGGCCAAAGAGGCCGGGCGGACGGTCAGCATGACCGCTCCTACCGCCCGTCCCGCGATGACGGCGGCCTGTCCGTCACGGTCATGATGTCCTCGGATGGCGTCCCGTCCCGGGCACCGGCATTCAGGCCACCGAATGACCAGGTTTTCCACGGCCAGGCTGCCGTACGCTCGTTTTGCGAGACGCGCTGATAACCGGTCCTGGATCCGTGCTGACGCCCGCCGCCTGGCAGGCCATCTAGCTGCGGAAACTGCCCGATATTCGACGATCACCCAGATCTACGAGGGCAACAACCAGATCCAGCGCATGGTCATGGCCCGCCAGCTCCTGAAATAGCATCCGACTCGCGTTTTCGCAGGTCAGTGACGATCTGGTGGGCTATGCGGTGGCTGAGCATATCCCGCGCGGGGCCGATCTGGGATGGTGTCCCAGGCCCGCTCCAGCTGCGGGATTGAGGAAGCAGGCAGCCGCCGACGGGTGCAGGAGGCCCGGAACTCCAGGTCCGGCTCGGCCAGCCGCCGGCCGCGTTCGGCCCGCGGCCGGGCGTTTCACGCCGCGACGGGCAGCCAGACGCGGCCCGGGTTCTGCGAAGGAACTACCCCGCCGCTGGGCAGGATCTCCCCCATGTCGTCGAACACGATCACGCCGTTGCATAGCAGGCTCCACCCCTGCTCGGGGTGAAAGGCAACGGTACGGGCGGCTTTGCGGTCCGGGCGGTCAGCCGGGGGGCACGGGGGCCGGTGTGCACACATTACGCACCTCTAATTTGGGCTGCGGATGTACTTTCGTCTTGGATGCCTGGTCGTCTTGGTAGCGGTGGTTCTGCGAAGACCGTACGATTCGGCATCGCCGAAGGCGTCACTCGAAGGTGCCGACACCGGTGGAATCTTTCACGACGGGACAGGCACGAAGGTGCTGTCGGCCAGTCGGACTCACCCATGCCAACCGAGTCTACGGGCGTCAGAACCACATGTCGGGAGGGCGGTTGATAGTCGGTGACCGGGCTGATGGCCGGCCATTAGAAATGTCCCTACCCAGCAGCGACGCTGGCTGTCGCGGGATGCGTTGAGTGGTAGGCCGCCGATGGTTGAGCAGCCTCTGGCACCCCGGCTCGGGGTTGCCGTTTCCGAGCGGGATGTCCTGCTGGCCACCAAGCTGCACGTGCCCCGCCACAGCCGGGCTTCATCCCCGGCCCGCGGCTGGTGGAGGCGCTGGAGGGGCGGCTCTCAGCCTCGATGATTCAGGGCCTAACTTAGTCCGTCGGTTACTGATTGTGTCGTGCCGGGTTTCGGCCGTGTTCGCGGGCGTAGCAGTCGTCAACCTCGAAAACCAGCAATCACGTGTCCTTTGTGACCATGATGGCTGTCGGTCAGCGGGAGCGGTACCAGTTGATGGTCTCCTGAACGGCGATCCGGTGCGGTGTCGGCTCGAGATGCCCCAATGTGGTTTCGAACTTGGTGGCGTCGACGACGAATGGCGCCCGGAACTGGTAGGTGGTCTCCCGCATCTCCCGCAGCAGCGGCGAGAAGACGCCCGCGACGGCGAGCAGCGCCGGGCCGGCGGTGTTGGCCTTTACCGGTGTGGGCCGTCCCGCGGCCTCGGCGGCGAGGTTGAAGAATTGCCGGGCGGTGAGCGGCTCGGCCGCGGGAAGGTGCCAGATCTGGCCGTCGGCTGCTGGGCGGTCGGCGAGAACCAGCAGCCCGCGGGCGACGTCGGGTAGGTAGTGGAAGGTGTGCGGCTGGTCGAGCCTGCCGGTCCACTGCGGCTTCTTGCCTGCCAGGATTCGCCCGAACACGGTCTCGCCAGCGGTTGAGCTGGTGCCGCGCGGTCCGTAGTAGTCCGAGGCCCGCCCGATCGCGGCCCGGACCCGGCCCTGGCGGTGCGCGGTGAGGATCTCGGCGGCCATCGCCACCCGCGTCCGCCCCTTGCGGCCGCGGGCCGCGGCGGGC
>WNGJ01003434.1_pt1 | contig 23238 bp, 20 predicted proteins | sample 5400611 | NCBI WGS metagenome assembly WNGJ01 (sample SAMN13153375, study PRJNA577476) | soil metagenome | isolation source: 40 cm soil or saprolite under Garry oak tree replicate 1 | place: USA:California | collected 2016-06-15
GCCCTCGGGTCTGGCCGGTGTGTCCGTTCCGGCCGGTGCCCCCGGGGCCCCCGCTTCCGGCCGGGCCGGTTCCGCCGGTTCCGGCTGGGCTGCCGGTTCCGACTGGGTTGGTTCCGCCGGGGCTGCCGGTTCCGGCCGGGCCGGTTCCGCCGGGCCGTCTGGTTCCACCGGTTCCGGCTGGGCTGCCGGTACCGCCGGCACCGGTTCCGCCGGGGCTGCCGGTTCCGGCTGGGCCACCAGTGGCGTTGAGTCTGACGGTCCCGCCGGGGCCGACGGGGCTGACGGTCCGTCCGGGCTGGGCTGGCGGCCTGGCCAATCGCCGTAGCTCATGGCCGAGGAGCGTAACGCGGATATGGGCCGGCCGGGTGCGCGGGATGTACTCCGGGCTGCCCGGGGTGCACGGGGCGTACGGGCGTGGCCAGGTTGGGGAGCGGCTCCATGCTCACCCGGGGCAAGGTGACGATCTCCGGGTTGCACTCGACTGGGGCGACCCAGTGCCCACCGCCAGGCCGCGAGCTGACGAGCAGCATGGCGTAGTCCGGCAGATGCTGCAACGTAGTGGGCTCGACGGCGTACTCGTACACCCGCTTGCTTGATTCTGCGTCGCTCCAATTGGTCCCCGCCGCCCGGGAATAGGCGGCCGACCACGTCCGGCTCGTCGTGCGGCTGGGACCGCCCTCCCGCGCCAGCCCGGCCAGCCCAGCGCCGCCGAGTCCCTTCAGCCAGCCGGTGGCCGAACCGACCCCGATCGTGTCGCTTTCGCCACGGCCCTCGCTCACCTCGGTGGTATGGGTCTGGTCGCCGCCGAGACTGACGGTCACCTCGGACAGGACGAACCTGTGCTGTCGGCCGATGAAGCCGGCCGCACGCGCGGCCTCCTGATGGTTGCCGAGCCTCATGAACCCGACCGCCCCACCGCCGATGAGGTCAGCCGATGCCTCACGCAGGTGCCTGAACAACAAGGTGAGCAGCACGCCGTGGCGCTCACAGGCGTCGGACAGGCGTTCCAGGTGGCGGCGAGCCAGATCGTCGGCACCAGCGATGATCACTGCGGGCACCTGCGCGGAGGCGTTCGAGACGTGATAGGTGATCCATTGGATGACAAGGCCGGCCAGCAACTCGTCCCGCACGCTGCGGGCGCCGGGTTGCAGCGCCACGCAGGTCAGGTACGCCGGGCCGCTGGCCGCCCCCGGCGAGCCAAGGCCCTCGACGGGGTGGATGTATGACTCGATCCGCACCAGGTCCGGATGTATCTGGCGCACGTATTCGGCCGTAAACAGCTCCTCCGCGATATGGGTGCGCTCCTGCGGCGTCAACAGGCCGGACTTGTCCTGCCCGCCCATCAGCACCCGCAGCGCCGCGGCGAGGCGGGCAAGCGAGACCTGGTCACCCAGCGAGCTGCACAGCTCGCCGAGGATCCGGTCGTCGATGGAACGCTGCGCGCCCGCGGGGTGCGCGTCACCGGAGTGCATCGCCTCGACCAGGGCGGCCGCCAGGTGCTGCCCGGGCAGCCCCGCCAGCACGCTGGAATCGGCGAGCTGTGCGGGCAGCACCTGGACATCGACCGGGGCACCGGCCGCCCGCGCAAGCAGGGCGAGCTCACGGCAGACGAGCTCGCGGGAGAAATCTGCGACCAGCGCCGGGCGCTCGGCCAGCACGGATGTCCCGTATACCGTCAGGAACGCTTCCCAGCCGTGCAGGCTGCCACCGAAGATGTCGATCCTGCGCGTGCCCGCAGGAACGCGGGCGGCGCCCCACTCAGCCAGGCCGTCGACCCGGGCGCTGTCGGCCCGCTCGTATGCGGCCTTCCGCTCTGCCCACGCCGCGGCCTGCCGCTGGTAACCACCCGCAAGATCGTGCTCGGCCTGCTGCACGGCGCGGGTGGCCGCGCTGCGCCGGGCGGCCATCGAGCCGGTAATCGCGAGGCCGGCCGCCACGGCCACCACCACCACGGCGATCCCGATGCCCCCGGAGATCGAGCCGGGATACGCGGATCCCAGCGCCGCGACCAGCGCGGCGAGGACGACCGCCGCCCCGCCGATCACGACAGCGATGGTCACGCTGCGGCGGAAGCGCTGCTGCGCCGCCTGCCGCACGGCGAACAGGTGCGGCGGCACGGGCGGGCGCGGTGGCGGCGGCTCGGGAAAGGCCGTCGCGAACTGGCGCCGGTCCCTGAAGATCCAGCCCAGCCGCTGGCCGGGCTCGAACAGGCGCGCCCGCAGCGGCAGCAGGTCCCGGTTGTCGTGTGGTTGCAGGCTCATCGCCGCGGCCTCGCCGTCAGTGCCATTGTGATCTGCCAGGGTCGGGGGGCCATCCGACCAAAATAGCGCTCTGGTGACGCGGGGAGCGGCGGGGCGGACGCGCCGGCAATCGTATTGGACGGCCACGGGGATGTGTCATTGAGCGCGATCGACGATCACGCGTGCACGACCCGGTGAGCTCATGATCGTGGTCCCGCACCCGCGTATAGCGCGGGTGCGGGACCACGATCAAGAAAACAGACAGCGCGGCGGGGCCACCGGATGGCCGATGGGCTGTGGGGCGCCGTATCGCACGCTTGTCAGCACCTACCATCGCTTCCGCCCCAAGATCACTTGACCGTGGCCGGTCATCTGCGGTGTCAGGCACACAATGCCTGCTGGTTCTCAAGATCAACTGCGGCCTCACACAACGAATGGCCCATAGCGCGGGGAACCCGAACACCAACGGTACATCCATGGCTACTGCGGGATTCGGTTCCGGGCACGGGGCGCAGTGGCCGGGGATGGGCCGCGACTTGCTGCGCGCGCGATCTCGGTGTCAGGGCGTGCCGTGTGCGCCGCGGGCGCCTCGGCGAGGTACCCGACGCCGCGGATGGTGCGAATGGGGCTGTGCGCGCCGAGCTTGGCGCGCAACTGCGCAATGTGCACGTCAACGCTCCGTGCCCCGGCCGTGCTCACGGCTGCACCTGCGGCCCCGCCAGTGACCCCACCGGCTACCCGGCGGGCGGCCCCGCCGGTGACCCCGCCGGCGGCCCGGCTGACCGCGGTCCTGACCGCACTGAGCAACTGCTGCCTGCTGACCACCCGCCCCGCGTTGCCCGCGAGAAACGCGAGCATGGCGAACTCGGTCGCGGTGAGGCTGACATCGGCGCCGGCCACCCTGGCCCGCCGGGTCCCGGTGTCCAGGATCAGTTCGCCCAGGGTGCAGGTGGCGGCGGAAGCGCCTGGGTCCCCCTGTGGTGCGGCCGACCGCGCAATGGCGGCGCGGACCCGTGCGACAAGAATGCGTGGGCTGAAAGGGCGCCTGATACAGCGCGGGTCACTGTCGCCCGCGATCCCGACATGCCGCGGGCGCAGCCCGCCGGGGCCCACGAGACAGACCAGTTCCGCCGCACGGCCCTGGCCGCTGGGCTGGGCGCTGCCCTGTACGCTGCCCTGGCCGCTGGGCTGGCCGCTGCCCTGACTGCGGCTTTGTGCGCGGCCCTGGCTGCGGCTTTGTGCGCGGCCCTGGCCACGGCTTTGTGCACGGCCCTGGCCACGGCTTTGTGCACTGCCCTGGCCGCTGGGCTGGGCGCCGCCCTGTACGCTGCCCTGGCTGCGGCTTTGTGCGCGGCCCTGGGCGCTGCCCTGGCCGCTGGGCTGAGCGCGTGCGGTGAGCTTGCGGCGCACCAGACCGGCGGTCAGCCCGGGCATGGTCAGGTCGAGCACCACTACGGCGGGCGGGTCTTCGCGCAGCGCCGCGACCGCGTCGGCCGGGGTGCCTGCGACGTGCACCGTCAGCCCATCGCGCGCCAGATACCTGCGGGCAAGCTCGGCCACGGCCGGCTCGTGCTCGATGACGAGAACGAGCCGGCCGTCACGATCGCGCCGCCCGTCATCGCCCGGTGGGCTCACCCAGAGCTCCACCTGCGTGATCAGGGATGGGGGACACGCCAGGCACCGGGCGTCCGCTGTGCCCGTCGGCGCGCGCGGGGTCGGCTGGCTCGCCCAGGCGCCATGGCCTCGCCCCGTAGGCGCGGATGACCGCTGGATGCAGCAGCACCGCGGTGGTGACGATCGCGAAGACCGTGCCACCCAGGTAACGGTGGAAGAAGAAGCGGTACAGGCCGAAAACGATCAGGGCGAGCTCGAATCCGAGCACGACGGTGCGCGCCGAGTGAGCGCCCGTGTACGCGAGCGCGGCAAGCAGGCACAGCACCACGACGAGCATGACCGTCGTCACGACGACCGTCGTGTTCCTGCGGCTGAACAGCAGGCTGACCGCAGCGGCGGCCCCGGCCTGCGCGAGCAGCAACCGGGTTACCAGGCGCACGTGTGCGCGCGCTGACGTGGGAAGGAGGGCCGGAGCCCGCCGCAGCGAACCTGTCTTCGTCACACTCACCTCCACCGCGTTCGCTTTCCAGCCTAACTCGGCGCGCGAAAGGCCCTCATTGCCCGCCATTGCGCACTGTCGGATCGGCACCCCTGTCCAGCGCGTCCCATGCCGCGGCGGGGTCGTCACCCGCCCGGGGGGACCCGCCCGGGCGGTCATACCTGCTCGACATCGCGGGCCACCGGGCCGCGCGCCACACCGCGAGCGCCCCTGCCGCCACGATGACCAGACCGCCCGCCGCCGCAGCGGCCCACCAGGGAAAAGCGGGCATTTCGGTGCCCGCACCGCGGGCCGCGCCGAGCGAGTGGGCGGCAGCGGTCGCCGCCACGTGCGCGTGCCGGGCAGACGCCGCGGCATCGGCCGTGATGACTGCGCCCGTTGCCGCGAGCAGCGTGCTGACGGCACGTCTGGCCAGGCCGCGGGTGGCGATGATCGCGGCCAGGCAGGCCAGCGCGGCGATCGCGAGCGCTCCCGCCGCGGGAGCAAGCTCGCGGCCGGTCACGGTGACGTGGGCAGGCGGCAGCGGCGCCGCGGGAACGAGCACCGCCCGCGCCCATGGCTGCGCCAGCGCGAGCAATACGAGCCCGGCGCCCGCCGCGCCCGCGGCGAGCGCCAGGCTGAACTCGCGGCGCGCCGCGGCACGCGGGACAGCGTGCTGCCGCGTGGACGCAGCCGCGTCCGGTCCGCGGTTGGGTTTGCGGTTGAGTTTGCCCTGGGCTTGGCCGGGCGGCGTGGCTGGCGACCTGGGGTTGCCCCCGGCTGGTGGCGGCACCAGGTCAGCCTGCTGATCCGGGAGGGCGGCCCGGCGGATCGCCCAGCCAGGCCGCGGACCCGGGCAGGCGTCCATCCGGATCCGCCCGCCCGCGGCCGAGCTCACCAGCGACGGCGTCGAGCTTTCCCGCGTCGAAACACGTCCGGTCGCCCGTGTGGCATGCGCCACCCGCCTGGTCCACCCGGACCAGCACGGCATCGCCATCGCAGTCAAGCGCGACCGATCTGACCAGCTGCACGTGACCGGAGGTTTCGCCCTTCACCCAGTACTCCTTGCGGCTGCGCGACCAGTACGTGCACCGGCCCGTGGTGAGCGTCCGGTGCAGCGCCTCGTCATCCATCCAGCCGAGCATCAGGACCTCGCCGGTGTCGTACTGCTGCGCGATGGCCGCGAACAAGCCATTGTCGTCGCGCTTGAGCCTGGCGGCAATCTCCGGGTCCAACGTCACGGCTCCGCTGCTCCTCACGTTTCGCTGCGTCGGTGAGCTCATTCTCACAGCAGAACCAGCCGCCGCGTGCATCGACTGCCGCAGGCACAGATCCAGCTCAGCAGGCCCTGCATGACACCCCGCGGCCTGGCGTGTGCGGTGAGCGAGGGTTTCGGGCAGGCCCTAGGATCACTATGTGAATTTTGCCCGCAAAGAACGGGATGCGCTGTGCCTGCTGCTTAGCGAGAAAGGACCCGGCGCGCCCACCTTGTGCGAGGGCTGGACGACTCGCGACCTCGCTGCCCACCTGGTACTGCGTGAGCACCGGCCAGACGCGTCGATCGGTATCATCGCCGGCCCGCTCGCCGGTTACACCGCCCGGATCCAGAACAAGATCGCGCAGCAGCACGACTACCCGCAACTGATCACCATGATCCGGCAGGGCCCGCCGCTGTTTTCCCTGTTCGCGATCCCCGGCGTGGATGAACGCGCGAATACGGTCGAGTACTACGTGCACCACGAGGACGTGCGCCGCGGGGCACCGGGCTGGGAACCGCGCCAGCTCGGCGAGGCGATGCAGGACGCGCTGTGGCACCGGCTGGGCATTGCCAGGCTCGTGCTGCGCAATGCACCGTGCGGTGTGACGCTGCGGCGCGCCGGCGCGCCGGGCACGCAGCCGGTCGTAGCGAAGCGGGGCACGCCGATGGTCACGGTCACCGGGACCGCGGGTGAGCTGACCCTGTGGGTTTCCGGCCGGACCTCGGCGGCGCGCGTGCAGCTCGACGGGGACAGCGAAGCCGTGACCCGGCTGGGCGGGGCACACTGGCAGCTATGACGGGCCGCGGCAGCAGGCCGGCCCGAGCCCGAGCCCGAGCCCGGCTAGGCTGAGTCGGGTGCGGGCGACGTTAGTGCGGATTTAGCAGGCAGCAAGGGAAGTCGTGATGGCTGAAAGCACCGCGGGCAACATCCACCTGACCCAGGCGGCCGGCAGCGGGGACAACGTGGCCGAGGACAGGACAGATGAGTGGTTCGCCCCCGTCCCACTGGGCAAGAAACCGGCCAAGATCGACACTGGCGTGGCGCATATAGCGCGCGTCTACAACTACTGGCTGGGCGGCGCGGACAACTACGCCGCTGACCGGGAAGGCGCCGAGGAGGTCATCGCGGCGTTCCCCAACATCCGTGTCAGCGTCCGCGCCCAGCGCGCGTTTTTGGGCCGCGCTGTGCACTTCCTGGCCGCGGAGGCGGGCATCCGGCAGTTCCTCGACATCGGCACCGGCCTGCCGTCCGCCAACAACACCCACGAGGTCGCGCAGCGCGTCGAGCCAACGTGCCGCATCGTCTACGTGGACAACGACCCGATCGTGCTCGCGCACGCCCGGGCACTGCTCGGTGGGACCCCGGAGGGCGCAACCGCCTATGTGGACGCGGATCTGCGTAATACCGGTGAGATCCTCGAGGCGGCGGCCGACGTGCTGGACTTCGCCGCGCCGGTGGCGGTGATGCTGGTGGGGATCCTGCACTGCATCCCCGACCGCGCCCACCCGTACGGGATCGTCGCCGAATTGCTCGCCGCTGTTGCTCCGGGCAGCTACCTCGTGATAGCTCACCCGGCCAAGGACATCAACACCAGCGAGGTGACCGATGCCGCGGCACGGCTCAACCGGCTGATGGCCGAAGAGGTCACCATGCGCACGCACAGCGAGGTGTGCGCTTTCTTCGAGGGCCTGGAGATGGTGGAACCCGGTGTCGTGCAGCTGCACCGGTGGCGGATCGGCACGGATGAGCAGGTTCCCAGCGTGTCCGTTGAACTGCCCAACTACGGCGGGGTGGGCCGGAAGCCGTGACCCCGCCGGCCATCCACCAAGATCTGCGGGACACGCCCTAGATCGCCTTGATGATCTTTCCTAGGAAGCTCGCCGTCTCGGTCGGGGGCTGCGCCTCGGCGCTGAGCCGGTCCATGACTTCCATGTAATGGTCGGTATCCTCGCGCTTGTCGAGGTAGACGGCGCTGGTCAGCTGTTCGAGGTACACCACGTCAGCCAGGTCGCGCTCGGCGAACCGCAAGATCGTGAACGCACCGCCCGCGGCGGCGTGTCCACCGTGCCGGAACGGCACGACCTGCAGCACCACGTTCTGCAGGTCGCTGATCTCGATGAGATGCTCCAGCTGGCCGCGCATCACCTCCGGACCGCCGATCGGCCGCCGTAGCGCCGCCTCGTCCACCACAGTCCACACGGTGGGGGGCTCGGGGCACGTCAGCAGATCCTGGCGGGCAAGCCGCAGTGCCACCCGGTGCTCGATATCTTCCGGCCGCGCGGACCGGTGACCGAGGACCGTGACGGCGCGGGCGTAATCCTCGGTCTGGAACAGACCGGGCACGAACTGCAGATCGTACGAGCGCAACAGCGACGCCGCCTGCTCAAGGCCGATGTAGATCTCGAACCAGTCCGGCAGGATGTCGTGGTACTTGGCCCACCAGCCCTGGACATTGGCCCGCTCCGCGAGCGACTCGAGGGCCGCGCGTTCCCGCTCGTCGCTGACGCCATACAGGACGAGCAGGTCCGCGACGTCTCGTTCCTTGAACCCTACCCGCCCGTGTTCCAGGCGGCTGATCTTGGAACGCGAAGCCCTGATCTCGTAGCCTGCGTCCTCGCGGCTGATGCCCCTCGCCTCACGCAGGCGGCGCAGTTGGGCGCCGAGCAGCATGCGCAGAACCGTCGGGCCGCCCCTTGGCATCGCAAGGATGCGGTCCACAGGCAGGTCACTGGCCGGCGGAACGGCGCTCATGCAGGCTCCCTGGGCAATTGGAAGGCACCCGATGACCATTCCCGGCCGTCGCCGCAAAGCATGTCTCGCACCCCCCGCGCCATGCTGCCATTCCCTCCGGCCCGGCCCGTCTCCCCCGGGCCGGCCCGTCGCAGTGGCTGCAGGCGCACAGCGCACAATATCACTTTGCGCACGGTTTCGTACCTTACCCCCCGTGCTGCGCGACATGTCAGGCCCGTGACCGGCCACAAGGCCAATACGCGGCCCCTGCGGGCTTCCATGGCGCCTGCTCTCAGCGTCACTACTTCAGCACGAAACAAATGCACGTGCATTCGTGCATGCTTCAGCCCTTGCAACGCGCGCGTGCATACGGGAGGATTTGCCCCGGACGGAACCACAAACGCCCGAACCGATGGGGACCGCGGTAGTGATGACAGCACACACGGCCCGCATGGCGGGCAGGCACCTGAGCGGCGCCGCGTGCCTGGATTGGTTGCGGCCAGCCGTTGAGGTGGCCGCACCTGCAGACAGGCATTTCAGCCCGTTCCCGGTGCCTGTCGCAGGCACCTGGAGCGGGCTGCCCCGCGTCGCCACCCGTACTCCCTGCCTCGAATATGGGTCGGTCAAGGCCGCGAGGGAGTTCGCCGGGGCCACGCTGCGCCGCTGGGGCATGGCCGACCTGGGCAACGACGTCGGTGTGGTGGTGTCCGAACTGCTGACCAACGCGCTCCGGCACGGCCTGCCGAGGCCCGCGCGGTTGCCTGCGGCGGCGCCCATCCGCATTGGCCTGCTGCATCCAGGTCCGTGCGTGCTCTGCGCGGTGGCGGACCCGAGCGACGAGGTACCGGTCGTGCGGGAGCCCGACTACCTCGCGGAAAGCGGGCGCGGCCTGCATGTTATCGCGTCGCTCAGTGACCGCTGGGGGTGGACCGCGCCCAGCCGCGACGGCAAATTGGTATGGGCCACGTTCCCCACCCCCGCAGGCACCTGACACCACACCAGCACCACACCAGCAGCCCAGCAGAAAGCACCCTCGGCCGAGCACGCTGTCACCGCACGACGTGGCCCGCCGCCCGCAGGGCGCCCTTCACCTCGCTGATGCGCAGCCGCCCGAAGTGGAAGACGCTCGCGGCGAGCACCGCGTCGGCGCCGACGGCAACGGCGGGCGCGAAATGGCCGAGTTCGCCCGCTCCCCCGCTGGCGACCACCGGAACCGTCACCGCGGCGCGGACCGCGCGGATCATCTCCAGGTCGAAGCCGGCCTTGGTGCCGTCGGCGTCCATCGAGTTCAGCAGAATCTCACCGGCACCGAGCCCGGCGGCGCGCGCCGCCCACTCGACCGCGTCGATCCCGGTGCCGCGGCGGCCGCCGTGCGTGGTCACCTCGAAACCACTTGCCGTGCCTGCCACGCGGCGGGCATCCACGGACAGCACCACGCACTGCGAGCCGAACCGGGCTGCCGCCTCGGCGAGCAGGGCCGGCCTGGCGATCGCGGCGGTGTTCAGCGACACCTTGTCCGCACCGGCCCGGAGCAACCGGTCGACGTCGCCTTCGCTGCGCACGCCGCCGCCCACGGTGAGCGGGATGAAAACCTCGCCGGCCGTGGCCGCCACCACCTCGTACATGGTGTCGCGCTCGCTGCTCGACGCGGTGATGTCGAGGAAGACGAGTTCGTCGGCCCCTTCCTCGCCGTAGGCACGGGCCAGCTCCACAGGGTCACCCGCGTCGCGCAGCGACCGGAAATTTATCCCCTTGACCACCCGGCCCTCGTCCACATCCAGGCACGGGATGACCCGGACGGCCACGGTCATGCGACCGCCTGTTTTTCCGCATCGCCGGTGGGGCGATAGGCGACCGCCTCGACTTCGACGAGCATCCGCGGGTCGACCAGGCCGGATACCTCGACCATGGTGGTCGCGGGCAGCGCTTCGCCGAACGCCTCGCCGTGCGCGCGGCCGTACTCCTGCCAGCGGGAGATGTCGGTTACGAAGATCCTGGTGCGCACGACGTCGGAGACACTCAGGCCGAGGCCCCCGAGCGCGGCGGCCACGTTGGCGATCGCCTGAGCCGTCTGCTTGTAGGCGTTGCCTTCGTGCAGGAGGGTGCCGTCCCGTACGGAGGTGCATCCGCTGACGAACACGTAGTCGCCTGCCGCGATGGCACGGCTGTAGCCGACCACCGGTTCCCATGGCGTCCCCGAGGAAATCTTGCGTAGGTTCATGCAGCTACTGCCTCCAGCGCTTGGGTCAGGGTGAACGCCCCAGCGTAGAGAGCCTTGCCGACGATGGCACCCTCAACGCCGAGCGGCGCGAGGGAAGCGATTGCCCGCAGGTCGTCGAGGCTGGCCACACCGCCGCTGGCAATCACCGGGCGCGGCGTGGCCGCGGACACCTCGCGCAGCAGGTCCAGATTGGGGCCACTCATGGTGCCATCCTTGCTCACATCCGTCACCACGTAGCGTGGGCATCCGTCGCTTTCCAGCCGGTGCAGCACCTCCCGCAGATCGCCGCCGTCGGATGTCCAGCCGCGAGCGGCCAGCCGTGAACCGCGAACGTCCAGCCCAACGGCGATCTTCTCACCGTGCTCGGCTATCACGTCGCGCACCCAGCCGGGATTCTCCAGCGCCGCCGTGCCGATGTTGACGCGCGCGGCGCCGGTGCCGAGCGCGGCGGCCAGCGACATATCGTCGCGGATTCCGCCGGACAGCTCAACGTTGACGTCGAGCTTGCCGACCACCTCGCCGAGCAGCTCGCGGTTGGTGCCGCGGCCGAAGGCGGCGTCGAGATCGACCAGGTGGATCCACTGCGCGCCGTCCCGCTGCCACGCCAGCGCGGCCCCGACCGGGTCGCCGTAGGAGGTTTCGGTACCCGCCACGCCCCGGACGAGCCTGACGGCGCGGCCACCCGACACGTCGACAGCGGGAAACAGGATCAGCGTCATGGCAGCATCCATCCGTTCGTTCCGGCACCCACGCGAGCGAGCGCAAGCGTCCCCATCCGCCCACGCGACTGCCCCGCGCAGCCGTTCGGGTTCAAAGATTCCCCAGCCAGTTCGTGAGCAGCGCCGCCCCCGCGTCGCCCGATTTCTCCGGGTGGAACTGCGTGGCCGACAGCGGCCCGTCCTCGACCGCGGCGGCGAAGCGCTCGCCGTGCTCCGCCCAGGTGACGAGCGGGCCGGCAGGCCCCGGTGGCCAGGCGCGGGCGGCGTAGGAGTGCAGGAAATAAAAGCGCGTATCCGGGCCGAGCCCGGCGAAAAGGACCGAACCCCCGGCCACCTGAACGGTGTTCCAGCCCATGTGCGGCAGCACCGGGGCGGCGAGGCGTTCCACCATTGCCGGCCACTGGCCACAGCCGTCAGTGATCACGCCGTGCTCCACACCGCGGGCGAACAGGATCTGCATGCCCACGCAGATGCCCAGAACCGGCCGCGCGCCCGCCAGCCGCTTGCCGATCACCTGATCGCCCCGCACCCTGCGAAGCCCCGCCATGCAGGCGGCGAAGGCGCCCACACCCGGAACCACCAGGCCATCCGCGTTCAGCGCCGCGTCGTGGTCGGCCGTTACCTCGGCGTTCGCGCCGACGCGGGCCAGGGCGCGCTGCGCTGACCTGAGATTGCCTGAACCGTAGTCGAGCACGGCGATCCGGGGCCGGCGCTGCCCGCTCACCGGACGCCCTTCGTGCCTGGCACACCGGTGGCGCGCGGTTCGGGCGCGACCGCGTCCCGCGGCGGCACGTGAGACAGTTTCTCCTGGCTCAGGTCAGCAGGCGATGACCCGCGCGGGCCGACTCGGGAAATCACCCCCCAAGTTTAGGGGCCGCGCCGCTGCGATCACGCTCACCGCCCGGCGGCATGAGCGCTTGCGTGTCGCGCGGCTGGCCGGCGAGCAACTCGGCCAGCCCGGCGACGAGGGCGGCGGTGAGCGGCCAGACGACCAGCGCGCCGTGCGCGCGGAGCATGAGCGGCGCGTGCAGCACGGCGTCCCGGTGGCTCACGTACAGCGCCCTGCGGAACGAGGCGCGGCCGATGCCTGCGCCGATCCACCACTGCACCAGCGAGGCGGCGAGCCCGCCGAGGATCAGTCCCGCCACGGCGGCCGGGCCACGGCGGCGCACCGCGATCAGGTAGCCGGCCACCCCGGCGAGCAGACCCCCGATCACGCCCACCACGCAAAACCAGCCGTCGGCGGCGATGAAGGCCTTCGTCTCCGGGTTGACGACCTGGGCCACGCCGTGACCGGTGACGACGACGCTCACCCGTGGCGCGATCGCGACCCAGGCGAAACCGGCGGGCAGGCCGAGCAGCGCGACGGCGGCGGTGATGGCGGCGAGGACCAGTGCCAGCCGCAAGGCGGGGTGGCGCTTGGGCCGGTCGCGGGCCGGCGTTGGTGCTAGAGCCATCGTGTGCTGAAGCGTATTGGATTTCGCGCGGTGGCCCGCCCGCTTGGCACCGTTTCTGGCGAAGGGGACGACATGATCGAAGTTCGTGACCCGGAGGGCTGCGCGCGGGGGCGCCACCCACCGGGACACGGCTCAACCTGGGGGGCCACTCACGAAGTGACGAGCGCCGCCGCGCCGAGCAGGCTCTTGATGTCGGCCATGAAGCTGTTGTCTGGTTCGACGGAAAATTCGGACAGGTCGATGAGCAGCGGGTTCCTGCCGTGCCGCACCAGCTTCAGGTGCACCCGGGTGGCGCCGGGATGAGCGTGCAGCACGTGCTTGAGCTCAGCCGCCAGGTCAGCGGTGAGCCTGTCCTGATGCACCGCGAGGACCAGCGGCGGCCCTGATGCCGGGCCGGCCGAGGAGATGTCGAGCGGGGTCAGGTCCTGGGCGAAGATGCTCACCGTGCTGTCGCGCTCGTTGAGCCTGCCCCTGATGGCGACCGTGACGTCGCCGGCCAGCTCACCCATGTAGAGGGAATACACCTTGGGGAAGAAGAGCACCTCGATCGAGGCGTCCAGGTCTTCGAGCGTGACGATGGCCCACGGGTTGCCGCTCTTCTTGTTGATCCGCCGGTCCACCGAGGAGATCAGGCCCGCCACCGTGACGTCGCCTTCTGTCCGGCCCGAGGCGAGCAGCTCGGCGATGGAGATGTCCCTGCTGCGCTCCAGAATGCGCTGCGCACCGTCGAGCGGATGGCTGGAGACGTACAGGCCGAGCATCTCCCTTTCCTGGCTCAGCAGGAACTTGCGTGGCCACTCCTCCGCGGTGAGCTCGAAGTCCAGCCCGATGCGGCACCCCGGCTGCGCGTCGTCCGGCTCGGCCGCGGCGAACAGGTCGAACTGCCCGATCGCCTCCTGCCGCTTCACGCCGAGCACCGCGTCGACGGCCTGATCCTGGATCAGGCACAGCGACTTGCGTGAGTGACCGAGTGAGTCGAAGGCGCCCGCCTTGATCAGGGATTCGACCACCCGCTTGTTGCACACCGTGATCTCGGACTTGTCCAGGAAGTCGGCGAACGACGTGTAGGCGCCCTTGTTCTTGCGCGTCGCCACGATCGACGCGACGACGCTGCTGCCGACGTTCCTGATCGCGCCGAGCCCGAACCGGATGTCGGTGGCCACCGGGGTGAAGAACAAGTCGGACTCGTTGACATCCGGCGGCAGCACCTTGATGCCGAGCTTGCGGCATTCCGCCAGGTAGATAGCCATCTTGTCCTTGTCGTCACCGACGGAGGTGAGCAGCGCCGCCATGTACTCGGCAGGGAAGTTCGCCTTGAGATACGCCGTCCAGTAGGAGACGACGCCGTAACCGGCCGTGTGCGACTTGTTGAAGCCATAGCCCGAGAACGGGACGAGCACATCCCACACCGCCTTGATCGCCCCCGTGGAAAACCCGCTCGCCGTCATGCCGGCGGAGAATTCCTCCCATGAGGCGTCCAGGATCTCCTTCTTCTTCTTGCCCATCGCCCGGCGCAGCAGGTCCGCGCGGCCGAGTGAGTAACCAGCGAGCTGCTGCGCGATCGCCATGACCTGTTCCTGGTAGACGACCATGTGGTAGGTCTCACCCAGGATGGGCTCCAGCGCCTGCTCGAGCTCGGGGTGGATCGGCTCGATCCGCTGGCGGCCGTTCTTGCGGTCGGCGTAGTTGATGTGCGTGTTGGCGGCCATCGGCCCCGGCCGGTACAGCGCCAGCACGGCGGCGATGTCGCCGAAGCCAGTCGGGACCATCAGCTTGAGCAGGTTCCGCATCGGGCCGCCGTCGAGCTGGAAGACGCCGAGGGTGTCGCCGCGCGCGAGCAGCTCGTAGGTCGCCTTGTCGTCCAGGCCGAGGTTCTCCAGGTCGATGTCGATGCCACGGTTCGCCTTGACGTTCGCGATCGCGTCGCCGATGACCGTCAGGTTCCGCAGGCCGAGGAAGTCCATCTTGAGCAGGCCCAGTTCCTCGCATTGCGGGAACGGGAAGCCGCTGATGATGGCGCCGTCGTCTTCACGGCGGTGCACGGGCAGGACGTCGAGCAGCGGCTCGGCCGACAAGATGATGCCGGCCGCGTGCACGCCGCTGCCGCGGGTCAGGCCCTCGATGCCGTGTGCGGTGTCGATGACCCGCTTGACGTCCGGGTCCTCTTCATACAGTGCGCGGACCTCGGCAGCCTCGCTGTAGCGTTCGTGCGCCGTATCGGTGATTCCCGACAGCGGGATTCCCTTGCCGAACAGATCCGGGGGCATCGCTTTCGTGATCTTGTCGCCGAGCGCGTACGGGTAGCCGAGGACACGGCAGGCGTCCTTGATCGCCGCCTTGGCCTTGATGGTGCCGAAGGTGAGGATCTGGCAGACCCGGTCCTCGCCGAACTTCTCGGTGACGTAGCGGATCATGTCGCCGCGCCTGCGCTCGTCGAAGTCCAGATCGATGTCGGGCATCGTGATGCGTTCTGGGTTCAGGAAGCGCTCGAACAGCAGCGAATGCTCCAGCGGATCGAGATCGGTGATGCCGAGGACGTAGGCGACCATCGAGCCGGTGGCGCTGCCACGGCCGGGACCGAGGGCGATGCGGTTCGCGCGCGCGTACTGGCAGATGTCGGCGACCACGAGGAAGTAGGCGGGAAAGCCCATCGCCTCGATGACGCCGAGCTCGTAGTGGATGCGCTCGCGTACCTCTTGCGACGCGGTGTCGCCGAACCGGCGGGCCAGGCCCCTCGCCACCTCCTTGCGCAGCCACGAGGCCTGGGTCTCGCCCGCGGGGACCGGGAATCTCGGCATCCTGTCGATCGGCTCGAAGACCTCGTCGTAGGGCTCCACCCGGCCGGCGATGAGCAGTGAGCTGTCGCATGCGCCGGGCACCTCGCCGTCCCACATGTCGCGCATTTCCGCCGGGCTCTTGAGGTAGTAGCCGTCGCCGTTGAACCTGAACCGCTTCGGGTCATCGAGCGTCTTGCCGGTGCCCACGCACAGCAGGACCTCATGTGCCTGCGCCTGGTCCTTGGTGACGTAGTGGCTGTCGTTCGTGGCAAGCGGCGGCAGGTCCAGCCGTTTGGCGATGTCGAGCAGCCCGGCGCGGACCGACCGCTCGATCGCGAGGCCGTGATCCATCAGCTCGAGGAAGAAGTTTTCCGCACCGAAGATGTCCCGGTAGGTGGCCGCCGCCTGCAGCGCCTTGCCGAACTGGCCGAGCCGCAGCCGGGTCTGCACCGCGCCGGACGGGCACCCGGTGGTCGCGATGATGCCCTCGGCGTACGTGGCGACCAGTTCGGCGTCCATCCGCGGTTTGCGGTAGTAGCCCTCGATGGACGCCAGGCTGGACAGCCGGTACAGATTCCGCAGCCCGGTGGCGTTCGCGGCGAGCATGGTCATGTGGGTGTAGGCCCCGGCGCCGGACACGTCGCCGCCCTCGCCATCGGGGTCGGAGTCGCGCTGCGCACCCTCGCCCCAGAAAACCGGCCGTTTCAGCAGGCGCGACTCGGGCGCCAGATAGGCCTCAATCCCGATGACGGGCTTGACGCCGGCCTTCTTTGCCTGCTGGAAGAACTCATACGACCCAAACATGTTCCCGTGGTCATGAAGGTGCACGAACGAGGCCGCGGACCGCGCTGCCGCCATGAAAGATCTTCCTCCTCATGAACCTTCTGACCTCGCAGCGGGCGCACGGGCATGCCACACGGCGCGTGCTGTGCACGCGTCGCGAAAACAGGACCGGGGGAAGTGGCCGGAGCACCGCGAGAAGCGACCGCACCAGCCCGGCCCGCCGAGCATCGCTCGCTTGGAAGGGCTGTGCACGTAGCTTAACGGCGGCGGCGGAGCCGACGATACACGACACTCCGGACGCGCCCGTTGCGGTATTCGCCTCGTTCGCCCCGTTCTCGCGGCCCGCCCGGGACGGCTAAGATCACTAACTTTCTGCGCGCAGCAGTTCGAGCGCGTGTGCGAGATCGGGTGGGTAGGCACTGGTGAATTCCACTTTGTGCCCGTGGGTAGCACTGCCAGCACCGCCCGGGTGCCGGAAGCCGAGCCGCGCGGCGTGCAGCCACTGCCTGCCGGTGCCGAGCCGCGCGGCGAGCACGGGATCGGCGCCGTACAGCAGGTCACCCACGCACGGGTGCCTGACAGCGGCCAGGTGAACCCGGATCTGATGCGTGCGCCCGGTCTCGAGCCCGATGTCGAGCAGGCTCGCCGCCCGGAACGCCTCGATGGTGTCATAGTGCGTGACGGCAGGCCTGCCACCCGCGACGACCGCGAACCTGCCGTCGCCGGACGGATGCCTGTCGATCGGCGCGTCGATGGTGCCGCGCAACGGGTCGGGATGGCCCTGCACGAGCGCGCGATATCCCTTGTCCACGGCGCGCTCGCGGAACGCGCGCTTGAGCGCGCTGTAGGCGCGCTCACTCTTGGCGACCACCATGAGGCCCGTGGTGTTCACGTCCAGGCGGTGGACGATGCCCTGGCGCTCCGCCGCGCCGCCCGTGGCGATGGTGTAACCCGCGCCGAGCAGGCCCTCGACCACGGTCGGGCCGGACCATCCCGGCGCCGGATGGGCGGCCACCCCGGCCGGCTTGTCCACCACCACGATGTCCGCGTCGTCGTAGACCACCTCGAGCCCGGGCACCTGGCCTGGCCGCAGCGCGGTTACCGGCGGCGGCGGCAGTGTGACTTCCAGCCAGCTTCCCGCGGTCACCCGGTCCGACTTGGCGGGCGGATGACCGTCGGCAAGCACCTGTCCCGCGGCGACGAGCCCTGCGGCCTTTGCCCTTGACAACCCGAACATGCGGGCGAGCGCGGCGTCTACGCGCTCACCGTCCAGCCCTTCTGGAACCGGGACGGTTCTGCGATCACCCGCATTGGTCACCGCGGGCCGCTCGCGCTGTCCGCGTGCACGTCGACGTCACGCGTGCCGTCGATCCGCATGCCCTTCACCGACAGCAGGATCGCGATGACCCCGCCACAGACGATCGCGGAGTCCGCGAGGTTGAACACGGGCCAGTGCGGCAACTCGATCCAGTCGACGACGTAACCGCGCAGCGGGGCGGGTGACCGCGCCAGCCGGTCGGCCAGGTTGCCAGTAGCGCCGCCGAGCAGCAGGCCGAGCGTGATCGCCCAGGGCAGGCTGCGCAGCCGCCGGGCGGTACGCAGGATAAAAATGATCACGCCCACCGCGATGGCGGTGAAGACGACGGTCATGGAGGTGCCAATGTTGAACGCCGCGCCGCTGTTGCGCATGACCTGCAACGTCAACAGCCCGCCGAGCAGCCGGACCGGCCGGTGCCCGGACAGCTGCGCGACGACGATCGCCTTGGTGATGGCGTCGCAGACCAGGACGGTTGCCGCCACCGCGAGCAGGACCTCGGTTCTGCGCCGCGGCACGTGGCGGGCCGCGGCGCCGCCTTTTTGGGCGGCCGGGGACTGCGCCGCGGCATGGTCCGGCGCGGATCGTGCGGGCACGGTTTTTGGCCTTCCTGCGTCCCACGGCATGGTCAGCGGCGCTCCTCGCGCTGTTTGCACTGCACGCACAAGGTAGCGCGGGGAAAGGCCTGCAAGCGCGCCTTCCCCACAGGGTTGCCGCAGGATTCGCAGATCCCGTATGTGCCATCGGCCATCCGGGCCAGGGCACGCCCGTTCTGCGCGAGAAGCTGCCTGGCGTTGTGGGTGAGGGCGAGGTCGTGCTCGCGCTGGTAGGTCTTCGCGCCCGCGTCGGCCGGGTCGTCTCCCGCGTCGCCGACAGAATCGGTCAGCCTGGCAGCGATCTCGGACTCCGCCCTGTTGATCTTTGCGCGCAACTCGGCGATCTCTGTCTCCAGTCTCGCGCGGACCTCCGCGAGCTCCGCCTCTGACCAGCGCTGTTCATCCTCGCGTACGGCGAGCGTGGCGGCCCTGCCCGTGGCTGCCCGACCGGGCCGGGAATGCGCGGGCCGCGCCCGTGCACCGTGGTTCGGGTGACGCGAGCGCTCTTCGTCGTTCTTGCTGATGCCCGCCGTACCGGCCATGCGGGCCTCCCTCCGCGCTGATCTTGAATGCAGACAGTGACCGGAGGATAGGTCGCGCGCGCCCGGGAGGCAAACCAGGGTGCATCTTATGACTCACCCGGCGATGTCCGCCACACGTTTGACCAGACACGGCACCGCTTAATTCAGATTCGCCAGTACGCTCGCAGCGGATATCATGACGATCTGCAAGGCGTTGATGGGAACAGCTGCCGCCAGCCGCGGGCATTGAGCGAACCGGGGACGGTGTGAGCCCGGGGTCACGCGCGGTGGACCAGATCACCCCGGAGCCGCCGGAAGAAAGGCAGCGCGCCGCGCGCCGAGTAGACCCGGCCGCAGCAAAACGAGTGGGTCACGCGTCTGCGCGGCCAAGGAGGGTGGTACCGCGGGAGCGCCAGGGGCGTCTCTCGTCCCTCCGGCTAAGCCACGATCGCAGGAGGCCCGCCCGACATGCCGCCGCGCCAGACACCATCGCCGGACTCGGCGCCGCACCGCGGCGCGCCACAGCACGCGGCGCCGCCGCCGGGGGATGCGGGTAAGCACCCGGACGCCTTCTTCCCGCCCCTTCCCAGCCAGCCCGATCTTCCCGCGATCGAGCGGGACATACTCAAGCGCTGGCGCGACGACGCCATCTTCGAGCGGTCGCTCGCACAGACAGCGGCGGGGCCGTGGTGGACGTTCTACGAAGGCCCGCCGACCACGAACGGCATGCCGGGCGTGCATCACGTCGAGGCACGTGTCTTCAAGGACCTCTTCCTGCGGTTCAAGACGATGCAGGGATACCACGTGCCGCGCAAGGCCGGCTGGGATTGTCACGGCCTGCCGGTCGAGGTCGCGGTCGAACAGGAACTCGGGCTGTCGGGCAAGAAGGACATCGAGGCATACGGCGTCGCGGAGTTCAACGCCCGCTGCCGCGAGTCCGTGCTGCGGCACGTGGACGCCTTCGAGGACCTGACCGAACGGATGGGCTACTGGGTCGACCTGTCCCACGCCTACCGGACGATGGACCCCTGGTACATCGAGTCCGTGTGGTGGTCGCTCAAGACCATCTTCGACAAGGGGCTGCTGATCAGGGATTACCGGATCAGCCCGTACTGCCCGCGGTGCGGGACGCCGCTTTCTGACCACGAGCTCGGGCAGCCAGGCGGCTACGAGACAGTCACGGACCCGTCGGTCACCGTGCGCTTCCCGCTGCTCACCCTGCCCGAGGGCGCCCCTCCCGAATTCGCCGGCGCAGATCTGCTCGTGTGGACCACCACCCCGTGGACGCTCGTGGCGAACACCGCGGTCGCGGTTCACCCGGACGTGAACTACGTCGCGGCGCGGCGCGCCGGAAGCGACGACCTGGTCGTGGTGGCAGAGCCGCTTGCCGCGCGCGTGCTCGGCGAGGGCTGGGACGTCGTGGCCAAGGTCAGGGGGGCCGGCCTGGCCGGCGCCACATATGCGCGGCCGCTGCAGATCATCGATATCCCCGACGCCCACCGCGTCGTCACCGCCGACTTCGTGACCACGGAGGACGGCACCGGGATGGTCCACCTGGCGCCCGCCTTCGGCGCGGACGACCTGGCGGCCAGCCGCCTGCACGGGCTCCCCGTGGTCAACCCGATCGGGCCGGACGGGCGGTTCAGCCCGGACATCCCGCTCGTCGGCGGCATGTTCTTCAAGGATGCCGACGCACCGCTGATCACCGATCTCACCGACCGCGGCCTGGCGTTCCGGGTCGCCGCACACGAGCACAGCTACCCCCACTGCTGGCGGTGCCACACCCGGCTGCTCTACTATGCGCTGCCGTCCTGGTACATCAAGACGACGGCGGTCAAGGACCAGTTGCTGCAGCAGAACGAGCAGACGAACTGGTACCCGCCCACGATCAAGCACGGGCGGTACGGCGAATGGCTGCGGAACAACGTGGACTGGGCGCTGTCGCGCACCAGGTACTGGGGCACCCCCCTGCCGCTGTGGGAGTGCCCAGATGGCCATGTGACCTGCGTCGGCTCGCTGGCCGAGCTGTCGTCCCACGCCGGGCGGGACCTGTCGGACCTCGACCCGCACCGTCCCTACGTGGATGAGGTGACCATCACGTGCCCCGAGTGTGCCCGCGAGGCGCGCCGGGTGCCCGAGGTCATCGACGCGTGGTACGACTCGGGTTCGATGCCGTTCGCGCAGTGGGGCGCACCGCTGCGCAACGCGGCAGACTTCCAGAAGTCGTACCCGGCACAGTACATCTGCGAGGCGATCGACCAGACCCGTGGCTGGTTCTACTCGCTGATGACCGTCGGCACGATCGTGTTCGGCCGCTCGGCCTACGAAAACGTGCTCTGCCTGGGGCTCATCGTGGCCGAGGACGGGCGGAAGATGAGCAAGCATCTCGGCAACGTGCTCGAGCCGATCCCGCTCATGGAAGAGCACGGCGCCGACGCGCTGCGATGGTTCATGGCGGCGAGCGGCTCGCCGTGGTCGCCACGCCGGGTCGGTCACGGCCCACTTGAGGAGATCGTCCGTAAGGTCCTGCTCACGTACTGGAACACCGTGTCCTTTCTGGTGCTGTACTCGAACGCCGCCGCAACGTCAGGCGACGCCTGGGGCCCGGGCAGGCGTGGCGAGGCACCCCCGCCGGCGGAGCGGCCGCTGCTCGACCGGTGGGCACTGAGCGAACTGCACACCGCCGTGGCCGACATCAGCGCGGCACTCGGCGAGTTCGACACGGCGCGCGCCGGGCGCAGGATCGCCGATTTCATCGACGACCTCTCGAACTGGTACGTGCGGCGGTCGCGGCGGCGGTTCTGGGAGGGCCCGGGGACACCTGAGGGCGCGGCGGCCTTCGCCACCCTGCACGAGTGCCTGCAGACGCTCACCCGGCTGATGGCGCCGGTGACACCGTTCCTCACCGACCACGTCTGGGATGTGCTGCGCGCGCCAGACGAACCGGAGTCCGTGCACCTGACGGCGTGGCCGGCCGCGGACGAGGCGCTCATCGACCGGCGCCTGGCCGCTCAGATGGCGCTGGCCCGGCGAGTCGTGGAGCTGGGCCGCGCGGCCAGGGCCGCGTCCTCGGTGCGGACCCGCCAGCCGCTCGCGCGCGCCGTGGTGGGCGCGGCGAGCGCGGCGAGCGCGGCTGGATTCGGCGACCTGCCGCAGCAGTTGCGCGACCAGATCACCGAGGAGCTCAACGTCCGCACCCTCGACACCCTGGGCGACGTCGGCGGTGACCTGGTCGATTACACCGTGCGGCCGAACTTCCGCGCGCTGGGTAAACGATTTGGATCCAGAACGCCTGCGGTGGCGGCCGCCATCCGCGCTGCTGACGCCGCCGCGGTGGCGGCCGCGCTTCGCACGGCCGGCGAGGCCACCGTGGTCGTGGACGGCACCGCTGGCACGGCGACGACCCTGCGGCCAGATGAGCTCATCGTCACGGAGACCCCGAAATCCGGCTGGGCGGTCGTCACCGACGCGGGCGAGACCGTCGCGCTCGACCTGGAGATCACGCCGGAGCTACGGCGGCTCGGGCTCGCCCGCGAGGTCATCAGGCTGATCCAGGACGCACGCAAGAACAACGGCCTGGACGTGACGGACCGGATCGAGCTGTGGTGGACCGCCGCGGACCCCGAGCTGGCCGAGGCGCTGGCCGAAAACGGCGATGTGATCGCCCGGGAGGTTCTGGCCGTCACGGTGACGACGGGGCAGGGCGACGGCGGCCCGGGCCTGCATGAGCATCGCGATCCCGGGCTCGGCTTCGCCTTCTGGTTCCGCCGCCACTGATTGCGCCGCTGCGGCCGCTTGCGCGGTCTTGCGGCAAGGTCAACCCTGCGTGTCGATTGCCTGCGGGCAGTTGTCCCGAGGTCCCCCCAGACCCACAAGGCCTGTCATGTTTGCCCAGGTCATAGAACTCCAGGTGCGGGGCTTACCCGCCTACCGTAGTCATGGCGCATCCACGTTTCCCTGGTGGGCGCGGGTATCAGCTCATCCAGGAGGGAACTTTGGGTTATTCGATGTGGCAGGCCTTGCAGGGTATGCAGTCGGCGGCCTCGGCTTCGGCGAGCGTCATGGTGTCCACGCCCTCCTCGCCGACGACGGTGATGAGCACGCAGTCGCGCAGGTGATGCCGGGAGACGCCGCGCACCACCCAGACCGTCCCCGCCGGATCCGGCGCGTCCGCTGTGGCGCTGGCAGGTGACTGCGAACCGGTGCCAGCGGCCTCGTCCCCGGATGCAGCGCTGGCGGCGCCCACGGACGCCCGCTCCGCAGACACGGGTGCCGCAGACGCCGATGCCGCCGCCTCGGTTGCCGGTGCCTCGGGCTCGGCAATCTCGGGCTTGGCGGCGGCTTGTGCGGCCGTGGAAGGCGCCGCCCCGGGTTCGGATTTCGCGGCCGAGGGCCTGAGGGGCTCGGGGTCGAGGGCTGCGGCCAGAGGCTCGCTGTGCTCGGGCTGCACACCCTCGGGCTTCGCCTCCCCCGCCGCCGCCGGCTTCACCGCCCCCGTCTCGGCGTTGACCGCCCCCGCCGCAGGCTT
>WNGJ01001470.1_pt1 | contig 23206 bp, 21 predicted proteins | sample 5400611 | NCBI WGS metagenome assembly WNGJ01 (sample SAMN13153375, study PRJNA577476) | soil metagenome | isolation source: 40 cm soil or saprolite under Garry oak tree replicate 1 | place: USA:California | collected 2016-06-15
TCAACACTGTTCATGTGGCGCTGCGGTGGGCCCGCGGCCACAGCAACTCTGGTCAGCCCGTCGCAGCCCAAGCATTAGCGCCGCGGCCCACGAAGTTGCCCCTCCTGGGATCGAACCAGGACTCTCCTGATCCAGAGCGGCGACTCGCCTGTGAATAACCAACTTACATAACGTACACGAACCGCGAGATCGTGTCGTCCGCTTGTCGCGAGTCAAAGCGCTGAAAGTCAGAGTTAGTTCAAGTTCGTTGAACCCAAGATCACTTCCCAACAGACAACCATCAAGGTGGCCAATGACACGCGAAGAGTTTCGCGCCAAGTGGAGCACTCGGCGCATAGAGTGGGAGAAGCTCGGGGTCCTGTTGAGCGCGGCAAAGCTTTGTGACGAGTTCATCGTGGACTTCGAGAATGTGCTGACGTCGCAGGACGAGGCCGTGCTGAATACGAACGAGGCAGCAGTGATGACGGGTTACAGCCGTGCCCAGTTGTTGCACTTGTACAAGCAGGGCAGGCTCCGCGGACACAGGCGGGGGAAGAACGTGTTCTTTCAAGCGGCGGACCTGCCGAGGAAACCACGAGGGGCACGACGCGCAGGTACACGAACCGCAGCGATCCTGCTCCCTGAGACGAGTGCGAACGCCAGGAGACTAGCTGGAAAGCTAGGGTTGCAGTAACGGGGACGTAGTGCGTCCCGATTGGGGGACGCTCCGCGTTGTTGGCGTGAGCGTCGTCCCAGTTTCTAAGGTCGCACGATCCGGGTCGCTTGTGGGCGAAGGTGCCACCCCAGCGTAAGCGCTTCGTACCGATTGTAGAAGGTCTCGAACTGGAATACGTGCTGATCGCCGCGATCATCGGTCAAGAAGACTTCAGCGGCACCAAGAAGTCCGCCGCGCTGGGCGCCACAGTACTGCTGGATGATTCCGAACACTTGAAGCTCGTCCACGTTGCTAAACCGCTCAGCAAACGCGCTTGACTGCATCATGTGACGACAGGGACGCAACGGATCGAACCCCTCCGTTTGTCTAGAAGGATGTGGATGTGCAGAAACGACGCCGACGGTGGGTCTCGCTGGGTCTGCTTGCTCGACGTAGCGCCACATCGTTGACGTCATCGTATTGCCAAACATTTTCTTCAACTCTCGGAGTGTCGCAAAGCCGGCTGGACGGCTGCGGGCCTCGTCGGCGAAGGTGTTGCGCATGAAGAGAAGCTGACCGGCTGCGTAGTTTGCTTCCGCTTCCAACGCAGCCTGGGACGAGAGCGTTAGCGTCTGCTTGTCATCTCCGTGTAGGAGTTCCGAGTGCCACGGAATTATGCTGTGCCCCATTTCATGAGTCTCGTTCCAGCGGTGCTTTAGTTCCGGAACGTCCTGGTCAATTAGGATACGCTTCCGGTCGGGCAGCCAAAGGGCTTGAAGACTGAATTTCCGAATTGCATCTAGGAGCAACGTCGGGCGGTTGAGAATCTGACGCCCCGCCAGCGTGAGGCGCCTGATGGTTTCCCGAAGAGCGCTGTCATCAGTGCTGCTATAGTACTCGCGATTGAGTTTCAGGTGGTCACGGAGAATGCGTAGGTCGAGGGGTGGGGGGGGCTGACCCACTGCTCGAAGAATCTTGTCGACCTGCGCATCGATATCGGCAGCGGTGCGAGGCGAAAGGATGAGCGCCTTCACTGATACCGCTAACCTTCCTGCCGCTCGCTGAGAACCCGAACGAACTGCTCGAGTGCATGTCTCTCTTCCGGGGTTAGAGCCTCGGTACTCTCCGATCGTGCCGCGAATTTGAGGACTTCCGCGCGAAAACGGTCACTCTTCGGAACTGCCAGCCCTGCCAACTGCATAAGCCGCTGTTGGGGAAGATTGAAGACGCGAGATAGCTGATAGACGGACCGCAACTCGGGAACGTGGTGCAGATCGTCTTCGATCTGCACCAACTCGGCGAGATCAAGTGAGGCTTCCTCCGCTAGCTGCTCGATGGACATGCCCCGCTGCCGGCGAATCAATTGCACAAATCGACCGAACGCGATGCGCGCTTCAGTCGGCGATGAAACGACGACTTCCTCCGCCTCAGCGTATGGGGCACGGGGACCGACACCGACCTCGAGGTCGCCCTCTCGACGAGCCATAGCGAGGCACCACTCGGGGGTGACGTTGACCTTCATTGACTACCTCCCTCTCTTGAGAAAAACCTGAGCCTGCTCAGGCGTCATTTCGAAGTACTTTAGATTCTGCTTTGCAGCATCGGGGCCTAGATCCGTCATCCCACATGCGTTGCCGTAGAAGGCGTCTGATTGCGGAAGAGAATGCAGTCCCGTACGCCCACCAAACCCTTCCTGCACGCTGAGGCTGACCGCAGCATTCATTAGCACACTTCCCACAAGGCGATACTTGGGCGGCCGCTGAAGACTCGACTGGTTCCAGGGAGCCGCTTCTAAGTAGTCCACGTAGACGAGCGGCTTGCCTCGGTGTTCGGCAATACGAGCGTCGCTCAACAGGCCGACCAGCATCAAGCCCTGGGTCATTCCCTCGCATCGAATGGCAAAACCACGTTGGCCCAGGAACATCTCCGCCAAGCTCGCCTTCAGTCGCCAGTTCCAATGCAGCTGCTGAGGCCAGCTCGAGCGCGGGACTCCTGCTGCCTGCATGGCTTTGACGCGCTCGATCAGGAACGGCCTCCAGTGATGCTCCCAGTGCTGGAGCTCAAGGTCCCCAAGGCCGTCATGGAGTTCCGCTGGCACGAGTTCGCCCGTGGAGCCGCTGACTAGGAAGACCGCGGAAACGTCAACGCTCACAGCAGCATCAGCTCCGCTTTCTCCTTCGTTTCATCGTTCTCGAACACGAGTTTCTCACCGCGCTCACGACGCACGCTGACCATTTGGTATAAGCGGAGCGCCTGGCGGAGCACCGCGGTCTTCGTGAGGTCCTTCTGCTGCGCGAGAGAGTCGAGAACGCGCATTTCCTCGTCGCTCAGGTTGAGCGTCATGGTGCGTTTGATCGGCTCTGGCATTGGGTGGCTCCTGTTCTGCTAAGTGTTCGTGTGCACACATTATAGCCCAATTGGACACTTAAAGTCAATAGTTATGGTATAACGGCCACTTGTTTTCTGGCTAGAAACTACATATAATCTTCTGCGGAGAAGAGCGGCTTTGGAAGCGGGTTCTGAAGGCGCCGACTACTCCCCTTACAGGTGAGGAATCAGACCATGAGCGCACAGGGTGATCTGACGATCAAGATCGTTGACGAAGACAATGGGAAGGACATCTCGATCAAGGGCGGTCAAGGAACGCCGATCGGAACGCTCGTCGAGAAGATGTACGAAAACCTAAAAGAGAAGTTCGGCGTGCAGCGCCAGCCTGATGACCGCCTGCGCTGCGAGAGTACCGGTGAAGATGTCTTTCAGTTCGCAGGTCTGCACTTGAAAGACTACCTGGCTGCGGGCCACTGCGCCGACCTCGTCTGGCTGTTCGCGGGCGGAACCGGCGGCGCGGGGTGCTAGGTCGCCCCTCGCTGGTAGATCCAGAGGTTGCCGCCCTCACGTTCAAACGGCACATCGCCGAGCTCTGGGAATCGGGTCGCCCCAACGGCCTCGGGTGGACGTTGACGAATCTCGACGACCTTCACGCTGTTGTGACGATGCCCGCGATCCGGAGCGATGGCTCGAAGGAGCCGTACAACGTCAAGCTGGGGGGTGAGTACTATGATACTTACCCCCCCACTACCTCGTTCGTGTGCCCTCCGAATTGGGAGCCAGCTGCTGAAAACAGTAGATGGTTCCCTCGAGTCGAACCTCGGCCACCCTGGTTTGGTCTTCAAGCCGCGCATGGCTACCCTGACGGCAAGACGCGGCAACTAGTTTGCTTCACCTTCACAGCGGAGTACTACATGGTGGACCACTCGCCCCCTGCGCACACAGTTTGGCGACAGGGATATCACACCTTGGCGGTGACACTGAACCGTCTACAGGAAGTCCTGCGTCCGCCCTACTACCAGGGACCGTCTGATGCTAGTCATCCCTGAACTGATCTGGTCGAACCTGCTTCATGAGTTTCGGACTCTTCGTCGCTCGGTTGAGCAGGTGGCCTACTTAGACGGACTCGACGATGGGACCACCCGCCTCGTCACGACCGTTGCCTTCCCGAACGCGGACCTCGAGCCACGTAGCTATCGCGTTTCTCCGGCGGCGATGAGCGAGGCAGGCAAGCACCTCCGCCGACTCAACCTTGTACGCCTCGCTCAAGTACACACGCATCCCGGCGAAGACGTCGAACACTCACCTGACGACGATCGCAGAGCATACTCGCAGGAGCACGGTGCTATCTCGATTGTGGTTCCGCACTATGGCAGGGGAACACCAGCGTTGGACATGTGCGGCTTCTATGTTCGCGAGGTGGCCAGCTGGAACTTGATTCCCTACGATCAATTGGGAGCGACGGTGACCTTCATGCCCTCCGTCTTCGACTTTCGGAGGCACTAGGTGGACCAGGTATCGAGCCGGCATGAGGGCGACCTTCAAGGACGCTTGGTTGCGATCGATCGAGTGGAGGAACTGCCCGTAACCGTCGTGGTTGACGCGCGAGGCGCGGAGCTCGCCTCAACGCAGCACACAGCATGGATGCTCGTGAACCTGCTCTCGCGGTTGAAGAGAATCGTCAAGCACGTCGGACTCGTTTGTCCGCCGGCGTCCCTGACCGGGCGAGTCGTGCCGCTGGCACCCCGAGACTTGACGCTGTCGAGCGCCATCCTCGCGGGTGGCGCCGCGATCGGGGCAGTTCCAGTCACGGCTGGCTCCATCGGGGGGCTCATCTTCTCTGTCGGCCCGGGAGATCACGACGGACGCTTCCGGGTCTATGGAGAAGGGTGGTGGGGTGGTGTGTCTAAGCGTGGGATCGCCGGCGCTGGGGCGTCTGACCTCCCGTTCGGCCCCTACGTGGCGGCGTGCATGGCAGCTGGGGAGGTCTTTAAGCAGGCTCGCATGATACCTGGCTCCTACGAGGAGGTTTCATCCAGCTTCCTCTCTCTTTGGGATTACACACGAGACACACAGCCTGTCGGCGGCTGCCCTGTAGCGGTACGGGGCGTTGACCTCGACGTCGCGCTTGCTGGGGTGGGAGCGGTTGGAAGTACGTGGGTTCACGTTATGTGGGCATGCCCGGGCCTGACTGGAAGGGTCCTTCTGGCAGACAACGATCCGGACGGCGTGGATGCGACCAACTTGAATCGCTATCCGCTCTTCGGGATGGCATCGCTTGGCAAGCTCAAGGCATCTGAGGCTTCACGACTTGCTTCAGACTGCGAGATCGCGTGGAATCCGAGCGACGCCGCACTGCAGGATCAACGCAGTCTTCCCCCGTACGTCATTTCGGCGGTCGACCGCAACCGAGCCAGGTCCGCAATCCAGGACCGCTACCCTCCTCGCATCCTCGCCGCGTCCACGCTCGACCTTCGAGCCGAGGTCACGCGCTGCGGTCCTCCGGGTGTGGGGCCGTGCTTGCGATGCTACAACCCACCCGAGGTGCTGCCGTCGGACGACGAAATCAGGGAACGCCTTCGCAACCGCGTCGACGCGGAGATCTCCTCCCTGTCGAGCCGCGCTGGTATTCCGGCGGCCGATGCTGCCGAGTGGATTCGAACTGGCGGCTGTGGCGAAAGTGGGGAGCGACTGCTGCACTTGATCCGCAGAACTGAGGACGAGCCAGAAGCGTGGGCTGTAGGGTTCACGTCGGTTCTCGCAGGGACAATGCTCGCGGCTGAGACCCTCAAAGAACATTTGGGTGTCGAGGTGCCGCTAAATGCGCACCTCCAGCGCGCGGTGTACCAGTTCGAATCTCCCGACGCCGCGACGAATCGTGCTGGCCCCATCCTCCGAGATCCCCGCTGTCCGAAGTGCGATCCTTCGAGTGACGCAACCTTGGTTTGGAGAAGGAGGTTCGAGTCGCTAAAGCCTACCCGCTGACCACGTGATACTACTTGGCATTTGGCCTCGAAGCCTACCGAAGGATTCGATGGGCTAGGGTCCCAACGAGCGACCGAGCAAACTGGCAATTGGCGGCACAACCTGCGACAATGAATAGCCTCATTTCACTCATCGCGGCCCATTCACGGGTGAGCCCTGCGTAGAAAGGGAGCCGGGCGCATGAAAGAAGTAATCCATCGAGACCAGATTCATTCAGATGTGCGGTTGGACCCCCTCGCCGTAAGGCTTCTGGACACTCCATCCGTGCAGAGGCTCGGTAGGGTCTATCAGCTCGGCTACGCGCACTACGTTTACCGAGGCGGGACTCATACCAGGCTTGGACACGTGATGGGAGCTTACCACGTGGCCGGTAAGATCGTGAAGGCGCTCCGGGACAATTACGACCGGAGCACGAGTCGGCCTGCGGGCGCCTTAGAACCGTCGGCTTTCCTACCCCCTGTGGGGTCGAAGTCGCTGCCGACGGAGAGCCAGTGGGACATCCTCCTTCACCTAGTACGCTGGGCGGCCCTCCTGCACGACATCGGGCATGTGCCGATCGGGCACACGTTAGAGGACGAGTTCTCAGGTATCTACCAGAAACATGACGATCTCTCATCGCCTCGCATGCCCTTCCTGTGGTATGAGGTTGCGGCGGGAAAAGAGAGTGAGATTCGCCGAGCCTTCCGCCAAGCCACTCTCCCGGAATCCTTCCAGCGAGCAAGGCTGGCGTGGGAGAAGGTGTGGGAGACGGTCCTCCTGATCTGCTTGTATCGGGAGGACAAGGATGGCATACCGTTCGGGGGCCTGTCAGGGGAGACATCCGCTTTCGCGAAGGTCGTGCAGCGCGCCCTTGGCTCGGCGAATGGCGTCACATTCTTCCCATATATGGCGGACATTGTCGGTAACACCATTTGCGCAGATTTCCTGGACTACTTGCAGCGGGATCCGACGAATCTGGGCCTTGACGTTCTGAGCTATGAGCGAGTGATCTCGCGCTTCTGGGTGGGTCGGGACAAGCAGGGCAACGTTCACATGGCACTCTCCCTGGTCGACCGTCGCGGCAAACCCAGGCTAGACACGACGACCGCTGTGGTGGATCTCGTGCGTCAGCGATTCCGGTTTGCAGAGAGTGTGTACTACCACAAGACCAAGGTTTCTGCGTCGGCAATGTTCGCAAAGGTGTTTCAGCTCATTGGAAAGCCCGACGAGCTGCCCCCGTCCGATCGCCAGGAGATAAGACCGAGTGACGTAGACGTCGTAGTGGCGTCAGCGTTCGAGCCAAAAGGAGCCAAACGGGCCCCCTTCCTTGAGCAGCTACGCCGAACGTACCTGCCCTCCGCCCTACTCGATCCAGAGATCGGGGATGAGAGCCTCCATCTGCTGCTCTTTCACAAGGCATGGACAGAGTTCGAAAACGCCATCAAGGACGATCAGCGCGACAGAGCGCGGGAGGCGCTGCGAGCGATCGCCCTACTGCAGGCGATCGTGCGTCGGAGGCTGTACAAGGTCTGTTTCTCGATCAATAAGGAAACGTTTAGCCTGCTGGCTGGTGGGAGCCGCGAGGATGAGGAAGTCGAGAGCCGACTCGCCCGAGAGCTGCTGCCTCTGCGCAAGGACGCGAGTAGGCGGGCGCAACTTGAGGAGGAGATGTCTAAGGCCGCCGGCCTACTAAGCGCTACGCCGCCAATCTATGACTCCTTCATCCTTTACGTTCCGCCGCGAAAGAGCCAAGCCAAGGGCATTGAGACGCGTGCCTTGGATCGGGGTGAGCTCGTCACTTTGGGAAGGCACTCCGTAGTAAGCGGCGACGTTCGGGAACTCAACAAGAAGTACGTTGAGCTATGGAAGCTATTGCTCTTTGTGCATCCTGATCTCGAGAAGGACGCGCTGCGTCTCTCAAACGCGATCGATGCCCTGATGAAAAGTCTGTTCCCGGGTATCAGTTTGTACGACGAGCAGGTTGTGGCAACAATAAAAGCGGCTGCCTGGTTCGACTACGTGCGCATAGAGTTTCGACCGGCTGCCAAGAGGTACTCAGCGCTCGCCACACCGAGAGAACCCAGTTGGACGCGTTTCGAGAGATCTCGCACAACGGTCAATGGCGCGACTACAGACGAGGAGTATGCACTCCGGGCGCTTCTACTCGGCGACCTAGAGGCCATCGACAATGCACGGGATCCAGTCGAGAGTATCCGAGAGCAGTTCGCAGCGCCAGGATCGCTACAGAAGCGCGTGGACGAGGTTATGGAAACCGCTGCCGTGGAGGCGTTTCGCGGTGCGGGGCGGGACTCACAGATCGCGCACGCCGTTGAAACTGTAGCCAAGGGCATGGGCGCTGGTGAACAGCTTCGCCTAGCATAGGAGACACAAGGATTGTCTGTGAGACGGCGTTACTCCCCTACAGCTAAGCTGCGGAGCGAGGCCAGTAAACTTGCTTATGCGGAAGCACTGGCGGTGTTCGAGGGCCTCGAACACGCAGCAATCGAGCCCCCTGTGTCAACCGCACGGGTCGCCGAACTACTCGGCATTGAGGTAAAGCGATCCGAACAAGTCGCCGGACCAGGGCACTTGGTGCATACTAGAGACGCTCTGGGAGGTGCGTTCACCATAATGGTTCGCGCCGACTTGCCTCAGCCGGCTTTCCGGTTCGTGGTTGCGCATGAAATCGGTCACGCAGTCCTGCTCAGAAAGCACCCACTCTTAGCCGATCGCTGGGAGCTCACCCAACGCGAGGTATTCGCCAACACCTTCGCATGCCAACTACTAGTCCCACCTCAGTCTCGATCTGAGTTCGCCCAAAGGTTTCGTGACATGGGACACGCTCGAAACCTATTGGGGTTGGCGTCTGACTTTGGGTTGTCCCCCTACTCAATGTTGGCGTTTGCCGACACGGAAAGGGAGTGTTTCAGTGGATCAGAATCGATTTGGCTTCGCGTGAAGAACCGACCTAATCGATTCACCGGCGTCGACGCTCGTCTAAGGGTTGCAACAGCGCACTACGATCGGGAGCGTTACTACGTGCCCACAAACCAGAGCGTTCGATCGCTTTGCGGAGAGGACGACTGGCTGTCGGCGTGCGAGATGGGAGGATCGGTATCGCTCGATAGAGGGTCCATCACAGTGTCAATTCTAGAGAAAACCGACCATCCCAAGTACCGCCGATCACGAGTGGCGGCGTCGCTTTCCGCGACCAAGCTTCGCGCAAGCAAGGCCGACGGCTTGCCCCAGTTTCTGGTTCTTGCCAGGCGTTGAGCTTGGGAGCGACCCCCAGGGTCGCTAAAAGCGCCCTCGAGGTTCCGTGTCGCTGGCAGTAGATTGTTCGATGTGTCCAGGAGATCCTCCACAAAGGGCGCAATTCCGGCCATCAGCCTTTTCTCGGGCGCCGGCGGTATGGACCTAGGGTTCTCGGCCGCTGGTTTCGACATCCGGGTTGCTGTTGAGACCGACCCCGCGGCATGTGAGACTCTCAAGGCCAACTCGCGTGGCATCACCAAGAGGCTGGTCCAGAAGCGCATCGAAGACGTGCCCACAACTGAGCTGCTTCGGATCGCGCGGCTCAAGGTGGGAGAGGTCGGTCTCGTTTTTGGCGGGCCACCCTGCCAATCATGGTGCGTCGCCGGTAACAGGCTAGGCTTGGCCGACCCTCGCGGTCGCTCGATTCTCGAGTTTTGCCGCGTAGTCCGGCAGGCAGCGCCAGAAGTCTTCTGCCTTGAGAACGTACCTGGACTCCTAAATCACCACGCCACCGACGTCCTTCGCCTGATTGAGGACGAGGTCAACCGCGATCCTACGTGGAGCTATCAGGTCGCGGCACAGGTTCTGAACACGGCGGCATACGGTGTACCTCAGCTTCGTCGGCGTGTGTTTGTTGTCGGTTGGCGCACCGGCGGCGAGTTCTATTTCCCGCGGGCGACCCACGCCATTCGGGGATACCCGCACAGGCCCTGGCTAAAAAGTGCTGTCGGCGTTGGGAAGGCCTTTATTGGACTCCCCCCGCCCGACGCCCCGTCCTTCATCGCGCGGCGCGTCGCTAAGACAATACCGCAGAGGAACCGGAAGTGGTACGGAAAAGAGTAGCGAATCATCAGGTGACCGCCCATGCTGCGACCACGCTCGAACGAATTCGCCTCGTTCGAAAAGGCAAGCGGCTCACTGGACATCACCGGGTCTTTGGCGCGGCCTATCGGCTTCTAGACACCAACCAGCCTGCCCCCACGGTGACGCGCAGTGGCTTCCGTGACTTCATACACCCAAATAAGAACAGGGTCTGCACGGTCCGAGAGCTCGCGCGGTTGCAGTCATTCCCTGACACCTACGTCTTTAAGGGACGGCGCTGCGACACATACGCGCAGAGTCGCTATGTCCAGCAGACGCAGCATGAGCAGCTCGGAAATGCAGTCCCGCCGCTCATGGCGCGGGAAGTCGGGCGAGAACTTCGCAAACACATCCTTGTTCACCGCCGAAAGGACTCAAAGGAACGCGCCGACCGGTTTGCAACCGTATTCGGTCCCTTGGACGCGGCCTACCCCCTGACGGATCTTGGCAACAAGAAGAATCCTCTTGACGAGCTTATCTACATTTTGCTGTCTCGACGTTCACGCGAGAAACAGTATCAGAGGTCCTACCGAGAGCTCCGGCGGAGGTACCGCCGCTGGGCTGAGGTCCTGAAGGAACCGCGTGCGCAGTTAGTCCGTGCGCTCAAACCACTAGGCCTTGCCAATCAGCGCGCCAAGGCGATTAGGAGGATACTCACAACGATTCAAGCGGATTTCGGACGAACAACGCTCTATCCGCTGAAGGGGATGACCTACTCGGAAGCCTACCACTACCTGCGCTCACTGCCGGGCGTCAATGACAAGAGCGCGAAATGCGTCATGCTGTACTCGCTCGGCATAGCTGCCCTCCCCGTGGACACGCACACGTTGAGGGTGGCTAAGCGCCTGGGGCTCGTGCAACCACGCTCCTCTCTCTTCACAGCCCCACCCCAGCTGGAATCAGTTGTGCCCAGAGAGTCCAGGGGACGGTTCCACGTACTCGCCGTCCTGCATGGTCGCGCGATCTGTACAGCCCAACGCCCGAAATGCCACGTGTGCCCATTGCGCAGCGTCTGTCCGAGCGCACGCCTCCCGAACCGTTCTTCCTAGGCATATGGCGGCGTGAGCGCTTCGTGGCAGAGCAGGTGGCACTCCTCAAAGTACCTGTATCGTGCGTTCTCGTAGTCAACTGGGTCGACAAAGCCTTCTTGACCGTAAGCGAGGTTCCCCGCGACGATCTCGCGCTCGAGACGCTTGGCTACGAATGCTTCAGCAATAATCTCAGCGAGAATCGCCACCGCTTGAGGACTCTCTTGGCCAGGCCATTGCTGTCCCGTTCTCGGATCGATGTCAGGCCCGAGGACCCGTGCGAGCGTCGGATGTTTCGCGGCGATCAGAATAGTGTTTGGTTTCTCTTGGCTCCAACGAAAGCGCTTACCGGCCCCGAAATCCCTCCGATCTGTGAAGTCAAAATCAAGCTTTGCCTTTGCGGCGATAGGTTCGAAGATCACAATAGCCTCATCCGAGAGCTCGCCGCACTCTGCCCTGACCTTGGCGCTGGCCTTGGTCCCGGATTCTGCCGAGAAGCTCATCACCGCAATGCCACGATCCGGGTCGTATTGAAGCACCGCGCTTTGCCTGCTCAGGATGATGCTGTCACCTTCTACGGAAACCGACACTGTTTGGTCGGAAAGGAGCGCGTCTGCGAAGACCTCGATGTGCTTCTTGCGACCCGGCACTGACGTGTACCGGCGCTGTGAGAACTGGAGATCCCTGTCGAGATCAACACCGCGCGTTTGATCTCTGACGCTCACGCGCAGAACCGCGGCCTGGTCTCGCGCCGTCAGTTGCACAGTCGCGAGATCGTTAAGCCGAAGGCCATACACCTCGACGTAACCGCGAAAGACCCCGGGTTGATCTGGCACCCTACCAAGCTCAACAGTGTTACTCCCCAACCGTATGGCGTCACTGGCAGGGCTCAGCTGGCACTTGATAACATCCCCCTGGAAGTCCGGGCTCGCGCGGAAATAGATGCCAGCGCGCTTAGCCTTCTCGACCTCGACCCTCAGGCGCGGGGGAATGACGCTGAGCCCCCACGGCAACTTAGCCCCGCGACCCGGGTCACCCTCAGCAATCTCTAGCTTCTCCGCAAGCTTGTCACCAAGTCTGTCCAAGGCCTCTCGGAGGGTCGCGCCGACTCTCCCCTGCGCGGTGGGTGTCAACTCTCGCTGAATGGTGGCCAGAGCCTCCTGCACTAGGGGGCGGACCCGCTCTTCGAGACTGCGAATGAATGGGTGCTCGTAGTTCAAGCCAAGGCGGTCCGGGTCAGTCACCTGAAGCGGATTCAGCGGTGGTGGTGAGAGCGCTGGGTCGGCCTCGCGTCTCTGCTCAAAAACCTCGAACTCCTTCAGTAGCTCAACGATCTGAGGGGCACACAACTCACCGAACACGTACTGTGCGGCGGCATCATCGGCGCCGGTGACGCGGAAGAAGGTAATGTCGTGGGCACTCCTGCCATCCGTGACAAGCACGCCAGCTTCTGCTCGCCAGAGACGCGTGATGGAGTTCCCGCCTAGGGCTAGTGCCGTTGGGCTCCTGTAGAGTCGAATCCGAGCCCCGCGGCCGTAGTTCTCATAATCCGGTAGAGGTACGTCTCGCTCCAGAAGGGGCGAGCCCTGCAGCGCCAGACCCACAATCTCCACATCCCGACCCGACCCTCGTTGCTTTACCTCCCTTACCACTATGGGGATGCGTGGCAAGCCCTCCGGCCAATAACGGATCTCAATGTGGTGATTGAGATCCTGGACGAGGGCGTTGAACTGCGGCACCGGCGTGTCCGGAAACGGCTTCAGGGTGACGATCGTGGCATTCCCGGTGGAGACCCCCATGCGGCGTCTCTCGGCCCGCCCACAAGCACGCGATTCGGGAGGGGAGTACATTCCCATTCGAATCACGCACTCCGCGTACCGAGCATCGGAGACGCTCTCGAAGATCACCTCACCTAGGACACCAACATCCTTCGCTCCGCGGGCATTGATACCACGGACGAACGCGTTTTCCTCGAAGCCACTCGCTGATTGCCCGTACTTGAGGAGCTTCTCCTCCATGACACGGTCGGTCATTCCCTCAAATCGATCACGAACCACAATTCGCTTTCCTTCAGAGTCAACGATGTACTCGACCTCAATCGGCGTTGAGGTTAGGCTCTGTGCGTCAATGAGCTTCTTCTGGAGTAACCGGTAGCCAGAGTCGCGAGCGTTGGTAATGAGTTCGACCAGGCCACGGACCAGATAGCCGCTCATGGCTCGCGCGGCGTTCCTACGGAGGTACCGCGGTGCGGCCGGAAGTGCGCGAAAGCCACCGGGGGGCGAGTTAGAACCCGAAGGCATTGCGTCCCTCCTCAATAAAGCGGTGTAGTGCTTCTCTCGTCTTGGGGTCGGAGACTCTCTCCAGAGCGCTCGCGACCCTGGCAAGTCGTCCACTAATTAGAAGTGGCGAAGTATCTCCAAAGAGCTTGAAGCCAAGGAGAAAGGCGTCCCGCCCTACCTCTTGAATCCCGACACCTGCCGCGAACTTCTGAAATCCCTCCGATTCCAGCAACGGTGCGATCAGTCGATGGTACTCGAGGGGGTTCTTGGCAGCTGACACTTGGCCACTGGGGTGGGTTGCCGCGATTTCCTGGGCCTTCCTTATGCCGGCGCTTGTAAGCGCATACATCTTGACCCGAGCACCATTCTTCCCACGACCGCCCCGACGAAGGTCCTTGTCGGTGACTAAGGCTCCGAAGGACTGTTTCTTCGCCTCTGACAGATGTACGCGGACTGCGTCCTTGTCAGGAAGATTGGGATACTTCCGCCAGCAAAATTGATCCGGGAACAACTCATGCGCCTTCACGGCGATCGTTTCGAGATCCCCCTCGCCGCCAAGGTCATGCAGCGCTATCAAGACCAGTAGTGTCTTTGGCACTTCGACGCTCGCGGACATGGGTTTCCTTCTATGCCTCAAACTCCATGAGGCACGTGCTCGAATTCGATTGCCAGCTCCGCTGGGGAAAGCAAGGCGACGAGTACATCACCCTCCACCGCACGTATTTGCTTCAACCACTGATGTAGCGGCCAAATGAACCCGTGAGCGATCTTGATCGTGACGGAACGGCCATCCGGCAGCCGGCCCCGCCATTCTCGAGCGGCCGGCTTGAACTTGGGAGGTTGAGGCAAGACCCCCGCTAGAGAAAACCTCGTCAGCCGGTAGCGAACCTCAAATCGATCAGCGCTCACCCACCGCGCGGACAAGACCGTCCCGCTCGTCGAGCGCGCAGCGCGGCGTTGGCGCCGCTTTGTTTCTAGGGCAGAGGAGTCAATCTTCGAACCCCTCAAGGCGTAGATCCCAGTCGTCAGGCTCCGCATGAAGGGGGCCTTTAGAATGATGGTGGCCGTCGCTACCGAGAACCCGGCGGCCTTCATTCCATCGATAAACTCAGTCCAAAGCATCACACCGCCACTGCGCCGGACAAGGTCAACTGCTGATCGTTCTGCTGGCGCGAGAATTGTTCTGCCGACCTTCCGACCCGACGAGCGAGCGACACCATCCTTCATGGCGAACGAAGGGTGCCTACCGAGAATCGCCTCCACGACATCTTGTGGGGGCGTGCGGCTTCCTAGACGACGCCGAAGTCCATTGTAGAGATCCCAGAACGGGATGGTTCGAGCCACAGCAAGAATCTTCTCCGCGCTGCGTGTGAGCTTCGAGGCTCTGATGGGGAGCGGAATAAGGTGACCGGAAACCTGAAGGAGCTCAGCGCGTCGCCCCAGCCTTGCTAGGATCGCATGTTGCGAGCCGAACGGGGCAGACCTGCTCAGGTTATCCTCCTCCACGCAGCTGGTCGCTCGAAGGTCTCTGCCAACCTGTCGCAGTAGTTCTGCCAGCGTCTCCGCAAGACCTCCTGCAGCATGCCATGAGCTCGTTCCCTTCGGACTTAACCACAGATCGACGTCGTCCGCATGCTGCAACGGTTCGAGCAACTGCAGTTCCGATAGAGGTGGCATTGCCCTGAGTGAGTCTGCGTCCGCGTGGATACCCGCCTCGGCAGCTGCTGACAAGAGCTGCACTGTGGACAACGCTCCACCGTGCGCTTCGAGGACCCCAATGATCGCCGAGGCAATCGGAAGCTTGAGGCCAGACCCCTGGAGGCGCAATTCTTGCCCGGTCACCACCTGACGCACCCGCTCCCGTGTGATCCCTAGGCGAGCCCCGATCTGTTCGAGCGTTGGCGGCGGCCATTCTGTAAGTCCCCATCGAGCCAGGAGAGCTTGTGCGTTTCGCGGATCTACACCCGCGATAAGCCCTCTGATCTCGTCGTTCAGGGTGGTCGCCCGCGCTACGGCATTGAGGATTTGCGGCGAGAGCTTCGGGAGGTGCGATCGTCCGTCGACGACGTACACCAGTCGCGATAGCCTGTCGTATGGCAACGAACCTAGTTGACGAACCGCGCCAATTATCGACTCGGCCGCCCCGAGGCTCATGCGGGTTATGGTCGCAAGATCGTCTGGGGCAAGTCCGTCGAGATCGCCGATTACGTTACCGCCGCATCGAGTGAGCAGGCGAATCGAGCCCTCGTTGGGGCTGAGCGACTCGGCTGGATAATTCCAGAGTGCGTCCGACACCTGTAGCAGGCCGCTGGCGTCCGCCCTGGCGTAAACCGCCTTTCGCAGACCGACCACTCCATCGGACTGACCTTCTGCGCTAGGGTGCGAGAGAACCTCGCACAACAGATTCGCAAGTCGAGGGAGGCCAAATCTCTCGTGCTCCCGTAGAGACATTAGCTCACCTAGAGTCGTGACTCCTTTTACTTCGAGACCAGACAGCACGATCAGGCCGAACTTGAGTGACGCAGTGGCAAGCGTCGCCAACGCCGGGGGTAACGCAGCGCCATTGCCTTCCGCCGATAGACTCTGCGATGTGGGGTTCCGCCCCAATCGCGCCAGCGCGGTCACTATTTCGGTGGCAGTCTTCGGACCAATGTTTCGGTACCGCAACAGCGACTCCGCCGGCATACCATCGAGCTGTCCCAAACGGGTGACCCTATTGAAGAGGAGTGCATTCCGAGCCGGGACACTCAACTCGAGCTCCTGGACCCGAAGGTCATGAAGGTCAGACGGCACGCGGAGTACTAGGGAACCCATGCTTTGGTACAGTGGTCAGTGAGCTGACACGTGTGGCCGGGTGGACGACTCGGAGGCGCCGAGAAACTCTGACCCCCGCTGCATCACTCGATACGAGACCCTAGCGGCGTCGCGAACGCGTTCGATGAGCCCCAGATCCACCATCCGTGAGATGGCGCCCGACCTTTGGGATGACAGGAATTCTTTGGTCACCTTCCGCTCACGGCCTTGAGGTGCGTAACGCTCGAGTGCCGCGTCGATCTTGCTTGGCGTATTGGCACCACCTTCCACAGCTGCCAGAATTGTTCGGTAAGCGAATGACTCAGGAGGCACCGTCGACCGAACGTGCCCGAGTAGAAGCGTTATCTCCTCGTCCCCCAGTCGGCCGACGGGTACGTTGATTCCAGCGTCGAGCACTGGGTTCGGCAGCAAGGCAAAACTCCAACCGACCTCGGTCAGCTGAAGTCGTGTGTTTTTCCCGGCTAGGGTGTGACTCAGTAGCTTCAGAGCATGCGGAAGCCCAGAGAGCTCGCCTCGCTCATTGATCGCTCCAACAAACTGCTTCGCATAACGGGCACAGCTAGCTCCACCCTTACGCCCAGTGACCGGGAATGCTGTCGAATACCGATCGTCGTGAATGACCCCTAGAGCATGATCTACGTCTGCCAAGTAGTCCCCAAGCTGCCATGCCTGCTCAGGGATGATCCGAACAGCATCTCCAAGGGGGACTCCCAGCGGCGACTCCCTCATGAGATGAGCAATTGCCCGACACGTTACCTTCGCCGGTAACAGCTTGTTGTACTGGCCGAATACCCAGCGATCGATTGGAATCTCGTCCGACCGAATCCACGAGTCCTCCGGGTGTTGACCGAGTCGTGGCGGTCGATCGGACAGACCTTCACGCGCAAACAGCGGCGGAATTGTCTCTGGCACTGGAGGCCCACGGCGCGCCGCCAGGTGCCTGATTGCACTGTCCCTGGTGGCGGACGGTAGGCGTCGCTGACGGTCGGCTGCCTCGCGCGCGTCGGCTCTTCGTCGCTGCCCGTCGGCGAGAGGGTTCGTCCGTCGACGCAGGTTGACGTACTCGATAACGCCGTTCTCGACCGCCGCCGCGATTGCCTCTCCGAACTGCCGAAAGCGACCACCTTCAAGGAGCGCTTCGAGGACCTTGCGGACCTCCTCTGAACAGTCAAAGCACATGACCACCGGAGGCTCCAGTAAATGAGGAATGTTGCGTTGTACTGTAGGAATTATGTAATACTGTTGACAGTTTATCGACGTGTCAAGCCACTATGCTGAGCGTCATAGTGCGCTAACTGTCACGGGGCTTTTGCGCGGAAATCGGCGCGGGCGGCCGATCCTTTGCTTTGTCCGCTTGACGGCCGACAGCCGGTCAGCGCATAATCCCCCACGCGCAACACCCCCCGAAGAGCACGACTCTTTGGGGGGTGTGTCTTTTGGGTACGAATCGCCGTGCCGTTCACCAAGCAATCGTCGAGATCCGCGCCAAGGCCAAGGAGCTCCGCGAGTCTTTTGGCGCCGATGGGCCTGCCCGCGCCCTCGAATGGGCGGCGACCAAGGTCGAAGCCGCCCTCATATCCGAAGCCGACCGCATCGTGTATCTCCCGGAGGCCGCGCGGATCTCGGGATACTGCGAGGGCCACCTCGCCCGGTTAGTAAGGAAGGGCCAGATCACGGATATGCGGCCGTCCGGCTCCCGCGGCCGCATCAAGGTCCGCGTCGCCGATCTTCCCACCAAGGCAGGACAGCCGCATACTCCCCCTGCGGACGTACACGATCTCGCCAGCCGCCTCTTCAAAAGAGGCAAGGAGGCCTAAATGGCCATCCCGAAGCGCTGGTCGAGAACCGTGGGCACCCAGCGGGGGAATCGCGTCCGGGTTTACGAGCGTGAGCCGGGCGGCAAGCTGCACGCGGCCGTCTGGGACCCGGAGCGCAGCAAGTACACTCAGACCGGTCTCGGCCACCGCGACCGCGAGCGCGCCCTACGCGATGTAGGCGAGCTCGTGAGACTGCGGGAGTCGGGCGAGGACCTGTCTGGACCTCTCCAGCTCGGTACCCTCGTCGCGCGATTTCTCGCGGGCAGCACTCACACGCGCGACGGCTCTTTGAAAACCGTTCACTACACGAAAGGATGCGCCCGGTTTGGCGCGTACATGATCGAGTGGTTCGGCGCCGAGACGCCGGTGTCGCAGTTGACGCCGGATCGGATGCCCGAATACGCGGCGGCAAGACGGTCGGGTAAGGTCAGCGGCACACCGGTTGGACAAACGGCCGTGCACACCGATCTGAAGCTGCTCAAGCAGATGATGACGTGGGCGACGATGGTCTACGAAAACGGGCGGCCGCTGCTCGATCGCAACCCACTGGCCGGGTACGTGGTGCCGAAGGAGCCGAACCCGAATCGGCCGGTGCTGGACAGCGAGACGGTAGAGAAGCTGCTGGCCGTGGCCGACAGGGTCAGTCCGTTAATGCCTCTGCTCATGAAGTTGATGGATTGGACGGGCAGGCGGCTCGGCAGTGTGCGCAACCTCCGGTGGGATGACTTCGACTTCGAGAAGAAGACAATCCGCTGGCGGGCCGAGCACGACAAGAAGCGCAAGACCTGGGTGGTCCCGATGCCGAAGGAAGTAGAGCGGGTGCTGCTCGAGTTTCGCGCGAAGCACCGCGTGATCGGAAGCGCGCTCGTCTTTCCGATGCGTAACGATCCGAACGAGCCGGTCAGCCGGCATCTCGCGGCGGATTGGCTCAAGCGGGCCTACCGCTACGCCAAGCTGGAGCGGCCCAAGGGCGGGCTATGGCATCCGTTCCGTCGGAAGTTCGCGACGGAGCGAAAGTTCTACCCGCTGCGGGACGTCGCCGATGCCGGCGGTTGGAAGGACGTGGGCACGTTGCTCAAGTGCTACCAGCTGTCGGACGAGGAGACGATTCGGATGGTGATGGACAATCCCAAGCCGGTGCGCCGCCCGGGGCCAGGAGGGGCTGATTTCCTCGGGCGTTCCCTCGAAAAGTTGGAGGATGACGTAGAGAGGGGACGCAGTTTTAGGTCGCAGGTGGACTGGAGGGAGAGCTATGAACCCAGAACCTGCAGAACATGATGAAAGCGAAAAGCTACTGGCGAAGGATAAGGGACCATTTTTCCTGCTTGGTGGATTCTATTTGGCGCTGGTCACTGTTGGCTTCCACGCCGTTGCTCCTCCACTCGCCCCAACGGCTCTCCTCATTGTAGCGCTGGAGCTCGTTGTTTTTGCGCATCTGCTCAACGTCTACCAAGTGGCGCTACTATTGCCCAGTTACCCGAAGGTACCGTTCGCGCTCGACCTTGTAAGCGTTTGTGTGATAGCCTGGATGTTCAAGCTTCTCGTTTTTCCAGTATTGGGCGGTTTGAATGGTTTCCTCTGGCCGCGTTGGGACAGAGCGGATCTGTATCAGAGAATCGTTCTTGAAAAGGTCTTCGCGCCCAACCAGGTTGGCGACGAACTGAGGCTTCAGGCGTATAGGACAGCGCTTTCACGCTTCTTCATGCTAGGCCTGGCGCTCTGGGTCCTCTACATCTGCTGGCATACGTTTACCGTCCGTGAATTGGTCAAGAAGAGAATCGTCCTTAACCGACCTTGGGTCTATGCGGTCGGATGGACTGCTTGGCTCGTCCTTGACCTAATCGGCTTGTGGGCGACCGTCGAACGCCCCGAATGGAATAGCATGATTAACATCGTGGCGATTGTAAGCGCTTTGGGAACGCTCGTGGGCGCTCTATTCCTTATTGCGGTGGTGGCCTTGGAGGCCATCTACAGGAAACGAAAGGAGCACGTTGCGACTACGAAAGCATACGTATTCATAACTGCCACGGCCGGACAGTCTGCAGACGTCGCACAGAAAGTCGGGCAGACCCCGGGTGTGCAGCACGCCGATGTCTGCTTGGGCGAACCGAGTATCATTGCCGTGGTGGAGGCTTCGAGTAGCAAAGACTTGTATGAAATGGTTGACAAGACCATAGGACGAACGCCGAACGTGACTGCAACGGATACGCACTTAGTTTCCGAGACCTGAACTTCGGCGGGCGGAAGGATACTCGGACGTTGCTCAAGTGCCACCGGGTATAGGATGAGGAGACGATCCGGATGGTGATGGACAACCCGAAGCCGGTGCGCCGGCCCGGGGTCAACCGCGGCTGATTTCCGCAACCATTTCCTGTGGCGTCTCCGGCGCCGTTACCTCTGGTAGTTCCGACGCTGTTTCCTACCGGGGACTACCGGAGGGGTAGGATTTCAACCGGCGCATCCACCGGTACACTGACCGGCATCTCTACCGGCACCTCTACCGGCACCTCTACCGTGCCTCTACCGGCACTTCCACCGAGATTTCTAGCGGAACGACGCCGTACAGACGACCGTGCGGGCGGCCGAACAGGTGCCCGTACAGTTCACCGTACAACGCCCGAGCGGTTTTCTGGTCGGTGTACGTCACAAGATGCTAGCCAACGGCCCATCACTCTCCTGACCACTGTTCGGGAGGAAGCGCGAAAAAGCCGCATCGCCGCTACAAACGTGTGGATATCACACCGTCGCAACGCATGCAGAAACGATGACAGTCGCAGAAAAACGACGAAGCGCGACGCCGAGAAACCTCGCATCGCGCTTCGAGTTGCCCCTCCTGGGATCGAACCAGGACTCTCCTGATCCAGAGTCAGGCGTGTTGCCAGTTACACCAAGGGGCAGCAATTATGGAGCTGAGGGGGCTCGAACCCCTGACCTCCTGGGTGCGATCCAGGCGCTCTCCCAGCTGAGCTACAGCCCCGTGAGGGCCCGGAACATAACCTCACTCCCTTTATTCTCCAAGCAAGCGCGTGTCGGACTCATCGTCCTCACGTTCATCAATCTATTCAACTATCTGGACCGATGGATCGTCGCCGCCCTCGCCGAAAGCATGAAGCACTCCGAGCTACACCTCTCCGATACGCAGCTCGGCTCGCTGATGACGGGGTTTCTCATCGTCTACATCCTCGCGGCGCCACTGTTCGGCCGGCTCGGCGACACGAGGTCGCGCAGCCGCTTGCTCGCGATCGGCGTCGCCATTTGGAGCGTCGCGACCGCACTCGCGGGACTGGCCCGAAGCTACTTCGGATTGTTCGCCGCCCGCGCGGCAGTGGGGATCGGAGAGGCGGCGTATGGAACCATCTCGCCGGCGCTCCTCGCGGACTATTTCCCCCGCCGACAACGTGGCCGAGTGTTCGCGGTGTTCTTCGCCGCGATCCCCATCGGCTCCGCCCTCGGCTACATCGTCGGCGGACTGGTCGACCACTATTTCGGATGGCGCCAGGCGTTCTTCGTGGCGGGAGTGCCGGGACTGGTGCTGGCATTCCTGGCGCTCCGGCTCTACGACCCACCGCGCGGCAGCCAGGATTCCGCCGATGACGTGCCGCGTAGCACTCGCGGCGCCTACCACACATTGATTCGCAACCGACCGTACCTGCTCACGGTCCTGGGATACGCGGCGTACACGTTCGCGATCGGCGCATTGGCGTTTTGGACGCCGACTTTCCTGGAGCGCGTGCGCGGCATCCCCAAAGCCCACGCGACTGTGCAGTTCGGCGCGATCGTCGTCGTCACCGGATTCGTGGGCACATATCTGGGCGGCTGGTTCGGCGACCGCCTATTGAAGGTTTCACGGCAGGCATACCTGTGGCTCTCCGGAGCGGTCACGCTCCTCGCGGCTCCGCTGACATTCCTGGCTCTGGCGGCGCCGCAACCCTCCGTGTATTGGCCGGCGATCGTCGCTGCAGAGCTGTGTCTGTTCGCATCTACGGGACCGGTCAACTCTGCGATCGTCAACGAGGTCTCTCCGCACATGCGCGCCACCGCCGTCGCGCTGAGCATCCTCACGATTCACGTCCTCGGCGATGTGCCCTCACCGTCTGTGGTGGGGATGATATCGGATGTTCGCTCTTTGGCGGATGCCGTGTTGATCATCCCGGTGGCGGTGCTCATCGGCGGAGTGATTTGGACGTACGCGGCCTGGCGCCTGTCGCGGAAGACGATCCCGCAAACAACGTGAGAGCGCTGCTCCGTCTGTTGCTGCGCGGCATGCTGCGGATCTTCTTCCGGCGGACCGAGGTCAGCGGAGCGGAGCGCGTGCCGCAATCGGGTCCCGTGATCTTTGTGCTCAACCATCCAAACGGGCTGATTGACCCGACATTTCTCCTGTGTCTTGCGCCGCGGCGCGTGTCCTTCCTCGCCAAGGCTCCGCTGTTCCACATGCCGATTATTGGCGCGATCGCGCGAGCGTTCGAGGCGATCCCCGTGCACCGCCGCCAGGATGCCGGCGCGGATCTGCAAAAGAATGCGGAAACCTTCGAGGCGGCCCGAGCCGTGCTGGTCCGCGGCGGTACGATTGCCGTTTTCCCGGAGGGCGCGTCGCACAGCGATCCCAAGCTGCGACCGCTCAAGACCGGGACCGCGCGCATCGCACTCGGCGCCGCGGCGGCGTTACCCCCGAACTTGATCCTCGAGATCGTGCCGGTGGGGTTGTATTACCGAGCCAAACAGACATTCCGCACCGTCGCCTTATTGCATTTCGGCACGCCATTTTCAGTCGAGCGAATCGCCCTCGCGCCGGGAGCGGAGCCCCCACCCGAGCCCGTGCGTGCACTGACGACGCGCCTCGAGGCAGCCCTCCGCACGGTGACGCTTGAAGCAGAAGAGGTGAACGCCCACACGCTCATCGCCCGCGCTCAACACATCTTCAGTGCTGCCGATGACGCACCGGAGCGGCCTCCATCGCTCGCCGCTGAGTTCGAAGTGCGTCGCCGCCTGCTCGCCGGATTGGACGTCGCACGGCAGCACTGGCCCGAGCGTGTCACAACGCTGCAGGCCCGGCTCGAACGCTACGAAGCGTCGCTCAGCGCCGCCGGACTCGACGCGCGCCATCTCGCCCCCCGCAGCTACGCGTGGCAGCGGGCGGCCACGTACGCCGTCAAAAGCTTGTTGTTCTTGACGCTGGGCCTGCCCGCCGCGCTGATCGGCGTGTTGATCAACTATCCAGCGTAT
>WNGJ01004622.1_pt1 | contig 23206 bp, 20 predicted proteins | sample 5400611 | NCBI WGS metagenome assembly WNGJ01 (sample SAMN13153375, study PRJNA577476) | soil metagenome | isolation source: 40 cm soil or saprolite under Garry oak tree replicate 1 | place: USA:California | collected 2016-06-15
GCGAGCCCGTCGCCTCGTGACGTGGACAGGATAGCAGAGACGACCCGTCCGGGTTGTAGCTCGAAATCGAGCGGTAGCTTATGCTACGGGCGGCGTCACTCCAATAAAAAGGAGATCCTGCATGACCGAGCCTGAACATAATCTCGAGGCGCACCTCGGCCGGCGGGGCCCCAGCCCCGCAACGGCCTGCGGCGCGCACGACACCGCCGTCACCCGGCGCGGATTCCTGAAGACCGGAGCGCTCATCGCTGCCGCGCCACTACTGGCCGACGTGCCGGTGGCCTCCGCCCAGAGCCCGGCGCGCAACGTCACCAAGGTGCACGACTTCCAGACCTCGGCCGACGTCGCCAAGGCCGAGCAGGAAGGCGAAGTCATCTACTACGGCCACGACAGCGAGCAGGGCATCGCCATCCTGCTCGAGGCTTTCCGCAAGGACTTCCCGAAGATCAAGACCAGCTATGTGCGGCTGCAGACCGGCGCCCTCTACGCAAAGATCACCGCGGAGCGGTCGGCCGGGCGCTTCGGCGTCGACGTGCTCCAGCTCTCGGATATCTCGCCGGCGATCGACTTCCAGAAGAAGGGCGGCTGGGAGCAGTACACGTCGCCGGAGTACGCCGCGTACAAGCCCGAGTATCAGTCGACCCCGGCCGGGTACTTCGGGGTACCGGGAGTCGGATTCTCCGGAATCTCCTACAACCGCGCCAAGGTGAAGCCCGAGCAGGCGCCGAAGACGTGGAAGGACATCAACAACCCGGCGTTCAAGGACGGGATCAGCGCCAAGCTCGCCACCTCGGGCATGCAGCACGCCCAGTGGTACATCCTGCGCAAGATGTACGGCAACGACTTCTGGCAAGAGTTCGCCAAGCAGCGGCCGAAGGGCTTCGACGCGCGCGCGCAGCTCTTCGACCGGCTCGCCAAGGGCGAGGACCGAATCTGCGCGCTCGCCGAATATGCGGGCTACACGCTCTACCAGGAGAAGGGCGCGGAGATCGAGTTCGTGGCGCCGCCCGAAGGCATGCCGGCGATCGCGATCTACATCGGCGTCGTCAACAAGGCACCGCATCCAGAAGCGGCCAAGCTCTTCGTAGACTGGGCGCTCTCCAAGCGCGGCCAGCTCGTCTACCAGAATCAGAAGATCCTCCTCTACGGATCGCTGCGCCCCGACGCCGGGCCGATGCCCACGGGCAAGCGGCTGGCGGACTTCAAGCTGCTCTTCCCGACGGACTGGAGCGACTACGTGGCGAGCCATCCCGTGTTCGTAAAGGAATGGAACTCGATCATGGGCTTGTGAGCCTATCCCCGCGCCTCGTGAGCGTGCTGGTCGGCGGCGGCGCCGCCGTGCTCGTCCTCTATCCGATCGCCTATCTCGTCCAGGCCTCGCTGAGCGTCGGCGATCCTCAGGCCCGCCCGCCGGAGGCGTACGGGCTCGACAACTTCATGGGCCTCGGCCGCTACGCGCACATCTTCGGCAACACCTTGCTCGTCGCGGCGCTGGCGACGGTGCTCGCGGTGATCGTCGGGTTCACGATGGGATGGATCCTCTCGCGGACCAACGTGCCCGGCCGCGCCGCGTTCGAGCAGCTCATGGCGATGCCGTACTACGTGACACCGCTCATGGGGGCCCTGGCGTGGGCGCTCATCGCCTCGCCGAGCAGCGGGTTCATCAATCAGGTCTGGCGGGCGCTCGGGGGCGACGGCCACGTGGTCGATATCAACACGCCCTGGGGCATCGCGTGGGTGATGGCGTTGTTCGAGGGCGCCGTGGCCTTCGTGATGATCGGCGCCGTGATGAAGTCGATGGACCCGGCGATGGAGGAAGCCTCGCAGGTCCTCGGCGCAGGCCGCGTCCGCACGATGCTGCGTATCACCTTGCCGCTCGTGCTGCCCGGGGTGCTCGGCGCGGCCGTGTTCGTCTTCGCCGAGATGCTCGGCTCGTTCTCCGCGGCGCTGGTGCTGGGGCTCCCCAATCGCTTCTACGTCGTGACCACCGCCATGTACCAGCTCGTGTCGCAGTATCCGCCGCGCTTCCCGACCGCGGCGGCCATGGGCGTCTCGCTCTTCGCGGTCATGTTCACGATGGTGTGGATCTACCGGCGCATCGTGAGCTCCGGCACCTACGTCACGATCACCGGCAAGGCGTTTCGCCCGCGTGTCATGGACGTCGGCGGATTGCGCTGGCCGTTCCTGGGCGTGTGCGTCGCGTATCTCACCGTCGCCGTGATCCTGCCCGTGCTGACGATCACCTATGCGTCCTTCCAGCACCTCACGACCGCGTTCCCGCGCGCCGCCAATTTCACCCTCGCCAACTACAGGACCGCGCTGTCCCTCGATGCCGTGGGCTCGGCACTCGGCAACAGCCTGCTCCTCGGCCTCGCCACCGCGAGCATCGGCGTCCTCCTGATGGGCTTTCTCTCGTGGCTCATCTATCGCTCACGGCTGCCCGGCGCCGGCATCATCGAGTATCTGTTGATGTTCCCCCAGGCGGTGCCCCGTCTCGTCTTCGCCTTCGGGATGCTCTGGGCCTGGCTGATCTTCCCGATCCCGATCTACGGCACGCTCTGGCTCCTGCTGATCGCGTACCTCACGGTGTTCCTGCCGCTGGGCCTCCGGACGATCTCGGGCGTGATCCTCCAGATCGATCGCTCGCTCGAGGAATCCGCCCAGATGTGCGGCGCGACGTGGGGCTATCGGCTGCGCTCGGTCACGATGCCGCTCCTCAAGCCCGGGCTGATCGCGGCGTGGCTGCTCCTGTTCATCGCCAGCGTGCGCGAGCTGGGCGCCTCCATCTTGCTGATGGGCCCCAAGGCCAAGGTCATCACGCCGGCCATCGTCGAGTCGTGGTTCTCGGCCAGCACCGAGCTCACCGCGGCGATGGCGCTGTTGCAGACCCTGGCGGTGGTCGCGGCGCTCGTGCTCCTGTTCGCGGTCGCGCGCCGCGCGGTCCAGCACGGAGGCGAGTAACGATGGCCCGCGCGTCGATCGAGGTGCGTGACCTGGTCGTTCGCTACGGCAGCGTGATCGCGGTGCGGGGCGTGACGTTCACCGTCGGCGCCGGCGAGCACCTCACCCTGCTCGGCCCGTCCGGGTGCGGCAAGACGACCACCTTGCGGGCGATCGCCGGGCTCGAGAAGCCCGCGTCCGGCGAGATCAGGATCGGCGGTGCCCCGGTGTTCTCGTCCTCGCTCTCGGTGAACATCCCGGCGGAGCGTCGCGGGCTCTCGATGGTCTTCCAGTCCTACGCGATCTGGCCGCACATGAGCGTGTTCGACAACGTGGCGTACGGCCTGCGCGTGCGGAAGCTTCCGGCGTCGGAGGTGACCGCCAAGGTGCGCGAGGCCCTCGAGCTGGTCCAGCTCGGCGAGCTCGGCGCCCGGAGCGCGTCGAAGCTGTCCGGAGGCCAGCAGCAGCGCGTCGCGCTCGCCCGCGCGTTCGTGTTCTCGCCGTCGGTGCTGCTCTTCGACGAGCCGCTGTCGAACCTCGACGCGAAGCTGCGCGCCGAGATGCGCGTGGAGCTGAAGGAGCTCCAGCGCCGGCTCGACATCACGTCCGTCTACGTCACCCACGATCTGGAAGAAGCGCTCGCGATCTCCGACCGGATCGTCGTGATGCGCGACGGCGTGATCGAGCAAGTCGGCACGCCGGGCGAGATCTACGACCGGCCGCGGAACACCTTCGTCGCCGATTTCGTCGGCTCGGCGAATCTGATGACCCCTTCCGGCCAGCCGAGTCGCGGCGACGCGCTGATGGCGGTGCGTACCGTTCGCCTCCGGCTCGACCGCGCGCGCCCGGCGACGTCGGTCAACGCGTGGCCGGCCCGGATCCGCCAGCGCGTGTTCCAGGGCGACTTCACCCAGTACCACGTCGAGTGGGACGGCCGGGTGCTCATCGTGCGCCTGGCGACGGCGGATCCGCTGGCCGAGGGCGACGAGGTCTACGTCAGCGCCGATCCGCGGTACTGTGTGCTCCTGGAGGAGTGATGCCGCGGCCGATCTCGCTCGCCCATCTCACGGTGCTCGACACCAGCCCTCCGGAGCTGGTCACCGTGGCCGCGGCCGCCGGCTTCAGGACCATCGGCATCCGCCTGACGGCCACGCCCAGCGTGGGTGTGCCCCCCTACGACATCCTGAGCGATGGTCCGATCTTGCGGGAGACCTTGCGACGCCTGGCCGACACCGGCGTATCCGTGCTCGACACGGAGTTCCTCCGCTTCGAGCCCGACCGACCGGTCGGCGTGCCCGAAGGCTTTCTGGAAGTTTCGGCGCGCCTGGGCGCGAAGAACGTCCTCGTCATGAGCGCCGAGCCCGACGAGGCCCGGACAATCGAGCGGCTCGGCGAGCTCTGCGACCGAGCGGCGCAATATGGTTTGCACGTCTGCCTGGAGTTCGCGATCTACACGGGCGTGAGAACCCTCGCCCACGCCGCGAGCCTCCTGGCGAAGGCGAAACGCTCCAACGCGTCGATCCTGATCGACGCGCTGCACTTTAGCCGCTCCGGTGGCGTGCCTGCCCACGTGCAGCAGGTCGATCCAGCGCTGCTCCGCTACGCGCAAATCTGCGATGCCTCCGCCCACATGCCGGGTCCGACCGACACGCCGGCGCTGATTCGCGAGGCTCGGACTGGACGGCTTCTCCCGGGCGAAGGCGTTCTGCCGCTGGCGGAGTTGATCGCGGCCCTTCCCGCCGGCGCCCCGCTGGCGATCGAGGCGCCGTGCCGGGCCACCGCCGATCTTCCCGCACCCGAGCGCGCCAAACGCGCGTTCCGGGCGCTCTCAGCCCTGATAGGAGCGTGACATGAAATTCGGGATCCACATCGGCGCCATGGGCGGGCCGCTGGCCGAGATGCGCAAGCTGTGGAAGTTCGCCGACGCGAAAGGGTTCGACTGGTTCTCCGTCTCCGACCATTTCCAGGAGTCGCCGCCACGCGGCGGCGACATGGACTGCTACGAGGCGATCGCGATCTTGACCGCGGCGGCGATGGACACGAGGCACGTCCGCCTCGGCAGCGGCGTCTACTGCGTCGCCTACCGCAACCCCGGGCTGCTGGCCAAATCGCTCACCACGATCGACCACCTGTCGAACGGGCGTGTCGATTGCGGGCTCGGCGCCGGCTGGCACGACATCGAGGCCAAGGCCTTTGGCTACGCGTTCCCATCGATCGGGCCGCGCGAGGACATGCTGGAAGAGTACGCGCAGATCCTGAGATTGCTCCTCGACCCCGAGCAGAAGCGCGCCAATTTCCCGGGCAAGCACTTCCAGGTGTCCAACGCCCCCAACTATCCCAAGCCGCTCCAGCCTCGCATTCCGATCTGGATCGGCGGGCGCGGTGAGAAGCGCACCCTTCGCGCGGCGGCGAAGTACGCGGATGGCTGGAACGGCGCCTACATCGGCCCGGACGACTGGAAGCACAAGGGCCAGGTGCTCGATCGTTGGTGCGAGACCGAAGGGCGCGATCCCAAGACGATCATGCGCGCCGTCAACCTCGGCTTCTATCTCGGGGCTGACGCGAAAGGCATCGCCCGCGCTGACGAGCTGTGGCGCAGCCATTTCGGCGGCAGCCCCGCGCGCGCCGAGCGCACCGGCTACCTCAAAGGCTCCGTGAAGGACGCGCGCGAGATGGTCGACCAGTTCCGAGCGCTCGGCTGCACCCGGCTCAGCATCGCGCTGCGCGAGGGGCCGTACGATTGGGACGCGCTCGAGGCGTTCGCGGCCGAGATCGTCCGGGCGCGCTGAATACGCGTCTGCATCGGATATCGCGGTAACCTGACAGTCAAAGGGGGACTCGATGCTGAATCCTGGAGACAAGGCGCCGGACTTCGTCGGGCGCGACCACAACGGCAACACCGTGAAGCTCTCGGACTTCAAGGGCAAGTCCGTCGTGCTCTGGTTCTTTCCCAAGGCCGACACGCCTGGCTGAACCGCCGAGGGTTGCGGGTTCCGTGACCTGAAGGCCGACTACGACCGGAAGGGCGCCGTGATCCTGGGTGTGTCGTTCGACACGCCCGCCGACAACAAGAAGTTCGCCGAGAAGTTCCATTTCAACTTCCCGCTGATCTGCGACACCGACCGGACGATCGGCACCGCCTACGGCGCCAACGTCGATCCGGCGAAGGGCGCTCAGCGCGTCGGTGTCGTGATCGACCGCGAGGGCAAGATCAAGGAGTGGCACGAGCGCGTCGACGCACGCGCCTGGCCGGCCGCGGTCGTCCAGACGCTCTGAGAGCGTTCGGGCAACAACAGGGTGGCGCGCTCGGACAGCGCGCCACCCTGCATGTTCAGTGACAGGTGCTCGCCCTGGCCCTGCAGCAGAGAGAGATCCAGCAAGGTAGCGTCCCGCAAAGCTGACCGGCGGATCCCGGCACTTACTGGCGAGGAGGGGCGATGGACCTGGAATCCTCGGTTCGGGCCGCGGCAGGAGGCGATCTCGACGCCTTCGACGAGATCGTCCGGCGCTTCCAGCACATGGCCTTCGGCTACGCGCTGTCGTTCGTCCGCGACCTCGGCCAGGCCGAAGACATCGTCCAGGAAGCGTTCGTCGCCGCCTGGTACGCCCTGCCGACCCTCAACGACCCGGCCGCGTTCGCCGGTTGGCTCCGAGGGATCGTTCGGCACCGTGCGCACCGGGTGCTGCGACGCAAGCATCTCGAGGCGTCACCACTCACTTCGGCCGACGCCGTGGCCGCCGATGAGCCGACGCCCGACCATCGAGTCGAGCAACGCGAGGAAATAGGCGCCGTGCTGGCGGCGATCGCCGGCCTGGCCAGGCCCCTCCGCGAGGTCGTCACGCTCTACTACGTCCACGACTGCTCCCACCAGGACATCGCGACGTTCCTGGGGGTGCCGGTCACGACGGTGAACAACCGGCTGCACGCCGCCCGCGCGCAGCTCAAACGGAGGACATTGACCATGGTGAAGGACACGCTCGAGACTCATCAGCTGCCCGACGATTTCGCGGCGAGGATCGGACGCATCGTCCGCGCGCGCGAGGGTGTCATCGACGCCCGCTTCGACCCGCTCTCGCTGCCCGACTTCCTGACCGAGATCATCGTGAGTGACGACGCGCGGCAGCGCGCGGTGACCTTGCAAGTCGTGCAGCGGCTCCCCGACGGCGTCGTCCGCTGCGTCGTCACCTCCCCCGCCGACACGCTCGAGCCGGGCATGACGGTGCTGAGCGCAGGTCGTCACGTCCAGACCCCGGTGAGCCACGAGCTCTTCGACAGGAGCGTCCGGCTCCTCACCGGGCCGCCGGCACCGCCGGGGGCTCCGGCCGCGCTGCTCGAGACCGGGATCAAGGTAATCGACGTCATGTGCCCGCTCGTCCGCGGCGGCACCGTGGCCATCGCGGGGGAGCTGCGCGCCGGAACGACGGTCGTCATGGAAGAGCTGGTGCGCCGGCTGAGCGGCGGATCCGTCGGCGTGTCGCTGTTCACCCTGGCACCGTGGACGCCGACCTCGATCGCGGACACATTGAAGCAGGATGGGTTCAGCGAGGGCACGCTGGGCCCCGTCCAGACGTTCTATTTCCGCTCGGAGGAAGGTGCCTGGACTCCCGAACGGCTGACCGGGCTCGCCAGCGTCGATGTGGTCATTCGGCTGTCGGCCGAGCTCGCCGGCCACGGGATCTATCCGACGGTGGACCCTCTCACCTCGCGCTCGCGGCTCCTCGAGACCGGGAGCGTCGACCGCGGCCACGTGGAGCTGGCCGCGAGAATCCGGGAGGCGCTCGGCACGCTCCTGGCGCCCGCAGGCGAAGCGCCCGCGGCCGACCCCTTGACGCTCGAGCGTGCCGGCAAGCTGTTGCGATTCTTCGCCCAGCCCTTCTACGTCGCCGAGGCGTACACCAAGCAGCCCGGCGTCACGGTCGGGCTGGCCGAATCGCTCCGGGTGTGCCGCGAGATCCTCGACGGCGTGCACGACGGCATTCCGACGCAGGCCTTCTACTTCACCGGCGGACTCGACGCGGTGCTGGCGCGCGCAGCGGCGCGATAGTCATGGCTTGCCTCGCCGCCGCCGAGGCGGCACAATCGCGGCACCGATGGCGCGGCACTGGCTCGGGATCGACATCGGCGGGACCTTCACCGATTTCGCCCTCTTCGACACGCGGACGGGCGAGCTGCTCGGGCTGAAGGTCCCGTCCACTCCGCACGAGTTTGCCGAGGCGGTCCGCGTCGGACACGCGGACGGGCGAGCTGCTCGGGCTGAAGGTCCCGTCCACTCCGCACGAGTTTGCCGAGGCGGTCCGCGTCGGGCTCGCGCGCCTGGCCGACGAGCACGGCGTCGACCTGCGCGAGATCGGCACCGTCGTCCACGGCACGACGATCGCGGTGAACACGCTCATCCAGCGGACGGGCGCGCGTCTGGGTCTTCTCGTCACCGAGGGATTCCGCGACGTCCTCGAGCTGCAGCGGCTGCGGCTGACGAACCCGTTCGATCTTCACGGCTCGCGTCCGCTGCCGCTGATCCCGCGCGCGCGAGTCGCCGAGGTCCGTGAGCGCCTGCGGGCCGACGGCCGCGTCGACACGCCGCTCGACGAGGCCGGCGTGCGCGAGGCCACGCAGCAGCTCACCCGGACCGGCCAGAGCGTCGAGGGTCTGGTGATCTCGCTGCTACATTCGTATCGAGATCCCGCGCACGAGCGGCAGGCGCAGGCGATCGCCGAAGCGGCCGTCCCCGGCCTGCCGGTGACGGCGTCGTCCGACGTCTGGCCGCAGGCCCGCGAGTACGAGCGGACGGCCCTGGCGGTGCTCGACGCCTACGTGCAGCCGAAGGTGCGGCGCTACCTCGAGGGCTTCGAGCAGGCCCTCACTTCGCGCGGAGCCCCGGCCACGCCGTTCGTCACGAAGTCGAACGGCGGTATCATGCCGGTCGCGGCCGCGCGCACCCAGACCGCGGCGACGCTCCTGTCCGGGCCCGCGTCCGGGGTCATCGGCGCCGCGTACGTCGCGGGCCGCGCCGGCCTGCCGAACATGATCACGCTCGACGTCGGGGGCACCAGCGCCGACATGGCGGTCGTCGAGAACGGGCGTCCGCGCGTGAGCACGAGCGAGCATATCGGCGGCGTCCCCGTGATGATGCCGGTGGTGGGCGTGAGCGCCATCGGTGCCGGCGGTGGCTCGGTCGCGTCCTGGATCCCGACCGCTTCCTCGGCGGCCGGATGCGTTTGGACCGGTCGCTCGCCGAGGCCGCAATCGCGCGTTTCGCCGGCCGACTCGGGATGACGCCGGACGAGGCGGCCGAGAGTGTCGTGCGCGTCGCCGTCTCGAACATGTACGCGGAGTTCACCAAGATCCTCTCGCGCGCCGCGGTCGATCCACGGGACTTCGCACTAGTCGCCTTCGGCGGCGCCGGGCCTGTGGTCGGCGCGCTCGTCGCCCGCGAGGTCGGCATCCCCGCGGTCTTCGTCCCGCGCTCGCCGGGAACGCTCTGCGCACTCGGCGCGCTCAGTGCCGACATCGTCAACGACGCGGTCCGCACGGTCCATACGCGAGTCGAGCCGGCGCTGGTCGAAGCCGCCGCGCTGCGCCGGCAGTACGACGTCTTGCGCACCGAGCTCGCCGAGTGGCTCCAGCGCTTCGGCGCCGGCGCTGGGCCCGCCGCGTTTCGGCACGCCGCCGACATGCGCTACGTCGGCCAGTCGTACGAGATCGACGTGCCCGTCGAGCTCGACTGGCTGGCGCCCGGCGGCGGCGCTCCTCTGATCACCGCCTTCCATCGCGCTCACGAGCGCGCCTTCGGCCACGCCGATCTTGAGGCGCCAGCCGAGATCGTGAACCTCCGCATGCAGCTCCGCGCCGAGCGCCCGCGCGTGTCGCTGGAGGAGCTACACGCCGGGTCGACCACGCCCGCGGCACGCATGACGCGACGGATCTGGCTTGACGGCCGCCCGACCGAGGCGCGGGTCTTCGACCGCGTGGCGCTCGGACGCGGGGCCCGGCTGGAGGGGCCGGCGATCGTCGAGCAGCCCGACACCACCGTGCTCGTGCCCGGCAGCCACGTCGGTGAGGTCGATCGCTTCGGAAATCTGATGATCCGGAGGGAAGGCTGATGCGCCTGGACGCGCTGACCGTGGAGATTCTCCGGAACTACCTGCAGGGCGCCGTCGAGGAGATGGCCTACGTCGTGGAGCGCACGGCGTACACCACCTTCGTGAAGGAGACCGCCGACTTCACGTGCGGTCTGCTCAACCCGTCCGGCGAATTCTTCGCATACCCCGTCGAGCTCGGCGTGGCGAGCTTCGGCGGCATCAGCTACGCGCAGACCCTCGAGGCGGTGGGCCCGCTCGAGCCCGGCGACGTCGTGATCACCAACGACCCGTACGGCTCGGCGGCGGCGGCGACGCATCTGCCCGACATCCACCTGGTCAAGCCCATCTTCTGGGAGGATCGCCTCGTCGCGTACGGCGCGGGCTTCCTGCACAGCTCCGACGTCGGCGGCATGGTGCCGGCCTCGATCTCGCCGCGCGCCTCGGAGATCTTCCAGGAGGGGCTGCGGCTGCCGCCCAAGAAGCTCTACAAGCGCGGCGCCGTCAATCGCGACCTGCTCGACGTGATCCTGGCGAACTGCCGCATCCCTGAGCAGAACTGGGGCGATCTCCAAGCGCTCGTGGCCGGGCTCACCACCGGTGAGCGCCGCATGCACGAGCTGATCCGCCGCTTCGGCCCCGACACGGTCGACAAGGCCATGGATGATCTGATCGACTACGCGACGCGCAAGGTCGAGGCGCTCATCCGCCGGATGCCGGCCGGCCGCTACGAGTTCTCGGACTACATCGAGGACGACGTGGTGACGAATATCCCCATACGCTTGAAAGTCGCGCTCACGATCGCCGATGGCGAGATCCATCTGGACTTCACCGGCAGCGACGTCCAGGTGAGCTCGGCGCTCAACGTGCCGACCGCCGGCCGCGTGCATCCGTTCATGTCCGTCGCGCTCGTCAACTACTTCGCGACGCGCGACCGGACCATCCCGCTGAACGCGGGCGTCCTGCGCCGCGTGCGGATGACCTTGCCCGAGGGCTCCGTGGTGAACCCGAAGTTTCCCGCGGCGTGCGGCGTGCGCTACGCCACCGTGCTCCGGATCTACGACGCGGTGCTGGGAGCCCTGGCCCGCGCGGTGCCCGAGGACATTCCAGCGGCCAGCGGCGGTCAGGGCTGCATGGTGGCGCTCTCGCTGCCGGACCCCGAGGCGGGCCGGCGCCACGTCACCGTGATCGAGCCGATGATCGGCGGCGGCGGCGGCCGTCCCAGCCGCGACGGCGTCGACGGCTGCGACGCGTCGCTTGGCTTTCTCAAGACGACGCCGGCCGAGACGCTCGAGGCCGAGGTGCCGATCGTCGTGCGGCGCTTCCATCTGATTCAGGACTCGGCCGGCCCCGGGCGGTTCCGCGGCGGGTTCGGCGTGCGTCTGGACTTCCAGGTGTTCCAGCCCGAGGGGCTGGTGACCGCGCGCGGGATGGAGCGGCTACGGTTTGCGCCCTGGGGCGTGGCGGGTGGCACCGCCGGCGCGACCGGCAGCGTGGTGCTGAACCCCGGCACCGCCGGGGAGCGGCGGCTGCCGAAGATCGACGTGCTGGCGCTCGAGCCCGGCGACGTGCTGAGCGTGCGGACCCCGGGCGGCGGCGGTCACGGCGATCGCTTCACGCGGCCGCCGTCCCACGTGCTCGTCGACGTCATGGCCGGGCTCATCTCGCGCGAGCACGCGCGCGAGGCGTACGGCGTCGTGCTCGACGGGGATCGGGTCGACGAGGCTGCGACGACGGCGCTGCGCGCGGCCCGCCGCGGCGAGACATCGGTCCGCGACGCCGCGGAGGCCGCATTCGACTTCGGCGTCGCGCGTCGCGAGCACGAGCGGCGCTGGCCGTCGGAGCTGCAAGATGCGTTCATCGCGCTCTTGATGAGCCTGCCGGCGCCCTATCGGGCGTACGTGCGCCGCACGCTCTACGGCCGAGTCGACACCCTCGCCGCCGAGAGGCCCGTGACGGCCGACGACCTCGGCCGGCTCTGGCAGGAGCTGCGCGGCTCGATCGCCGCATTCAAGTGATCCCGCGGCTCGGGATCGGGAGAAAGCTATGAGCGCCGTCGACTGGAGCTATCACCGCCCGGGCTGAATGACCTGCGCCAAGACGCAAGGGTTCCTTGCGAAGCACAAGGTCGGTATCGCCTCACAAACCGATGCAAAAAAGGCCACGATCAAGGGCGACGCCGCTCTCGGCGCCCTGAAAGACGTGGACGAGCTCTACGTCGCCAAGGGCAAGAAGGTCGTGCACGTCGACCTGAAGCGTGAGAAGCCGCCTCGCGCCGAGCTGCTCACCCTTCTGCTCGGTCCCACGGGCAATCTGCGGGCGCCCACACTCAGAAAGGGCCGCGCGCTGATCGTCGGCTTCGACGAGGCGACCTACAAGCGTCTGCTCGGCTGACCCGCGCGGTCAGCCGCGGAGCTGCGACCGGCCGCGAGCCGGATCAGCCGCGGGCTTTGCGAAACGCGCGCTCGAATCCAGGCAGCGCGCGCACCACGGTGTCGCGCTCGACCGTGAGCGAGATGCGGATGTGGGCAGGCATGCCGAAGCCCGACCCCGGCACCGTGAGCACGCCTTCCTCCGCCAGCAAACGCACGAACGCCACGTCGTCGGGGATCGGCGTGCGCGGGAACACGTAGAAGGCGCCCTGCGGCTTCACGCACTGGTAGCCGATGCGCGTGAGGCCCTCGTACATCAGGTCGCGCTTTTCTCGATAGGGCCCGACGTCGATCACCTGGTCGCCGACCTCGGCCACCACCCATTGCCAGAGCGCCGGCGCGTTCACGAAACCGAGCACTCGGCTCGTGAAGGTGCAGGCCTCGAAGAGCGCGGCGGCTTCCGGCAGACGCGGCGAGAACGCCAGGTAGCCGATGCGCTCGCCGGGAATGGCCAGCGACTTCGACCAGGACGTCGCGACGATCGAGCGCGTCACCAGCGGCGGCACCTCGGGCGGCACGACGTCGTCGAAGACGAGCGCGCGGTAGGGCTCGTCGCTGATGAGCACGATCGGGCGGCCAACGCGGCCGAGCATCGCCTCGATCTCGACGAACGTCGACCGGGGATAGATGACGCCGCTCGGGTTATTCGGCGAATTCACGAGGATCGCGCGCGTGCGTGAGGTGATCGCGGCCTCGAGCTTAGCGATGTCGGGCGTGAGGTCGGCCGTCGGCGGCACGACCACGAGCGTGCCGCCGTGGTTCTCGGCGTAGAACGTGTACTCGGCGAAGAACGGCGCGACCGTGAGCACCTCGTCGCCCGGATCGAGCAAGGCCTTCAGCACGGTGTTCAGCGCGGCGCCCGCGCCGACGGTCATGAGGACGTGGTTGGCCGTGTACGGAAGCCCGGTCGAGGCCCTCAGCCGCCCGGCCACCGCCTCGCGCACCTTGACGTGGCCCGCGTTGGGCATGTAGGCGTGCAGGTGCGGTGCGGTACTTTCCAGCACGCGCCTCGCGGCGGCGAGCACGGCCGGGGGCGGCTCGATCTCCGGATTGCCCAGGGTGAAGTCGAAGACCTTGTCGGCGCCACGCTCCTGCTTGAGGCGGGCGCCTTCCTCGAACATGCGCCGGATCCACGACGCCTTCGTCAGATTCTCGGTGACGGCGCGCGAGACGATCATGGGCTCACTCTACCCCAGCCAGCCGGAGCTCGTGGGCCCGGTGGCAGCCGACGACGTGACCCGGAGAGATTTCCTGGAACGCGGGCGTCTGGGTCCGGCAGACCTCGATCGCGTACGGGCAGCGCGGATGGAAGTAGCAGCCCGAGGGCGGCGCAGCGGGATTCGCCACCTCGCCCTGCAGCACGATCCGCCGTGAGCGCGTGCGCGGATCGGGCTCGAGCACCGCGGAGAGGAGCGCCGCCGTGTAGGGGTGCTTGGGTGCGGTGAAGAGCTCCTCGGTCTCGCCGAGCTCGACGATGCGTCCGACGTACATCACGGCCACCCGATTGCTGATGTACCGGACGACGCTCAGGTCGTGCGCGACGAAGAGATAGGTCAGCCCGAACTCGGCCTGCAGATCGAACAGGAGGTTCAGGATCTGCGCTTGCACCGATACGTCCAGGGCCGAGACCGGCTCGTCAGCGACGACCAGGCGGGGGTTTAGGGCCAGCGCCCGGGCGATGCCGATGCGCTGGCGCTCGCCGCCGCTGAAGGCATGCGGAAAGCGTCGCATGTACTCCGGCCTGAGCCCGACCCGGCGCAGGAGATCGGCCACGCGCTCCTCGCGCTCGCGCCGACTCTTCATCCCGTGGACCAGGAGCGGCTCGCCGACGAGGTCGAGCAGGGTCATGCGCGGGTTGAGCGAGGTGAACGGATCCTGGAAGATCATCTGCATTTCGCGACGGAGCGCTCGCAGCTCCGACTCGCGGAGCCTACCGAGCTCGACCACCGCGCCGCCCGTCAGGCGCATGAAGATCTCGCCGCTGGTCGGCTCGATCGCTCTCAGGATGCAGCGCGCGGTGGTCGTCTTGCCGCAGCCGCTTTCCCCCACCAGGCCCAGGGTCTCGCCCTCGTCGATGTGAAAGTCGACGCCGTCGACCGCGCGGACGTGGCCTACCGTCCGCTTCAAGAAGCCTTTGCGAACCGGAAAGAGCTTCCGCAAGCCGGCCACGCGCAACAGCGGCGTTTTGGCGTCCCTCATTCGTAAAGGAAGCAGCTGACGGTGTGCCGGTCGCCGACCGTCCGCGGGTCAGGCGTCTGCCGATCGCACGTTCCGGGCATGAAATCCGGGCAGCGCGGATGGAAGGGGCAACCCGCCGGGCGATCGTACGGGTGCGGCACCGAGCCCGCGATAGGCGTCAGCCGCTCGCGGCTCCGTGCTCGCATCCGTGGAATGGACCGGAGGAGGGCCCGGGTGTACGGGTGCTTCGGCGCGTGGAAGATCGCGTCGACCGGCCCCTGCTCGACGACGCGGCCGAGGTACATGACCGCGACGTCCGTCGCCATCTCGGCGACCACGCCGAGATCGTGCGTGATGAGCATGATCGCCATTCCGTCTTCCTGCTGGAGCTGTCGCATCAGCTCGAGGATCTGCGTCTGCGTGGTCACGTCGAGCGCGGTGGTCGGCTCGTCCGCGATCAGGAGCGTCGGGCTGCACGAAAGCGCCATCGCAATCATCGCGCGCTGGCGCAGGCCGCCGCTCAGCTGATTGGCGAGCTGGTCGATCCGCTGATTGGGCGAGGAGACGCCAACCCGCCGCAGCATCTCGATCGCCTTGTCGCGCGCCTCCTGGCGGCCGATCTCCTGATGGAGCCGGATCGCCTCGATGATCTGATTGCCCACGCTGTGGACCGGGCTGAACGAGGACATCGGCTCCTGGAAGATGAGCGCGATCTCGGCGCCGCGGATCGACCGCATCTCCGCGCCGTTGGACTCGAGCTTCGCGAGGTCGACGGCGAGGCTCCCCGCTCCGCCGTTCGCGGTCGGGCGGCGAAACCAGATCTCGCCGTCGACGATCCGGCCGGGGCGGTCGACGATTCTCAGGATCGATCGCGCGGTGACGCTCTTGCCACATCCGCTCTCGCCGACGATGCCGAGCGTCGCCCGAGGGTTCATTTCGAAGCTGACGCCGTCGACCGCCTTCACCGTCCCCTCGTCCTGCGCGAAGTACGTATGCAGATTGCGGACGGAGAGTAGCGGTTCAGCGTCCATAAGGATCGGCGGCGTCCCGCAGTCCATCGCCCAGGAAGTTGAACGCCATGACGACGATGATCACCGGCACCGCCGGGAGCATCAGCCACGGCGAGATCGCCACGGTCTGGACGTTCTGGGCCTGCTGCAACAGGACGCCCCAGCTGATCGCGGGCGGCCGCAAGCCCAGGCCCAGGAAGCTCAGCGCGGTCTCGCTGATGATCATCGCGGGGAGCGCCAGGGTCGTCGCCGCGATGATGTGGCTCATGAACGACGGCACCATGTGCACGAAGATGGTCCGCATCTGCGTACAGCCGACCAGCCGGGCGGACACCACGAAGTCTTCTTCTCGGAGGGCGAGAAACCGTCCGCGGATCACCCGCGCCAGCTCCGTCCATCCCAGCAGCGAGATGATGACGGTGATGGCGAAGTAGACCTGCAAGATCGTCCAGTCGCGCGGCAAGGCCGCCGCCAGGCCCATCCAGAGCGGAATCGTCGGGATCGAGCGGAGGATCTCGATGATCCGCTGGATCACGGTATCGGCAACGCCGCCGTAGAATCCCGAGAACCCACCCAGGACCACACCGAGGACGAGGCTCATGGTGACGCCCAGCAGGCCGATCGTGAGCGAGATGCGAGTGCCGAACATCAGCCGCGACCACAGGTCGCGCCCTTGCACGTCCGTGCCCAGGAGAAAGATCGTCCCGGAGGCGTCCCGTCCCGGATCGACACCGATCAGGTGGCGCGACATCGGAATCAGGCCAAGGAATCGATACTCGAACCCTTGTGCAAAGAACCGGACCGGGATCTTCTGACTGGGATCGGCCCGATAGACGCGCTTGAACGTCTTCGGGTCACGGGCGCCCTTGAGGCCGTAGACGTGGGGGCGAAACCGCCCGTCGTCGAACCAGTGCACGGGCTGCGGCGGCATCAGGGAACGCTGCGCCTCGGACGCGTTGGGATCGGCGTACGCGAGGAAGTCCGCGCCCAGCACGGCCAGATAGAAGCCACCGACGACGATGGCGCTGGCCACGGCCACGCGATGCTTGCGGAACCGCCACCACATGAGCTGCCACTGTGAGGCGACGAAAATGCGCTGCTTGTCGGTGGTCGGCGCGCTCGGCAGCGGTCCCGCGTCGGCGGCGACGGCCATCAGGTGTCCTCGAGCCGGATGCGCGGATCGATCCAGACGAGCACGATGTCCGAGATCAAGGTGCCGATCACCGTCATGATCCCCAGCAGGAGCACGATGGTGCCGGCGAGGAACATGTCCTGGGAGATGAGCGCCTTGAGCAACAGCGGGCCGACGGTGGGCAGCCCGAGGACGAGTGAGACGATGATGCTGCCCGAGACGATATACGGCAGCGTGTAGCCGATCGTGCTCGCGAACGGGTTGAGCGCCAGCCTGACTGGATACTTCAGGATCACCCGCGCCTCGGTGAGACCCTTGGACCGCGCGGTCACCACGTAGGGCTTGCGCAGCTCGTCCAGCAGATTGGCGCGCATGATCCGGATCTGCTGGGCTGTTCCCGCGAGACCGAGGATCAGCGCGGGGATCGGCAGGTGCTTGAGCAGGTCCCAGACCCGCGCGAGGCTCCACGGAGCGTCCTGGAGCTCCGGCGAGAAGAGGCCGCCGATGTGGGCGTTGAACAACGTGAAGCCGAGATAGAGGAGCACCAGGGCGAGCAGGAAGTTGGGCACGGCGAGACCAAGGAAGCCGATGAAGGTGGCGGCATAATCACCGAACGAGTACTGGCGGACCGCGGAATAGATGCCGATCGGCAGCGCCAGCACCCACGTGAGGAGCAGCGCGGACACGGCGACCACCACCGTCAGCCACAGCCGCTCGCCGATCACCTCGGTGACAGGCCGCCGCCACTCCATCGAAAACCCGAAGTTCCCCTCGGCGATCTGTTTCATCCACTTCCAGTACTGCACGTAGATCGGCTGACCGAGGCCGTACTGGATCCGCAGATTCTGCGCCTCTTCGTCGGTGACGACGCTGCCCATCGACGCCATCTGCGCGATGTAGGAGGTGACGTAGTCGCCGGGCGGCAGCTGGATGATGGCGAAGGCGAGCATGGAGATCGCCCACACCGTGAAGACCGCGAGGAGGGCCCGACGGCCGATGTACGCCAGCATGTCGGGCCCTCCCGGACCGCTAGTTCTTCCAGTAGAAGGTGATCGGCCGCGAGATCCCGGGAGTCTTGCCGTCGGGGCTGTTGTACTGCCGGGACGGGATGTTGCCCATGTTCGTCTTGACCACTCGCACGCCCATGGAGGCCGGGCCCATCCCGATCACGCCGATGATGTAGACCTCTTCGGCGGCGATCTTCCAGACGTCCTTGCCGAGCTGGATCCGCTCCTTCTCGGGCACGCCGAAGGCCTTCTTCCATTTGTCCATCAGCTCGCGCATCTTCGGCTCCGGCTCCTTGCCCTGCGCGCCCGCCGAGAGGAACCACTTGACGTAGAGCGGCCCGGAGGACGCGACGGCGGCCAGCTCGAACGGGAACACGTGCAGCGGGAATGTGAAGAGGTGCTCGCTGCCGTCGTTGTTCCAGGCGCCGAGTTGCTGCTCGTTCGCGGCGGTCCGCTTGAGCGCGAGGCTCCGCTCGACTTCCTGCACGACGAGGTCGATGCCGATCTTCTTCCACTGCTCCCGGATCATCTCGGCGATCTGCGTGAACTGCACGAACTGGCCGCCGAGGGTCATGATCTCGATCCGCAGCCGGCCCTTGCCGTCGCTGCGCAACCGGAAGCCCTCGGCGTCCTTCTTGGCCAACCCGAGCTTGTCCAGCATCTCGTTGGCCTTCTTCACGTCGAGCGTGGCCCACATCTTCCGGTACTGCGGACCCGGGTTGTACTTGTTGTTGTCAGCCGGCACCACGGAGCTCGGCGTCCCCGTGCCGAGCCAGAACGTCTCGTTGATCTGGTCGCGGTCGATCCCGAGTGCCAGTGCCCGGCGGAAGTCCGCGGTGTTGAACAACTTCGCGATCTCCGAGTCGGCGTCGTAGTTCAGGTTGAACTTGATGATCATGTCGCCGCCGTAGTCGCCGGGATCGAGATAGACCTTGTAGTTGCCCCTGACCTGATTCTCGATGAACACGGGCAGCTTGCCGAGGTCGAGGTGGCGCTGCTGGAAGTCGTACTCGCCCGCGACCGCGCGCAGGTTCAGGACCTCGAGGTTCTCGGCCAGAGTCAGAACGACCTTGTCGATGTAGGGCAGCTGGTTGCCCGCGGTATCCACGAAGACGCTGTATGGGTTGCGCTCGAGCGTCCACGTCGGCGTGTTGATCGGCGTCACGGTCTTCCACGGCGACAGCACGGGCAGCTCCGGATTGAGCGCCCAGTCGTTCTTGAACAGGAACATGCGCACCCAGCTGTCGAACTTCGCGTCCTTCGTTTTCTTGTCGAGCTCGGCCTGCCCCACGTATTTGGGATGAAACTGCTTCAGATAGTGGGCCGGCGCGAAGCCGCCCATGCCGCGGTAGGCGAACCCCTGCCCGGCCAGATCGGTCGAGCCGGCCAGCACGTCGGGCAGCATGAAGTACGGCTCGGGGAACTTGAACCGGACCGTGTTCGTGTCGACCTTCTCGATCACGCCCTGTTTGCCGTTGATGGCCATCTGCGCCGAGGGCGTCGGAACCAGGTCCTTGTTGCGGTAGATGTCCTCGAACCAGAATACGAAGTCGTCGGCGGTGAACGGCTTGCCGTCGCTCCACTTCATGCCCCGGCGCAGCTGCACGAGCCACGCCCGGCCGCCGTCCTGCATCTCGAGACCCCGAGCGATGTTCGGCATGACTTTGTCGCCCGTGTAGTCCCAGAACATCAGGTGGTCCGGGCCCTGGCAGCAGCGGAACCCGTTCCAGAAATCGGCCGGGCCCGTGAAGCCGCCGCGCCACGTGCCGCCGTACTTGCCGACCTCGTTCAGCGGCTTGATCACCAGCGGGTCCTGGCCGATGCGCTCGGCCACCGGCGGCAGCTTGCCCTGCTTGACCAGCTCCACGAGCTGCGGCGCCTCCTTGAACGTCTTGGGAGCCTTCGCGGCATCCGTCACGACCTCCGGCCCTTCCAGCTTCCCGATCAAGCTCTTGCCGGCGTTCTGAGCGATGGCCGCGGCCGCGAGGACACAGGTGAGCGCCCCCACCGCGAGGGCAATCGTGAGCTTCGATCGGAAGGTACGGGTCTTCATTAGGCGTCCCCTTTCCCGCGTGCGCATCTCGAATCAGGCCTCGGCGTTCCCGACGAGCTCACCGAGGCCGGGCCGATTATGGTGATATTCCCGTAGCAAGTCCAGACCGCGCGATTTGTGCCATCATCTTTTATAGGCGCGCCTCGGTCGGCGGGGGCCCCAGCCCCGCGACGACCTGCAGCGCGCACCGCGTTTATAGGCGCGCCTCGGTCGGCGGGGGCCCCAGCCCCGCGACGACCTGCAGCGCGCACCGCGTTTATAGGCGCGCCTCGGTCGGCGGGGCCCCAGCCCCGCGACGACCTGCAGCGCGCACCGCGCGGTCGAGTGAGGGAAGATATGGATCAACCCCGGATGGCGGTGCGCCGGCGCGGGAGCGGTCCGGACGTCGTCCTCTTTCACGGCGGCATGGGATCGTGGAGACACTGGACCCGGAACATCGAGGTCCTCGCGTCCCGCTTCACCGTGCACGCACTCGACCATCCGTCGTACGGCGACTCCGCGTCCCTGCCGCGCGAGACGACCGGCGCTGCGTATCTGGACATCGTGCATCGGCTTTTCGTCGAGATGTTCCCGGGCGACGCGCCGCTCCGCTTGGCCGGATTCTCGTTCGGCGGCGCGATTGCCACGAGCCTCGCCCGACGGCTCGGGCCGCGGGTGACCCATCTCTGCCTGGTCTCGCCCAGCGGCTTCCCCTCCCGCCGGTTCAGCGACCGGCCGATCCGGAGCTACAAGGAGGCCGGGGACGACGAGCGGCTCTTCCGGGAGATCTGCCGCCACAACCTGCTCGTGAACATGCTCAGCGACCCAGCCAGCGTCACGGAAGAGGCGATCGACATCCAGTTCGACGGCGTCCGTCGCACGCGCTTCGATAGCCGCAAGGTGAGCGGCGGCGGGACGCTGCTCGGCGACCTGGCCCAGCTCACGTGTCGGATCAGAGTCCTGTGGGGCGAGCGCGACGATTCGGCGTTCCGTCCAGCGGATCTCCTCATCGGCGAGATCCGCTCGGCCGTCGGCACGCTCGACGTCCACCGGATCCCCGCGGCCGGCCACTGGTCGGCGTACGAGAACTCCGCCGAGGTCAACCGCCGGATGCTGGAGTTCTTCTCGAGCTAGCGGGCGGCTGAAGGGCCTTCAGGAGCCTGCTAGGGCGCGCAGATCGACGCTTTCGTCCGCTAGCTTCCTCGGATCGATCGACGCGCGACGGCGGACCATGTCCACGGCCGCCTTCAGCTCGCTGTCGCCCTTGGGATCCTCGGGGTCGCCGCCGCGATCGAGCCCGACGGTGGCACGGACGATCCCGTCCTTGAGATAGAAGCCGAGGAACGTGCGGCTCTCCGGCCGACCGCGGAAGACGATCCGGTCCCAGCTCGCAGCGAAGCCGACGTACTCGATGACGTGCTCGTACTGATCCGACCAGAACGTGTGGACGTAATCGTAGGGCTGCACGCCGCCCAGCAGCGAGCGGGCCGCGGCGCGCCCGTGCTGGTAGCCGTGGTTCCAGTGCTCCACGCGCAGGCGGCCGAAGATCGGGTGCAGGTGGTTGGTCACGTCGCCCGCCGCGAGCACGTCCGGTAGCGACGTCCGGCAGCGCTCGTCGACGAGCACGCCGTTGTCGACCTGCGCGCCGGCCGCCGCCAGGAGCTCGGTGTTGGGAACGATCCCGATCCCGGCCACGACGAAATCACACTCGAAGACCCGGTTCTTCTTCGTGCGCACGCGCTCGACTCGACCCGAGCCCTCGAGCGCGGCCACCGAATCCTCGGTGACCAGCTCGACGCCCTTCTCGCGATGGATGTCGGCGAGCACCTGACCGACCTCATCGCCGACGATGCGGGCCAGCGGCACGCGAGAGCCCTCGATGGCCACCACCTCGACCCCGAGCTGGCGCAACGATGCCGACACCTCCGAGCCGATGAAGCCGAATCCCATCACGACCGCGCGGCGGCCGCGCGCGACGGCGGTGCGGATCCGATCGCAGTCCTCGACCGTGCGCAGCTGGAAGACGTTGGCCAGATTCGCGCCCGGCACCGACAAGGTCCGATTGCGCCCGCCCGTGGCGACCAGCAGCCGATCGTAGGCGAGGCGCTCGCCGCCCTCGAGCTCGACGAGCTTCTGCGCGGCGTCGATCTTCGTTGCCCGGGTCCCGAGCTTGAGCGCGATGCGCTGCTCGGCGTAGTAGCTCGCTGGCTTGACCAGCTGGTCCTCGAAGCGGTCTTGCCCGCGCAGGTAGCCCTTCGACAGCGGCGGTCGGTTGTAGGGTAGCTGGGGCTCGGCGCCGATCAGCACGATGTCGCCGTCGAACCCGTCCTCGCGAAGGGTCACCGCCGCGGTGCCGCCGGCCAGCGAAGCGCCCACGATCACGATCGGTGGTCGTTTCATCTCGCCGTTGACTCCCGATTACGCGATGCTGGAGACGTTCTCGAACGCGTGAGGGGGCCGACGGTCAGTCGTCGACACCGCCGGAGATTTCGCGGGCGGGCTGGCGGCGCCAGGCGCGACGCAGGCGGTGGCGCCAGGCCCGGCGCTCGCCCTGCCGCGCCAGCCGGCGCCACGGCGCCAGCGACGGCGTCGACAGCTGCAGCGCGCGCGCCGCGTCCTCGAAGAGCGAATAGGCGACCGGCGTCACCAGAAGTGTCAGCAGCAAGCAGAGCGTCTGGCCGCCGATGACCACGACGGCGATGGCGCGCCGCTCCTCGGAGCCCGGCCCGGTGCCCACCCACAGGGGCAGCATACCGGCGACCAGCGCCAGTGTCGTCATGAGGATCGGCCGGAGCCGATCGCGATTGCCCTGCATGATGGCGGCATCGCGGTCCATGCCGTGGGCGCGCAGCGCGTTCATGTGGTCGATCTGCAAGATCGCGTTCTTCTTCACGACGCCGAACAGGACCAGGATGCCGAGCGCGGAGTAGAGGTTGAGCGTGTTGCCCGTGTAGTACAGCGAGAACAGCGCGAACGGCACCGAGAGCGGCAACGACAGCAAGATCGTCAGCGGATGGATCAGGCTCTCGAACTGCGAGGCCAGGATCATGTACATGAAGACGACGGAGAGCAGGAAGACCCACAGGAACTCGGTGAAAGTCTTCTCCATCTCCTTCGCCTTGCCGGTGACGAAGGTCTGGTAGGAAGACGGCATGTTCAATCCGGCCACCGCCTCCTTCAGCGCCTCGATCCGATCGGCCTGGCCGTAGCCCGGGGCGATGCCGGCGCGCACCCGGGTCTCGCGCTGCCGATCGGTTCGGTCGATGCGCGAGGCCGTGGCCGTGCGCTCGATCTTCACGACGTTGTCGAGCCGCACGAGGCCGCCGCCCGGCGCCAGGTTGACCTGCGCCGGGGCGCCCGTCGCCGCGTTGGTCGAGGTCGTGTCGCGGGAGACATAG
>WNGJ01001472.1_pt1 | contig 23204 bp, 26 predicted proteins | sample 5400611 | NCBI WGS metagenome assembly WNGJ01 (sample SAMN13153375, study PRJNA577476) | soil metagenome | isolation source: 40 cm soil or saprolite under Garry oak tree replicate 1 | place: USA:California | collected 2016-06-15
GGACGGCCGCACCGCCGGACCGCAGCCGTGGTGGCGTCGCGGGCAGAAACGAGAAAAGCCAGCACTCGCTGGCTTCTCGACAGAGGCGCCGGTCGGAATCGAACCGACGAATAGAGGTTTTGCAGACCTCTGCCTTACCACTTGGCTACGGCGCCGCGAGACGTAAGCTCGCAACCTACTTGGACTTTCTCAACCCACCCCCAGCAAACGCTCTGACCTCTTTCAAACCTCTGTCGTACGGATTGGGTGGGTGGCGGAGAGTCAAGAACGACAGCGATCACCGGCTTTTTCTGCCTGCATAAAGCTGTGCCCCCGAGACGCGTGGGGGCACTTTTGGGGGCACTTCTCCTCACTCTGTCAAGGCCGATTGAAATTGCACACTTTCGCCGACTGAAATTGCACACTCCGGGGGCGGCCAGCCCGGTGGGTCGGCTCAGGCCTCCTGCCGGGTGGGCCGGCGATGACGGGGGGCCGGGGGTTTGGGTTGCGCAGCCGCCAAGCGCCCGACGAGGTCCCGGTGCTGGCGCATGCGGTAGCTATTCCCCCGGATGTTCACGATGTGGCAGTGGTGGAGGAGGCGGTCGATGAGCGCCGCGGCCATGACGTCGTCGCCAAACACCTCGCCCCAGTCCTCGAAGCCCTTGTTGCTCGTCAACACGGTGCTCGCATGCTCGTAGCGGCGGGACATGAGCTGGAAAAAGAGCATCGCCCCCGTCCGGCTGAGGGGCAGGTGGCCGATCTCGTCGATGATCATGAGGCTGGGGAAGACGGGTGCGGAGCCGGTGGCTCAATCGCCCCGCTTGCTGCGCGTCCTCGGGCGACGTGATGAGGTCGGCGAGCGTGGCGTAGTAGACGCGGCGGCCGCCCTCGGCCGCGGCGACGGCGAGGCTCACGGCCAGGTGCGTCTTCCCGACGCCCGGCGGCCCGAGGAACACCACATTCTCGCGCCGCTCGATGAAGCTCAGGGTATGGAGGCTCTCGAGCTGGTCGCGCTTACGCTCGGCTGGAAAAGTGAAGTCGACGTCGGCGAGGGTCTTCACGGCCGGGAGTCGAGCAGACCGCATGGCGGTCTGCAGCCGTCGCTGATTGCGGAGCGCGATGTGGCTCCCGAGCAGCTCGGTCATGGCTTCGCCGGCGGCGCCGGGGCACTCCTTGGTTACGTGTTCCATCGTACGGTCGAGCAGTACGACTCCCCCGGTCATCGAGTCGTCCACCTGACGCTCGCGAAGCGCTCGGGCCGCAGTTGACCCGCGAGCCTCGGACGCGCGGCGCTCGCCCCATCTCGGACCAGTCCGGGGATCCTTCTCGCCGGCCGAGTAAAGCATGGATGCCAAGTTTCGGAAGCACCTCGTGATCACTCATCCATCGCAGTTTCCAACCCCTCTTACCGCAGGACCTCTGCAGGCGGCGGCCGCGACGTGGGCGGTGGGCCAGAATACTCGCGCACGGTCCGTGACACCGACCTGAGCGCCGCACCCACGAACGGGCGCGAGTAGCACCCCGAGGATCTTCGATGATGCCCACAGCTCGCCTCACGCGCGCCCGCAACGGATCAATAGTTTCACAGACTCTCACATCTCGACATCGCGCTGCTCGACACAAACACAAAAAGCCAACCCCGAGCCCAGACGTTCGGGCAACTATTCACACCGAAGTGCGACCATCGGATCAACTTGCATCGCGCGTCGGGCTGGGACCATGGCTGAGCCCAAGGCGACTACAATGAACACCAAGGAGACAACTAGAAAGGTCAGCGGATCAGTAGCCGTCACCCCGAACAGAAAGCTTCGGAGCACCCGTGTGACTACCAGCCCGACGCCGAGCCCCAGGGCCAGCCCGATCCCTACAAGTCTTGCTGCTTCACCCACGATTAGCCCGAGCACGTCGCCTCTGCCCGCGCCGAGGGCCATTCGCACACCGATCTCTTGAGTGCGGTGCGTCACGAGGTAGCCGATTAATCCAGCCAGCCCCACTGCGCCGAGCACCAACGCTACGCCGGCGAACGTGCCAAGCAGCACGGCGTTATCGCGACGCGGCGCGGCCGATCGGGCCAGCTCGCTCTCGAGCGTGAAGACGCGGGGTGCTGGTTGATCAGGGTCGACGTCCTTCACCGCCCGGCGGATGGTCTCAATCAGCCCCTCCGGATCCACGTTGGTTCGGATGGCTATGGCCCCAGGCGTGCCGCCAGCCTGCGACGCGGGGAGGAAGATTTCTGGAGCAGGAGAGACGTCCAGGGAGATTTGTTGGATATCCTTCACCTCGCCGACAATTGTCCATCGTGCGGGCGTCATACCGGGCAACTGAACCTGGTGTCCGATGGGACTACCACCGCCCAGAAACTCACGGGTGAAGGCCACGTTTACGATCGCGACTGGCGCGGCGTCAAGGCGGTCCGCTGAGGTGAAAGGACGGCCAGCGATGACCGCGACTCCCACAGTGCTGAAGTATTCTGCGGAAACCGCGCTAAGCGCCGCATCCCTGCTCCCATCCGTCACCAGCGGGGCATCGTCAACGCGGACGGAGAGTAACGTCGCAAACCCTCCCAGTGGGAGGGCGTCGGTTAAGGCCACGGATGCAACGCCGGGCAGCGCCCCCAATCGCTGGAGCAACGCCTCGTAGAGACCGGTTCGGCCGTGGCTCTGAAGGAATTGGCTGTTTGACGTTTGCCCCACTCTCACCCCGACGACGTGGTCCGAGCGGAACCCTGGGTCGACGGCCAGCAAGGCGAGTAAGCTTCGAGTCAGGAGCCCCGCACCGGTAAGGAGGACCAGCGCGGCAGCAAGCTCTCCGACTACGAGGCTCTCGCGGAGCCTCGCACGTGAGGGAACGCCGATCTGGCCGGCTGCGGCCTTCAGGCCCTCGGCCAGGCTCAGGCGGCAGGCCGCCACAGCTGGCGCAAGGCCGAACGCGACTCCCGTGAGCAGGGCGAGCCCTGTGGTGAATGCTAGCACGGCCGCATCCAGATGCACTTCCACAGCCTGGACCGCGCCGAACGGTGCCGCGTGGATGAACAGGCGCAACCCGAGAACCGGAACGAGGAGCCCCGCCGCAGCTCCGAGAGTCGCCAGCACCATGCTCTCTACAAAGAGTTGGCGTATCAACTGCAGTCTGCCCGCACCCAAGGTGGCGCGGACCGCGAACTCCCGTTCGCGTGCAGCCGCCCGAGCGACGAGCAGGCTCGCAACATTCCCGCACGCGATCAGCAGCACGAACCCCACCGCGCCAAGCAGGATAAGCAGCAACGGCCGCGTGCTACCGTACAGTCGATCCCTCAGCCCCGCGACATCCACTGAGGCATCTCGCCAGGACGGGGTCAGCCCCAACCTACTTCGTCTAAACAGCCCAGCCAATTCGTCCCGAGCCTGGGTGATCGTGACTCCCGTTGCGAGTCGAGCGACGACGTGAACGGGCCAGGTGATGAATCCGCTCGTCGGGAGCTGGAGCGGTCTCCAAAACCTCGCGCCGCTCGGAAAATCGAAGGTGGGGGGAAGGACGCCGACGACGGTCAGCGGTGCGCCGTCCATGACCACCGCACGCCCAATGATTCCACGGTCGCCGCCGAAGCGGTTCCGCCACAGGCCGTAGCTGAGCAGGCCGACGATGTGGCCGTTAGGTAGTTGCTCGTCCGCCGTGAACCCCCTGCCGAGCAAGGGCCTGACACCGAAGAGCGTGAAGAACCCAGCCGTCACCTGCGCACCCGAAATGATCTCCGAAGCCATGCCTCCACCAAGGATCGCCCCGGTCTCCCTGTAGGCCACGAGCTGGACGAATGAGCGGCTCATGTCGCGCCACTCGAGATAGGCCCAATGCGGCACCTGGGCATTCAAGCGAGTGATTCTTTTGCCTCGCGGGACAAGACTGATGGAGGCGATCCGGTCTGGGTCGGGATAGGGCAGGGGCCGCAGCAGCACTGCGTGGATGACGCTGAATAACAGGGTATTGGTCCCAGCGCCTAGCGCAAGTGTGAGAACCACCGCCGTCGTGAAGCCGGGGTTTCGCGCAAGCTGACGAAGTGCGTAGCGGATGTCCTGGAACAGGTTATCCACGGAGCGCCTCACAGCACGCTGGAGCGCCTTACGGCATGCTTAAATCTAGTCTGGAGATAGGCGCATGCACGCTCGTAGCGGTTTCGGCCGGCCGCGGGTCCCCCTCCCCTTGTAGCGCACTGCACGGGCCGAACTCGAGAGCTTTGCCCGCTCCCAGGCCCAGCCGACGAGTTTGGTGCGGCCCGCGCAGATGGTACTGCTCTCGGCCGATGGCGTGAGTAACACCGCGATTGCCAAGCGCTTCAGGACCACCGTTTCTCCCGTGTCGTTCTGGCAGCAACGGTATCGCGCCCAGAGCTTGGCCGGGTTGCGTAGCGACCAATGGTCCCGGACGAAAAACCATGACCGCATCGCCGCGCTGCTGAGGAGGACCCTCCAGATGCGCCCAGGGAACGCCACGCAGTGCACGGTCCGCATGCTGTCCGGGGCCAGTACATATCCCTCGGCTTCTCAGTCCCGGATACGACAATGGCCCAACGCTACCGTGGTCCCAGCTCTGCGGCTCCGGTCCGTAGACCAAACCCCGCAGAAAGCCTACAAGACGGCTTAGGCTCGAACTCTACGGACGCAACCGCTGTCTATTGGCGGTGACCACAACTGTTGTCTAGGGGGGTGCCCAATACCCTGGCCCTGTGCGAGGACCACGGCATTCGACACCCCCGACGGCCACTTCAACCATTGTAGCACATTGTAGCAATCATTCCTGGTAGCAATCCACGGTCCCTTCACAGCAGCTTGGATCCTGGCATGTGCAGTTCCAGCCATAGGTGGCACACCAGGTTGCACCACCGAAACAGCCGATTGCCTCGCACGTGGTAGGGAAGGCGGCGGCGGCCGCCGCCTTCTGCGTTCCGCCGGCGAGCGCCGCGGCCAGCATTAGCAGGTTGGTCGTGAGCAAACTCCGACCGGCGATACTGCCAAAGTTCTGTTTCATATGAACACTCCTGTCGTTCGGTACCGTACTCAGAAACCCTGTGACCAACTCCAGAACTGGTATTTTGTCCCTCCTGCGATGACGCTCGCTGAACTTGTCTGGCAATCTCAGCGTGCGTCGTCATGCGGGATAGGGTATGAACAGCCTCGCAGCGGTACGAAATGCGGCTACGCAGCAATGGTCGCTTGGAGGCCGCAGTGGCCGAGCCGCTCGCGGCCTTGGCTTCCTCGAGCGATGTGATGAGATCGGCAAGGGTCCCGGAGTAAACGCGGCGCCCACTTTGGGCGACGGCGATCGCGAGGCTGATCGCGAGCGAGTCTTCCCCACGCCCGGCGGCCCTAGGAAGATCACGTTTTTTTTCGCTCGACGAAGCCGAGGGTGTGCAGGCTGTCGAGCAGCTAGCGTCTGATCGAGGGTTGAAAGCTGAAGTCGAAGTCCGCGACGGTCTTCAAGGCCGGGAGTCGCGAGAAGCGCATCGCGGCGGCGAGCCGGCGGGTATTGCGCAGCGTGATCTGGGCCCCGAGGAGGGCCTCGATCGCTTCCCCGGGGTCGAGGGCGCCCGCCATCGACCTGGACGAGGATCCTGTCGAGGGCTTCCAGGCCGCCGGGCATAAGGAGATCGGCGAGCTGGCTGCAAATGCCATCGCGCAGCGAGGGCGCCGGCCAGCCGTCACCCGGTCTTAATCTCAAGCGCTACAGGACGTGTCCCGCCTGGGCCGGGGCGCTGCTTTGACGGGCCAGTTGACGCCGAAAATTGGAGGCATCGGATATCCCGACTTGAGAGCGCGCGAGGTGGACAGGGAGCCCCTCGCGAGTCACGAGGACGTCCATCGCTCGAGACCGCACATCAGTCATGAAGTGCTCGACTCGTCGATAACCCAACCTAAGGCAAGCAGCCCGAATATGCCGTGGCAGGATCCCCGTCATCCGCGACAAGTCCCTAGGATGCCTTACCTCCCACGGATGAAGCAGGACCGCTGCGACCAGTGTCCCCAACGAAGCGAGCGCGGGATGTGCGTCGGTGACGAGCGTGGCCAATGCATCTGCACTTAGGCCGCGAAGCTGACTCGCAAGTGACGCAATGACGGGCTGAAACCGGTCAGGGCCCCTGCGGGCAGGGCACCGGAACACACGCATGCGCAGAGCCACTGCGACGTCAAACCACTCCGGGTCGATCGGGAGATCCGCTGTGACCAGGCACGACCATCGCCCGCCAAGGAAAGCCGGCGGCGCGGTGACAGGGGCGCTCGGACGGTGGGTGAGTTCCGTGAGATCAATCACAAGTAAATCGGCCGGACGGAGGGATCCTACTGGAGGGATTCCGGTCCATCGAAGAACTCGGAAATGTGCCTCTAACCCAACAACCAGCGCCCGCTGAAGCGTGCTGCTCTCCGCACTGACTACATGAATAACGGGCGCGGGAGGCCCGCTACATCTAGTACCCAACTGCACCGAAGCGCGCGACGGATGCCGTTCCATGATTGCACCGGGACCGCTCGACCCGCGCGCGGCTGCAATCGTTGTGCCGTTCCGTTTGTGCAGCTCTTGATTCGGTCGTGCAAACTCTCCCAAAGGCCGATGTGGCGGCCGTCGCCCAGCCCACCATCTCTCCCCGTCGCCATACCTCCGTCGGTGCTCGCGGAGGGACGCGAGTCCGGTCAGCGCAGGCGCTGGGATCTGTATATCGACCTCGGCTCTCGGCAGCTGCGCCAGGTCCAGAGAATTTTCGCAGTCCCCCACACTGGCCGGTCCAGCAGCTCGTCCCTGTCATTGAAAAACGCTCTCGTCATGGCCGCCGTCACGTTGTTTGCGGTCGACTACCGCGCCCCACTCGCCATGCTTCCATTCGCACTCTGCTGGGCGCTCGCTCGCCCGGTGCGCGTTGGGTCCGACCAGCGCAGGGGCTGCAATCTCTAAATCGACCTCGGCCCGGAACGACAGCTGGGGGGGTGGGTCGAGCCAAAACCCGCAGTCACCTGTACTGGGCGGTTGAGGAGCGTTGGTCGTCGCTGTTCATCACGTCCACCGCCTGTCGTCATCTCTTCGGCAGCACATCAGCACGTTGGGATCGCGAGCGCCGTCGCGGGCGCCTGGCACCGCTCGGCCATCCGCAGCGGTTCGTACGCCGCGCGCCTCACCCACAAGCGGTGCAGCACTAGGGCGAGCTTCCGCGCTACCGCGACCACGGGGCGCTTCTTCGCGTTATTGTGCCGCGAGCCTCAGCCTCCAGCGCCGCAAGTCCGAATCTTGCCAAACGGCCCGAGGATATGGTGGGCAATCCCCACGAGGAGCCGCCGCAGATAGGCGTCACCCGCCTTGGTGATGCGCAGCTCCGGGGCGCTCGCCCCGGAGTTATGTTGTCTGGGCCGTACCCCAGGTACGACCCCCCGCCCCGGCTTTTGGGAAAGCGCGCGGGATCCTCCAGGCGGCGGAGCGGCGCTCGTAGCTGCCGTGGCTAGCGCCGTCACCGATGGCGTCACCCCTGGGATGCTGCTGGTCGGCTGCTTCATCGGTCCTACTCTCCGATGTGAGTGCCTTCAAAGTGAGGTCGGGAGTGGTGTCCCGCTCGTCGTTCCCAGGGATCCGTAATCGCGAGTGAGAAATCGGCGAACTTGCGACGATTGCCTAGTTGCCGTGAGCAGACATGTTATGCAGACGCCTCGATTCCGGTGACGCCGAGATTGTGGCCTCAGGGGAGCCTTGGGTATCGTGCACCAGAGGGCGAATGAGCAGCGCGTCCCATGACCCAGCCGCCGCGTAGCCTTGTGATACGATGAGCAGGCGCGCAACCTGCACTAGATGCGGGGAGCTGGCGGCGCCTACAGCGCCTTTTGCCAAGGTATCGACCGACACCATCCGACGACAGACGCCGCTCCGCTGCTGTTTGAGCGAGTGTCGTGTTCGATTAGTTATCGATCAAACAACCGCGTTCCTAGTTGACGACGGCCCGGTCACCGACGCCTGGCTGGAGGCGTCTGTTAGCGCGTGCATCCCAACTCGGCGCAGCCGTTAGGCGGTACTCGACCATCGCGAGTGGAACAGACGGCGGGGTGCTGCTCCGAGGCTGTCCAGCGTCCGCACCAGCGTTTAGGAGCGGGACACTTGCGAGGTTTGTGATCCGGGTGCATTATGTTTTCGGTGGTTTCAATTCGTGTTGCGCCCCCACGACACCACGTCTTACACAGCAATTCCGTACTGCAACGTTGCCGTTGTGAGAGCGCGACATGTATGAACGTATCGTCGTCTGGGCATAACAAGTGGTCGAGGCGCCGCCCCGCGTCGAGTGCCTCTCGTTGTTTCGACGTGACCCTGGTGTTGCGCGCCACCCTCATTATCGCGATGTCCCGCCTTGAGCGCATCGACCGGTTCCAGACGCGCGAGACAGCGCTGACCGCCCCGTGGGTGATCCGACTCACGCGCGGGACGGTCGCAGCGACACCGCCCGGGCCCTAATGGTCCACGTTGCGGCGGCGGCCGCAGTCATTGCTTCCTCGGCGGCAATGGCGAAGGTCGTGAGCCTCGCGGCACGTCTGGCTCCCCTGCCACGACCCATCCTCCTCGTCGGCGAGACCGGAGTCGGCAAGGGCATGCTCGCGCGGCTGATTCACTCGGGGAGCCGAAGACCGGGGCCCTTCGCGATAGCGGCCGGCAGCGAGCTGGCAGAACCCTCGGGGGACCTCCGCAAAGCGCTCGAGCGCGCTCGAGGTGGGACGCTGTTCCTCGACCAACTACCGTTCTGGCCGCAGGCTGCGCAGAACAATATCCTGCGCGCTTTTGAAGACGAGTCGATCCAGGCGGGGAGAGGGCAAGGTGAAAGCCCTCCGGCCTGCCGGCTCATCGCGGCTTCTGACAAGTCCCTCGAACAACTAGTCGAGGAGGGCCGGCTTCTCGCTGAGTTTCGCTGGTGGATCGGTCAGTTCGTGATCACCGTGCCTCCCCTCCGGGAGCGGGCCGGTGATATCGCTGCCCTGTCCTATCACTTTCTCGACCGTGTGCGGCAGGAATTCTCGGAGACAGGGCCGACGCTCTTTGACCCCAAGGCGTTGGCCCGCCTGGTCACCTATCGTTGGCCGGGCAACATCCGCGAGCTCCGTGGTGTGGTGGAGTGGAGCTGGCTGCGAGCGTCAAGTGGTCAAACGGAGAGAATCGGCGTCGGCGACCTGCCGCCGCAGGTGGTAACGGACGCGTCACGGGTCAGACTGGATCTCGCGGGGCGGCGCGACCTGAGCCGCTGGGCCTTCGAGCGCGCGGGCCACGACCGCAAGCGTGCTGCAGAACTCCTCGGCGTTCATCCCAACACAATCGATAATCACCGCAGAGCATCGTCCGTGTAAGCGCGCGCCGCGTCCCTTGTGACGGGATTAAGCGCCCCGGACAGAACGTCATAACTGAATCAGCTTCGCTCAAGCGGAACCCCTGCTCTCTCCGAAGTGGCGGCACGGCGCGTGGACTGCGGCCGGCTCGTGGGCGAGTTGAGCCCCCAAGACCTGCCTTGCGCTTCCTGCCCGGACATCCAGCGAGCACTCACGCACGATGAAATCCATGACGTCCTGCCCGCGTATCGCCCTGACGCCTGTCGCGCGGGAACCAAATTAGTCTGGGCAATGGGCATCGAGGTCGAGGAGCACGCCGCACCGGTAGCGACGGCTACGTGCCACGCGTTGATCCGCAGTTCGTACCCAGCTGGGGCCCTTCGTACTCTTTCGAGGGGCACCGCTAGGACTTAGGTGTCATACGAGACATGGGCGCGAGGTGCACAATGACCACTGTGGTTCCAGTTTTCGCTCGGTTGAAGGGTCGCTTGAGCGCGCGTTCACCGCTGACGCTCATAAACACGAGTCTGGCGCTTCTAGTTGCTTACCTCATAATGCGACCGGAGGGGCTAGTCGGCGCTTACCTCAAGCGCGAGAGGCAATCCGCAGCACAGCGCGCGTCTATCGCTCGCACCTGGGGGGAACTGATCAGTGAAGGTGGATACCTCGGAGCGTCAGCCACGAATAGCAGCGAATTGGTGGAGTTCTCAGACTATCAATGTCCATTCTGTAAACGCTTGCAGGCGCGTCTAGACACTCTGTTCGTCAAAGAGCCGAGGTTGGTCGTCCGTTTTCGGCATTTCCCTATCGGTGGGCACGCCTACGCAAGGTCTGCCGCACTTGCATCGATTTGTGCAGAGGCACAGGCGAGGTTCGCTTCGTTCCACCGTCGTCTCTTTACGGTCACGCGGTGGGATCGGGAGCCCAACTGGCCTAAGGAGGCACAGGCCGCAGGCGTTCGCGATCTCCGAGCATTTCGGCACTGTTTGGCCGACGCAACAACGGTTCGCAGACTCAATCGCGACTTGGCGCTCGCAGAGTCGTTGGGGGTCACAGCAACGCCGACCGTGTTCGGTCAGAATGGACGGCTCCAGGGATTTGCTTCCGACAGCGCGCTACTACAGCTGGCAGCTGGCCAGCACCAGCGCGACTAGACACAACGCTCGCTTGGCATGCACGGGAGCCACTTGCGGTATCTTCCGCGTCTGCTACTAGTCCTGCTTGGATGTTCAGGGCACGACTCTCACCAGAGCGGTGTGGCAGATCGACCGAAGCCCGTGGGGCTAGTCACTTATGATGACGACATTGTCGTTGTGTTCCGCGCTCTTGACTGCGGGTTGTTTTCAAGGTCGTTCGCGCGCGTCGACAGCATTGCGGCGGCACACCGCCTCGTGATCCGGGGAGTGATGTTGCTAGGCCCTGTCATGCCGACCGAGGGGAGTCGTGTGGTCTCCGACTTGGGTGTAACGTTCCCAGTCGCACTAGACTCGCTGGGCACTTGGAGCGGCCTTTTGAGGGCAATTGGCACGCCTGGGCCTGCTCTCGCTGTTGCAAAGCAGGGTACAGTCTCCGCTATCTACTTTGGCCACGAGGCATTCGATTCCTTTCCTTTCACCCTTCGACGCGGGATCTAGGCTATGGTAGCCGCGTGGTTGTTGGTCTCATCCGCCTGCGTCGTAGCTGCTGGCCGGTCCAAAGACAGCACGGAGCTGAGGATGGCACCGGTCTCAAGGGCGTTTCATTCCACCGTGGTGAATTCTTCCGACTCCCAGCCGCATCGACGGTGGTTCAGAGGCACATGGATCCGCGTCGGAGGAGTCCGGAATGAGTACTTACTCGAACCCCAACTTCTTGCCGCATTTGGTCGAACTATCTTCGTATTCGACTTTGGCGACCAGCAACTGAAGGCCTTTTCGAACGGTGGCCAACTGTTGTGGAGCATGGGGGGGCCCGGCGCAGGCCCTTCGGAGTTTGGGCGTCCGACGGATCTTCAAACCGCGCCAAATGGTGATATTTGGCTGTCGGACGCGGGTAACGATCGAATATACGTGATACGGAGTGACGGGCGGTCGAGAAGGATCATTGAGATGCCGCGCCAGACGACGCGGGTAATGCCCCTGCGATCTGGTGACTTTCTTGGCTGGTTCAGTGGTTTTGGTGATCGGGCCCAACGGCCGTTTCTCGCTCGCTATAACCTGCAGGGTCAGCCGCTTTCAGGCCTTCTCTATTTCGCCGAACTTGAGCATGTATCCGCGATGGCGGCCGAGCCTGTGGTTACGGTTGGGCGAAGGGGCGATGGTGCCGTTGCCTTTAGGTGGTCCGGTAGACTAATCGCCCTCGCACCCGACGGATCTGTGACGGCCAGGACGGACGGTATCGAGCCACTTCCCTTTCCAGAGATCAAGGCGTACAAGATACAGGACCCGCAAGGGCGACGGTTACTGGCTTTCCGCACAGACCCCACAGCAACGTGGGCGGCCAATTCGATCATCGTACTGGAGGATCGGACGTTGGTTCTCTTTCGTGGCAGGACAAAATGGGCTGGCAGGATACTCGACGTTTATGCGCTCCGTACGGCGACTTACGTAGGCTCTATGCTGCTACCCCGGGCTGCCTCTCGCATCGCCGCCATTGGCAGTGACCTGGTCGTGCTGTACGGGGATGGGAAGCCCCATGTGGATGTCATGAGATGGCGCCCGCGCCCCTGAGCGATCGTCCTCCTCCGTCGCACGTCGACACCGTCACATACCGGGCGCAGACGCTGGGCACGCAAGTCCCAGCTGCTTCCACGGAATCACCCGGTCCATCTCGGCCAGGAACTGCTCGCGGCGGGTCACTTTGCCCTTCAGGCTCCAGGCCAGCCCGGCGAACGTCCGCTGCGTGCCCATACGGATCCTCGTGCGGTGGTCGTCGGGCATTCAATACCAACTCCTTCACGCGCTCGCGCAAGAGTCGCTTGTGCAGAGCTTCCCTAGGGCACTGACATAACGGGTTCCTTTAAAACGCATATCCAGCGACGACGCTTCGTTTCGTACCCGGCTACTCGCCATCGTACTCTTTTCTCGTGTGCCCTCCCTGTTGTACGTGTGAACGTTGACAGAACATCTTCGGCTACCTTGCGAAGGATCGCGCACGTGGAATGTCATGCCGCATGCCTTGTGGCACATGTCGGTCCGTTTGTCCCCTCGGTGCCGACTCAGCAAGCTGACACGCCCCATGGCGTGTAGCCGTGGCGGGCAAGACCGGTTGCACGACTAGAGGCCGCCCGTACTGTGCGTCGAGGGACTAGCTTGGCGTACCCGACCTTGCGTGAGAACGAGCGAACACCCTGCGAGTCAGGTGAGGCGCTTGCCACCACCCGATCGCGTCTAGGTGAGCGCGTGCGGATCAGAGGTCGTTGGCTGTTACTTGGCGTACTGGCAGTCAACATCTCTGCCACCGTGTTTACCAATTTGCGCACGTTGCGAGACTTTCCGAACTCCGGTGACGAATACGCCTACCTCCTGTCAGCCTCCTTGTTGGCCGAAGGACGCCTCTCGGTTCCCTCTCCCGAACCGCGAGAGTTTTTCAGGTTGAACCACGTTATCAACAACGGGCGATTCTACGGGAAGTACCCCCCCGGCTGGCCTGTGCTTCTTTCTGTCGGCGTACTTGCCGGAGCCCCTTGGATCATAAACGCGATACTTGAAGTGTTAACGACTCTCCTGCTCTACAGGATCGCCCAAGATCACTTCGGTTCCACAGCCGCCAACGTCATGTTGATGTGCCTGCTACTCAACCCATATGTCATCTTCACGTCCGCATCGTACTTCTCCCACCCGTCGTGCCTCCTCTTCATTGTCGTGTTTCTCTATAGCGCGCTCCGGTCCCTGGACTCGCCCTCTGCGTCGTGGCCGTACGTCATCATGGGTGCGTCGGCTGGAGCGGCATTCTTGATCCGTCCTTTCACGGCCGTCGCCGCTCTCCTGCCCTTGTTCTTCTGCCAGGTGGTTAACGTTTGGCGCCGGTACCCACCCCGTGTCGTTTTCAACGGCCTTATGGCTGCGGCGGTCGGCTTCGCGCCATTCGCTGGTCTGTACCTTCTCTACGACTGGCTTCAGACGGGGAACCCGTTCTTGCAACCGTTCGTAGTGTACGACCCTCACGACACCCTTGGGTTCACAGGGTGGTACGACGATGTCGTGATACGGTTCCGCACGACTGTGGTCGCCCGACTCGTCGATCTCAACAGGTGGTTACCCTTGTCCGTTCCTGCCTTCCTGATTCGGTCGCTGTCGCCCGCACGACCGTTGAAAGAGCTGTTCTTACTCGTGCCTCCGACCGGCCTGCTCGTCGGCTATTTCTTCTATTGGGGGTCCGGCGTCTTCCAGTACGGGCCTCGATATCTCTACGAAGCTGCCGGAGCGCTGTTGCTCGTGTTGGGCTGTGTGATTGGCCGCGCCGCCCGCCTTACTCCGATCCTCGTCTCAACAGCGGTCGCGCTGAACGGGTGGATGTCCTGGAGCGCCACAGTGTTTCACAAGCGTGAAGTACAGGAGCGGATGGAGGTATACGATCGCGTGCGTGAGGCTGGCATCACCAGAGCTATCGTCTTCTTATCGACGGGCTCCGGAACCATGCCCCCAGCCGACCTGACGCGCAACGGGATTCACTTCGACGCTCCGATACTCTACGTCCACGACCTCGGGAGTAAGAACACCAAGCTGCTAGGCAGCTACCCCGACCGAACAGCGTATGTCTACGAGTATGACGCCAGATCGCACGCGGGCCAACTCTCCAGATACTCGCCGCCAGAGGCGTTGTTTCCAGGGAGGAGGCGTCATGCGCGCTAAAACATCGCGCCCAGGCCTCCAGACCAACTGTGGCCGCACCGAGCCGCTCCTCCCCGAATTCTCCGTGGTAATACCGTGCCTCAACGAGGCTGAGACTCTGGCGCGGTGTGTCGCAAAAGCGCATGAGTCGTTCCGCCAACTGGGAATTCGGGGCGAGGTAATAGTGGCGGATAATGGTAGTTCCGACGGTTCCCCGAGTATTGCCCGTCGCCTCGGTGCCCGCGTCGTTCATGTGTCGTCCGTCGGATATGGCACCGCCGTGCGTGGAGGAGTCGCGAAATCACTTGGTAAGTATGTCATAATGGGGGATGCCGACGATAGCTACGACTTCTCAGCGATCAGGCCGTTCGTTGAGAGGCTCCGCGATGGATACGACCTGGTGGTTGGCAACCGGTTCCGCGGCGGGATGGATCCAGGAGCGATGCCATGGACGCACCGATGGATCGGGAACCCGGCACTGACGGCCATTGGGCGACTTTTTTTCCGCAGTCCCGTCGGAGACTTCCATTGCGGTTTACGGGGATTCAGCAGGGTGGCCTTTGAGCGGATGCACCTCCAGACGACCGGTATGGAGTTCGCCAGCGAAATGGTCGTGAAGAGCACCCTACTTGGCCTGCGGATCGACGAGGTACCAGTCGTGCTCCACAAGGACGGACGCTCTCACCCGTCGCATCTCCGCACCTGGAGGGACGGGTGGAGGCACCTGCGCTTCATGTTGCTGTTCAATCCCACTTGGTTGTTCCTAGTCCCGGGTTGGGCGCTGCTACTTGGCGGCCTTCTGGCCACCGTCTTGCTACTGGCCGGACCCACGCGTCTAGGCCCCGTCGAACTCGATGTGCACACGCTCGTACTGGTGGGGTTTGTTACACCCGTGGGCTATCAGGTGGTTGTTCTTGGCGTGTTCACGAAGGGATTCGCTGCTGCAAAGGGACTCTGTCCCCCGTCCTGGGGCATATCGAGGCTCCTTGCGGCGAGGCTTGAGGCAGGCCTGGTCGCAGGGATCGCGCTGCTGCTGGGAGGCATCGGCGAATTCGGGGTCGTGTCGCTCGTATGGAACAGGGCATCGCTTGGCGATGTAGCGTTGCGCGCTACGATGCGTCATATCATTCCGTCAATTCTCCTCGTTGCATTGGGCCTTCAGACAATCTTTGCGAGCTTCTTGTTGGGAACTCTGAGCGTCCTGACAGTGCCACCAACCAGACCTGACGCCCTGCGAGCTTGCACGGACCCTACTGGCACGTTGCGCCAACCTTCTCTAGGCGACTCAAACGAATGGGCACAACCGACACTGCCAGAGCCAGGGGGAGCAAAACTCATTAGAGAAGGCGCGTTCGGCGGAAGGAGCAATCGTCATCGTGTTGAGTAGTGCTCTGGATTTCTGATGTGAACGGAATTCGATCTCGGCCAGCGGCCATGTCGAGCCTGGCCGAGATGCGCGATGTCGTAGATGATTGGCAGGGAGGTCGCGATGCTTGTCGCACTGCCGGACCCATTCGAAGCCCACCCCGTGATCGCCTTCGGTGCCGACTTTGCCGCTCGGCGGCTGATTGAAAACTTTCGAGTGCACGCAAGTTCCATCAAGTTCAGGGGCCTATCCCGGAGGGCGCCTGATGCGAACTGCGTCGGTCGGCCGGCCCCGCCGTGCGGTAGCCGAACGATCAGCGCGTCTTTGCCCGCTGTGGTCGGTCGCGTGGACTGGGATCTCCTGCATGACGTGCGCCCCGGCGGCGATCCGCGTCGATACTTCTACCTGCGCCATTTGAGTCAAACTCGCTTTCCGATCGTTTTTACACACCACGCATTGTCTCATCCTCCCTTTCTCGAAGGCTTCGTGCTGCCATTGCTCCGCGCTCGTGCTCAGCCGTATGACGCGGTCGTCTGCACTTCCCGCGCGGCGCGTGATGCCTTCGTAAAGTTACTGGAGATAGGCGCGGAGCACTTGGCCGCTGCAAATGGCGGAGGCCCGCGGACATTCGAAGGGCAGCTCCCAGTCATCCCACTCGGGGTTGATACGGACCTGTTCCGTCCGCGGGACGTTGAGGACGTGCGACACCAGCTTGGCCTCCCGACGAAGGCCTTTGTCATCCTGTGGCTCGGTCGCCTGTCGCACGCGACGAAGGCCGATCTATTACCACTGGTACGCGCGTATCGACTACTGCGAGAGCGCAATCCCGACTTTGAGACTCTGCTAGTCTTGGTCGGTACCGACACTGAGAACTACGCGAGTGTCCTTCACGCCTTTGCGGTGGAACTCGGCCTCGAGTCCTTCTTGAGGATCGAGCGGACAACGCCGCAAAATCCAATCCACCTCTGGTACTCGGCCGCAGACGTTTTCGTGTCTCCGATCGACAACCTCCAGGAATCCTTTGGCATCGCTTCAGTCGAAGCGATGGCCAGCGGAGTGCCGCAGGTGGTGTCGGACTGGAACGGTCATCGCGATACGGTCATGCATGGGGAAACTGGATTTCGCGTTCGCACGCTCTGGGGGGCGTGTGACGATGACGCGATAGCGCGCTGGGCCGTATGGGGTGATAGCGGAGCCGCACAGGCTCTCCTTGCCAAGACTGTAGCATGTGACTTGGGAGAGCTGGTTGAGTATCTGGGACGACTCCTGCACTCGCCCACCCTTCGCGACGCTATGAGCGCGGCCTCGCGAGCACGTGCTCTTGCCGAGTTCGGGTGGCCCGTGATCGTGAAGCGTCACGCTGATTGCTGGAGCGAGCTCGTAGATCGAGCCCGGCACGTCACGCAACAACCACAGCAGCCACACGGGATTTTACCTGCGTTTTTCCGGGCGTTCGCAGGGTATGCGTCGTACGTGCTCACAGGAGAGTCACGTGTGCAGATGCATCCGGATGCGGAGCTTGGGATCCCCGAAAAAAGAACGGTGCCCGCTGACGGTGCGGCCGATTCTGAGCAGTTAGTAGGCGGGTTGGAGCGAGTATTCTCAACCGTCAGGGAGAGAGGGGGTGAGTTGACGCTCGACGCACTGATCTACGCGTTGGCAAGCGACGAGTACTCTGCCAATGACGTCCGCCGCCTGGTGCTTTGGGGCGTCAAGTACGGTCTACTCAATGTCGTAGAGTGAGGAGGCGGGGACGAGCGCGCCGAGCGGTGCTCTCGACTTCCGCATCCGGCTTCAAACTGGGACCGAGACGTCGAAATTCGACGGCGACATCCACGCCCAGACCCAGACCGGACACGGAACCGGCTACGGGGAGGGGGGGACAATTGGGTTGCGGGCCGTCCCTTTACCCAGGAAACGGATCACTGCAGACGTTTACGAATCGCCGTGAGCATGTGGGGGCGTAATTGGGGACAGTCGCCCACGGATGTCGGACGACTAGCCTGACGGATCCGGAAGAGCCTGGGACTCTAAGTGCGCCTCACACGTACTGCTTAGGACATCCTAGGACAGAGAAGGAAAAAGGCAGAGGGACTTTGCAGACCTCTGCCTTACCACTTGGCTACGGCGCCGAAGGAAGCGTAAGGTCGCAGGCTACTTGGCGTTTCTCAACCCCTGCTCCTTGGGTCCAGCACCCTGCGCTTCGACTGGTGGCGTTTTTGGTGGCGGTCCGACCTCAGTAAACATCCCAATCTGACCACCGTACTCCTGGATGCCCGCGGCGGTGGTAAGATACCGCGTGGCGAACTCTTCCACGTTGAGCTTCTGCTTTTGATAGTCGATTGCGCACCGCGCGCGCTGGTCATCGAGCCATCGACCCTGGCCACAGTCGACAAATGCTGAAATCGCAGCTCGGATCCACTCGACCCTCGGCACCGACGGCTGGCGTTGCCTTTCGGCGTCCGATGCATCGAGAGCAAGTGATTGATCGAAGGAGAAGTTCTCCTGCAGGTATGCGGCGATCTCGGACACTGAAAGTTCCACCGGCAGCCGCGAGTTCCGCCTGAGGGATGGGAATCGGTCATCTGAGGCTGCGCGATCAGCCACTACCTCTCGCCAAATCAAGTCCATTACGTACGGGATCGGCGGCCGACTGTCCCACAGCTTGAAACGGCCGTAGTAGACCGCAATCACGTCTCCAGGAATAGCGACGGGAGATGCGAGCTTCTGGCGCACCGGCGTAAAGGTCGGTTCACCGAACTCAAGGCGAAACAAGAAGAACGTGTCTCGCTGGTCGCTTCTGATAAAGGATAGTACGACGAACGGTCGCTCGAACTTCAAATCGCCGGCGTCGAGCTTTGACTTGATGACATCGACGATCGCAATCCGCATCTGGTGCACAACCAGCATCACATCGTGCGTACCGACGCGCCCCGTTTACCCCGGCCAACCGAGCAGGTCGTCATCGTATCTCTCGAGCTGCTCAATGGTCTTGCCCCAAAGAGAGCGATCGCCGGGCAGGGACATCTTCACCTCGGCCACACATGCGGAGCCTTCGTTCACCATGATCGCGAGGTCGGGCGTAACATCGGTGGAGGGGGAGCGCCGATTGGCGGGTGATGTTGTAAAGCGGCGCCCTTGGTAGAATTGCACGTGCTCGCGGAACGACCGCGCCTGGTCGTCGAAACGGTAAAGATTCGCAAGGCCTAGCATCGCGAAGGCAGTGTTCTCATAGTCGTCGATTGCAGCCAGGATTGGCGCGATTCCCTCTGCCGTCATGCAGGGGCCCCGTAGTCGGCAAGGTCGCCTTCCCCAAACGTGTCGTAGATGTGCTGAACGACCCGCTTAAGGCCCCATACGGTTGCACGCATTTGGGGCACCACCAGGACGCGGTTGGCGCTCGCCACCCAAATCTCCATGGAGCTGCCATCAACCTGGTCCAGCACTGCAGCATGCAAGTAGGGGTTGCCGTGATAGACCGACACGGAACCGTAGGGGAACAGCTTTAACGCAGCAACGAACTGCCGAACCGACTCACGCTCAGCGAACACTCCTCGACCGTAATCGATTACCAGGGGACGGGTCTCACGGAACTGCAGTTCCCGTCGGGCCCTGTGGCCGAAGAACCGCTCGTCTTGCTCGAACGTCATGGCCACAGGCACGCATAACGATCGGAAGGCCGATGAGAATCGTTGTGTGGCAAATACCTCACCGCGGCGACCAAGACTGAACCGCCCCACTTCCCGATTCGCGCGAAACGCCGTGAACGCAAGAGTCACGAACCAGCCGTTGTTATCCCAGACCCATTGGAACGCCTGCTGGAGGGTCGACTCCGGCCATGCAACGGAAGAAAAGCCGGGCGGCCGGCGACCCTGTGCGGGATCGACACGAAGCTTGACCGATGCGCGCTTAACGAGCAGCTCGTCGAGCGTTTCAGCGGTGGGAAAGGCCTCCAGGATCGCACGAAAGCGCTTATCACTTAGTGAAGCGACGATCAGGTCGCGTCTGTTGAAGCGGATCAGTCGCCTGATTCCATCGGAGAAGCCTGCGCGGTCAGAAAACGACAACAGAGTGACTACATCAGGCCGGGATTCGTGCCGGATGCCGAAAATGGAATACTTCTGCTCAGTGTCGGGATCAGCAGGGTCGTGACGCGACTTGATCTCAAGCTTGAGTGCGTCTGAGGTCTGCCAGATCAGCGTCGATCTACACCGCCGGCCCCCCAGTCGCCATTGTTCCCTCTCCACCAGCGGCGTAGTGAGAACAGTAGCGGCGTGCACAAACCCCGGTGCAATGCCAAGCGCCGTATCAAGCGCCTCCAGCAAGGCATCGCGCTCGAACCGGCGACTATTCAGGCGGTTCAGGAGCTCCTTTACGAGAGGTGGCATTTCACAACCTAAGCTCCTAAGCTCGCAACATATTGTCCAGGCTAAGACGCGTCGAGCCGCCTAACCCCTCGTCGAGCGAGCGCGACCCGCTCCCCCTCCTCGCGATCCCGCTCCCCCGTCAGACTCCCCGCAACCTTCGCGGCATCCTCCGCGAAGTACGCCTCCGGCGCATGCTTCATGTAGCGCATCGCCATCGCCACCGTCGCGTGGCCCAGAAGCTTCTGGATGCGCGGGATGGGCACACCGGACTGAGCTGCATGCACGGCGAACGTATGGCGCAGGTCGTGGAGTGTCACACTCCGAAGGCCCGCTACTTGACACGCTCGGGAAAACACTCGGCGTGCCGTCCGGTAGTCGTTGAAGGGAGAATCAAAAAGGAGATCGCTCGGTCCGATCGGGAAACGGGTGACGTGTTCGGCGAGTAGACGGGCCAAGGGTTCGGGAATGGGCACCTCGCGCACGCTGCTGGCGGTCTTCACACGGTGCTCCGCGTCGTGAATTCTCATCCGCCGCTCGGCTAGCCGCACGTCCCCGCCCCGCAATTCCTGAGCCTCCCCGATCCGCAAGCCCGTGAACGCCAGGGTAGCGAAGAGCGGCCACCACTCCCGGGGCGTAGCCGACTCCAGATCCCTCAGCTCCTCAGCGGAGAGCCACCGTTCCCTACTGGCTGGTTCTCGCTCGCGCCGCAGTTTCAGAACGGGAACCGCGAGTTCCTGCTCCTCCTCGCACCAGCGCCGAAACGCCGACAACGCACATAGGTCGCGGTTGATCGTGGATCCCGCCTTGCCGTCGCGGCGACGGGCTTCCCGGAAGTCGGCAATGAACCCCTTCGTAATGTCGGCGAGCGTAGCATCCCGCCCCCTCGCGAGCACGCGAAACAGCCGTTGCCATGACTCGCGGTATCGATACGCCGTCCGCGCACTGAACGGGCGCCTCGTCCTCGACGACAGCGCCGCTGGACTCTCGAGCCACTTCAGCCACGTATCGACGAGTGGCCCCAGCACCGGGCTCGCCACCTTCGCAATCCGCTGCTGGAGCGCCGCGGGGTCGCGCTGATAGTCCTCGTGAACGTCCACGAGGCGGAGTTTCCCTTCCCCCAGAAGCGGCAGGACATCGAACCGTCCAGCGTCCCGCAATGCGTGAAGCGTCCGCTCCATCGAGCTCGCGCGAGCCTTGATCCTGCTCCCAGTCGAGAATTTCAGCCGGGGAAAGCCGCGCCAGCGAACTTCCACCACGTAGCGTCTGCTCTCCGGTCGCCGGTAGATACTCACTTCGTTCTCCTCCGCTCGTCGATGAGTGCCGTGATATCTGAGAGCCGCCACCGCAATGTGTGCGGCGCGAGTTGAACTGCGATATGCCCCACCACGTCATAAACCCGCTTCGTGGGAACGGCGAGCAGGCGGCCGACTTCGGCCGCGGTCAAAAGCGGCTCAATGGTGCTCACTGCCGCGGGTGCGCTCTCGAGCCGCAGGCTGTGATCCTTCCGCTCACTGACGCTCACGACGTCGTTCTCCTCCGCCGGTCCGCACCCGCGTTCCGCCGGAGTCGACCGCCCTTCCCGCCTTCCAGATATTCCCGGCGGAACCGCCGGAGCTCCGCGAGTTGAATCATCGAGATGCCGTACCGCGTCGCGTCCTTCAGCAGCCCGAGGCGGACATAGCGATTCACAGCCATGACGCTCTTTCCGAGAAAGGCGGCGGCCTCGATCTGCGAGAGGTAGCCACGGGGGCCGATCTCCGTCACGTACTCCCGCGTGCGTACCCGGCGCACGAGCCGGACGCCGGCTTGAGGGCCGGGAGGATTCTCTTCGAGGACCCTGATGAGATCAGGGCGGGCGCGTCCCATTTGATGACCTTGAAAGTGTTATAGCTGTCATGTCATTTTATCACCCAGGCTTCGGGGGTGTCAAGCGCTCCAGGAGGCGTGAGAGGGCGCTCCTCGACCGACGGAAATCGCCTAATACGGGTCAAATCCGGTGGAATAGACGGGCAGAAATGCCGGTAGAAGCTCCGGGTAAGGAGCGGAGTAACGAGCGGCCTCACGAGCGGAGTAACGAGCGGTTTTGCACGAAACGCACTCTATAAAGGAGAGTCGTTATGCGGACACGGTCGCGTCGTGAGATCCCGGACGCCCTCCGGCGCCACAACGAAGAACAGCAGCGCGATCCAGAGGACGTGGTGAGAGATCTCGGCTGGCGCATCCGGGTCGTAGTGTTGTGGCGCCAGAGCGATGACGACGCGGAGCGGTGGATCTATCTCGAGCGGATGCTACCGGGCGAGTTCTCCTACGAGACAGTGAAGCAGCGGTGGGGCGGCGGCGCTTACCGCATCCGACTGTTCGGCGCCTGGGACCGCGCGCGTCGGCAAGAGAGGTACATCACGCAGGTCGCCTTCTGGACCCATCGTGGGTTTCCGCCCACGCCGGCCCTGCGGGCGCTGCTGCGAGAGAAAAGCGCTCGCTAACGCCACGCCGATCGTTCAGCATGTTCAAGTCACTGCATCCCGACCTTTGGCTTGCGGCCCCACAGCGGTTTGGTTCCGAGGCGCAGGTGCGAGGCGGAGCCTGGCGGCCATGTTCACGAGCTCGGCCAGCGAGTCCGCCTTCATCTTTCGCATCGCCCTGCCTCGGTGTGCCTTCACCGTGATCTCGCTGATGCCCAGCTCGCCGCCGACCTGCTTGTTCAGCTTCCCACAGACGACCAACGCCATGACCTCTCGTTCGCGACGGCTGAGTGACGCGTGTCGGTCCCGGAGCTCCCGCATCTCGGCCTCGTGACCAAGCGCAGTGCGGCTGCGCTCGATCGCATTCCGGATGGCGCTCAGCAGCACGCCGTCACCGAACGGCTTGGTGAGGAACTCGACGGCTCCCGCCTTCATGGCTTGGACCGACATCGGCACGTCCCCGTGACCCGTGATGAAGATGATGGGCATGTCCGTGCGATCAGCGCCGATACGCGCTTGCAGCTCGAGCCCGTTGAGGCCAGGAAGCGTCACGTCGAGCACGAGGCAGCTGGGTACGAGCACGCGGGGGCGAGCGAGGAATTCCTGCGCAGTCGCGAGCAGCTCGGGCTGCCAGCCTGCGTTGCGGATCAGCAGTTCCAGCGATTCACGCACGGAGATGTCGTCGTCGACAACGAACACGATCGGCGTCGTCGGCGACATGATGATTGCCTCGACTCAGGCTACGTGGAGTGCGGCGTTGAGCGCTCCCAGCAGCGCCGCCTCGCTGAAGGGTTTGAGCAGGCACTCTACCGCGCCCCGTTCGAGCACGAGCGGGCGGACCGTCTCATCCCCGGTCGCGGTAATGAACACGATCGGAATCTTCTGGCGACGGCGCGTCAATTCCT
>WNGJ01001671.1_pt1 | contig 23194 bp, 25 predicted proteins | sample 5400611 | NCBI WGS metagenome assembly WNGJ01 (sample SAMN13153375, study PRJNA577476) | soil metagenome | isolation source: 40 cm soil or saprolite under Garry oak tree replicate 1 | place: USA:California | collected 2016-06-15
GCCAGGCCCGGGATGGTCATCATCAGCACCAGCGCGGTCGCTGCGATCATCCATGCGGTGTCGGCGGCGTTGATGCCAGGGGTTTCAGCAAAGGCCGGCGTCGCCAGCGCCGCGATGAATGTTGCAACCAAAAATATCGCCGCAGCGCTGGCTGCGTGGCGTGGCAGTGCCCCCATGATGTTTTCCCCGGCCCGTTATCGATCGGCGGCGCCTTGAGGCGCCGCGATTTCTCTGCGGGGAATGAAATTCAGAGCGCGTCGCTGTCGGTCTCGCCGGTGCGGATACGCAGCGCGTGATCGATCGGCGTCACGAAAATCTTGCCGTCGCCGATCTGGCCGGTCCGTGCGCCCTGCGTGATTACCCCGACCGCCTTGTCGGCAAGTTCAGACGAAACCGCGATTTCGATCCGCAGCTTGGGCAGGAAGTTCACGACATATTCGGCGCCGCGATAGATTTCGGTGTGGCCCTTCTGACGGCCGTAGCCCTTGACCTCGGTCACCGTCATGCCGTGGACGCCGATAGCGGTCAGCGCCTGGCGGACCTCGTCCAGTTTGAACGGTTTGATAATGGCAACGACGAGTTTCATGGTCAGGCCTTACCTCTTAAATTTCGCAGGTGGGACGCTCGGTGATTTGCGGCCGCCCAAATGTGGCATCTTTCTGGGCAAATGGCACAAAAAAGTTGCAAGGAGCAGGAAAACATTTGCGGCCGTCCGCCACTCTCCCTGTACAGGGGCGCCGATCATCCGTCAGAATGCGACTTTAGTCGCCCGACATCTGGCGCGGCGCAGTCTTAAGGGGGGTGAGATGTCCAGCCGATCCTGGTTTTACGCGTCCCAAGGCCAGCAGAAGGGTCCTTACCCCGAGATTCAGCTCCGCGATTTGATGGTCCGAGGCATCATCACGGCTGACACCCTGGTCTGGTGCGAGGGCATGTCGGGTTGGCAAAAAGCCGGCGATATTCCGGGCCTGATGCCGGGCACCGGGGGTCCACCTGCCGCTCCCGGCGCGCGCGGACCGCTCGCGGGCGGTCAAGGCTTTCAAGGTCAAGGCTATTCGGGGCAAAGCCATCAAGGGCAAGCCTATCAAAGCTATAGCGGCGGACCGCTTTCGGCCGACCTGCCATTGTGGGAATTGCTCGGCCGAAGCCTGCTGTTTGTGATCGGGTTCCTGCTGGTAATCCCCGCGCCTTGGGTGGCGACCAGTTTCTACCGATGGATGACATCCCGCCTTCGCGTGCCCGGGCGGCCCGACCTCGCTTTCACTGGCGAGGTGGGCGACATCTGGTACGTCTATGTCGGCGCCGCCAACGTTCCTTATCTGCAATACCTTGCCATTCCGGTGCAGGCGTTCCTGTCATGGATGACAGTGCGATGGGCCGCGGCCAATTTCAGTTCGCAGGGTCACCAGCTTCCCATCGCCTTTAAGGGCAGCGCGTTGACCTATGTCGGCTGGCAGGTGCTGCTGTATCTTTCGGCCATCACCATCGTCGGCTGGGCCTGGGTCATCACCGCCTGGATGCGATGGAACTGCCGCAACGTCGCCGGCACGCAGCGTGAAATCATATTCAATGCCAGCGGCCTCGAGATGTTGTGGCGGACGCTGCTGTTCGCGATCGGATGCGCGTTTCTGATCCCGATTCCATGGGTGCTGCGGTGGTACACCCAATGGTACGCCTCCCAGTTCGCGCTGGTTGAGCGAACCGCGTAGCGCAGCGCGGCGAACGCCGTCATTTGCGTTCGCGCACAGAGCCTTCCTGCGCGACGGACGCCACCAGCGTTCCGTCGGGCTTGAAGATCAGGCCGCGGGTCAGACCGCGCCCGCCCTGCGCGCTCGGTGAATCCTGTGCGTAGAGCAGCCATTCGTCAGCGCGGAACGGTCGGTGAAACCACATCGCGTGGTCGAGGCTCGCCGGCATCATCCGTTTGTCGAACAGCGTGCGGCCGTAGCGCGCCATCACCGCATCGAGCAGCGAGAAATCCGACGCGTAGGCCAGCGCGCACATATGCAGCGCGGGATCGTCGGGCAGTTTCGCCGCGGTGCGGATCCAGACATGGATGCGGCCGTCGTCGATCCGCTGGCCGAAATAGCGCCCGAGCTCGACCGGGCGCAATTCGATCGGCCGGTCGGATTCGTAATAGCGGCGAATGAAATCCGGCATCTCGCGGAACATCGGCTGTTTTGCCACTTCTTCGGCAGTGAGTTTTTCCGGCGGCGGCACGTCGGGCATCTTGTCCTGATGATCGAACGAGCCTTGTTCGTCGACATGAAACGACACCATCACCGAGAAGATCGCGTTGCCGTGTTGGATCGCGGTGACGCGGCGGGTCGAATAGCTCTTGCCGTCGCGTAGGCGTTCGACCTCGTAGATGATTGGAATCTGCGGATCGCCGGGCAGGATGAAATAGCAATGCAGCGAATGCGGCAGGCGGCCTTCGACGGTACGGCAGGCCGCCATCATCGCCTGTCCGATCACCTGCCCGCCGAATACCCGCTGCCAGCTCGTCTTCGGGCTGGAGCCGCGAAACATGTTCACCTCGATCGGCTCGAGATCGAGAATGGAAATCAGGTCAATCAGGCCCTTGGACATGGAAGCGCTTTCGGTTCTTGGTCATTCCGGGGCGAGGCCAACGGCCTCGAAACCGGAATCTCGAGATTCCCCATGTGCAATAGCACATCTGAGGTTCACGCGAAGATGCGTCCCCGGAATGACGATCTGAGGATGCAGAACCTTGTTATGCGGCCCTGTTTCGCCCAGCTATAATCAGGTAGCAAGTAGTGTCCATGACCTGAGTAGGTAAGGTTTTGCATGTCGGCACAGCGAAGCATTGTCATTGGCGGCGGCGCATTCGCGGGGCTGGCGCTGGCGCTGGCGCTGCGTCAGGGGCTAGGCGCCGGTATTCCCATCATCGTCGCCGACCCGGCGCTGGCCACGCGGCCGAGCCGCGATCCGCGCGCCACAGCGATCGTGGCCGCCTGCCGCCGGCTGTTCGATGCCATCGGGATATGGGATCAGGTCGCCGCCGACGCGCAGCCGATCCTGGATATGGTCGTCACCGATTCGAAGCTGGAAGACGCCACCCGCCCGGTGTTCCTGACTTTTGCCGGGAATGTCGAGCCCGACGAACCATTCGCCCACATGGTCGAGAATCGTCATCTGATCGATGCGCTGACCAAACGCGCCGAGGCCGACGCCATCGACCTGCGCGCCACCGCGGTGACGACATTCGATTTGCGTGCCGATGGCATCGACGTGACGCTGGCCGACGGCAGCGTCGTTGCGGCGAGCCTTTTGGTGGCCGCCGACGGCGCCCGCTCAAAGCTGCGCGAGCGCGCGGGCATCGCTACCCATGGCTGGGATTACAATCAATCCGGCATCGTCGTCACCGTCGGCCATGAGCGCGATCATCACGGCCGCGCCGAGGAACATTTCCTTCCCGCCGGGCCGTTCGCGATCCTGCCGCTGAAAGGACAACGCTCGTCGCTGGTCTGGACCGAGACCCGCAATGAGGCCGCGCGTATCGTCGCGTTGAGCGAAGACGAATTCCACAGCGAGCTCGAACGGCGTTTTGGGTTGCATCTCGGCGAGATCAAGTCACTGGACAAGCCGCGGGCGTTTCCGCTCGGCTATTTCGTTGCGCGCTCCTTCATTGGCGAACGGCTGGCGCTGGTCGGCGACGCCGCGCATGTGATTCACCCGATCGCGGGGCAGGGGCTCAACATGGGCCTGAAGGATGTGGCGGCGCTGGCCGAAGTGGTGGTCGACGCCGCGAGGTTGGGAATGGATCTTGGAGAGGCCGACGTGCTCGATCGCTATCAGCGCTGGCGGCGGTTCGACACCATGGCGATGGGGCTCGCCACCAATTCATTGAATCTGTTGTTTTCGAACCAATCGACGCTGTTGCGTACGGTGCGCGACATCGGGTTGGGCCTCGTTGATCGCGCCCCGCCGCTGAAAAACATGTTCATCCGCCAGGCCGCGGGCCTTGCGGGCGAGGTACCGCGGCTGTTGAAGGGCGAGGCACTGTAGCGATCAACGCGGGTCGTTCGCCACGATGAAAGCCGCGAGGGCATCGATCAAGACGGTGTTAAGCGCCCGATCAGGCTGGTTGTAGGCGGCCAAATCATCCGCCTCGTCCGTAACGTCGACCAAAACATGGTTCATGTTCGGAAGCCAAAGCGTCTTCGCCGAAGGCGACGCTGCGGCAAGTCCGTCGAAATCCAGCCGCGCCACTTGCCGGTCGCGACCGCCGCCGACAAGCAGCGTCGGCTGTTCGATCAGCTTCAACGGAGCGATCGGGTCTTCCAGGAATGCCGAGGCGATGCCCGGTTGCATCGGCGGCGGCATCGACAGCCCAGGCGGCGGTGGGTCGACGGTCTTCCCGGCCATGATGGCGTCGATGGCGGCGACAATCGGTTTGAGCACATCTGATGGAACTGTCTTTTCAAGCTGCGCCTTGAGCAGGTCGCCCTGCCGGCGGGCGCTGGTCGTCAGCAAGACAAGACGATCGACCTGCGTTCGTCGGGCGGCGAGGATCGCGACCAGCCCGCCCTCGCTGTGCCCGATCAGGACCACCTTCGAGAAGTTTCCGCTGCTGCGCAAATAGCTCGCGAGCGCGACCGCGTCGTCGACAAAATCCTTGAAGCGGAAATCTTCCGGTCGTCCGAATTCCGGCTTCCATCCGCGGGCGCCACGTTTGTCGTAGCGAAGCGTTGCTATTTTGCGCGCGGCCAGTTGTTCCGACAGTTTCTTCAGCGTGGCCGGCTCGATCCCCGGCCCGTTGCCATCATGATCGGTTGGACCGGATCCCGCGATCAGGAGTGCAACGGGCAGAGGTTCAACACCGGGCGGAATCGCCAGCACGGCGTCGATGGCGTCGACGCGGATTCTTGTCTCGTCGGCTGATGCGTTCGCGGTCATGCTGAGGGCGAGGGCCAACCATATGATCGGTCGAAACATCGGGTCATGTCTTACTCGATCTTCCTCGCCTCTTCCGGCAGCATGATCGGGATGCCGTCGCGGATCGGATAGGCGAGTTTGGCGGAACGCGAGATCAATTCCTGTCTCGCGCCGTCGAACTCCAGCGGCCCCTTGGTCAGCGGGCAGACCAGGATTTCCAGCAATTTCGGGTCGACGGTGCCTTCAAGGCGTTCGGACGGGGCGGTCATGGACGATCTCCGGCATGGGTTTTCGCTGCTGTAGCATATTCGACCGAAACGTGTAGCCGCGCAGCGCTCAGCGCGAAGCGATCTTGAGCAGTTCGTCCAGCACCGCCGCCTGCCGTGCCGGCGGCAGCGATTTGTCCGACAGCGCGAAGCCAAGAAATGCCCAATAGAGAATTTGCGCGCGGGCCCGGGCGATATCGACTGAGAGCCCCGATGCTTTGAGCAGGCTTTCCACGTAACTCAGGCGGCGGCGATCGATGGCCTGGACGGCGGCGCGGGCGACGGGATCGAGCGTGGCCCAGGTGCGAACCGCGTTCTCCAGCGTAAGCTTGGCGCCGAACGCCCGGCGCAGCAGCAGCGGCAGCGGATTTTCGTTCTCCGCCGAAGCCTCGAGATTGGCGATGATCTGCTCGGCGGCGACCTCGCGCCAGTGCTTGAGGATCGCTCTGTGGAACGCGCCGATGTCGGCGAAATGCCAGTAGAAACTGCCGCGGGACACCCCCATGGCTTTCGCGAGCGGTTCGGCCTTCAGCGCCGTAAAACCGCTCTTCGCCAGGGCCTTGAGACCCTGGTCCAGCCAGTCCTTCGCGGAGAGTTGATCGGCCATGCCACCCGACCATACACTACTGTATTGACAGCAGCCAGTCCGTCCGCCATAACCACCATACAGTGATGTATGGAGAGCGATGATGCGCGATCTCTTGCTGCAAGGTTCCGGCGTGGCCGCGATCGCGGTCGCGCTGATCCACGGCGTGCTCGGCGAAACCAAAGTGTTCGCGCGCGCCACTATTGAACCCCGACGCTTGCGCACCCTGATCCGGCTGGTGTGGCAGGCCGGCACGGTGGCGTGGATCGGCGGCGGCGTGCTCTTGATCGCGGCGCCCTGGATGGCCTCGGAACCGGCGCGGCACTGGATTGTCGCAACACTCGCCGCGGTGTTCGCGTTTGCCGCGCTCGCCAACGCCTGGGCCCTGCGCGGCCGGCATTTCGGCTGGGTGGCGCTGAGCGCGGTCGTGGCGCTGGCGATCGCGGGGTACTAGGCCGGATCCTTCCGGGACATTGGTCAGCGAGATCTTAGAATCCCTCTAGTTTAGAGTGAGTCTTTTTGCCTGCGCGGCGGCAGGCCGCTAGCTGTTGCCGTCAGTCCTTAAATGCGGCGGAAGAGATGCGAACGACGGCACAGCCTGGACGGCGTCACACCCTTGCGCTTTGCGCGGCTGCCTTTTCCTTTTGGTGTGGCGGCGCTGCGCGCGCCGACGACGCAAGCTCCTGGCGCGAGATCGAAACCAAGTACATTTTTGGATTTACCACCGGCTCCGGCATCGGCCTTGAGGGTGAGAAGGAGTTCACCGTCGACACCATCGGCAGGTTCGGCAAGCGCGACGGTCACTACGCCGCCACCGAGACCAAGTACGAGTTCGAATTCACGCCATCTCAGTTCATTCAGATCGAATTCGGCGCGCTCGGTTCGACCCACAATATCGGCGGCGTCACCGATCTCGATGACCGGCGTCAGGTCGCCTTGGGCGGAGCGTTTGCGGAATTACGCTATCTTGCGATCGAGCGCACCTCGAACAATCCGCTTTCAGTGACGCTGGCGGTCGAGCCGACGGTGCGGCGGATTGACGAGACCAGCGGCGAGCGCGTGCGCAATTTCGAATTCGAAACCACCGTCAACGCCGATCTCGAATTGGTGAAAAACCGGCTGTTTGCGGGGATTAATTTGCTTTACGAGCCCGAGGTCACGCAGACCACGATGGGCGACACTCAGCGCGAAGCCACCTTTGGCGGCTCAGCGGCGCTGTCGCTTCGGGTAGCCTCCAACGTCGTCGTCGGCGGCGAGGTCTGGTATCTCAGACATTACGACGCCGCAAATCTGACGGGGTTCACCGGCGACGCCGTGATGCTGGGGCCATCGCTCTATATCGCGTTCACACCGAAAATGTTCATGACCGCTGCATGGAACACCCAGGTCTGGGGGCGCGAGGTCGGCAATCCGGTCTCGCTCAATCTATCGGAGTTTCAACGCAATCGCGCTAGACTTAAATTCGCTTGGGAATTTTGAATTTCCGCAACACATGGAAGGGCTGACAAGTGCCTGCTGTGTCGATCATGCCGAGAAAACTGACTTTAGCCGTGTTTTGCGCGATGGCGATGCTCCCGGTGTCTTCGTCTCAGGCGCAACAGGCGACTGAGGTTCGGGTGACCTATTCCAACGGTCAATTTCAGCCAAGCGAGTTGCGCGCGGCGGCCGACAAGCCCATCGCGATCCGGGTCAAGAATCTCGACGCCAAGGCCATGGAGTTTGAAAGCACTTCGCTGCGGGTCGAAAAGGTGGTCGCCGCCCATAGCGAGGGCGTCATCAATGTGCGGGCACTGAAACCCGGACGCTACGAATTTTACGACGACTTCAACGACAAGGCGCGGGGCGCCTTGACCGTGCAATAGCCTACCGGCGCGGGCCGCGCGCGAGGTCTGCGGAGAAGAAAAAGTCCTACTGCAACGGCGGATCGCCGCTGGTGCGTTTCTTGGCGAGATCCATTTCGGTCACCGCGATCAGGATTTCGGCACGGGTCTTGAGGTCGGGCGCCTCCAGCATCGCCTGCTTTTCCGGCGGACCGTAGGGCGACATCATCGCCAGCGCGTTGACCAGCGCTTCATTGGGCGCGCTCTCGACGCCTTCCCAGTCGACCTTGAGATTGTTGGCCTTGAGAAAATCGGTCAGCACCTCGAGCAGCGCCTCGCGGTCGACGGCCTCTTCGCCCTTGCGCGCCTCGAAATCGTCGACATAGGGGAAGTAATCCACCTTGCATTGCCGGTAGGCCGTCAGCGCGGTCATTTCCTCGACCACCTTGAATCGCGCGATGCCGGTGAGTTCGAGGATATAGCGGCCGTCGCCGGACTCGGCGAGCTGGGTGATGCGCCCGACGCAGCCGACGCGAAACAACGCCGGCTTGGCCTCGTTCCGCGAATGGGACATGTCTGGCTGGATCATCCCGATCAGGCGATGGCCGTCGCGCAGCGCGTCATCCACCATCGCCAGATAGCGTGGCTCGAAGATGTTGAGCGGCATCTGGCCGCGCGGCAGCAGCAGCGCACCGGGCAGTGGGAACACTGGGATCACCTCGGGAAGGTCGGCCGGCCCGCGATAATCGGCATTGATCGGCATGTGTGGTCCCGGTGTTGGCCCGTGAAATCCAGCTTTCGCGCCCCGTCCAGCGGGGCCAAGTCTACGCCATCCGCGTCAACTCGCCAGAGCATGATCCGGAAAAATGGAGCCGGTTTTTCCTCGGGACAAACGCGAAGCGTTTGCCCGGAGATCATGCTCAGACACAGCGATTAGATCATGATCCGATTCAATTTAATCGGATCGCGCAAAACCGGTGTCCACCCCCGCGGGCCGCGCTATGAAAACAGAATAGTCGATAGCCGCTTGCGCCCTTCGATGGTGGCCTCGTCGGTCGGCCCCCACGCCTCGAAGAACTGCACGAGCTGCTTTCGGGCGCCGTCTTCGTTCCACTTGCGGTCGCGTTTGACGATTTCCAGCAATTGATCCGTGGCCTCGGCGCGCTTGCCGCTGGCGTTCAGCGCGGTTGCCAGATCGAACCGCGCCTGATGGTCGAGCGGGTTTGCGGCCACTTTCTGTTCCAGTTCCGTAACCGGACCGAGCGCCTTGGCCTGCTCGGCCAGATCGATCGACGCCTGTACGGCCTTGACCGCCGCTTCATTGCGCTTCGATTCCGGCACGATCGCGAGCGTTTGTTTGGCCTGCTCGACGGCGCCGGTCGCCATGTAGCATTTTGCAAGCCCGGCCAGCGCCGGGATATTGGTGGCGTCGGCTGCCAGCACCTCGGCATAGATTTGAGCCGCGGCCGCGGGATCGCCTTCGACCAGAACGGCTTCAGCTTCCTTGAGGATTTCCGCAATATTGGGTTCGCCGGCGCCGGGCATGCCGGCGGTCAGTTTGTCGATGAAAGCGGTGACCTGGCTCTCCGGCACCGCGCCCATGAAACCATCGGCTGGCTGGCCATTGACGAACGCGATCACGGCCGGGATCGACTGGATTCCCATCTGGCCCGGTATCGCCGGATGCTCGTCGATGTTCATCTTGACCAGCTTGACCTTGCCCTTGGCGGCGCGGACAGCCTTCTCGATGATCGGCGTGAGCTGGCGGCAGGGACCGCACCACGGCGCCCAGAAGTCGATCAACACCGGCTGGCGCTTCGACTCCTCGATCACGTCCTTTACGAACGTCTGGGTGGTCGTCTCCTTGATCAGATCGGGCGGCATCTGGGCCGCCGATGCGCCGCCCTGCTCTACTATCGTCACTTGTATCCTCGCCTGATGTCCCGGGATCGGGCCGGTTCTAGCATGGCCCGGTACGGTGGTTGTGAACTTCCCCTCGCTTAATTGGCGGTTTGCCGGGAAATTTCAATCGGTTCGAGCCGCGGCCGCGGCTTTGGTCCGGGTGCCCCGAGGGGGTGGGAACATCGGAGATCGGGTGGGCGGAGGACGCCCGGCAGCCCATGATCGCCTGGCAATCGGGACCGAAAACCAAGGAATTGAGCGATGGCCAAGGCCTATTACAGCACCGTGCTCGAACAGCCCGCCGCTGAAGTTTGGAAAATCGTTCGTGATTTCAACAACTATTCGGTTTGGGTCGGCGGTGCCGGGACCAGTGAGATCGAGGACGGCAAATCCGGCGATACCGTCGGCGCTGTCAGGAGCGTGCTGTACCAGGGCAGGCACATCCGGCAACGGCTGCTGGCGCAATCCGACATCGAGCGGTCGCAATCCTACGAATTCTGCGACGCGCCTTCGCTGCCGGTTACCGGTTTCCAGGCCACCCTGCGCGTTACCCCGATCGTGGATGGCGACCGGGCCTTCGTCGAATGGTGGGCGACCTTCGATTGCGAGGCGCCCCGCCGCGACGAGCTGACCGGGACGCTTCGGGCTTCGTTCGGCAAATGGCTCGAATCGCTCCGCGACATCTTGGCGAGCTGATGGCCCGGGTTCCCGACGGAACCCCGTCAGGCAATAACTGGCCGTTTCAGCGTTGTTTCGGGTCGATTCTCGTCTATTTGTTTCGGAAGTCGGACTATCCTGACAATTGCGGACCGTACGCGGGCTGTTGCATTCACGGTGCGCATTTGGCATAGGTCTGGCGTTGCCGGCGAGCGATCGCCGTCATCTCGGATGCGGGTGTAGCTCAGTGGTAGAGCACGACCTTGCCAAGGTCGGGGTCGAGGGTTCGAGCCCCTTCGCCCGCTCCAGAATTTTTGTGATGGCAAAGTTTGACGAAGTTTGACGAAGGCCCGCTGTGTCAGCGGGCTTTTCGTTTTTTGGAATGAACTCGGGTCGCGAACGGTCATCGCGACCGCGTCCGTCGTGGAAGCTGCGCGATCTCAGCTTCGGGATCGAGGTGTTTCGGCATCCAGCCGAGTTCGTGCCGCGCCTTCGCGCCGCTCAGCCGCTGGTCGAGCGCAAGGCCCCTTGCCCAAGCGCCGAGTTCGGCCGCTATTGCCTCCGTGGAAATGATTTCCGGCATCTGACGCCGCGTGCCGAAGCGCTTCGCAAAAGGGCGCGCAGGCGGCCACGGGACGGCGCTGCGCCTCTTGCCACGCCGACATTTTTGCCGGCACCAAAGCCGTGGCCCGCATCGCCGGCCAGCGCGAGGAATACCTGCTCAAGGCGCTGCACGATTACAAATCAGGCGTGCGATCCGGCGGCGGCATGGCGGCGAAGGCGGATGTCGCCTATCCCCTCAGCGAAGAGGAAATCGAAGCGCTGGCGTATCTCTGATCCCTGGTCGTCGCGTACATCTCGAAATTTTTGGCGTTCCTGCGAAAGCAGGGACCCATACGCCGTGCTCTATCGCTTCGGACGATTGGGCAGAGGCCCTTCTACGATGAAGGCCGGTGGCTATGGGTCCCTGCTTTCGCACTAGGGCATGCACACATCTTTTGATCGGTGGCCGGACGTATGAAAAACGCGAGTCTTATCAACAGTCGCTTAAGGACCGACGTGAAGGCGCTTCCAAAACCGAGGGTCGTCTAAGTCTCTGTATTTGAGTCGGTTTTCGAGATGTGTGCATGCCCTAGTGCTTTCGCAGGGACGACGCAAGAGGATTTGCCTCACCCCCGCTGCTTCTCATAGGCCTTGAGATGCGTGTAGGCGGTGCGCAGTTTTGGCACCGGCACCTTGGCGGCGTCGCCGCGCGCGATCAGATCGCCGATCACGTGATCGGCCTCGACCGGCGCGCCGGCCTGGATGTCGCGAAACATCGAGGCGGTTATTGGCGAACCTTCCGTGGTCAGCATACCCTTGGTGCGTTCAAAGAACGGACCGCGGGGGTCATGGCCCTCGGCCGCCGCGACCGCGCTGCATTCATCCAGCATGCCGAGAATGAAATCCCGGCCACCGGGTGCGGCCAGAATGTTGCCGACGGAAGTGCGCATCAGGCAGGTGCAGGCCGCGAGCGTGGCGAGAAACACCCATTTCTCCCACATCTCCTGCACGATATTTTCGCTGGCCACCGAGCCGATTTTGCCGCTCTCCATGAAATCGGCGATGGCACGGACCCGGTCCGACAATTTGCCGTCGCGTTCGCCGAAATTGAGCGACTGCATCGGCGCGAGCTGAACCACCTCGCGCTTGTCGTTGAACGTGGCGGCGATCGCACAGAGCCCACCGAGTATCCGCTCGCGTCCGAATTTCCCATCGAGCACGTCGAGGTGGAGCATGCCGTTGAGCAGCGGGATGATCGCCGTCTGTGGTCCTACCGCAGGCGCAAACGATTTGATGGCGTCGTCAAGGTCGAATGCCTTGCAGCTCAACAACACAGCGTCGAATTTCTCGGTGAGCTTGTCCGCCTGCAGCGTCGGTGGATTCGTCAAGGTGACGTCGCCATTCGGACTTTTGATCACCAGGCCGGCGCTCGCCAGCTCAGCGGCGCGTCTCGGCCGGACCAGAAAAGTGACATCGCGGCCGGCCTGAAGCATCCTGCCGCCGAAATATCCGCCGATGGCGCCGGCGCCGACCACGAGCATGCGCATAGCTGAGTTCCTTTTTGTTGTTCTTGTAGAAGAGCGAATAGTGAATGGCGAATAGCGAACGGGGGGAATTTACACGCCCTGTTCGCTAACCACTATCCGCTAGCCATCATCGATTATCCATTATTGGCTATTCGCCATTCGCGTCTTCCTACCCCTACCACTTTTCCCCGAACGGGCGAATCTCGAGCTCGAAGGTCCAGGCGCTGCGCGGCTGCTGGTAAAGCTGCCAATAGGAGGCCGCGACCGAGGCCGGCGGCATCAGCAGATCCGGATTATCGAGCGCTTCCTTGCCCCAGAGTTGCTCGCGGCGCTGGCGTACCCAGGCGGTGTCGACGCCGGAATCGATGATCAGGTGGGCGACGTGAATGTTTTTCGGCCCCAGCTCACGCGCCATCGCTTGCGCCACCGCGCGCAATCCGAATTTGGCGCTGGCAAAGGCCGCGAAGCCGCTGCCGCCGCGCAGGGAGGCCGTCGCCCCGGTGAAAAAGATGTTGCCCTTGCCACGCGGCAGCATCAATCGCGTCGATTCGCGTCCGGCCAGGAAACCCGCCCAGCATGCCATTTCCCACACCTTGCGGAACACGCGGTCGGTGGTCTCAAGAATGGGAAAGTTGACGTTGGCGCCGACATTGAAGATGCACACTTCCAGCGGCGCATGTTTGTCGGCGTCATTGAGGAAGGCCGCGACCTCGTCCTCCTTTCGCGCGTCGAGCGTGCGCGCGACGATCGTGCCGCCCGATGCCTCGATCTCCTTCACCAGCGGCTCGAGCTTCGCGCCGTCGCGTCTCCCGGCGAATACGGTGAATCCCTCGGCGGCGAATTTCTTGGCGATCTCGGCGCCGATATAGTCGCCGGCGCCGATCACCGCGACGGTTGCGTTTCGCTTTTGCATTCGACGTTCTCCACGGGTTGACGGCGATGCCGCCGTCATTGCGAAGCGAAGCAATCCATCGCTTATTTCAAGCGCAGGCTGGATTGCTTCGTCGCTTCGCTCCTCGCAATGACGGCTTTATCCACCCGAAACCAGTTCCTCGACTTCGCGCAACTGCTCCTTGCCGAAAAACATCTCCTTGCCGACAAAGAATGTCGGCGAACCGAACGCGCCGCGCTCGACTGCCGCTTGGGTATTCTCGATCAGTTTTGCTTTGACGTCTGGATCCTGGGCGCGGGCAAACAGTTTTGCGGCATCGAGGCCGGATGCCGTGAAGGCTTTCATGGCCACTTCGGGGTCATCCATTTTCTTCGGCTCGCCCCACATGTGATGGAACGCCGCCTCGACATATTTCTCGAATACGCCCTCGAACTGGGCTGCGACCGCGGCGCGCATCAGATTGAGGGTGTTGACCGGGAAGAACGGGTTCATGGTGTAGGGTTTTACCCCGAAACGCCTGACGAAACGCTCGGTCTCCAGGGCGTGAAACTCAGGCTTGTTCTTGATGCCGGCCAGCGTTTCGGCGGGGGACTTGTTGTTGGTGGCCTTGAAGATGCCACCCAGCAGAACGGGCACATATTCGAATTTCACCCCGGTGCGTTGTTCGATCGCCGGGATCGCCTCGTGGCTCAGGAAAGCATTGGGGCTGCCGACATCGAACATGAATTGTGGGGCGGCTTTGCTCACGGCGGGTCTCCCTCGGACTGTGGTTTTCTTATATGATCCCTATCATTCCAACCAGCCTATCGGTTCACCTCCGCCGGATCAACCGGCGCGCGCCTGCGGTTCGCGATCAAACGCTCGTTCCGCCAGCCTGGCTGCGTGATCGCGCACGTCTGTGGGCCATTCGGCGATCAATTGTTTGAAACGGCCCGGCTCGTCCGCAAACAATGCGCGGATCGCGTCTTCGTAATGCGGCTTGTTGCCGGCGATGACGGACATGAAACGGTAGGCCGCCTCCTGCGCCCAGCGGATGCGATCCTTGTCTTGGCCTGCGCGCCGCGCTTCCTCGACCAGTTTGCGGATCGCAACCGACGCCCCGCCCCGCTGCTGCGCCAGCCAGTCCCAGTGTCGCGGCAGTAAGGTGATTTCGCGCGCGACCACGCCGAGTTTCGGTCGGCCGGGCCCGCGGCTCGCCGGAGACCCGGGTTCGGCCTCAGGCGCGATGTTGCGGGCCTCGGGCAGTCGCGCCAGCACTTCCTTGAGGGTGCCGCGAAAATCGATCTCGATCGGGCTGCTAGTCGCAGCATCAAACACGAGAATCGACGCATCCTTGTGCCGATCGACGGCCTCCCTCACGGCACGCGCCACCTCGCGGAGATCGCCGGAGCCGACGCGATGCTCGCCTGCGAAGGCGATGTAGGCCGCCTCTGTCTTCTGACTCATCGATCATTCCCTCATTTGCGAAGGGTATTACCCGGATGAAATAGAAACGTCAATAAAATCCGGATAATATGCGCCGACCTGCTGCATCTCGACTTTCCAACGGCCGGCTGGCACGACCAAGCGCGGCGCGAGCAGCGCCATGTACTCCGAGGGGAATCGCCATGCTGACCGTCCATCATCTCAACAACTCCCGCTCGCAGCGCGTGCTGTGGTTGTTGGAAGAACTGGGCGTGCCGTACGAAATCGTCCGCTATCAGCGTCAGCCGGACATGCGCGCGCCGGCAGAATTGCGCGCGATCCATCCGCTCGGAAAATCGCCTGTGATCACCGACAGTGGCAACACCATCGCCGAGTCAGGCGCGATCGCCGAATACATCATCGATACCTACGGCAATGGGCGGCTGATCCCGGCCGCCAAAACGCCGGAGCGGCTGCGTTACACCTATTGGCTGCACTACGCGGAAGGTTCGGCGATGCCGCCGCTGCTGCTGAAGTTGCTGTTCACGCTGATGCCGAAACGCGCGCCGGCGCTGCTGCGGCCGCTGGTGCGAAAAGTCTCCAACCAGGCGCTGACCTCGCTGGTCAATCCGCAGCTCAAGCAGCACATGGCCTACTGGGAAGGCGAACTGGGAAAAAGCGAATGGTTCGCCGGCGGCGAGTTCACCGCCGCCGATATCCAGATGAGCTTTCCGCTCGAAGCCGCCGCCGCGCGCGGCGGGCTCGAGCAGGGCCACCCGAAGGCGATGGCGTTTCTGGAACGCATTCATGCCCGCCCGGCCTACACGCGCGCCCTCGAAAAGGGTGGACCGTATTCGGTTGGGCGCTGACGCTTCCTGCGCGGGTCGTCGAGCGCGCCCAGCCGTCTGGCCATGATATTATATCTTTGCGGTTCGCTGCACGGCGACCGGCCAGGTCTGGATCGGCCAGTCGCCCAACCTCGACACCATCCAAAACCGCCTCTGGTTCACGCTGCGCCTTGGCAGCAATGCCAATCACGATCTGCAAAGCGCCTGGTCCGCCGGTCCGCCCCTAAGGCTGCGTCGCTTCGATCACCTCTTTCACCAGCCGTCCGAGACCTCTGATATCGCCGGTCGGATCGATGGAGTCGCCGAGGCGCACGATCACCAGGCGCTGCGACGGCATGATCATGATGCGCTGGCCGAGATCGCCGGATGCAAAAAACGCATCGCGCGGAATTCCCAGCCTGACGCGGCCCTTGGCATGCTCGTGCTCGCTGCGGTTGGTCCAGAAGCCGGCACCGTAATCGGTGTCGAGCGTGGCGGCGGCCGAGAAATCCACCCAGTCCTCGTGCAAGATCCGCCGGCCGCCGATCACGCCGTCATTGAGATACAATAATCCGAACCGCGCCCAGTCCCTGGCGCTGGCCAGCATGTAGGTCGATCCCTGCAGCGTGCCGGCGCCGTCGAATTCCAGCGTCACGCTGCGCATGCCCAGCGGATTGAACAGTTCGCGCCACGCGAACGCCAGCGCCTGCTCGGGGCCGCCGGTGATGTCGCGGATGATTCGTGCCAGCAGCTGCGTGGTGGGACTGCTGTACGCCCACCGCGTGCCCGGCGGGACAATCAGCGTGGCCTTCGCAGCGAAACCGGCCATGTCGTCTTGCAGGTAAACCATCTGGCTTGAGGGATCGAAACCGGAATTGGTCTCGTCGAGCGCGAGACCTGTTGTCATCCGCAGCAGATGTTCGACCTCGATTTCGCGGCGCGGGTCGTCGGTGCCGCGCCATTCGGGAACTGGCGCCGGCAGCGAGGGCGAGGTACCGCCCTGCAGCGTTAGGATGCCAATCACGGCGTTGATCACCGACTTGGTCATGGAAAAACCAAGCAGTGGCGTCTCGACGCCGATGCCATCGGCATAGCGCTCCGCGATCACCGTGCCGTCATGCACCACCACCACCGCCTTCGTCTTGCGAAACGGCGGCGCCGTGGGTTCTTCGAAGGCGTGATCGAGTGCGGCCTTCAATTTCGGATCGGATGGTTCGACGACGGCCGCGCCTGCGATTTCGGGCAGCAGCGGCGGCTTCTTCAGTGTCTTCAACGCGGCGATGTCGCTTCTGAGCAGATAGGGTTGCGCGCCCCGCCCATGCAGCAGAACGCAGCCCAAGCCCTCATGAAACGCGGCGTGGCTGCTTAGCCGGCCCAAAAATGAGGCTTCGACGAACTGGCCGGTGCGATCGAGATGATAGCTCAGTCCCCAACGTATCCGGTGGATGCCGGCACGTTCCGTGGTATCCGCGAATACGGTTTGCGGATCGAGCCCGGATACGAATGCCTTGGAGCAGACATTGTGAGCCACCGAGGCGGTTGCGACACGAATGGCGCGATCGGGGCGGTAGATGATGACCGGCGCCGCCAATGCGGCCAACACTAGCACGCCGGCGATCAGTTTTCGCGCACCCACCTACTCCTCCATGCGCCCGGTCAGCAGCGCCGGCGCCGCGTCCTTCTAGCGCGACTTCTGGACCTCGCCTACGGAAGGCAGCGCCCTCACGGTGACGCCAGGCGGCGGCACGTCGTCGTCGGGCACGAAGAAATCCGACATCAGGGGCACCGATCGATCGACACGATAATGCTCGAAAGCGCGCACGCCGCTGGCGTAGAGCACCTTGTCGTCGATGCAGAACTGTCCAGTGAATTCGCGCGCCGGCCTTGTGAAGATGACATAGGCGGCGTCGCCCATGATCTCGGGCTTGCGGCTGGCGCGCATCATGGCATCTCCCCCTAAGAGATTGCCGACCGCGGCGGTGGCAATCGTGGTGCGCGGCCACAGCGCGTTGACCGCGACGCCGGCCGCCTTCAGTTCCGCCGACAGGCCAAGCACGCACATGCTCATCCCAAACTTCGCCATGGTGTAGGCGGTGGAGTGCTCGAACCATTTGGCCTTCATGTCGAGCGGCGGCGACAGCATCAGGACATGCGGATTGTCCGATTTCTTCAGATGCGGGATGCAATATTTCGACACCATAAAGGTGCCGCGGGTATTGATGCCCATCATCAAGTCGAACCGCTTCATGTCGGTCATCTGCGAATTGGTCAGGCTGATGGCGCTGGCATTGTTGACGCAGATGTCGATGCCGCCGAATTCGGCGACGGTTTTGTCAATCGCCGCCACCACCTGGGCCTCTTCGCGGATGTCGCACAGGATCGGCAAGGCCTTGCCGCCAGCGGCGCGGACCTCGTCGGCGGCAGTATAGATGGTGCCCTTGAGTTTCGGATGCGGCTCCGCTGTCTTGGCGGCAATCGCGACATTGGCACCGTCGCGCGCGGCGCGCAATGCGATCGCAAGTCCAATCCCCCGGCTGCCGCCCGAGACAAACAGCGTCTTACCCCTGAGTGACGTCATGTTTTCCTCCTTGCGGTCGCTTTTTGGCTCTATTGTCCCGCAGCCTCCGCACCACGGGTACGCGGATCGGGCGCGCCGAGCAATGCATTGTCAGTCACGGCGATCGAATTGGCCGAGGAATAGCCGAGCGGCTCGATCACGTGATGGCCCTTGGTCTTCAACTCCGCCAGCACGTCGTCGGCGAAGCCGCGCTCGGCCCGCACCTCATCCGGCAGCCATTGATGGTGCAGGCGCGGCGCCGCCACCGCGGCCGCGACGTTCATGTGATAATCGAGCACATCGACGATCACCTGCAACACCGCCGAGATGATGCGGCTACCGCCGGGCGAGCCCGTCACCAACACCGGTCTATCGTCTTTCAAGACGATGGTCGGCGCCATCGACGACAGCGGCCGTTTGCCGGGGCCGGGCAGGTTCGCTTCGAATCCCACCAGCCCATAGGCATTGGATGCGCCGGGCGCCGCGGTGAAATCGTCGAGTTCGTTGTTGAGCAGCACGCCGGTGCCTTCCGCGACCATGCCGACGCCGTAGCTGTAATTCAGAGTGTAGGTGTTGCTGACCGCATTGCCGCGGCTGTCGACGATGGAAAAGTGCGTGGTGTTATCGCCTTCATGCGGCGGCGTCGCTGACAACGCATCAGTCCACGGCGTCGCATGGTCGAGGTCGATACTGGCGCGCTGCTTGGCCGCGTAATCCTTGGCGATCAGGGTTGCAATCGGCGCCTTGACGAAGGCGGGATCGCCGAGATAGCGCGCACGGTCGGCATAGGCGCGCTTCATCGCCTCGATCATGACGTGCAGCGACGACGCGGAGCCCTGCTTCATGTCGCGCATCGGAAAACCTTCCAGAATGTTCAAGATCTCCAGCAACACGATGCCGCCGGACGAGGGCTGCGGCATCGAGACAATGTCATACCCGCGGTAGGTGCCGCGCACCGGGGTGCGAATGACAGGCCGATACGACTTAAGATCGTCCAGTGTCATGATGCCGCCGGCGTCACCGATCGCCTTCACAAGCTTCTCGGCGATCGGCCCTTCGTAGAACCCCTGGGGACCCTGTTCGGCGATCGCAGAGAGTGTTGCTGCAAGATCGGTCTGAACCAGCCGGTCGCCCTCGCGCAGCGAGGTACCGTCGGCGCGGGAGAAGATCCTGGCCGATGCGGGCCAGCGCGCCAGCCGCTTGTGCCAGGCCGGCAATGTGTCGGCGATGTCATCGGTAATGATCGTGCCGTCCACAGCCAGCGCGATCCCAGGCTTCACCAGATCCGCCAGCGTGAAGTTGCCGGAGCCATATTTGTCGAGGGCGATGGCAAGTCCCGCGACCGTGCCGGGCACGCCGATACCGAGCGCGGAGTCGCGCGACTTAGCGGTATCGGGTTTGCCATCCGCACCCAGAAAAATCTCCCGCGTGGTCGCTGCCGGCGCGGTCTCGCGATAATCGATCGCGACATCCTCATGACGATCCCGCGAATGGATCACCATGAAGCCGCCGCCGCCGATGTTCCCGGCGCGCGGATAGGTCACGGCCATCGCGAAACCAGTTGCGACCGCCGCGTCGACCGCATTGCCGCCACGCCGCAGCACGTCAGCGCCGATTTGCGCCGCGATTTTTTCCTGCGCCACCACCATGCCATGTTCGGCGACGACGGCGTGAACGGCGTCCGCGGCTGGCGGCGCGTAAAAAGCGCGGCCTTCCTGTGCGCCCGCGGGCAGGCAGGACACGAAAATGAGTATGATTGTGGAAAATATCAAACGCCGTTCGGCCGCAAGCATGCTCATCAAAAATCCGCCGCGAGTATCGGCCAGTTTGGCCCGGTGAAAGCCAGCGGCTCTCGTAACAGATGCTATATGGGTTCGGATGCGGTAAGCAAAACGCCTCCTCGTGATCGGTCAAGGACATTTCGAGTATGGCGCTGGCAGCTTCGGACCCACACATTGCGGATATGCAGCGGATTTATCCTCGTCGTGCCGCGGTCATTAGCTGGATTTTCTTCGATTGGGCCGCGCAGCCTTATTTCACGCTGATCACCACCTTCGTGTTCGCGCCGTATTTCGCCACCCATGTGGCGTCTGATCCCGCGAGCGGGCAGGCGCTGTGGGGCTTTGCGACGGCGACGGCGGGCTTGCTGATCGCACTGATGTCGCCGGTATTGGGCGCCATCGCGGATTCCAGCGGCCGCCGCAAGCCCTGGATCGCTGCATTCGGTGCGCTCTTGGTGATCGGTTCCTGCCTGATGTGGTTCGGCAAGCCCGGCGACGCGACCGTGATCCCACCGCTGCTGCTCGCCTACGGGATCGCGACCATCGGCGCTGAATTCGCCACCGTCTTCAACAATGCGATGATGCCGACGCTGGTGCCGCCGGACCAGATCGGGCGATTGTCCGGGACCGGCTGGGCCACCGGCTATATCGGCGGCATTCTCAGCCTCATCCTCGTGCTCGGCTTTCTCGCGGCCAGCCCGGACACCGGGCGCACGTTGTTCGGATTCGCGCCGCTGTTTGGTCTCGATCCGGTCACCCATCAGGGCGATCGCATCAGCGGCCCGCTGACCGGCATCTGGTTCATCATCTTCGTGTTGCCGATGTTCTTGCTGACGCCGGATTATCCCGCCAAGCTTCCAGTGAGCGACGCGTTGCGCGCGGGCCTGGTGGAGCTGAAGGAAACGCTCGGCGAACTGCCGAAGCAGAAGTCGATGGCGGCGTTTCTGCTCGCCAACATGATCTACACCGACGGGCTGGTGTCGCTGTTTGCGTTCGGCGGCATCTATGCCGCGGGTACGTTCGGCTGGCATACGATTCAGATCGGCAGTTTTGGCATCCTGCTGGCGATCGCCGGCACACTCGGGGCGTGGCTCGGCGGCAAGCTCGACGACAGACTGGGACCGCAACGCGTCATCGCCGGCAGCATGCTGATCCTGCTGATATCGATCGTTGCCATCCTGCTCGTGGACAAGGATTCCATCCTGTTCGTCAAAGTCGCCCCACCGGAGCCGGGCGGCGCACTGTTTTCCGGTGCGGCGGAGCGCGCCTATCTGGTGCTCGGATGTCTGATCGGTGGCGCCGGCGGTCCGCTGCAGGCGGCGTCGCGCACCCTTCTGATCCGCTTGGCGCCGAAGGACCGCATCGCGCAATTTTTTGGTTTGTTTGCGCTGACCGGGAAGGTGACATCGTTCATCGGACCGTTGTTGATCGGCGTCATCACCGCGGTGACGGAAAGCCAGAAGGCCGGCATGGCGGTGCTGGTGCTGTTCTTTGTCGCCGGGCTTGCGCTATTGGCGCGGGTACGGGATTGATCATGTCGGAGACGCGGGTGCGAATCTTGCTATTGCTCGCCAACCTGGGTGTGGCGGCGGCCATTGCGTCGCTCTTCATCCGGGGACTTCGCGGCGTCCACCGCTTTCCCGCCGAAGCGGCGGCCTATGTCGCCGTTCTGCTGGTGCTGTTGCTTTCGAACGCCGCCTATCTCTGGTGGCAGCGTCGCCATCGCACTAATGCCGGAAGTGCCTGACGCCGGTGAACACCATCGCGATCCCCGCTTCGTCGGCGGCCTTGATGACTTCGTCATCGCGGATCGATCCGCCGGGCTGGATCACGGCGGTGGCGCCGGCCTCGATCGCGACCAGGAGTCCGTCGGCGAACGGAAAGAACGCGTCCGACGCCACCACGGAGCCCTTGGTCATGGGCTCGGCGAGACCAGCCTCGGCGGCGGCGTCTTGCGCTTTGCGCGCGGCGATGCGCGAGGAATCCACCCGGCTCATTTGTCCCGCACCGATGCCGACGGTGGCGAGATCCTTGGCATAGACGATGGTGTTAGATTTGACGTGCTTGGCGACGCGGAACGCGAACCGGAGATCGCGCAGCTCTGCCTCGGTCGGCGCCCGCTTGGTCACGGTCTTGAGCGTGATGTCATCGACAACCGCGTTGTCGCGGCTCTGCACCAGCAAGCCGCCGGCGACGGTCTTGGCGGTCAGGCCCGCCGCGCGCGGATCGGGCAGGCTGCCCGCGAGTAGCAGGCGCAAATTGCGCCGCTTGGCGATGATCGCAATGGCTTCCTCGGTCGCGTCGGGCGCAATGATGACCTCAGTCAGAATTTCAGTGATGACGCGCGCGGCGTCGGCATCGAGCGTGCGGTTGACGGCGATGATGCCGCCATACGGCGATTGGGTGTCGCAGGCGAACGCTTTGCGATAGGCGCTAACAAGGTCCGCGCCTTCGGCAACGCCGCAGGGGTTGGCGTGCTTGACGATGACGCAGGCCGCGGTGCGTGCTGGATCGAACTCGCCAATACATTCATAGGCCGCATCGGTGTCGTTGATGTTGTTGTATGATAATTCCTTGCCCTGCAATTGCCGCGCCGTGGCGACGCCCGGGCGTTTGTCGGGCGTGCGATAGAACGCGGCCATCTGGTGCGGATTCTCGCCGTAGCGCAGCGCCTGGATCAGCCGCCCGCCAAAGGCGCGATAATCCGGCGCGTCGGTCTTGAGTTCGTTTGCAAACCAGTTCGAGATCGCGGCGTCATAGGCGGCGGTGCGGGCATAGGCCTTGGCGGCAAGACGGCGGCGCAGTGTCAGTGTTGTCGCGCCTTGGTTGGCGGCGAGTTCGTCGAGCACGGTCTGATAGTCCTGTGCCTCGACGACAACAGCGACGTCATCATGGTTCTTCGCCGCGGCGCGGATCATCGCAGGCCCGCCGATATCGATGTTCTCGATGCAGTCCTCGAAGCCCGCACCCTTGTCGACAGTCGCCTCGAACGGATAGAGATTGACCACCAGCAGATCGATCGGCGCGATGCCGTGCTCCTTCATCGCTTTCGCATGCTCGGCATTGTCTCTGATGGCGAGCAGCCCGCCATGCACCTTGGGATGCAAGGTCTTGACCCGCCCGTCCATCATTTCTGGAAAACCGGTGAGGTCCGAAACATCTGTCACCTTCAACCCGGCGTCGGCAATCGCCTTGGCGGTGCCGCCGGTGGAGACGAGATCGATCCCGTAAGCGGCCAGCGCGCGTGCGAATTCGATCAGTCCGGATTTATCCGATACGGACAACAAGGCACGGGTGATGCGGCGTGGGTGGTCAGTCATGGCTTGGGCCCTAAATGATAGGCCCGCCGGGTAGCACGGTTTTGTCAGCCATGAAACCGGGGCAGACCGGGCGGGGCACATTGGCCACAAATTTCAGAGCGGCGATTCCGGCTCGGGGCGCGCGCCACGCCTGGCCGAAGCTGGCGCGGCTGAATTGTTCGAGCGCACAAAGCTCCATCGGATGCTGGAAGCATGCCGGGAATCCTGCCGAATC
>WNGJ01002584.1_pt1 | contig 23190 bp, 22 predicted proteins | sample 5400611 | NCBI WGS metagenome assembly WNGJ01 (sample SAMN13153375, study PRJNA577476) | soil metagenome | isolation source: 40 cm soil or saprolite under Garry oak tree replicate 1 | place: USA:California | collected 2016-06-15
CCCGGCCGGATCGCGCTCCTGCCGGGCCTTTGCCCGCGGTCGCGGAAAAAAAGTCTCTACTGGTTGACCATTCCCTTCAGGCTCTTCAGGGGCATGACGCGAACCTTCTTGCTTGCCGGCTTGGCCTTGAACATCATCTTCTCGCCGGTGAACGGATTGATGCCTTCGCGGGCCTTGGTCGCCGGCTTCTTGACGACTTTCATTTTCAGCAGCCCCGGCATGGTGAACAGACCGTTACCGCGCAGGCTCTTCTTGATCACACCGCCGAGCGAATCGAAGACGCCTCCGACCTGCTTGCGGGAGAGCCCGGTGTCTTTGGAGATGTGTGTCAGAACTTCCGACTTCGTCGGTGCGCCACCCTTTTTCGCCATTTTGCGCTACTCCTCGAGTATTTGCCGTTTGCGAAACGCGGCGCCGTACGGCCGCGCGATGAGAATCGGCGCGGAAAATAGCACATGCGCACGCTTTCGCAAGCGCTTTTTCTCTGCGGGTGTTGCGAAAGTGCCTTTTTTATCAGGGTTTCCGCTGCGTGAAGCCCGCAGCGCGCGCCCCCGGCGCGCCAATGCTGCGATTCTCGTTGCGAAGTCGGCGCTAAGCGTGTGTTCCATCAGCGCAACGGACGGGCGTGGCCGCGATGCGCGCGCATCAGGAATTCAGCGCATGAGGATCAGGACCGCCTGAATGGCGATGATCGCCCACAGCGGCGACAGGTCGAGCCCAGCGACCGCGGGGATCAGCCGCCGGATCGGCCGCAGCACCGGTTCGCACAACGTCGCGAGCACCGACTGGAGCGGGGAGTAGCCGCCCGGGGCGATCAGGCTGAGCAGCGCGTACAGGAAAATCGCCGACAGATAGGTCCACAGCAGCGTGCGCGCGATCTCGCCGAGCACCGGCCGCACCCACAGGAGCGGTGGCGGGAACCCCAGGCCGTGCAGCGCGAAAATGCAGGCAACGTCGACCGTGGCGATCAGCAGCACCGCAACCACGGAGGCGGTGTCGAGCTTGCCGATGGGGGGCAGCACACGGCGCAGCGGCAGGATGAGCGGATTCGTGATCCGCACCACCGCCTGACAGAGCGGATTGCGGAAGTCGGCGCGCGTCCACTGCAGCAGCAGACGGGCCAGTACCACGAACAGCGCCAGCGACAACAGTGTTTCGACAATGAAGATGATCGCGCTCATGAGTCACCGGCGGTTGGATAGACTGGGTGCGATGCGGCCAGCTCGCGCCCGCGCAGCGCCGCGGCCTGGAGCGCGCGCGCCACGACGGCCCGCAGGCCCGCGTCCTCGAACACGACGAGTGCCGCCTCGGTCGTGCCTCCGCGGGAGGCGACCTCGGTCCGCAGGCGCGTCAGATCCGCATCCCCGCCGTGCGCGAGCAGGCCCGCGCCGTAGAGCGTGGCCACGGCCAGGCGGCGCGCGGCGGCCCCCTCGAGCCCCAGCCCCTCGGCGGCCTCGGCCATGAGCTCCGCCAGCAGGAAGAAGTAAGCCGGGCCGCTGCCCGAGAGCGCCGTCACGACATCCAGCGCGTCTTCCGTCGGAACCCACACGACCTCGCCCACGGATCTGAGAATCTGCTCGGCGGTGGCGCGCTGCGGCGCGGCCACCCGTGGCGGGGCAAACAGGCCCGTCGCCGCGGCGCCGACCAGCGCCGGCCGATTGGGCATGGCGCGCACCACCGCGACGCCCGGCCCGCACCAGGCCTGCAGGGCGGCCACGCGCAGGCCGGCGGCCACGGAAATGAGCAGTGGCCCCTGCGCGCCCCACTGCCCCGCCAGGGCGGTGAGCACCGCCGCGGCATCCTGCGGCTTCACCGCGAGCACCACCACGGCCGCGCCTTTGACCGCCGCGGCGTTGTCGGCGCCGGCCGTGATGCCCAGATCACGCGCCAGCGCCTCGCGCGCGGCCGCGACGGGCTCGCCGACACTCAGCTGCTCGGGCCGCGTACCCGAGCGCAGCAGCCCGCCGATGAGCGCGCGGCCGATGTTGCCGGCTCCGAGTATGGCGAGGCGCCTGTTGGTCATGCGTGCGCTATTGTACGGGTCTTGGGCCAAACAGCGCCGTCCCGAGGCGCACGATGGTCGCGCCCTCGGCAATCGCCGCCTCGAAGTCAGCGCTCATGCCCATCGACAGCGTGTCGAGCCGGGCGCCGGCGGAGTTGAGACGGTCCAGCAGCTCGCGCAGCCTCGCGAACCACGCGCGCTGTCGCGCCGGCTCGGTTTCTTCCGGCGGAATGCACATCAGGCCGCGCAGCGAAAGGCGCGGAAGCCCCGCCACCGCGGCGGCGAGGGCGGGGAGCTCGGCCGGCGTGACGCCGCCCTTGGTGTGTTCGTCCGCGAGGTTCACCTGCAGGCACACGTTGAGCGGCGGTGCGTGGAACGGGCGCTGCGCGGCGAGGCGCTCCGCGATCCTGAGCCGGTCGAGTGCGTGCACCCAGGCGAAGCCTTCCGCGATCGGGCGGGTCTTATTGGCCTGCACCCGCCCGACGAAGTGCCAGATGAGCTCCCGCTCACGCAGCGCGGCGATCTTGGCCAGCGCCTCCTGCAGGTAACTCTCGCCGAAGTGCTCGAGGCCGCAGCCGGCGGCGGCGGCGAGCCATTCCACGGGTTGCGCCTTGCCGACGGCAAGGAGTGTGACCGACTGCGCACTCCGTCCGGCCCCGGCGGCGGCGCGCGCCACTCGTTCCTGCACGGCGGCGATGCGCTCCGGCAAATTCTGCGGACCCATTAACATATTGGACGTGTGACCCCTCCGTTATACTGCCGGCGCACTCAAGGGGCAGACTTGCACCGTCGCTTTCCTGCACCTCAGGCCGCCGTCCCCGGGAGAATCAATGGCCGTCGATATCGCGCAACTCCTCGCCTTCGCCGTCAAGAACAACGCCTCGGACCTGCACCTGTCCTCGGGGGTGCCGCCGATGATCCGCGTCGACGGGGACATGAAGCGCATCAATATGCCGCCGCTGTCGCACAAGGAAGTGCACTCCATGGTGTACGACATCATGAACGACAAGCAGCGCAAGGCCTACGAGGAGTTCTTTGAAACCGACTTCTCGTTCGAGATTCCAAAGCTGGCGCGCTTCCGCGTCAATGCCTTCAACCAGAACCGCGGTGCGGGCGCGGTATTCCGCAACATCCCGTCGGTGATTCTCTCGCTCGAGGAGCTGAACTCGCCGAAGATCTTCCGCGACCTGTGCATGCTGCCGCGGGGACTGGTGCTGGTGACCGGGCCGACCGGCTCGGGCAAGTCCACCACCCTCGCCGGCATGGTCAATCACTGCAACGATAACCGCCCCGACCACATCATCACCATCGAGGATCCGATCGAGTTCGTGCACGACTCCAAGCGCTGTCTCGTCAACCAGCGCGAAGTGCACCGCGACACCCTCGGCTTCAGCGAGGCGCTGCGTTCGGCGCTGCGCGAGGATCCGGACGTCATCCTGGTCGGTGAAATGCGCGACCTGGAGACCATCCGCCTGGCGCTCACCGCCGCCGAGACCGGTCACCTGGTGTTCGGCACGCTGCACACCAGCTCCGCCGCCAAGACCATCGACCGTATCGTCGACGTGTTCCCGGGCGACGAGAAGGACATGGTGCGCTCGATGCTGTCGGAGTCGCTGCGCGCGGTGATTTCGCAGACGCTGATGAAGAAGAACAGCGGCGGTCGGGTGGCGGCCCACGAGATCATGATCGGCACCCCCGCGATCCGTAACCTCATCCGCGAGGGCAAGATCGCGCAGATGTACTCCTCCATTCAGACCGGCGGCGCGCAGGGCATGCAGACTCTCGACCAGTGCCTCGCGGACCTGGTCGCCAAGGGCATCGTCAGCAAGGAAGAAGCGCGCTACAAGGCGCAGAACAAGGACTCGTTGTGATGCGCTGCGCGCAGAATGGAGAACGCCGTGGACCGTGATCAAGCCATCAAGCTGATGCAGGACCTGCTGCGGCGGGTGACGGAGAAAAAGGCCTCCGACCTGTTCATTACCGCGGGCTTCCCGCCGGCGATCAAGCTCGACGGCGAGATCCGGCCGCAGAGCGAGCGCGCGCTCACCATGGAGCAGTCCGCGACGCTGGTGCGCGCCATCATGAACGACCGGCAGACCAAGGAATTCGACGCCACCAAGGAATGCAACTTCGCGATCGCCCCGCCGGGCATCGGGCGCTTCCGCGTGAGCGCCTTCGTGCAGCAGGCGGCGATCGCCTGCGTCATCCGGCTGATCAACGCCAAGATCCCGACCTTCGAGGAGCTCGACCTGCCCCCGATCCTGAAGGAGGTCGTACTCAGCAAGCGCGGGCTGGTGATCGTCGTCGGCGGCACCGGCTCGGGCAAATCCACCACGCTCGCCACCATGGTCGGCTACCGCAACGACAAGACGCGCGGGCACATCGTCACCATCGAGGATCCGGTCGAATACGTGCACACCCACAAGGGCTGCGTGATCACGCACCGCGAGGTCGGCGTCGACACCGACTCCTGGCACGCCGCGCTCAAGAACACCCTGCGTCAGGCGCCGGATGTGATCCTGATCGGCGAGATCCGCGACCGCGAAACCATGGAGTACGGTATCCAGTTCTCCGAGACCGGGCACCTGGTGCTGGCCACGCTGCACGCCAACAGCGCCAACCAGGCGCTCGACCGCATCGTCAACTTCTTCCCCGACGAACGCCGCGACCAGCTGCTCATGGATCTGTCGCTCAACATCCGCGCGCTGGTGTCGCAGCGGCTGATCCCACGCGAGTCGGGCGCCGGGCGCATCGCGGCGATGGAGATCATGCTCAACTCGCCGCTCATCCAGGACCTGATCTTCAAGGGCGAAGTCGCCAAGATCAAGGAAGTGATGTCGCGCTCGACGCGCCTCGGCATGAAGACCTTCGACCAGGCGCTGTACGAGCTGTACGAGACCGGCCTCATCTCCTACGAGGACGCGCTGCGCAACGCCGACTCGAAGAACGAGCTGCGTCTGCGCGTCAAGCTCGAGAGCAAGCGCGAGCACAAGGCGGTCGATGACGGCGGCGCGCTGCGCATCGTCGAGGAAGAGCAGGGTCGTAACCTGTGAAGGCGGCCAAGGAAGCGAACCCGCTCGATGGCACACTCGGCGCCGAGAACGGTGCGCAGCCGACGCCGGATGCGCTGAGCGCGGTGGTGAGCGCGCGTCACCCCACCCTCAACACCAAGCCGCTGTTCAAGCTGATGGTGGAGAAGAAGGCCTCGGACCTGTTCTTCACCTCCAACGCGCCCATCAAGATCAAGATCGAGGGCCAGATACTGCCGGTGAACAAGCAGGTGCTGGCCCCGGACACCGTGCGCCAGACCGCGTTCGCGCTCATGTCGCCCGAGCAGCGCGCCCACTTCCTGCAGGAGTGGGAGCTCGACTTCGCCATCTCGGAGCCCGGGCTGGGGCGCTTCCGCGTCAACGTATTCATGCAGCGCGGCTCTCCCGCGATGGTGCTGCGCTACATCACCGCCGACATGCCGCGGCTGGAGACGCTCGGACTTCCCGAGGTGGTCAGCGAGCTGATGCTGCAGCGGCGCGGTCTGCTCCTGCTGGTGGGCGCGACCGGTTCGGGTAAATCCACCACGCTGGCGGCGATGATCAACCACCGCAACGAGAACGCCTCGGATCACATCGTCACCATCGAGGACCCGATCGAGTTTCTGCACACCAACAAGCGCTCGCTCGTCAACCAGCGCGAGGTGGGCCTCGACACCAGGAGCTACTCGCGCGCGCTGCGCGGCGTGGTGCGTGCCGCCCCCGACGTGATCCTGATCGGCGAGATCCGCGACCGCGAGAGCATGGAGGCGGCCATCAGCCTGGCCGGCACCGGGCACCTGGTGCTCTCCACCATGCACGCCAACAACGCGGCCGAGTCGCTCGACCGCATCATCAACATGTTTCCGCGCGAGCAGCACAACCAGATCTTCCTCGACCTGTCGCAGTACCTGCGCGCCATCATGGCGCAGCGCCTGGTGATGGGTAAGGAGAACCGGCGCGTCGCGGCGGTGGAAGTCATGATCAACACCCCGCATATCGCCACTCTGATCAAGAAGGGTGACGTGGTGTCGATCAAGGAAGCCATCAGCACCAGCAGCGAGCGCGCCATCCAGAGCTTCGACGTGGCCCTGCACGTGCTCTACAAAGCCGGCAAGGTGACGCTGGAGGAGGCGCTGGCGAACGCCGATTCGCGCGCCAATCTGGAAGCCAAGATCAACTTCGGCTAGTCCGGCGCTTCCGCTCAGGCCCCGCGCTCGTGGGCGGCGGGGTTGACATCCCATCCTCACGCGGCCGAGTCGCTCGACCGCATCTCTAGCACGGCCGCTCGTTAGCGGCCGGCCCGAGTAACGCAGTCAACTCCTCCTCGATCCGGCGCGATTCGGCGGGCTGGTTCATCCACAGCGCGAGGTCCAGGAGCGCGCGTGCGGTCGCCGCCGGCGCCTCGACCCCGGCGGCCGCGGCACGCTGCACGAGGGTGGGATGGGTATCTGACGGTTGGGCGATCTGCTCGCGCACCAGCCACGCGCTGAACCAGGCGCGCTGGCCGCTGGCCGCCACCCGCTGGACCGAATCCAGGCAATCGAGCACCAGGTTGCGTGGTCCGATGCCGCGCGTCACCTGCTTAAGGAGACGCTCCTGCAGGTCGCCCCAGGTGCTACTGAGCATGGCCAGCTTGGCCAGAGCGGCGATCAGGTCGGCGCCGCCGGCGACCCCGAACGCCGCCCGGTCGGCCTCGAACTCACGCCGCTGGCGGATCGAGCAGGCCGCGCGCTGCGGCGCCCAGGCCATGCCGTTGAGGACCATCAGGGCGCGCAGGCGCGCGAGGTCCATGAAATTGCGCGGCAGCGAGCGCACGCCGCGCCAGCTGTACAGCAGCGCGCGCATCGCCGGCGCGAAGAGCTCGGTGAAGCGCAGATCCGGCCCGCGGAAGTGGCCGAGCTCGTGCGCGATGACCGCATCGAGCTCACGACTGCGCAGCGCGCGCAGCTCCAGCGGCGAGAGGTAGAGCGTTTCACCGGGCGGCAGGACCTGGCCATCGTGCAACCGGATCGGCGCGGTGCTGGCCCAGGGCCCGGGCTTCAACCCCACGATGATGCGCGTCGGCGCCCTGACTTTGAGCGTGGCGGCGATGCGCGCGACGCGCGCGATGAGCGCCGGGAAGCGCGAGGGGTCCGCGATCACCCCGAAGACCTCCAGGGGCACGCCTTCGGTTAGCCGGCGCCACTCGGTCATCGTGAGGATCCCCATGACAAAGCCGACCGACAGCGCCGGCCGCCCGCGCCCACGAGCGCCGCGGCCGCCAGCAGCGCGATCCAGGCCCCGCCGCGCTCAGAAGACCGTGTACGCATCGAACACCGGCCCGTCCACGCACACGCGCTTCATCGCCGGGCCCGCGCTGGTGCGCACCTGCACCGTGCAGCCGGCGCAGCCGCCGACCGCGCAGGCCATGAACTCCTCCAGCGACACCTGGCAGGGCACGCCGTAGCGGCGTGCCAGCTTCGCGCTGGCCTCGAGCATCGGCGCGGGCCCGCACGCGAAGACCTCGACCTGCTGAAGCTCGCCGCCGCTCAGGGATGCGAGCCAGGCATCGGCGAGCTCGGTGACGAAGCCCGGGAAGCACCCCGGCAGGTCCGCGCCGCTCGCCAGGCGGCTCGGCACGCCCCACTGCTCCAGCAGCGGCATGCAGGCGATCGCACCCGCCGGGATACCGGGCACGATGAGCCTCGAGGGCCGGGTGCGGAACGGGAACGGCACCTCCGATCCCATGAGCACGAGCGCCTTCCACGCCCCGTCGCCCGCCTCGCGCAGGCGCTCGGCGAGGAACACCATGGGCGGGATGCCGACGCCGCCGCCGAGCAGCAATGTCCGCGGCCGCTCGGGGTGGGGCACGAAGGGGCGGCCGATCGGACCGAGCACGCTCAGCTCCTCCCCCACCTTGCGCCGGGCGAGGGCGTGCAGCCCGGGACCGAGCGTCTTGTAGAGCATCTCGATCCATCCGCCACGCGCATCCGCCCGCATGATCGACAGCGGCCGGCGCATCGGGATGGCGGCATCGCACGTGACGTGCGCGAAGCTGCCCGGCTCGGCATGCGCCGCGCAGCGCGGTGCGGCGACGCGCAGCACGAACTGCTGCGCGTCGTGGGCCTGTTGCGAGACGACGCGCGCCCGTTCGAGGAAGATGGAGCCGCGGGCGCTGGATGTCATCGACGGCCCCTCACGCGCCACCCGGGCGCGAGCTGAGCACTTCCGCCAGCACCGCCATGCGCACCGCCACGCCGTTGCGCACCTGGTCGCGGATCGCGGACTGCGGTCCGTCGGCCACGTCCGAGGCGATCTCGATGCCGCGGTTCATGGGCTGCGGATGCATCACCATGGCGTCCGGGCGCGCCAGGGCGAGGCGCTCGCGCGTCAGCCCCCAGGCCGCGAAGTAGGCGGCCCCTTCCGGCAGGTCCCCCTGGCCCATGCGCTCCTTCTGGATGCGCAGCACCATGACCACGTCCGCCCCCTCGAGCCCGCGCGCCAGCTGGGTGTGGCGCGAACAGCCGGTGAATTCGTCCCGCTCCGGCATGAGGGCCGGCGGGGCGACGATCCGCAGGTCGCCGACGCCGAGGGTGCGCAGCGCATGCCAGGCGGAGCGCGCGACGCGCGAATGGCGGATGTCGCCCACCAGGGCGACCACGAGCCCCTCGAAGCGCTGCTTGCGCTGATACACGGTGAGGGCATCCAGCAGCCCCTGGGTCGGGTGCGACACGTGCGCTTCGCCCGCGGACAGCACGCTCACGTGGGGAGCCACGTTCGCGGCCACGAGTCCCGGCACGCCCGCTTCGGCGTCGCGGATCACGAACGCGTCCACGTGCAGGGACTGCAGGGTGTAGACCGTGTCGAGCATGCTCTCGCCCTTGACGCGCGAGGACAGCTGCACCTCGAGATTGACCGCCTGGGCACCCAAGCGTTTGGCGGCCAGCTCGAAACTCACGCGCGTGCGGGTGGAGGGTTCGGTGAACAGATTTGCCACCGTGGCCCCGGCGAGCGCCTGGCTCATGGCGGGCTTCGCGCCCAGGGGGCGCACGAATCCCTGCGAGCGCTCGAGCAGCCGCTCGATCTGGGCCCGCGGCAGGCCCTCGAGCGTCAGCAGATGACGCAGCGAGCCATCGCTGCGCAGCTGTTCAGTCATTGCACTTCCCGGCCTCGCGTCAACGGCGTGCCTGCCCCGACTCACGTGCCCTCGCCCGCAAACCAGCGCGCCAGGATCACCGCCGCGGCGGCGCTGTCGATGTCCGTGCGCTGCACGCGCCGCCGGCGCTGCCCGCTCGCGCGCCGCGCCTTGAGCTCCGCGCTCGCCTCCAGGGAGGAGAAGCGCTCATCGACCAGGTGAACGGGTAGCGCGAAGCGGCGTTCGAGCTCGGCGGCGAAGCGGCGCGCCGCGGCGCTCAGGTCCCCCTCGCTGCCGTCGGCATTATACGGGGCGCCCACCACCAGAAACCCCGGCGTGAGCGTGCGCACTTCACGCGCGATGGCCTGCCAGTCGGGGCTCCCCCGGCTGACGGCGGCGGGCCGCGGCGCGGCGCTGCGCGTCAGCGTGTCCCCGCAGGCGATGCCAATGCGTTTGAGTCCGAAGTCGAAGGCGAGGACGGTCTGGGCGCGGGTCATGCCTTACGCATGGCCGGCTTCCGGGCTCAGGCGATCGACGTCGATCCCGAGCAGACGCCAGGCACCGGCCCAGCGCTCCTCGAACGGCAACTCGAATACCACGCGCGGATCCACCGGCATGGACGCCCAGGCGTTGTCGCGCAATTCGCGCTCGAGCTGGCCGGACTCCCAGCCCGCGTAGCCGAGAGCGATGAAGGCATCCGACGGCCCCTCGCCGCGCGCCATCGCCGCGAGCACATCCCGCGAGGTGGTCACCTGGATGGTGTCGGACACTTTATGAGTATGGTCCCACTGCCCGCCCGGCCGGTGCAGCACGAAGCCGCGGTCGGTGTGCACCGGCCCGCCGCGCAGCACCGGCTGCGCGGCGATGTGCTCACTGGAGGGCTCGAGTTTCATCTGCGAGAGCACGTCCGAGAGCTTCATCGGCAGCGGCTTGTTGAGCACGATGCCGAGCGCGCCCTTGTCGGTGTGCTCGCAGATGAGCGCCACGGTCTGCGCGAAGTTCGGGTCGGCAAGCTGCGGCATGGCGATCAGCAGGTGGTTGGTGAGGCTGCCACCTTCGGCCTCGGCCAGTCCGGTGCCTTCGCCACCCGGGGCCCCTTCACTTGGGGCGCTGCTGGCCGTGGAGCTGTGCTTGCCGCCCATGCCACCAGTATGGGCATGGGGCCTGCGAGTCTCAAGGAACGGTTGACAGGGTGCCGCTGGCGACGCGCCCGCCGACGAACTGCCATTCGTAGGCAAAGCGCAATACGCGATATTGAGCGGCCAGCTCGGGCGGGAACGGGTCGAAAGGACTCGCCAGCTTCAGGATCGCCAGCGCCGCCTGATCGAGCCCCGGGTTGCCGCTGGTACGGCGGATGACCACCCGGTCGAGCGTGCCGTCGGCCGCTATCCCCACCTCCACGACCGGACTCGCCTGCGCGCCGGCGCCGCGGCGGGCCGCCCTCGGATAGTTGATGGTGCCGATGCGCTCGACCTTGCGCCGCCAGGCGTCGAGGTAGGGTGCGAGGGTCGCCGCACGCGTGTCGGGCGTGATCCACAGCTCCTCGCGCTGCGGTCCTCGCAGCTTCGCGGGTCCTTCCTCATCCTGCGGTCCCGGCTGCGCCACCGGGGGCTCGTCGACCAGCAGCGGCTGGTCGCGTACTGCACTGCTGCTGCCCGCGTCGGTGAGGTAGCGCACGTCGGTGTTCCAGGCGACCGTCGTGAGGATGCGCTCATCCTGGCCACCGGCCCGGTCGCCGCTCGAGGTGAGGGAGTCGCCTTCCGGCCTGCCCGGGTGCCTGATCTTGGGGACGGAGGAGGAGCGGTTGTGGGGTGCCACCGGGTCGCGCGTGTCGCCCGAGCCCAGCTGCGTGCGCTGGGCCAGGTAGGTCGCGGAGGGGTTTTTGTCGGCTTCCGGAAGCTCGTCGGACACCAGCAGCACTTCCAGTCCCGGAGCGCTGCCCCGGTCGCCCGCGCTGGCGCTGAAGGTGAGCCCGAGAATGACGAGTCCGTGAAGCAGACCGGCCAGGAACAGCATGGTCAGCAACCGGTCCCAGACCGGGGCCTTGCCTTCCCGCAGGATGAGCGCGCGGCGTGCCATGCAGTTGCTCGCTTCAACCCCCGGCGGCCGCGGCGGCGCTCGCGGGCGCGCGGCGCGGCGCGCCGGTGAGGCGCCGCTCGATGGCCGCGATCAGCAGCTCCCCGATGCGGATCCCAAACAGCTTGTCGAGCTCGCGGATCCCGGTGGGACTGGTGACGTTGATCTCGGTCACGAAGCCGCCGATCACGTCGAGGCCGACGAACAGCATCCCTTGCGCGGCCAGCGCCGGGCCGATCTCGCCGGCGAGCCAGCGGTCGCGCTCGTTCAGCGGCCGGCCGACTCCGCGGGCACCCGCCGCGAGGTTGCCGCGATGATCCTGCGCGCAGGGGATGCGGGTGAGCGCGTACGGCACCGGTTCCCCCTCGATCAGCAGCACGCGCGAGTCACCCGATTCCACGATGTCGGGAATGTAGCGCTGCGCGATCGCGAAGCGCTGTCCGTAGTCGGTGAGGGTCTCGAACACCACGCGTGCGTTGAGATCGCCCTCGCCGAGCACGAAGATCGAGCGGCCACCCATGCCGTCGAGGGGCTTGCAGACGATTTTGCGGTGCTCGCGCAGGAAGCCGGCCATCTCCCCCATGTCGCGCGTGATCAGGGTCGGCGCGCAGCACTGCGGGAACCAGGCCGTATAGGCCTTCTCGTTCATGTCGCGCAGCCCGCGCGGGCGGTTGACGACGAGCACACCCTCACTCTCGGCGCGCTCGAGGATGTAGGTGGTGTAGATGTACTCGGTGTCAAACGGGGGATCCTTGCGCATCAGGATGCATCCCAGGGCGCTCAGGGGTTCGATGGCCGGCTCCCCCAGGGTGAACCAGCCCGCGGGGTCGGCCCTGACCGTGAGGGCTCGCGTGCGCCCGAGCGCGACGCCGTCGCGCAGCAGCAGATCGCGCTGTTCGAGGTAGGCGAGCGCAAAGCCGCGTGCCTGCGCCGCGAGCAGCATGGCCAGCGTCGAATCCTTCGCGTAGCTGATGGCGCCGATGGGATCCATCACCACGCCCAGTCGTCTGAGAGCGGTCATCCGGTCCTGCCAAGCTCCTTGAAGCCGGAGCGCCGATTATGCTCAGGGCGGCGCGAATATGTCTGCCCCGTCGATGGAAGACGTTGAAAGCTCAGGCGACTTTCGAAAAACGTGACGCGCATGGCATAGCAGGGGGTATACCGATATGTTAAAACCCCAATGCGCTTGCCCCTTTGGGAGGGGCCCGTGAAACTACACGGCTGGTGTGGTCTCTGGCGCAAAGCCCAGGTTTCGCGGGGGTCAAAACCGCCACGCGCGCGCGTGGTTTCTCAGGTCCCCTGGGCCGTTAAACCGTTATGGAAGGAGTCGCCTGACCGTGACCGGCAGTAACAACAAGTTACAGGGCCTCAAGGTACTCGTCATCGACGACAGCAAGACCATTCGCCGCACGGCCGAGACGCTGCTGGCGAAGGAGGGGTGCGAGGTCTTCACGGCGATCGATGGCTTCGATGCGCTCGCCAAGATCGCCGACCATCAGCCGGACATCGTATTCGTCGACATCATGATGCCGCGGCTGGACGGTTACCAGACCTGCTCGCTCATCAAACACAACAAGGTGTTCCGCTCCATACCCGTGATCATGCTGTCTTCCAAGGACGGTCTGTTCGATCGCGCGCGCGGTCGCATCGTCGGCTCGGAGCATTACCTCACCAAGCCCTTCACCAAGGACGAGCTGCTCTCCGCGATCGAGACGCATGTCGGGAGATGATGGCCATGGCGCTGATCCTGATCGTTGACGACTCACCTACCGAACTGCACGTCATGCAGAAGGCGCTCGAGAAGCATGGCTTTCGCACCGCGGCCGCCGCCGACGGCGCCGAGGGTGTGCGCCTGGCGCGCGAGATGAGTCCCGATCTGATTTTCATGGACATCGTCATGCCCGGCATGAACGGTTACCAGGCGACGCGCGCGCTGGCGAACGATCCGCGCACGCGCACGATTCCGATCATCATGGTCACGTCCAAGGGTCAGGAGACCGATCGCATCTGGGGCCTGCGCCAGGGAGCGGTCGATTACATGATCAAGCCCGTATCGCCCGATCAGCTGGTCGCCAAGGCGCAGGCGACCCTGTCGGCGTGACCGGGGCCAGACCAACCCATGACCGAGCCGTCCGCGCCACCTGAAGTCGAGCTCAAGTCCCTGCGGGACCGGCCGTTCGAGCTGCTCGCGGAGCTCGAGCGGCGCGGCCGCGCCGGCTCCGCGCAGGTGAATCCGGAGGCCGGCTTGGGGCGCGAATGGGTGGGGGTGGCGCTGCGCATGGCCGGGGACCTGTACCTGGTGGCGCGCGAGGAGACGCGCGAGGTGCTGGGCGTGCCGGCGAGCACCACGCGGGTGCCCGGAGCCAAGGCCTGGATCAAGGGTCTCGCCAACGTGCGCGGCCAGCTGCTGCCGATCATCGATCTGCGCCATTTCCTCGGCAGCGGCACGACGCCGATCACGCGCAACACCCGCGTGGTGGTGGTGAACCACCGCGAGATTCCCGCCGGTCTCCTGGTGGATGAGGTGCTGGGTTTCCGCCGCTTCGCGGAGAACGAATTCTCCGGGGACGCACCCCCCACGGTGGCGCGCTGCGAGCGCTATCTCGCGGGCGCGTTTCGCCGCGCCCACGAGCAATGGCCGGTCCTGAGCCTGCGTTCGGTGCTGGAGAGCCCGGCGTTCGCGGAGGCCGCGGCATGAGCGCGCCGCTGGCCACGGTGCGCCCGCCGACCGCCCTCGCGGTGCTGCTCACGGTCGCGGCGGTGCTGCTCATCGGCAGCGGCGTGTCCTTCTACCTGGTGCAGGCGCGTTTCGCCCCCGGCGCTCGCGCGCTGCCGGTCGAGGCGCTCTACAACCTCGCGCTCGATGCCGGCGCCGCGGTGGCCGGCGATGCGGCGGCGCTCACGCGTTTCCAGCAGCACCAGAAGGCTCTCGAGGAGGTGGCCGCGCGCGAGCCCGCCGCCCCGTTCACGAGCGATGCGCGATTCACGCGCCTGTTGAACAACGCCGTGGCGGTGCTGCGCGCGCGGGGTGCCCTGGCGGACGCGGGCAGTGCGGCGCGCGAGACCGCCGCTCTCGTGCCGCGGCTGCTCACCGAATCCGGCGCACTCGGCGCGAGCCTGCCGGCGCCGCTCGCCCCCGCGGTCACCGCAACCCTGGAGCGCTTCGAGGCGCGCGCCCAGCGGCTGGAGCTGGATGTGACCGCCCTCACCCAGGGCGCGGCCGATCCCGGGCAGGCGGCGCAGCGCATCGCCGAGAGCGGCGACTATCTGGGCCAGGTCATCTCCGGCTTCGCGGGCGCCAGCTCGGCTCTGGCGCTGCCGCGCGTGACCCAACCTGAGGCCGCGAAGCACTTGAAGGCGCTCGACGCGGTCTACACGGAGTTGAGCGCCACCGTGCACCGCGCCGTGGCCGCCGCGCCCGCCTTGCCGGCGGCGCAGACCGCGGCGCGCGCCATCGCCATGGACGCACGCGACATCGCCGCCGCCGCGCCGTCCGCCACCCCCGTCGCCGCCGGCTTGCTCACGTGGGCGCCGCTGCTGCTGCTGGTCGCGGGACTGGGCCTGTTGCTCGCGGCCCTGCTCGCGGCGCAGCGTATGCGCGGCGCGGTCGAGCGCCAGCGCGTCTCGGCGGATGCGCAGCGCCGCGAGAGCGACCGCAACCAGCAGGCGATCCTGCGGCTGCTCGATGAGCTCTCGAGCCTCGCCGACGGCGATCTCACCGTGCAGGCCACGGTCACCGAAGACATCACCGGCGCCATCGCCGATTCCATCAACTACGCGGTGGACGCGCTGCGCGGCCTCGTGACCACCATCAACGGTTCGGCGATCCAGCTGGAGAGCGCGACGCGCCAGACCCAGGCGCTCTCGCAGCACCTCGCCAGGGCGAGCGGCGCGCAATCCAAGCAGATCGCCTCGGCCACCGAGTCCGCGGCCAGCATGGCGGGCTCCGTGGAAGAGGTGTCCGGCAACGCCGAGCGCGCCGCCGATGTGGCGCGCCATTCGGTGGAGGTGGCGCACAAGGGGGGCGATGCCGTGCGCCGCACCATCGACGGCATGAACGCCATCCGCGAGACCATCCAGGAGACCTCCAAGCGCATCAAGCGCCTCGGCGAGAGCTCACAGGAGATCGGCAACATCGTCGAGCTCATCAACGACATCGCCGAGCAGACCAACATCCTGGCGTTGAACGCCTCGATCCAGTCCTCCATGGCGGGCGAGGCGGGTCGCGGCTTCGCGGTGGTGGCGGACGAGGTGCAGCGGCTAGCCGAGCGCGCCGCCAACTCCACCAAGCAGATCGAGGTGCTGGTACGCACCATCCAGACCGATACCAACGAGGCGGTCGTCTCGATGGAGCGCAGCACCACCGACGTGGTCGGCGGCGCGCTGCTGGCGGAAAACGCCGGCGCCGCGCTGGAGGAGATCGAGCAGGTGTCCAACCAGATCGCGAGCCTGGTGCAGAACATCTCCGGCAGCGCGCGCCAGCAGACCCACGCGGCACAGAACATCGCGCGCAATATGCAGGCTCTCAAGGAGATCAGCGCCCAGACCGCCGAATCGACCAACGCGACCTCGGCCGCCATCGCCAAGCTGGCCGAGCTCTCCGCCGGGCTGCGCAAGTCCGCCACGGGCTTCCGTCTGCCCGGCAACCCGGACGAGCGCCTCGTCTCGAGCAGCGCCGTCAGGCGCGTGGAGGACGCCACGCTCACCACGGCGAAGGTGCGGCAGATCTCCGCGCTGGGCGGCTCTTAGACTCTATTGCGAAAGCCACTGCATGCCTGAAGTCGCCTCCCAGACATTCGATCTCGTCGCTCGTGAAGTGAACGCCACGCTGGCGGAGGCCCGCGGCGCCCTCGAGACTTATGTCGAGCAGCCCGACAACGCCACGCTGCTCGAGCGCTGCGCCAAGGACCTGCACCAGGTGCAGGGTGTGCTGCGGGTGCTGGAGATCTACGGCGCGGCGCTGCTCGCCGAGGAGATGGAGCACGTCGCGCAGTACCTGCTGGCGACCCACAGTGAGCGCAAGAGTCAGGCCGAAAGCCTCGATGCGCTGATGCGCGCCATGGTGCAGCTGCCGAGCTATCTGGAGCGGGTGCTGGCGGGGGGGCGCGATCTGGCCCTCGTGCTGCTGCCGCTGCTGAACGACCTGCGCGCCGTGCGCGGCAATGCGCTGCTGTCCGAAGGCACGTTGCTGCTCCTCAACCTCAAGTCCGACCAGCAGGCGCAACCGCAGGCGGGGGCCCCGGGCGAGGCGCCGATGACGGTCGAGCACTGGGCGCGCCGGCTCCGTGCCCGCTACCAGGTGGGCCTCATAGGCTGGATCCGCGGCGAGCGCGTGGAGCAGAACCTGGAGATTCTCGGCGCGGTGGCGCGCAAGCTCGAGCAGATTGCGACCCGCCAGCCGGTGTTCCAGCTGTGGTGGGTGATCGGCGCGGTGATCGAAGCGCTGCAGGAGAGAGGTCTTGAAAGCGGGCAGTCCATAAAACGGCTGCTGGGCCTGGGGGATCGCGAGATCCGCCGCCTCTACGAGCAGGGCGAGGCCCGCTATGCGCAGTCACCGCCGGTCGAGCTGCTCAATAATCTGCTGTATTACATCGGGCGTTCCGAGTCCGCAGGCGCACGGGTGGGCGCGGTGCGCGCCTCGTTCCGTCTCTCCGAGCTGCTGCCGGTCGACGAGAGCATCGAGCAGGAGCGCGAGAACCTGTCGGCGCCGAGCGTCAAGCTCATGCGGACGGTGGCCGCGGCGATCCGCGAGGATCTCGGCAAGGTCAAGGACGTCCTCGACATTTTCGTGCGCCGCGGCGCCGGCCAGCCGCAGGAGCTCAGCTCGCAGGTCGAGATGCTGCGCAAGATCGGCGATACCCTCGGGGTGCTCGGCCTCGGCGAGCTGCGCGCCAACGTGCAACGCGAGACCGAGCGGCTGCAGAAGATCGTCAACGGCGCGCTCAAGGCCGATGAAGCCACGCTGGTCGAGATCGCCGCGACCCTGATCGGTGTCGAGGACCAGCTCGACAGCCAGCTGGTCGGCATGATCTTGCCGCGGGATACGGGGCTGCCGCGGCCCGCCGTGGACGGCGAATTTCAGCAGGTGCAGGCGGCGGTGCTGCGCGAGTGCATCGTCAACCTCGCGCGTATCAAGGAAGCCGTGACGCAGAGCGTCGGTGGCACGCTCGATGCGGCGGGCCTCGACAGCTGGCAGGACCTGATGCGCGGCATGAAGGCGGGTCTGCTGCTGCTCGGCAAGGCGCGCGCGGTGGAGGTCATCGAGGCGATCACCACGCAGTTGCGGCGCGTCATGCAACCGCGCGTTCACGTGCTGCCGCCGGGCTTCGTGGACCGTCTCGCGGACGCGATCGTCAGCCTCGAGTACTACATGGAGACGGTGCAGGCGGGACGCTCGGACCCCTGGTACATGCTCGACAACGCCCAGTCGTGTGTGCAGGCGCTCGAGCAGCAGCCGACCCCGTCCGTCCCCACGGTCGCGCCGTTCGAAGCCGGCGCCTATGCGCGCACCGTGCAGATTCCGAGCCTGGCGCCGCCTGCCGGGCCGCGACCGGACCTGGCGGCGGTGGGCGCCGCGGCACCGACGCTGGCGGCCTCGAGCAGCGCGAAAGCTGCGCCGGCCGAGCCTGCCGACCCCGAGCTGCTGAAGCTGTTCATCGAGGAAGCTCAGGAGGAGCTCACCAGGATTCAGCACTGTTTCCCCGTCTGGGATCACAATCCGCTCGAGCGCGATTCACTGGTCACGGTGCGCCGCTCGTTCCACACGCTCAAGGGGAGCGGCCGCATGGTCGGCGCGCGCGAGCTGAGCGAGTTCGCGTGGGCGGTCGAAAACCTGCTCAACCGCGTGCTCGACAACACGCTGAACCGTTCCCCGCCGATACTGAAGACCCTGCGCGCGGCGGTCGGCGCCTTGCCCGAGCTGATCAAGCAGCTGCAGACCCGCGAGCCGTTGCGCGCCGAGCTGAGCGCCATCGCCTCGCGCGCGCACGCACTCGCCGCGGGCCGCCCGGCCCCGGGGCGCGGCGCGCCCGAGCCGGGGGAGGAGGAAGCGGCCGAGCCGCAACCCGAGGGCGGCGCCCCCGCCGGCGCGAGCACGGCCGGCGAGCCTGCGCCCAGGCGCGCCGCGAGCGCAGCGCCGGGCGCACGGCCCCCGCCCGCGACGCTGCCGGACGTCCCAGCTTCCCGAGCCGCATGCGCTGGGGGAGGACGTCTATCGGGCCTGCCACACGCTCTCGGGCAGCTCGAAAATGGCTCAGGCCCGCCACGGGATCCGGCTGGCGGAGCCGCTGGATCACTGGCTGCGCCGCGCCTACGCCAGCGGGCTGGGGCTCGGGAGCGACGATCTCACCCTGCTCGCGGACTGCATGGCCGCGATGGAGTCCGTCGCGACGCACCTGGACGAGCCGACCGGTTACTTCGTCAATCACTGGCAGCTGCTCGAGCGGATCGAGCGCGCCGACCGCGCACTGGATCAGCGCATGGCCGCGGCCGGCGCGCACACCGGTATCTACCCCGCAATCGGCGCGCCCGGGGCGCCCAGCCAGGATGGGCAGCCGCGCGACGAGGCGGTCGAGTTCGACCCCGAAGTGGCGGCCATTTTCACCGACGAGGCGACCGAGCTCATCGACGCCTCCGAGCGCGCGCTGTCCGAGTGGCGCTCGCAGCCCGGCAGCGCGGAGGTTCGCCTCAGTCTCAAGCGCCCGCTCCACACCCTCAAGGGTGGCGCGCGCGTGGCGGGCATCACGCCCATGGGCGACCTCAGCCACGAGCTCGAGACGCTCGTCATGGCCGTCGACGATGGCACGGTCACGGCCGACGTCGCGGTGTTCGATGTGATCCAGGCGAGCCTGGACGAGCTCGCGCGCATGCGCGAGCAGGTCATCAACGGCCGGCCCGTGGCGCCTGCGCGCGCCATCATCGCGCGCCTGCAGAGTTTCACGGGCACCGGTGCGGCCACCGCCGCGCCGATCCCGACACCGCCCGAGGCGCTGCCCGCTCCTGCGGCAGCGGCGCCGCCACCGGACGAACCGCCCGGAACCGGGACCGACACGAGGCTGGCGCAGCTGAACGCGGAGCTCATGTTGGACCGGGACGACGGCGTGCAGGCCGGGCAGGCCGACGCGGTGTACGTCGAGCCCCTACCCGAACCGGACCGCGCACCCGAGCCGCATGCCGAGGAGGGTCTGCTCGCGCCGCAGCCGGTCCCGCCCGGCCGCGAGCCGGTGGCCGGCGGCGAGCGCCAGGAGATGGCGCGCGTGGACGCGGATCTGCTCGATCAGATGCTGAATATCTCGGGCGAGGCGAGTATTGCGCGCGCGCGCCTCGAGCAGCAGCTCGGCTCGTTCGATTTCAACCTCGGTGAGCTGTCGCGCACGGTGACGCGCCTGAAGGAGCAGCTGCGCAGCCTCGAAATCGAGACCGAGGCGCAGATCCTGCACAAGCACGAGGACGAAAGCCCGAACCGCAGCGAGTTCGATCCGCTCGAGCTCGACCGCTATTCCTCCATCCAGCAGTACTCGCGGGCGCTCGCCGAGACGGCCAACGACGTGGCGAGCATTCAGCAGCTCCTGGAGAGCCTCGCCAAGGACACGCAGACCCTGCTGCAGCAGCAGGCGCGCACCATCACCGAGCTGCAGAACGGGCTCATGCGCACCCGCATGGTGCCGTTCCAGCGTCACGTGCAGCGTCTGGCACGCATCGTGCGCCAGGCGGCCGCCGAGACCGGCAAGCGCGCCGAGCTCACCGTCGAGGGCGCCTCCGGCGAGCTCGACCGGCAGGTGCTCGAGCGCATGCTGCCGCCGTTCGAGCACATGCTGCGCAACGCCGTGGTGCACGGCATCGAAACACCCGAGGAGCGGGTGCGGCGCGGCAAGCCCGACACCGGGCACATTCTTCTCGAGCTGCATCGCGAAGGCGCCGAGGTCATGGTGCGCCTCACCGACGACGGCGGCGGCATGAATCTCGGCGCGATCCGCCAGAAGGCCGAGGCCCTGGGAATGATCGGTGCGGGACAGACCCTGGGTGACGAGGATGCGATCCAGCTGATCCTCGAGCCGGGCTTCTCCACCGCCGGCGCGATCACTCAGCAGGCGGGGCGCGGGGTCGGCATGGACGTCGTAGCCACCGAGATCAAGCGCCTGGGCGGCGCGCTGCACATGGAGACCAAGGCCGGCGAGGGCACGGTGTTCACCATCCGTCTGCCGCTCACGCTCGCGATCAGCCACGCCCTCGTCGTGCGCACCGACGAGGAGTTTTACGCGCTGCCGCTGCCCACGGTGGAGGGGGTGCTGCGCCTGTCCAAGGCGGTTGTCAGTGCGCACCTGGGGCGCGACGCGGCCGCATTCGATTACGGCGGACAGAAGTACCGCTTCCAGCACCTGGCGACGTTCGTGGGACTGCCGCCGTCGGAGCTGCCGGGGCAGGACGTGACCATTCCGGTGGTGCTGGTGCGCGCCGGCGAGCACTCCACCGGTCTGGTGGCGGATGAGCTGGTCGGCAGCCGCGAGATCGTCGTCAAGTCCGTGGGTCCGCAGATCTCCGCCATCCGCGGCATATCCGGCGCGACCATCCTGGGCGACGGCCGCATCGTCATCATCCTCGACATCGGCGCGCTGGTGCGCGCGGAGTGGCGCGCGCGGGTGCAGGCGCCGGTGGCGCCGAAGGAGCGCGGCGACCGGCGCACGTTTGCGATGGTGGTGGACGATTCCATCACCGTGCGCCGCGTGACCCAGCGGCTGCTCGAGCGCAACGGCATGCGGGTGCTGACCGCGAGGGACGGCCTCGATGCGGTGGCGCTGCTGCAGGACAACGTGCCGGACGTGATCCTGCTCGACATCGAGATGCCGCGCATGGACGGCTACGAAGTCGCCGCGCACGTGCGCAACGATCCACGCCTCAAGGACGTGCCGATCATCATGGTGACCTCGCGAGTGGGCGAGAAACACCGCGCGCGCGCCATCGAGCTCGGGGTCGATGACTATCTGGGCAAGCCCTACCAGGAGGCGCAGCTCCTGGATGCCATCGGGCCGCTGGTGGAGCGGCGGCGCGCCGCGGCGCAGGGCCGGGCCTACGCCGGCGCCGCCGGGAACTGACCCGGGGGCGGCCGATGACCGAGCGCGTCACCGAAATCTACAGCCTGCTGGTGCCGCTCCTCGACGCGCGCCTCATCATTCCGCGCTCCTGTGTCGCGGAGGTGATCGGCTTCCAGATGCCCTCCGAGATGACCGGGGCGCCGCCGTGGTACATCGGCACCGTGCCGTGGAACGGCAAGGCGGTGCCGCTGGTGTCCTTCGAAGGCGCCTGCGGCCAGATGATTCCGCCGGCCAGCGGCCGCACGCGCATCGTGATCCTGCACGCGCTCGGCACGCGCGTGGAAGGCGGCAACTTCGCGCTCGTCAGCCAGGGCTTCCCGCAACTGGTGCGCGTGAGCTCGGATGTCGTGCGCCCCGACAACTCGCGCGTGTTCCCCGAGCGCACACCGATCATCTGCCAGATCCGCATGGTCAACGAGACGCCGCTGGTCCCGGACCTCGAGCGCCTGGAAGAGATGATCGCGGAAGAGACCAGCATCGGCGCCTAGAGGTCTCCGAACTCCCGCTGCAGCAGAGTGAGCGCGGCGATGGCGGCGGTCTCGGTGCGCAGCACCCGCGGACCCAGCCGCACCGGCGTGAAACCGGCGGCCACGGCGGCTTGCTGCTCCGCCTCCGCGAGCCCCCCCTCCGGCCCGATGAGCACCGTGATCGCGGTCACCAGGCGCGGCACGTCCGCGAGTGTTGCAGTGGCCCCGGGGGACAGGAGCAGGCGGGTGCTGCCGTCGCTGGCGCTGCGCAGCAGGTCGTTCAGCGGTACGGGTGGCGCGATCGAGGGCAGGCGGTTGCGTCCGCTCTGCTCGCAGGCGGCGATGGCGATGGCGCGCCAGTGATTGAGTCTGCGGTCGGCCTGCTGTGCGGCAAGGCGCACGACGCTGCGCTCGGTCAGCACCGGCACGAGCGCGGACATACCGAGCTCGGTCGCCTTCTGCACCACCAGGTCCATGCGCTCCCCGCGCGACACACCCTGCGCGAGGGTGAGCGTGAGGGGCGACTCGCGCTCGATCGCGCGAGCCTCGCCGATCGCGACCGCGACCCTGCCGCCGTGCGCCTGCTCGATGCGGGCCGCGTACTCCCCGCCCGAGCCATTGAACACGGTGAGCGCCTCACCGACCCGCAGGCGCAGCACGCGCGTGACGTGGCTCGCGACGCCGCCCTCCAGAGTGACGCGGGTGCCGGCGACCAGCGGCGCGTCCACATACACACGGCTCAGTCGCATGTCGCCCGCTCGATGCCTTCGCGCGCTACCTCGACCATCAGATCGATCTCCTCGGGCGTGATCACGTAAGGCGGCATGAAGTACACGACGTCGTCGATGGGCCGCAGCAGCACGCCGCGGCTGAGAGCGTGCCGGTGGATCCTCAGGCCGCGACGCTCAGCCCAAGGGTACGGCTCGCGGCTGGCCTTGTTCGCGGTGAGCTCGATCGCCACGATCATGCCCCGCTGGCGCACCTCCGCCACGTGCGGGTGATCCTCGAGCGCGCGGGCGCGCTCGCCCATGCGCGCGGCGAGCGCCCGATTGCCCTCGAGCACCCGGTCCTCGCGGAAGATGGCGAGACTGGCGCGCGCCGCCGCGCACGCCAGCGGGTTGCCGGTGAAACTGTGCGAGTGGAGGAAGGCGTTGAGCCTGACGTACTCGTCGTAGAACGCCGCGTACACCCCGTCCGTCGTCATCACCGTCGACAGCGGCAGATAGCCGCCGGTGAGCCCCTTGGACAGGCACATGAAGTCAGGGCGGATGCCGGCCTGCTCGCAGGCGAACAGGGTGCCGGTGCGCCCGAAGCCGACCGCGATCTCATCGGCGATAAGATGCACCTGGTGACGGTCGCAGGCCTCGCGCAGCAGCGTGAGATACACCGGATCGTACATGCGCATGCCGCC
>WNGJ01002732.1_pt1 | contig 23188 bp, 18 predicted proteins | sample 5400611 | NCBI WGS metagenome assembly WNGJ01 (sample SAMN13153375, study PRJNA577476) | soil metagenome | isolation source: 40 cm soil or saprolite under Garry oak tree replicate 1 | place: USA:California | collected 2016-06-15
AGCCCAGGCGGTAACAACTATCCCGGCCCTTCGCCATCATTTCCGAGCCTCCCCGCACCCTGGCGCATCTGACGCACTCGACCTGCGGTGGCTGGACGTGTGGACCGCACCGCGGGCGCCCTCGTAGCGCGCGAACCCACTATGAAAGGACCGTCTCTATGCGATCTAGATTTTTTCTGGATGACTAGAATAAATCACTGTAACCTTAATGAGAAGCTCCGGCCCTGAGGGGGGCGGGACCTTCGGGTCTCTTGGGGTGATCTGGCGAGCGGAAGGTCGGCGAAGCCGTGGTGTTGCGCGTCGGCGTGCTTGGTCCCGTAGCGGCCTGGTATGGCGACCAGGAACTACCGGTAGGGCAGCCTCGACAGCAAGCTGTGCTTGGCATCCTAGCGATGCGGGCGAATCGGGTGATATCCCGGGGTGAACTTGTTGACGCCGTCTGGGGGCAGGATCCCCCGGCCAGCGCCGAGGGCGGCATCTACACATATGTGGCCGGCCTGCGCCGGGTCATCGAACCCAACCGGTCGCTGCGCGGTCCGGGCCGGGTCCTGGTCTCGTCCGGGGCCGGCTACGTGCTCCACCTGGTGCCGGGCCAGCCGGACGCCGTCGCCTTCGAGCAGGACCTGGGCCGGGCCCGCCAGCTGCGCAAGGTCGGCGACCCGGCCGGCGCGGCGGCCGCGCTCAACTCGGCGCTGTCGCTGTGGCGGGGCATCGCGTTCGCCGGGGTGCCCGGGCCGTTCGCGGAGACCGAGCGAGTCCGGCTCGGCGAGCTGCGTTCCGCGGCCGCCGAAGAGCGCGCCGACGTGCTGATGTCGCTCGGCAGGCACGAGGAGGTCGTGCCCGACCTGACCGCCATGGTGGCGGAGCACCCGCTGCGTGAGCGGATGCGCGGGCTGCTGATGATCGCGCTGTACCGCTGCGGGCGGCAGGCCGAGGCGCTGCGGGTGTTCCAGGACGGCCGGCGGGTGCTCGCCGAGGAACTGGGCATCGATCCTGGCGGCGACCTGTCCCGCATCCACCAGCAGGTGCTGACCATGGACTCCGCGCTGGCCGCCCCGGACGGCCCGGCCGTGGTGACGCAAATGAAGGGGGATGGGGACGCGACCGGGGCCGGATTCGCGCTCGACGGCGGGCAGCGGCGCCCCCGCCCCGAGGACAGGGTCACGCCGGTGCCGGCTCAGCTGCCGCTCGACGCGCCGGGCTTCTCCGGCCGCCGCGAAGAGCTCAGCCTGCTGCAGGCGGTGCTGCCCCCGAAGTCCGCCGGGGCCGGCGAGGCCGCCGGGGCCGGCAGGGCCAGTGAGGCCGGCGGGGCCAGTGAGGCCAGTGAGGCCGCCGGGGCCAGTGAGGCCGGCGAGCCGGGGCCCGACCAGACGGCACTGATCCAGACGGCACTGATCCAGACGGCACCGATCCAGACGGTGCCGATCGTGGTCATCTCGGGCACGGCGGGGACGGGGAAGACCGCGCTCGCCGTCCGGTTCGGCCGTCAGGTCGCCAAACGGTTCCCCGGTGGCCAGCTCTTCGTCAACCTGCGCGGCCTGGATCCGGCCACCCCGCCGATGGAGCCAGCCGAGGCGCTCCGGTTCTTCCTCGACGCGCTGGGCGTGCCGCCGCACCGGATCCCGGGCGACATCGAGGGCCGGTCCGCCCTGTTCCGCAGCCTGCTGGACGGCAAGCAGATGCTGATCGTCCTGGACAACGCGCGCAACGGGGCTCAGGTCCGGCCGCTGCTGCCCGGCGCGCCGGGCTCCCTGGTCATGGTGACCAGCCGCAACGAGATGACCGGGCTGGTGGCCGCCGAGGGCGCGGTGCCGCTCACGCTCGACGTGCTCAGCGACGCCGAAGCGCACGAGATGCTCGCCCGCCGGCTCGGCCAGGACCGGGTCGCGGCCGAACCACAGGCGGCCGAGGAGATCATCTCCTCGTGCGCCCGCCTCCCGCTGGCCCTGGGCATCGCGGTCGGCCGCGCGGCAGGCCGGCCCAAGCGCCCGCTGACCGGGCTGGCCGCCGAACTGCGCGGCGCCCGGGGCAGGCTGGACGCGCTCGAGGCGGACGACGCGGTGACCAACGTGCGGGCCGTGCTCTCCTGGTCCTACGACCAGCTCTCCGAGCCCGCGGCGCGGATGTTCCGCCTGCTCGGCGTGCATCCCGGCCCGGACATCTCGCTGTCGGCGGCGGCCAGCCTGGCCGGGATGGCCCGCGCCGATGCGGGCGCCGCGCTGCGCGAGCTGACCAGGACCCACATGGTGGCCGAGTACCTGCCCGCCCGGTACACCTTCCACGACCTGCTCCGCGCCTACGCGGCCGACCAGGCCGAACGGCACGACCCGGAGCCCGGGCGCCGGGCCGCGGTGCACCGGGTGCTCGACCATTACCTGCACACGGCGATGGCGGCCTCGCTCCGGTTCAGTCCCGGCCGGTCCGCGCTGCAGCTGGCCGACCCGCAGCCGGGCGTGCTGCCCGCCGACGTGGCCGACAAGGACCAGGCCATGGCCTGGTTCGAGGCGGAGGTCCCGGTGCTGCTCGCGCTGATCGGCTACGCCGCGACCCAAGGCTTCGACACCCACGCCTGGCAGATCCCCTGGACCCTCAGCCCGTTCTTCAGCCGGCGCGGCCGGTGGCGCGATTACGCCGCCACCCAGCAGACCGCGCTGGCCGCGGCCCGGCGGCTGGACGAACCCTTGGCCCTGGCGCACGCACACTACCTGCTCGGCCACGCGCAGGCGGAGATGGACGACTACGCGGCGGCCGACCCGAACGTCCGGCAGGCCCTCGACATGTTCCGCAAACTCGGCGACCGGGCCAACGAGGCCGTGGTGCTCAACGGCCTGGCCGCCATGCTGGAGAAGCAGGAACGCTACACCGAGGCGCTGGCCGTCGCGCTGGACGCGCTGCGCATGCTCAAGGCCGTCGGGCACTGGTGGACGCAGGCCATCCTGGAGAACGGGGTCGGCTGGCTGTACGCCCACCTGGGCCAGTACGACCAGGCCCTGACCCACTGCCAGCGGGCGCTGAGCCTGCACCGCGATTCGGGTCACCGCGGCGGCGCCGCCGACACCCTGGACAGCCTCGCCTACGTGTACCTGCACCTGGGGGACATCACCCAGGCCAAGGCGCACTACACCAAGGCCATCGAGGCCTACCGCGAGATCGGCGCGCCGTTCGGCGAGGGCAACTCGCTGGCCGGGCTCGGCGACGCCCTGCTGGCCGAGGGCGACCCGGGCGGCGCCGGCGCGGCCTGGCGCGAGGCCGCCGCCATCCTCGACCGGCTCCCGCACCCGCTCGCGGACGAGGTCCGGGCCAGGCTCCACGACCTCCCGGCGGACGCCGACCCATCCGATGCGAGCCAGCTGACCGGGGCAGCCACTGCGGCTCGTTAGGTATATATAAAGGAAGCGGCTACGGGGACGAACCCTGTCCACCTGCGGGACCTGGGCAAATAATGCGAAAGGTGCAGAATCTGGTGACGACGAGGGCGCTGCTGCTCGAGAATATCCACCCCGACGCGTCGGCGCGGCTGGCCAAGGAGGGCTATCAGGTCGACACGCTGCCGCGCGCGCTCGGCGAAGACGAGCTCATCGAGGCCATCGGCGACGTGAGCCTGCTCGGCATCAGATCGGGAACGCAGATCACAGAGCGCGTACTAGAAGCAGCGCCGCACCTGGTGGCGGTCGGCGCCTTCTGCATCGGCGTCAACCAGATCGACCTGGCCGCCGCGAGCAGGCGAGGCGTCGCGGTGTTCAACGCGCCGTTCTCCAACACCCGCAGCGTGGTCGAGCTCGCGCTGGCCGAGATCATCGCCATGGCCCGGCGGCTGCCGGAGAAGAACACCCAGATGCACGCGGGCCAGTGGGACAAGTCCGCGGCCGGCAGCCACGAGGTGCGCGGCCGCAAGCTCGGCATCGTCGGCTACGGCAACATCGGCACCCAGCTGTCGGTGCTGGCGGAGAACCTCGGCATGTCCGTCTGCTTCTACGACATCGCCGACAAGCTGGCGCTCGGCAACGCGCGGCGCTGCTCGACCCTGACCGAGCTGCTCGAGTCGGTGGAGGCCGTCACCCTGCACGTGGACGGACGGGACGGCAACCGCGGCTTCTTCGGCGCGGCCGAGTTCGCCGCGATGCGGCCGCGGTCGCTGTTCCTGAACCTGTCCCGCGGCTTCGTGGTGGACCACGCGGCGCTGCGCCGCAACATCGAATCCGGGCACATCGCCGGGGCGGCCGTCGACGTCTTCCCGCAGGAGCCGAAGGGCCGCGGCGACGAGTTCGTCTCCGAGCTGCGCGGGCTGCCGAACGTCATCCTCACCCCGCACATCGGCGGCTCGACCGAGGAGGCCCAGCAGGACATCGGCGAGTTCGTCGCGAACAAGCTGGCCGAGTACATGGCCTCGGGTGCCACCTCGCTCAGCGTGAACCTGCCGGGCATCGCGCTGCCGGCCACCAGCGGCACGCACCGCCTGGTGCACCTGCACCGGAACGTGCCCGGCGTGCTGGCCTCGATCAACCGGGTGCTGGCCGAGCACGGCGTCAACGTCGAGGGCCAGCTGCTGCGGACCAAGGACGAGTTCGGCTACGTGCTGACCGACATCGGCTCTGAGTACAGCGAGGACGTGCTGGCCGAGCTGCGCGCGATGCCGGTCACCATCCGGCTGCGCACCCTCCCCTCGCCGTAGGAACTCTTGCCGTAGGAACTCTTGCCGTAGGAACTCTTGCCGTAGGAACTCTTTACAGAGGCGTCACGTAGGCGCCGGAAATGCCGCCGTCGACCAGGAACGTGGAGGCGGTGATGAACGAGGCGTCGTCGCTGGCCAGGAACGCGACCGCGGCGGCGATCTCGTCCGCCTCGGCGAACCGGCCCATCGGCACGTGCACCAGGCGGCGCTGCGCCCGCTCCGGGTCGGCCGCGAACAGCTCGCGCAGCAGCGGCGTGTTCACCGGCCCCGGGCACAGCGCGTTGACCCGGATCCCCTCGCGGGCGAACTGCACGCCGAGCTCACGGGATAGCGCGAGCACGCCGCCCTTGGACGCGGTGTAGGAGACCTGCGAGGTGGCCGAACCCATCACGGCGACGAACGAGGCGGTGTTCACGATCGCCCCCTTGCCCTGCGCCCGCATGTAGCCGATCGCTTCCTTGCAGCACAGGTACACCGAGGTCAGGTTGACCTCCTGGACGCGGCGCCAGGATTCGAGCGAGGTGTCCAGGATCGAGTCGTCGTCGGGCGGGGAGATGCCGGCGTTGTTAAACGCCACGTCGACCGAGCCGTAGGTGCCGTGCGCCGCGCGGAAGGCCGCGGCCACGTCGGCTTCGGACGTCACGTCGGCGTGCACGAAATCTCCGCCGCGGCCTTCTCGCCGGCCGCGTCGTCGATGTCGACCGCCACCACGTGCGCGCCGTCCGCCGCGAACCGCCGCGCGGCGGCCAGCCCGATCCCGCTGCCCGCGCCGGTGATGACGACGGTCCTGCCGTCGAATCTCATCTGCTCACTCTTCCGTCGAGATGAAGACGTTCTTGGTCTCGGTGAACGCGTCCGGGGCGTCCGGGCCGAGCTCGCGGCCGAGGCCGGACTGCTTGAAGCCGCCGAACGGCGTCCAGTACCGCACCGAGGAATGCGAGTTCACCGACAGGTTCCCGCTTTCCACCGCCCGGGACACCCGGATCGCCCGGCCCACGTCGCGGGTCCAGATCGAGCCGGAGAGCCCGTACGGCGTGTCGTTGGCGATCGCGACCGCCTCCGCCTCGTCGGAGAACGGGGTCACGGTCACCACCGGCCCGAACACCTCCTCGGTGTAGGCCGGGTCATCGGGCCGCACCGGGGCGAGCACGGTCGGCGGGAACCAGAACCCCGGCCCGTCGGGCGCGTGGCCGCGGATCGCGACGGGTGCGCCGGAAGGCACGTAGGCGGCGACGTGCGCGCGGTGCGCCGCCGAGATCAGCGGTCCCATCTCGGTCGCTGCCGAGGCGGGGTCGCCCACCGCGACGCCCTGCACCGCGGGCTCGAGCAGCTCCATGAACCGGTCAAGGACCGAGCGCTGGACCAGGATCCGGGACCGGGCGCAGCAGTCCTGCCCGGCGTTGTCGAACACCGCGTACGGAGCGGTCGCCGCGGCCCGCTCCAGGTCCGCGTCGGCGAAGATGATGTTGGCGCTCTTGCCGCCGAGCTCCAGGGTGAGCCGCTTGATATGGCGCGCGCAGCCCGCCATGATCTGCTGGCCCACCTCGGTCGACCCGGTGAAAACGATCTTGCGCACCAAGGGATGGTCGACCAGCCGCTGCCCGACCACGCTGCCCTTGCCCGCCAGCACCTGGAACACGCCCTCGGGCAGGCCCGCCTCCAGCGCCAGCTCGCCGATCCGCATCGCGGTCAGCGGGGTCGCCTCGGCGGGCTTCGCCACGACGGCACAACCCGCGGCCAGCGCGGGCGCCATGCCCCAGGACAGGATCGGCATCGGGAAGTTCCACGGCACGATGAGGCCGACCACGCCGACCGGCTCGTGGAAGGTGACGTTCAGCCCGCCGGGCACCGGGATCTGCTTGCCGGTCAGCCTCTCCGGCGCCGCCGCGTAGTACAGCAGCACGTCGCGGACGTGCCCGGCCTCCCAGCGGGACTGCCCGACCGGGTGGCCGGAACCCGCCACCTCGAGCCCGGCCAGTTCCTCGGAAGCAGCGTCGACGGCCGCGGCGAACGAACGCAGCAGCCGGGCGCGATCCCCGGGCGCCACGGCGCGCCAGGCACCCTGGGCGGCGGCCGCCCGGGCAATGGCGGCATCAGTGTCCTCCAAAGAGGCCTGGGTCACCGTGGTGACCGGCTCCTCGGTGGCGGGGTTGAGCACGGTGAACACAGACATTCGCGAAAACCCCTTACAGGCGTTCGAAGCAGCGCCGCAGCTCCCAGTCGGTCACCGCGGCGTCGAAGGCGGCCAGTTCGACCTTGGCGTAGTTGGCGTAGTGTTCCACCACCTCGGCGCCGAACGACTCCCGGGCCAGCTCGCTCTTCTCCCACAGGTCCAGGGCGTCATGCAGGGTGTGCGGGACGCGCGCGGAGGTGTCGGCGTAGGCGTTGCCGGTCATCGGCGGCTCGAGCGGCAGCTCGTTGTCGATGCCGTGCAGGCCGGCCGCGATCATCGCGGCCACGGCCAGGTACGGGTTCACGTCACCGCCGGGGACGCGGTTCTCCACCCGCAGCGAGGGGCCGTGGCCGACCAGCCGCAGCGCGCAGGTGCGGTTGTCCGGTCCCCAACGGACCGAGGTGGGGGCGAAGCTGCCCGGCACGTAGCGCTTGTAGGAATTGATGTTCGGCGCGTAGCACAGGGCGAGTTCGCGCATCGCGGCGAGCTGGCCGGCCAGGAAGTGCTCGCCGAGCTTGGACAGCCCGTAATCCCCGTCCCCGGCCATCACCGGCGCCCCGTCCGAGGTGCCGCGCAAGGACAGGTGGATATGACAGGAGTTGCCCTCGCGGGCGTTCGGCTTGGCCATGAACGTGATGCTGGTGCCGTCCTGGGCCGCGATCTCCTTCGCCCCGGTCTTGTAGATCGAGTGGTTGTCGCAGGTGGCCACCGCCTCGGCGTAGCGGAACGCGATCTCGTGCTGGCCGAGGTTGCATTCGCCCTTCGCCGATTCCACATACAGGCCGGCCCCGGCCATCTGGTTGCGGATCCGGCGCAGCAGCGGCTCGATCCGGGACGTGCCCAGGATGGAGTAGTCCACGTTGTACTGGTTGGCCGGGATCAGGTCGCGGTAGTCCTTGGCCGCGGCCTGCTCGTAGGTGTCGGTGTAGACGATGAACTCGAGCTCGGTCCCGGCCATCGCGGTCCAGCCGCGCTCGGCCAGCCTCGCCGTCTGCGCCGCCAGGATCTGCCGCGGCGAGGCCAGCACCGGCGCGCCGTCCAGCCAGGTCAGGTCGGCGATCACCAGGACGGTGCCGTCGTGCCAGGGGATCCGGCGCAGCGTGCTCATGTCCGGCGCCATCACGAAGTCGCCGTAGCCGCGGTCCCAGGACGACATGGCGTACCCGTCCACCGTGTTCATGTCCACGTCCACGGCGAGCAGGTAGTTGCAGCCCTCGGAGTAGTGTTCGGCCACCTCCGCCATGAAGAACTCCGCCGACAGCCGCTTGCCCGCCAGGCGGCCCTGCATGTCGGTGAAGGCGAGCACGACGGTGTCGATCTCGCCCTCGTCGACCGCGACCCGCAGCTGCTCCAGGGTCAGCAGGCCGCGCCGCCGATCACCGGCATGGCGGCCTTGGTCCGCTGTCATCAGGAGGAAAGCTCCTGCTCGATCGCGGCCAGTTCCTCCGCCGAGCCCTGGACCTTGGGCCCGGTGAACCAGTTCTTCGCCGAGACCAGCCAGTAGATGCCGGCGAAGCCGAGCACCACGACCACGGCCACGACGGTGTAGTTGAAGTTGACCCAGTGGATCGGGCTCGCGGTGGGCAGCATGAACAGGATCGTGATGAAGATCACCCACACGACGGCGATGGTGCCGACCAGGTAGCTCCACCGGCCCAGGTGCCAGGGCCCCCGCTTGAAGCTGTCGCCCTGCCGCAGCCGCAGGAAGGTCGGGATGACGTAGGCGATGTACAGGCCGATGACCGCGATCGAGGTGACCGCGGCGTAGGCCGCGCCGTTCCACAGGTACGGCAGGCCCAGGATCAGCGCCCCGGCCGCCGCCAGCCAGATCGCGTTGGTGGGCGTCCTGGTCCGCTTGTTCACCCGGTGCCAGAACTCCGATCCGGGCAGCGCGCCGTCCCGGGAGAACGCGTAGATCATCCGCGAGTTGGCCGTGACCGAGGACATCCCGCAGAACAGCTGCGCCCCGATGATGATCAGCAGCAGCAGCTTGGCGCCGGTGTCCCCGATCGCGGTGGCGATGATCTGGGCCGGCGGCACCAGCGCGCCCGTGTACGTCGAGTACTGGGCCTTCTGGATCGCGAACGTGATGCCGATCAGCAGCACCCAGCCGGCGAACAGCGACACCACGATCGACATCACGATGCCGCGCGGGCCGCTGCGCGAGGCATCGTGCGTCTCCTCGGTCATGTGCGCCGAGGCGTCGTACCCGGTGAACGTGTACTGGGCCAGCAGCAGGCCGAGCAGCAGCACGTAGAACGTGCTGTGCCAGCCGGTGTTGTTGACCGTGGAGGTGAACACGTACGAGGCCGACGCGTGCTTGGAGGGCACGAAGGCGAGCACGGCCACGATGATCAGCACGCCGAGGATGTGCCACCAGACGCTCACGTCGTTCAGCAGCGCGACCAGCCGGATGCCGAACTGGTTCAGCACGCCGTGCAGCAGCAGCACGCCCGCGAAGATCAGGATCGTCACCCAGTGCGCGGTGCTGACCCCCCACACCAGGTTCAGCAGCGCGTTGATGAAGAACGCGGCGCCGAAGTCGATGCCCGCGGTGACCGCGACCTGGCCGAGGAAGTTGAACCAGCCGGTGAACCAGGACCAGGCCGCGGCGTTCTTGCGGGCCAGCTTGGCCGACCAGTAGTACAGGCCGCCGGCCGTCGGGAAGCTGGAGCAGACCTCGGCCATGGCCAGGCCGACCATCAGCGTCAGCACTCCGACGATCGGCCAGCCCCAGACGATGATGGCGGGCCCGCCGGTGTTCATGCCGTACCCGTACAGGGTCAGGCAGCCGGACAGGATCGAGATGATCGTGAACGACACGGCGAAGTTCGAGAATCCGGACATCCGCCGGCGAAGCTCCTGAGCGTAGCCAAGCTCGTGCAGGCGTTGCTCGTCCGTGCCTGCCGCCGGCACGGCGGCAATATCGTCGGCCATGAGATCTCCCTATGGCGATGCCAGCGCATATGGATGGAACTGATCCATTGAATGAAGGTATTCACCCACTGTGCCGGGGAGCGTGTCAAGAGGTGCCAGGTACCCGCTGCGGCGGAGCCGGACCGGCCGGTTACGGGCCTATTACGGCCGGGCCGCGACCTGGACCGCCGCCCCTGCGGCAGTCCTGGTTAACAACTCGCCGAGAAAGCCGCGGAGCAGCGCCGCGGTCCCCGCCACGTGCTCTTCCATGGCGCGCCTGGCCCGGTCGGGATCGCCGGCCAGGATGGCCCGCACGATGCTGGCGTGCTGGACGTTCGCGTGCTCCAGGTTGCGGGAGAGCATGGGAATGGCGTTGAGCAGGTCGACCAGCTGCACCCGGGCCTCGACCACGCTCGCGGTCAGCGTCGGCGAGCCCGCCGCGTCGGCGATGGCCAGGTGCAGCCGGGTGTCCGCCTGCCGGTAGCCGCCCGGCTCGCAGGCATGCACGGCGGCCAGGCATTCGGCCAGGCTCTCCCGCTGCTGCATGGTCAGGCTGGCCCGGGCCGCCATCTCGGCGCCGCCGCTCTCCACCACCCGGCGGAACGTCAGCGCGTCGTCGAGCTGGGCGCCCATGTCCCGCCCGGTCCTGGTGAACTCATCGCGCACCATCGGCTCGGGCTGGCGCAGGATGAAGGTGCCGCCGAACCGGCCGCGCTTGGTCTCGACGTATCCGGCGGCGGCCAGTTCGCGCAGCGCTTCTCGCAAGGTGATCCGGCTGATGCCGAGCCTGCGGGTGAGTTCCCGTTCTGGCGGCAACCGGTCACCGGGTGCGTACACGCCCAGCTTGACGCCCTCGAGCAGGCGCTCGACGGTCTCCTCGAAGGCGTTCCCCGTCCGTACCGCGCGGAAAACCGCCGCGGTGATGGCGGGGGACCCTCCCGGCACGGTTCTTATCTCCTGATAACCCGACGTTGCCACCATGAGGCAGCGTAACGCAGCAAGCTTAGATCATAGGCGCGAGTACCGTGCTGCGGGCGGTAGCGGCCCGTTCGGCCGCGGCCGAGTCCGCGGCGGCCCTATCATCGGCGGCCCTGTTATCGGCAGCATTGACGAGCGCGGTGAACAGGCGGGGGTCGGTGCCCTGCTCAGGGTGCCACTGCACGCCCAGCACGAAGCCGGGAACCCCCCACCCACCTCCCCATCCCTCTACATTGGACGGGCCGGCCTCGACCGCCTCGATCGTGCCGTCTTCCTCCCAGGCCACCGCCTTGAGCCCGTCGCCGAGCAGGTCGACCGCCTGGTGGTGGTGCGTGGGCACGTCGATGAAGCCGTCGTCTGGCAGGATCGCGGCCAGCGTGCTGTCCGGGCTGATCCGCACCTGATGCAGGCCGAACCCGTTCGGCGGCCCGTCGTGCCGCCCGTGGCCGACCAGGTCGGGCACGTGCTGGTGCAGCGTGCCGCCCCGGCAGACGTTCAGTACCTGCATGCCGCGGCAGATGGCGAGCAGCGGCACGCCGAGTCGCAGCGCGTGGCTGGTGACGGCCAGGTCCCAGGCGTCCCGCAGCGTCGCGGGAGCCTGCGTCCGCGGGTGCCGCGGCGCGCCGTACCTGGCCGGGTCGATGTCGGGCCCGCCCGTGACCAGCAGGCCGTCCAGGCTCGCGACCGTGGCACTGGCCTCCTGGTCGTCGCCGCCCGGCGGCAGCATGACCGCCCGCCCGCCGCTGCGACGCACCGCGTCCACGTAGACGTAAGGGAGCATCGCCGCCCGGGCCGACCAGCCTCGCCAGGACGCTTGATCCTCATATGTGGTTATGCCAATAACCGGCCTCATAGTTCCCCTTTGAACTGCTCCTCGGCAGCCCCGCTATCCCAGAAAACACAGGAAAACCACAATCATTCCGAACGAACCGTGGTTCCTGCTCACCTTCCGTGCTCGCGGACGCGTAGCTGACGGGATTACAGGTGTCGGCGTTGGGAGTCATGTTAGTAGTGTTTCGCGCGGTGTTCCGGAACATAATTTTAAGTCACAGCCTGTGCTTGCAGGATTATTTATTGTAGAACCTGGATCGCCGGTCCGCACAGCGAACGGCGAAAAACGGTGACTCACAGTTATTTCGATCTTCTTACGGCGGTCTGCACGACCTCGGGCCAGATCGCCCCGATCGGTCTTACGCCGTGTCCTTAAGCTGGCACGAGTTCGCGGGCGCGCGCATGGTGGGCGGGCCAGCAGGGGAAGTGGTGCTGGACCGGGTCCGCGACGAGTCGTTCCATGGCCGCGCGGGTGGCCTCGTTGTCGGGGGTGTAGACGACCATCCGGGTGCCGGGCGCCGTCTGCACGGCGAAGCTGGTGGTGGTCATCTCCAGCCGCGGGTAGAGCGGATGCCGGAACACCTTGGCGAGGTAGGCCGGCTGCGCCACGTCCTGGGTGGCCCACATGGCCGCGAACTCGGGGCTGGCCGCCTCCATCCGGCGGATGAAGCCGGTCCAGGCCGGGTCGCCGACGTGGTGCCCGTAGGCCGCCCGCAGCTGCGCGACCATCGCGGCCCGCTGGTCGGCCCGGTTCTCGATCGCGCTGCAGCACTCGGACCGGGTGAAGCAGTACAGCAGCGTGTTCCGCTCCGCGGCCGGGTCCTCGGCGGTGCGCGGGATCAGCACCGCGTAGGCGGCGTTCCAGGCCAGGATGTCGAACCGCTCGGTTACCACGCTGGCCGGCATCGGGTTCAGCCCGTCCAGGATGGCCTGGATCTGCGGCCGCAGCCGCTGGCCGCCGTCATCGGGGACCGCCGTGTCCGGCACCTCGGCCAGCCGGAACAGGTGCCGGCGCTCGACCGCGTCCAGCCGCAGCGTCCTGGCCACCGCCTCGAGCACCTGGAGGCTGGCCCGGATCGGGCGGCCCTGCTCCAGCCAGGTGTACCAGGTCACGCCGACCCCGGCCAGCTGCGCGACTTCCTCGCGGCGCAGCCCGGCCGTCCGGCGCCGGTGCCCGCCGGGTAGCCCGACGTCTTCCGGCGTGATCCGCTCCCGCCGGCTGCGCAGGAACGCGGCCAGCTCAATGTTTCTCTCCGCTCGGAGGGTGCCGCGCCCCTTTGGCTCGCTCATGGTTTCATCGTCGCCTGTTACGTCCCGCCTCTGCCAGATGCCATTGGTACCAGGATAACCAGGTTCTTGGTACTGGCATGGTCTAGGCGTCCCGGTCGGCTCCGGATGGATGATCGCCGGCCGATCCTCCCGGTTGGACGGCTCACGATAACCAGCCGCGGCCAGGCTAAAAGACCCGGGCTGAATGGCCCGGGGAGAATGGCCCGGGCTCGATGACCCGGGACGAATAGACGGGGACAATGACCCTGCCATACCTAGGGAATGCGCCTCTGGTGCGCCCCCAGGAAAACACGGAGAGTGGTGATTAGTTCACGGAACGAATATGAAGTGAATGTGAGAAGGAAAGAACATGACCCTCAACCAGAAATTCAGCAGAACACCAAAAGCATTCCTCGAGCGTTCGGTACGCAGCCACACCCGGCGTTTGACCAAGATCCTCGTGGCGATCGCCACCGCCATGGCTCTGGCCGGCCTGGCCCTGGCGCTCTCGTTTAACGCCCATGCCGCGCCCGCCCCCACCGTGTCCCCGCTGTGGGGCACCCTGGACACCCTGACCGGCCACGCCTCGGCCGAGGGCCAAGCTGGAGTCACGATGGGCATGTTGGAGCTGAACTGGGGGAGCTTCGAACCCAGCCAGGGTGTCCTGTCCTCCTCCTACCTGCGCACCATGAAGTACGAGCTGGCGGCCTACCAGGGCGGCGGCCAGCGCGTCACCCTCGCCCTGGGCCTGTACGACCCCCCGTCCTGGGTGTTCGGCCTGGCCAACAGCACCTACATCGACCAGAACGGCGCGAAGTCCACCGAGGCCAACTTCGTGTTCAGCCAGGCCGTCCGCTCCGCCGCCGCGCAGTTCCTGTCCCTGGTCGCCGCCAACCTGCCGATGTCTAACTTCTGGGCCATCCGGCTCACCTCCGGCGGCGACGGCGAGGTGCTTTACCCCGGCGGCGGCACCTACTGGGCCTTCGACCATGCCGCCCTGACCGGCAGCGGGCTCGCCTCCGGCATGACCCGCAACCCCTACCCGAGCTGGAAGCCCGGCACCCGCGGCCTGAGCCAGGCGCAGATAAAGAGTTGGGTGTCCTGGTACATCGGCGGCCTGGACAACGTCACCAACTGGCAGATGCAAACCCTGTCCAGCCTCGGCTTCAAGGGGTACTACGAGATGGTAACCCCGGGATCGGGCACCCGGCCCAGCGACCTGGCCCAGACCGAGCAGCAGAACCTGCCCAACGACGGCACCACCGGCGTAGGCGCGGTGTGGGATCTGTACTACTCCCAGCTGCCGAACAAGACCAACGTCATGGCCTACATCTCCTCCGTCGCCGACCAGTCCGGCGGCAACGACTCCTGCCAGGCCGCAGACAGCTCGCTGGCCCTGACCAACGACACCATGGACTCCTGGTCCGCCACCCGCTGGATCAGCCGCATCGCGGTGGCCAACAACCTGCCGGTCGGCGGGGAGAACCCCGGCTACGGGCTGCCCCCCAGCCTGAACTCCTTCTACACCAACACCTCCTCCTCCGGCATGATGGCCAGCGCCATCCGCGAGGCCCGCTCCTGCAACTTCAAGGTCTTCTACTGGGCCCACGACATCCACCTGTGGGACGGCACCCTCCCCTTCAGCCTCTACACCACCATGATCCGCTAACCCGCCCCAGCCCCTGCGCCCTCCCCGGACATCCGCCCGGGGAGGGCGCAGTCAGTATGCCGGCCGGGCGTGGTGTGCGGCGGGAGTGTTTGCTGTGGCGAATGGTTCGTAACTACTAAACGTGTGATATCCTCACTCTTAGTAATTATCGAGGCGCGCTTGCCTGGCGTCCCGCCGCGCGGCAGCGCCTTCTGAGCAGCAACTGGGGATGACTTCATATGGCCGATCCGGGCACCGAGCGCTGCGGATTCCAAGAGCGGTCCGAGGTCAAATCCGGCGCCGAGCGCCGCGAAGACCAGGAATCTCCAGAAGACCGGCAGCGGGCGCAGTTGCAGCAGGCTCAGCGCCTGGAAAGCCTCGGCAAGCTCGCGGGCGGGATCGCGCATGACTTCAACAACCTCCTCGCCGTGATCCTCAGCTACGCATCCTTTGTCTCGGCGGAGCTCGCCGTCCCATCCGGACCCGATTGGCCGCAGCGCCTGGAATCAGCCCGCCGCGACCTCGGGCAGATCACGCTGGCCGCCGAACGGGCGGCGAGCCTCACCCGCCAGCTGCTCGCCTGCGTCAACCAGGAGGTGGTCCGCCCGCAGGTCCTCGACCTTGACCACGGCGTCACCGACGTGCAGGAGATGCTGCGCCGGACCCTCGGCGAGCACGCCGGGCTGGTCACTACCCTCGCCGTTGACCTGTGGCCGGTCCTGGCCGACCCAGGCCAGCAGGCCCTCCTCGGTGCGATCACGGCAGGTGCCCGGGGCTACGTCCCGAAGCAGGCAAGCGCCGACCTCGTGAGCGCCGGGCGGACGGTCGCGTCCGACCAGTCGATGCCCGACCCGTATGCGTCACGCCAGGTAATGGCGCGGCTGCGGGGCCGCATGGCCGACGAGGACCTGTTGGCGGCGCTAACCGGGCAGGAGAAGCGGGTGCTTGAGCTGATCGGCGAAGGACTGACCAACCGCCAGATCGCGGAGCGCATGTTCCTCGCGGAAAAGACCGCGAAGAACTATGTGTCCTCACTGCTAGCCAAGCTTGGCATGCACCGCCGCACGGAGGCCGCTGCCTTCGCCGTCCGGCACCCTTCGGACCACGACTGAACGCCAACTGCATGGTGCTGTCAGTACCAGGATAACCAGGCTCTTGGTACCTGGATAAGAATAGCGCCAGGCTTAGTGACATGACCAACATCCTTACCCGCGATGCCCGCGGTGGCGCGCTTTCCCGCCAGATGCGTCCGGTGCGTCCCGGCCTCGTGCTTGCCGTCGTCCTTATCGGTCAGTTCATGGCCGTCCTCGACGCTTCCATCGTGAACGTCGCCGCGCCTTCGATCCATGCCAGCCTGCGCGCCTCAGGCGCGGGCCTGCAGCTCGTCGTGGCCGGATACACGATCACCTACGCGGTGCTGCTGGTGACCGGAGCCAGGCTCGGCGACATTCTCGGCCACCGGCGGGTGTTCCTGGCCGGGCTTGTCCTGTTCACCCTCGCCTCGCTCGGCTGCGGGCTGGCCAACACGGCCGGGCTCCTGATCGGGCTGCGCTTCGTCCAGGGGGCGGGTGCGGCGCTGATGATCCCGCAGGTGCTCAGCCTGATCCAGCGCACCCACGCGGGCCCGGCCCGCGCCCGCGCGATGAGCAGGTACTCCGCGGTGCTGGCCGGCGGCGCGGTGATGGGCCAGCTCGTCGGCGGCCTGCTGATCAGCGCGAACCTGTTCGGCTCGGGCTGGCGGCCGGTGTTCCTCGTCAACGTGCCGGTCGGCCTGGTGCTGCTGGTCGCCGGGGCCCGGGCACTGCCGCACGGCAAGGGCGAGCCGGGCCGGACCCTTGACCTGCCCGGCCTGGTCCTGCTGACCCCGGCCGTGCTCGCGTTCGTGCTCCCGCTCGTGCTCGGTCAGCCCGAGCACTGGCCGGCCTGGGGCTGGGTCCTGATGGCCGTCGGCGTGCTCCTGGCCGCCGCCTTCGCCCGGGCCGAGCGGTGGGTGGCCACGGCCGGCGGAACGCCGCTGATCCCGGGCCGGGTGCTGCGGGTGCCCGGCATCCCCGTGGCGGTCGCCGCCCTGTTCACGGTCATGACCATCTTCAGCGGGTTCTTCTTCACGCTGGCGCTGCACCTGCAGGATGGTCTCGGCTACTCGCCGTTGCGGGCCGGCCTGACGTTCGCGCCGACCGCGGCCACCTTCGCGCTGGTGAGCCTGAACTGGCGGCGGCTGCCCGCAAGGTGGCACGGCACCTTGATCATCGGTGGTTTCGTGACGTTCGCGGCGGCGATGGCCGCCATGGCCGCGGTGCTGCGCGCCGGCGGCACCGGAGGAGCCGCCCTTTACCTGATCGGCGCGCTGAGCGGCGCCGGGATGGCGGCGGCGTTCAGCCCGCTGATGACTCGCGTGCTGCTGCGCGTGCCGGTGGAGCTAGCCGCGGACGCCACCGGGGTCGTCGTCACGGTGAACCAGCTCGGCCTGCTCGTCGGCGTCGCGGCGTTCGGCACGCTGTACCTCAACCTCGCGGGGCGGCTGCCCGGGCCCGCGGCCTTCCTGGCGTTCCGGCACGTGTCGGCGCACGCCGAGGCGGTGACCTTCCTCACGCTGGCCGCCCTGGCCGCAGTGGGTGTCATCCTGGCCGCCGTGCACGTCATTGAACGTCGGACCGCCAACGGGTAGGGCGATAGGTACGAGGTACGGGCTGCACCGTGCCGCGGCGCGGCACCTACGTCACCGCGTCCCCCGGCGATCCTCCGACTTGAATACCCCATGGGCCCGGGGGCGGGTGGGTCGGATGGCCTGGACCTAATGGCCTGGACCTAATGGCCTGGGCCCAATGGCCTGGGTCGAATGCTGTGAAAATCAGGGTCATCTGACTCCGTTCCGTGGCACTCGTATCACGTATAGTAATTGAGAATTACGCGCCTCAAGGAGATGTCATGCCCGCGACAGGAAACACCCCGACCGGCGCGAGCAGCCCGCCCAGTGCCACCGGGTCACGGGACGGCGGCCATCGCCATCTCGGTCATGGTCGGCGGCTGCGGTCCGGGGCTGCTCCGCACGGCCCTCCTGATGTCGGCGCGCTGGCGAGGGAGGCTGTGATCAGCTTCCTGCACGACGCATCGAAGGCCACGGCGGAAAGGGAAGCCGTACGAGCGGGCGTTGCCGCGGCCGACGCCGAGGCCGCCGTTACCGCAGCGGCGGGAAACGCCTTCGGGGACGGCGCGAGCAGGGCCGTTGGGATCCCCGCCGCTGCGCCGGAACCGGAGGCGACGCCCCGGGATACGATCTCCGCCGCCAGCCATGTCGCCGCCGAGTCGGTGGCCTGGCGCGCAGCGGCCATCAGCGTCGCCGCGCTGGACCGGATTGAGGCAGCGGCGGCCAAGGTGGAGGCAGATATCGCTGTCGCTCTCCGGGCCTACGCTGAACTGCAGGCCGGGGCCGGAGCCGCTGCCGAGGCCGCGGTGCACGCAGCGCAATCGGCCATGGCATCGGCAGGCGTGGCCGTGGAGGCCGAGCGGCTGGTAAAGATCGGCCTGCGCCAGGTCAGGCAATATGTGCTGATCACCGTCATCCTGGTCGTAATCGTGATCATTGTCCTCGCGGTGGCATCATCCCCCGTCCACTGAGACAGCCCCTGATACTTACGATATACCTGCCGGCGGAGTCGTAAAATTAATCACGATAACACGACAGCGAAGTGTTTTCAGGTCGTCCCGATTGCCACATTCGCTGCTTTAGTATCAATTTGTGAAAATTATTTGCTCGTGCCCCTGATCACCCAATTGCCATGGGGCTCTCGGCACTTCCGGGATCGAATTCTAGTGCCGCGCCTATATGCTGTATCTGTACGAAGCGGATCGGTGATTACCGCCTCGGGGGCGGGCACGTGAACAACCACGTGATCAACATGGTGCCGACCGGCTCGATCGATGCCGCTTCGCGGTAGGGGGTTCTCATGACGATGCACACGGACGATTCACCCGGAAGACTCGTGGCCCCGCGTCCACGGCACCCCGGGAATAGCACAACCGGGTCGGAGCTCCTGGCCTCTATCGTCGACTCATCGGACGACGCCATCATCAGCAAGACGCTGGATGGCGTCATCACGACATGGAACAAGGCGGCGGAGCGGATCTACGGCTACACCGAAGACGAGATAATCGGGCATTCCATCTCGCTCCTGGTACCGCCAGACCGTGCCAGCGAGATGGCCGAGATCCTTGACCGGATCCGCATCGGTGAGCGGACCGACCACTACGAGACCACGCGGCGCAGGAAGGATGGCGCGACCATCGCGATCTCGCTCACCGTTTCGCCCATTCATGATGCGGCCGGCGGAATCGTCGGCGCGTCGTCGATCGCCCGCGACATCACCGAACGCGAGCGCGTTCGGGATCAGGCTAGCGCTGCGTCGCAGTACGCCCGCAGCCTGATTGAGGCCAGCCCGGACCCGCTGGTGACGATCAGCCCGCAGGGCAAGATCACCGACGTGAACGAGGCGACGATCCGGGTGACCGGGGTGGTGCGGGGGCAACTGGTCGGCACCGACTTCTCGGACTACTTCACCGAGCCGGACCGGGCCCGCGAGGGGTACCGCCAGGTTTTCGCGCAGGGCTTCGTCACCGACTACCCGCTGACCATCCGGCACACCGGCGGCGACCTGACCGACGTGCTCTACAACGCCTCGGTGTACAAGGACGCGGGCGGCAAGGTGCTCGGCGTCTTCGCCGCCGCCCGCGACGTCACCGCCCAGAAGCGGGCTGAGAGTGAAGTAGCGCAACAGCGAGCACGGGAACTCGAGAGGCTCGCCGAGCTCGAGCGCTTCCAGAGGCTCACCGTCGGACGGGAGCTGCGCATGATCGAGCTCAAGAAGGAGATCGAAGACCTGCGAGCCGCAGCCGGAGGGGAATGACGGATGGGCGCGGTCGAACCGGCGGGAACGGTCCCGCGTTATCAACCGGATTCAGCGGATCACGCCCGGGCCGCCTTCAACGTCCTCGAAGACTTCGCTGAGGACGGGCAGCAGCTCAAGGACACGCAGCTCGCTGTCCTCAACATCCTTGAGGACGCGACAGCCGACCGCCTCAGGGCCGAGGCCGCGGTCAAGGCGAGCCTCAACATCCTCCAGGACCTCAGCGATGCCCAGGCCGAGATCCGGATGCTCAACGAGGAACTCGAGGCCCGCGTCGAGCGGCGTACGGCTGAGCTGGTAGTGGCGAACAAGAACCTGGAGTCGTTCACCTACTCGGTCGCTCATGACCTGCGCTCCCCGCTGCGGGCGTTGAGCGGGTACAGCGAAGCGCTGACGGAGGACTATGGCGACCGCCTCGACGACACCGGCCGCTGGTACGCGGAGAGGATCCAGGCGGCCACCGAGCGGATGGGCACGCTCATCGATGACCTGCTGCTCCTGGCACAGGTATCGCGCGGGAAAATGAGCCCCGGACCCGTCGATCTCAGCGCGGAGGTCGCCGCCATCGCCGGTGAACTGCAAGCCCGCGAGCCCGGCCGCCGGGTCCGCTTCGCCATCCACGACGGCGTCTGGGTAACCGCGGATCGCACTCTCATCCGCACCATGTTGCAGCACCTAGTCGAAAACGCCTGGAAATTTACCGCCAAGCGCGAGGGTGCCGTCGTCGAGTTCGGCACCACCACTGCCGAGGACGCCGGAATCTGCTGCTATGTGCGCGACAACGGGGCCGGCTTCGATCCTGCCTTTACGGGCAAGCTGTTCCAGCCGTTCCAGCGGCTCCACGCGGCTACCGAGTTCCCCGGCACCGGGATCGGCCTGGCCAGCGTCCAGCGGATCGTCGAACGCCACGGCGGGCGCGCCTGGGCCGAAGGCGCCGTAGGCCGCGGCGCCACCTTCTACTTCACCCTGAGCGCGAAGGAGACGCCATGACGCCACCCATCCGCTATTACCTTAAGTAACTGCTACAATACAAAATGTGACAGCACCGACCCTGTCCTCCGACGGCATGTACGTCGCGCTCGTGGAAGCCGCGCCTGACGCGATGGTGTGCACAGCCGCCGACGGCCGGGTCGTCCTGGTCAACGCCCAGGCGGAACGGCTGTTCGGCTACAAGCGCGAGGAGCTTATCGGCCAGCCGGTCGAGATCCTGGTCCCCGAGGCCGCCCGCGCCGTGCACCCGGGGCACCGGGCCGGGTACGTCGCTGACCCGCGGCACCGGCCGATGGGCGCGGGCATGCCGCTTGCCGGGCGCCGCCGCGATGCCAGCACCTTCCCGGCCGAGATCTCCTTGTCCGCGATCGACACCGGTGAAGGCATCCTCGTCACCGCGGCCATCCGGGACGTATCCGCCCAGCTCCGGGTGAAAGACCTTGAGCGTTCTAGTCAGGGCCTGGAGAGCTTCATCTATTCGGTTTCCCACGACTTGCGTGCCCCGCTGAGGGCGCTCAGCGGCTACAGCGAGGTCCTGCTGGAAGATTACGGGGGGGTTCTCGGCGAGGAAGGCCGCGGCTATGCCGAGCGGATCGTCGCCGTCAGTGAGCAGATGGCGCAGCTGATTGATTACCTGCTGCAGTATTCCCGCGTCTCGCGGGCTGAGTTGCACGTGCAGCCGGTCGATCTCGGCGGGGAGGCGGCCCGGATCGCCGAGGAGATCCAGCGCCGGGAACCGCTTCGGCGCGTCCGCTTTGCTATCGACAAACCAGTCCAGGCCCTGGCGGACCGCCGGCTTATCCGTACGGTCCTGCAAAACCTGCTGGACAACGCCTGGAAGTTCACGTCCGGCCGGGACGATGCGTCGATCGAGTTCGGGACGGCGCCGAGCGCGGACGCCGCCGTGTGCTGTTACGTGCGCGACAACGGGGCCGGCTTCGATTCCGCCTATGCGGGCCAGCTGTTCCAGCCGTTCCAGCGGCTGCATGCGGCCCGCGACTTTCCCGGCATCGGCACCGGCCTGGCCAGCGTGCGGCAGATCGTGGAACGCCACGGTGGCCGTGTCTGGGCCGAGGGCGCCGTCGGAGCGGGCGCGACTTTCTACTTCACCCTGGACGGGAAGGAAAGCGCATGACAAGCCGAACTATCTTGCTGGTAGAGGACAATCCAGACGACGAGGCGCTGACGCTCCGGGCCTTCAAGAAAAGCAACATCCGCAACGATGTCATCGTGATGCGAGACGGCGCCGAGGCTCTGGCGTACCTCTTCCCCGGCGACGGCGACGGCGACGGCGCGCCGCGTCCAGCTCTCATCCTGCTCGACTTGAATCTCCCGAAGATCGGCGGGCTGGAGGTTTTGCGCAGGATGCGAGCCGACGAGCGGACGCTGATGATCCCGGTGGTCGTCCTGACCAGCTCCAAACTGGAAGAGGACATCCTGGACAGCTACCGCAACGGCGCCAATGCGTATGTGCGCAAGCCAGTAAAGTACTCCGACTTCGCCGAGGCGGTCAGCACCCTCGGCGTGTTCTGGCTGCTCTTGAATGAGCCTGTACCCAGCCGCGGGCCGGAATCGGATTGAGGTGGGACATTCATGAGCGGCGAGCATCAGCGCGACGAGCCGGAGACGGGCCAGCCGGAGACGGGCCAGCCGGAGACGGGCACCGGTCCAGGACAGGCGAACGCCGTGACCGGAGGCGAGGCGGGCTCAGCGGGACGCGGCGCACGCATCCTGATCCTGGAGGACGAAGCCTGGGACGCCGAACTGGCCCAGCGCCTCCTGGCCAGCGCGGGCCTTAGCTTCGTCGCCGTCGTCGTTGACACCAGGGCGTCGTTTGTCGAGCAGATGGCCGCCTTCCGGCCAGAGGTAATCCTGTCCGATTACCACCTGCCCGGCTTCTCCGGCGATGAGGCTCTCAAGATCGCTCAGGAACACTGCCCGGACATACCGTTCATCTTCTGGTCCGGTGTGCTCGGAGACGACGCAGCGGTCGAGCTTATCAAGCAGGGGGCCACCGATTACGTCCTGAAGGACCGGCCCGCGCGCCTGCCCTCAGTCATCCTGCGCGCGCTGGCCGAGGCCGAGCGACGGGCGCGGCTAGCCCAGCTCGAGGACCAGCTGCTGCAGGCCCAGCGCCTGGCTAGCCTCGGCCAGCTAGCAGCAGCCGCAGAGGCGATGAGCCACATCCGCCAGCTGCTCACCGCCGCCCGCGGCGAGGCAATAGCCGCAGAACCTCGATCCTGAGGGGCCTACGTCCTCTTCAGCCTCCGCGGCCTGTTTCGAGCTCTCCGCATACGCCGCGCGGGGTTCCAGCAACAGGGGCACACCGGGACTGTTGTAACGTGTAGTGAGAAGCAGTATACTTTGGGTAATCGCCGGGGGGTGCTGGATGAGATCGCGCCAAGCACGTTCAGCGCCGCCTGGGTCGGACCAGCGGCGCCGGCTCCGGCAGTGGTGGCTCAACCGGCCCTTGCGGGCGAAGGGCCTGATCGTGGTCGCGGTGCCGCTGATCGTCCTGATGGGCATTACCTCGGCGAACCTGATGCTCCAGCAAAATGAGAGCCATGACCGCAGCGTCAGCATAACCGCCCATAACCTAACCAGCGCGGCCGACCAGGTTCTCACCGACTTGTTGAACGCGGAAACGGGTGTCCGCGGCTACGCTGCGACCCGCGACCCGGCCTTCCTCGCCCCCTACAACCTGACGTTGACGCGGATCAGCGCGGAGCGCAGGTCGTTGCGGGAATCGGCTGTCATAGAAGGTGCCGGCCGTCAGCAGCGGGCGGTGGACGCTACCACGGGCAAGG
>WNGJ01006199.1_pt1 | contig 23188 bp, 19 predicted proteins | sample 5400611 | NCBI WGS metagenome assembly WNGJ01 (sample SAMN13153375, study PRJNA577476) | soil metagenome | isolation source: 40 cm soil or saprolite under Garry oak tree replicate 1 | place: USA:California | collected 2016-06-15
GACGACGGCCGTCGGGGCGCCGACGGCAGAGGATGCGCTGGACCAGATCAATCAAATGAAGGAGTCGCTTCAGGCTCGTTACGCCGATTTCCAAAAGCTTGCGGCAGACCAAGAGGAGGTGCTGTCCGAGGTGGAGGCAGCCTACGGTGACCGGATCGTCGCGCTGACCTCCTGGGAACCGGATGCCAACGAGGACCTGACCTGGCGCTGGTACGGCCCCAGCGAGTCTGAGGCCGTGTCGTAGCCACCTGCACCAATCCGGTGCCCCATCGACAAAAGCAGCTTCATCGCATTCGAAGTTCGCATCGCGTCGACCCGAGCGGCCGTCCCGTCCGGCATCTACGAATTACTAAAGAAATGGCATCCACGAATTACCAGAGAAATAAGGAGACGCATTATGGCCATTACTCAAGAGATGTTTCGATTCGTCACAACGCGCCGGCCCGACCGGGCGATGATGCATCGCATCAACGGTCGACTGATCCGTGATCGGCGAGTAGCGACGCCAGCCTCGCTTCTGGTCAAATTGTTCGGACCCGGCGACTATGAACCGAAGCTGGCGATCGCCAATTCCTATGCGAACTCTGCGGATTTTCTCGCAGCCAATGACGCCGGAATACTGGCGCTCGAACCGGCGGTGGACTTTTTTCGCAGCGAGCGACAAGCTGGTTCACCGGCCGATTGTGGGATTCGTTCTACGCCCAGACCGTTCGCGGCTGCGACCGCTACGTGTCGACCAACTACCTTGCCGACGGTCTGCGCGTATTCCATGTGCTGCGCCTGTTATGGCTCAGCAGCAAGGCGGGTCGGACGACCTGGGGGGGTGGTGCATTCGATGACTACGACACATTAATCGATTTGAATGTGGCCATGGCGGTGGCCGGCGCTGCGCCGGGCGGCGATGGCCAAACCCAACTGCCGGCGCCAGATCAATTTCAGGCTTTGCAGACCATCACGAGTGAGATCGTCGCCATCGATCAGGTCAGCAGTCAGATTTTGAGCCTGCAGCGTGCCGGCTCGGTTCGCCTGGACCAGACGCCGGCGGGGCCGCAGACCTATCTGGATGAACCATCGCTTCAAATGGTAGGCGCGGATCCGGCTCTCGCCGGTATCGAGCTGAGGACAACGCCCGTGAGCAGCGCACTGCAACAGTTGCAGGTGGAGCGACAGCGCAAGTCGGTGCAGCGAGACCGGATCATGTCGGGCCTGGCAAATCCCGTCGCCGCCAACGACTATCAGGCCGTGGTCAGCCAAGTGCTGATCCCTCAAGCGATTCCAACGCCGGCTCCGCCTTCCCTCTCTGCGTTGGCAACGCCGGCGGGCGTGTTTCGCGTGCCCCTGAGCGTCGGTGCAATGAAGCCGCCAGTCGTCGGCGATCTCATTCTCGTGCAACAGGAATTGCGGCGCTACGAGCTGGGTGAGGTGGAGGAGATCCAATCGATCATGCAAGGAGAAAGGCGCGAGCGAACCATTCGAAACCTGGCGCGTACATCGCAGACAACATCGACCGAGACGAGTTCGACGCAAGAGCAAACGAGCAGTCTGACGACCGATGAGCGCTTCCAGCTGTCGTCGCAGGCGCAGAAGGTTTCTTCGGAGAGCGTTGGGGTGCAGACCGGAGTCAACGTGTCGGGCAAGTTCGGCCCGGTACAGGTCGGCGCCTCCGTCAATGCCTCATTCGACACCTCGAAGACCTCGTCCGCATCGACGTCCCAGGATTACGCCAAGACAGTCACCGAGGAGGCGAGCAAGCGTGTCGAGAACAGCATCAAGCAGACGAGCTCGATTACGGTGCTGACGGAAACGCAGGACACCTTGCTAAGAGGATTCAACAATGAGAAGGGGACCGCCAACGTCAACGGACTGTATCGCTGGGTGGACAAGATATACACCGCGAAGCTCTTGAATTATGGCCGACGCCTCATGTTTTCCTTGACCGTGCCCCAGCCGGCGGCGTTCTTCAGCGGGCTTCTGACACAAGGGGAGACCGAACTCATGGCGGATGTCGTGGCGCCGACGCCGCCGTCGCAGGTGGCGCCGTGGTCCGGTCTTCCCTACGGGTCAACGACCTACACGGGCAACGGCATTCAGAGCTACCAGGACATTACTGAACAGAACTATGCCAAGTTCGCCGCGCTCTATGATGTCACCGACATTGCGCCGCCCCCCGCAGAATCGATTACCGGCAGCAAGGCAATCGCCTACCCATCAGCGATGGAGGCCGCTGCGGTGAAGGATCACACAGACGAAGACAACGAGTTGAGTTACGTCGTCGCCGACGAGTCACTGACCATCGACCCCAATTATCGGATCACCAGCATTGGCGTGTACGTTCCGAAGGATAAACTGGGTCTCCTCGGCTCATATGCCGATGCCTTGAAACTTGGCACCCATAAGACCGTCAATCGCATATTGGTCGAGATCGCGGACAAATATTTCTACTTCAATGCAATTGGCAACGGAAATGATCCTCGCGACATCCACACCAATTTCAACATGCCACAACTCGTTCATGTGGGCGAGGAACTCGCCGGCGTGCTGCAGCCCACGCTGCCCATCACCATCACCGCTGATTTCGAAGGTATTTTGACTCTTATCGTCGTGTATACCGCTGTTCGCCGCCCCGAGGCGCTCGATGCCTGGAAAGCGCAGACGTACGCGGCGATCATCAAGGGGTACAACGCGAAGCAGCAGGAGTACGAACAAGCGCTGGCGGTCGCGCAGGCCAAGGTGCAGTCGGCGACGGAAGCGCAAACCTTCCAGCTGCGCGAGGATCAATATCGCAGCATCGAACAAACGGAACTCAAACGAGGTTGCATCGATCTCATGTCTGAAGGCACGGCGATTGGCTACACCTCGATCGCGGTCGACAGCGACGGCACGCCACGCATCGTATATGACGAGACTGAGGGCAATCTACTCGGTAACTGGCGTTCGCCGTTGGCGAATGGCGCCGTCGCCGAGTTCTTCGAGCAGGCTTTCGAATGGGAGGAAATGACGTATCAGTTCTATCCATACTACTGGACGGCCAAGGAGCGGTGGAAAGACCTTGCCCAAGCTTCTGGTTCTGATCCGATATTCGAGCAATTCCTGCGCGCCGGCAGTGCGGGGGTTGTCGTGCCTGTCCGCCCCGGCTTCGAGCGGCCGGTGATGCTGTTCTTGAAGACATCGCTCATCTGGGGCGGGGGATATCTGACCCTGTTTACGTCGGAAGATATGCTCAATGTTTATGCCGACGTGGAACTCGGCGAACAGCTCGACCCCCCCGAGCAAATTGGCGATTCCTGGGAAATTCGGCTTCCGACCAGCTTGGTGATGTTGCAAGAAGGCGATGTGCTTCCGGATTTTCCTGAAGATGACGCGCCGCCAGAGGCAGAAGCGCCGGTGACAGAAATCGTGCCAGACGCAACCGTGCCGTTCTAAAGCGATAAACGATGGGCAAATCAGTGCCACCACAGCCAGGCGCTTGGCGCTTTACACCAAGTACCAGGGCGCCGGATTTGCGTGCGCGAGGCTTTCCAGGTCATCGGCGGGCAGGCCTGGCGCCTGCCGATATTCAGCGACGTGGCAGCCCTCCGGAAGCTGGTCAAGCCATCGCGAGAAAGGGTGCGCATCGTCCGCGGCGCTCGTTGAAATCATCAACGCCTTGCCGCCACGCTTGCCGCACCCGCACACAACGCAGCTTCCGTCCCCGCGATCAGGATCCCCAGTGCCCGCGTTCGTCCATTCAATGCGGGAGCTACCGATTTCGATTTGTACAGCAGAGACTTGCGAGACTAAAAGACGAGAACAGTTCGTGAACAATGTCTACCCGTAAATCTCGCAACACTGCTCGCGAGAAAGGCTCCTAACTATTCAGCCTGTGGCAGCCAGACCGTCCTCCCGAGGTATAGTGCTGCCGGCGGGCGCCCTGCCGTTTCCGATGGAACAGGCCATAAAGGACCTGTTAAAGTTCCGACCCGAAATCTGCGCCTATCTTGCGTACAAAAAGTCGCCAGCAATGACACTCGGTCTTGGAGTCCCCGTCATGTCCATGAGCAAGCCACCCGGAAGCCTGCGCGCGATGGCTCTCCGTGCCGCCGCCCCTGCTGCGCTCGCAGTCGTGACAGCTGGGACCCTGCAGGCCTCCGCGCAGGGGCGGGAGCAAAGGCCGCCGGCATTCACGCAAGGGCAGGTGGAGCGCGGCAAGTCGATCTATCAGAAGAACTGCCAGGATTGTCACGGCTCGACGCTCGACAATGGCGAGTTCGGCGGGGCGCCGCTCAAGGGGTCGTATTTCCGCCAGCATTGGGGCTCCGGCGACGTCTCGGCGCTGTTCGGATATGTCAACACACTGATGCCGCCGGACCGGCCCGGCCAACTCAGTGAGCAGTCCTATGTGGACCTCACCGCTTTTCTGCTGAGCAACAACGGCTATGCGGCCGGCACCGAAGAACTGACCGCCGACCAGGACGCGCAACGCAAAATGACGATGAAGCAATAGGCCATGAGGCGGGCGCGCGAGAGCCGGGCGGTGGCGGCGTGATGGATCTGACGCTGCAGCAACTGGTGCTACGCCTCATTGCCTATGTGTTCATTGCGGCGATCCACGGCTTCACGGTCGCAGCGGTGGCGGTCGCGATCGGCGATCAGGGCCCGCGTTACGACGGACGGCTGCGCCTCAACCCGCTGGCGCATCTCGATATCATCGGTACGGCGTCCAGCGTGCTGTTCTCGGTTGGATGGATCAGGCCGATCGCCGTCGATTCATTTGAGTTGCGGCTTGGTCGAATCGGATTGGCAATCGTAGTTGCAGCCGGCGCCGCCGCAACCTTGCTCAGCGCGGTAGCACTGCGACTGGTGCGCCCGTTCCTGTTGCCGTTGCTGCCCGATACGGCTTCGGCGACGACGTTTGCGCTAATCGAAGTTGTCGGCGAGCTCAGCGCGTGGTTCGCGCTGACCAACATCTTGCCGCTGCCGCCGCTGACGGGCGCCCATTTGCTGGCCGTCGCGGCGCCGTCGTATGGCAAAGTCGTCACCAAGATCGCGCCTTATTCGGGGCTCGTGCTCGCACTCGTGGCGGCCACTGGGGCATTCACGAATGTTTTAGGTCCACCCTACCGCATCCTCGCCAATTCGTTGTTAAATTGACGGGTGTCATCGAGAGTCCCGAACATGACCCGATTTGCCATTGCGTCCTTGATGCTGGCCTGCAGCGCCTTGGCGACGCCGGAGCCGGCCCGTAGCCAGGGCGTGCAATACCAGTTCACGCCGCCGCCGCCGATCAAGACGCTGCCGTCATCGCCGGCGCCGAGCTATCCGCCAATCCCCGGCGTGGCGCCGCCGGCGCCGGCTCCCCGACAATCGCACCTGGCGCCCTACCGCGTCACGCCGCCCCCCGGCCCGTCGGATTCTGGATCGACGCGCACCGTTCATACAGCCCGCGGGCGGACGATTTTTGTACCGTCTTCGCCGCGGGAGACGTTCGGCGACCGCGTTTCGAACTGCGCCCACGCCGGCGCGTCGGCCGGCCTAGGGCCCAACCAGTTGAGTGCATTCATGGGTCGGTGTGCGAACTGAGGAGTGGGTCCCGATGTGGAAGTGTAGGGTGGGCAAAGTCGCCTGTCGCAGCTGATAGATAGAGCACTGGCCTGGCGCGACTTTGCCCACGCGGTCAAACGGCGAGGTGAGACGGCGTGGGCAAAGGCGCAGGAGAGGTTTCCCGAGTTGCGCAACGCAGCGATGCGCCTTTGCCCACCCTACAGGAGCCGACGTTTGATGCTTCGTTGATCTAGGGCCGATTGGTTTTTTTCATGTGATCGACTAGCCTTCGACGCATCAGAATGTGATCCAGGTCCGCCATCACGGATGGAATGTTAAAACATAATCCAGCGCCCAGCATGAGCGACATGCAGCGCCCCAATACCTATGTCGGGGCGCCGATCGAGCGCGTCGAGGATCTGCGCTTCCTGCGCGGGCGCGGCTGCTATCTGGACGATCTCTCACGCCTCGGCCAGTGGCATGCAGCGTTTGTCCGCAGCCCGTTCGCGCATGGCGCCATCGGGTGCATCGACACCCGCAAGGCCCGCGCGATGCGCGGCGTGCAGGCGGTGATCACGGGCGACGACATCGGTCCTGCGGTACCCACGATCCCGTTCCGCCGACCGAACCCGACCATTGCGCCCTATGCGCAGCCGGTCATCGCAACGAAGGTCGTGCGCTATGTCGGCGAACCTGTCGCCGTGGTGCTGGCCGACGCTCCGCAGCTTGCCGAGGATGCAGCGCTCGCGGTCGAACTCGATATCGTACCGCTGCCGGTGGTTGCTGATCGCAACGCGTCGGTGGCGGGCCGCATCTTGCTGTTTCCCGGTACGACGAGCAATTGCGCGACAACTTTCACGGCAGCGAAGGGCGATGTCGATGGCGCGTTTCGCGACGCCCCTTACTCGCGGCGGGAGTCTTTCCGGGTGCAGCGTCAGACCGCCTTTCCGATGGAAACGCGCGGGCTCATCGCCGAATGGGATGGCGAACGCCTCACCATGTCGGGCGCCGCCAAGCTGCCGTTCTTCAACCGCCGCGTCCTCGCCGCCATGATGGGCCTGCCCGAGACTGCGGTCGATTATGTCGAGTACGACGTCGGCGGCGGGTTCGGGGCGCGGGGCGAATTCTATCCGGAGGATTTCCTCTGCGCATTCGCGGCACGGCGGTTCGGACGCCCGATCAAATGGGTCGAGGATCGCCGCGAGCACTTCATGACCATCGCACATGCGCGCGAGGCGGAAGCCGAGATCGAGATCGCGCTCGAGCGCGACGGCGCCATACGGGGCATCCGCGGCGAAATCTTTGTCGACATCGGCGCCTATGTGCGGCCGAACGGCACCACACCGGTCCGCAATGTAGCGCAGTTCCTGGCCGGACCCTATCGCGTGCCGCACCTGCGGCTTGCCGCGCACGCCATGGTGAGCAACAAGACGCCAACCGGGACTTTTCGCGGGCCCGGCCGCTTCGAAGGCGCTTTCTTCTGCGAGCGGCTGCTCGAGCTCGCGGCCCGCGACCTTGGCCTCGATCGGCTCGATATCCGCCGCCGCAATCTCCTCACGGCGCCCGAGATGCCCTATCGGATCGCCCCGATCGTCCCCGACGACGGCCTCGGCAAGACGCAGTGCGACAGCGGCGACTACACGCGCACATTTGACCGCTGCATCGCAGAATTCGGCTGGGCCGAGAAGGCGCGCCAGAACGGAAGATTGGTCGATGGCCGCTATCATGGCGTCGGCGTCGCCTGCTTCATCGAAGGCGGCGGCTCGGGGCCGCGCGAGCACGCCCGCATGGCGGTGGAGGCGGATGGCACTGTCGCGGTCTATGTCGGGTCGTCTTCGGTCGGCCAGGGCATCGAGACCATCATGGGACAGATCGCGGCCGATGCGCTGCACGTGCCGATATCGCAGGTCAAGGTGCTGCAAGCCTCCACGACCTATCTGCGCGACGGCGTCGGCTCCTTCGGCTCCCGCGCCACCGTGATGGGCGGCTCGGCCATCGTGGATGCGGCCAACAATCTGCTGGCTGCCCTGCGTGCTGCCGCCGCAATGCGGCTCGACGTTCCGCCGCAGGAACTGCGGCTTGGCGACGGGATCGCGGAGGTCGGCGATGGGCGCCAGGTAAGCTGGGCCGAGCTTGCGGGCGGCAAGCTCACCGTCGAAGGCATCTTCGAGAGCTCAAGGGCAACCTATACGTACGGCACCGCGGCCGTTCATGTGGCGGTCGATCCGCGCACCGGCCATGTGGAAATTCTCGATTATCTCGTGGTCGACGATGTCGGCCGCATCGTCAACCCGCTGACGCTCCACGGCCAGGTGATCGGCGCCGCCGTGCAGGGCTGCGGCACCGTGTTCGGCGAATGCCTTACCTATGACGCGGAGGGCCAGCTTCTGGTCGCGTCGCTCGCGGATTATCTCGTGCCGCTCGCCACCGACTATCCGAACTTGCGCGCCGTCACGCTGGAAGAATATCCCTCGCCAAACAATCCGCTCGGCGTGAAGGGCGCCGGCGAGGGCGGCATCATCCCGGTGGGCGGCGCCATCGCCAATGCGGTCGCGGCGGCGCTCGCGGCATTCGGGGTCGAGCCTCGTGAACTGCCGCTGTCGCCGCCGGCGGTGTGGAGGATGATAGAGCAAGCGCGCGGTGGGATGGGTTGAGCGACAGCGAAACGCATCGTCGTCCCCACCGCGCCGCTCTATTGCGATCCCACTTGGCCGTAGGCTACAACCTCCAATGTCATAAAAATCCTGGAGGCGCGTGCGCCATGAAAGTCTCTTGCGTTTGCGGCATCGGCCTTTCGTTCGCCATTGCGCTCAATTCGGCCGCGGGCGCCGCACCTGACATCTCCGGTACCTATTGGGCGACGAGCTACAGCCCGACCATCCCAGTCCTGGGCGGCGGTGATCCGCCGCTCAACGCCGCTGGCAAGGCCGCCTATGAGATGACCCGCGCCGGCTTGAAGGATGGCTCGATCGTCGACAAGGCGCGCCGCGTCTGCGTGCCCGACGGCGTGCCGCGGGTGCTCGCCACGCCCTATCCGTTCGAGATCTTCCAAGCGCCGGCGGGCCAGGTGACGTTTCTCTACGAGATGAACCATCAGGTGCGCGTGATCGTCATGGACAAGCCCCTGCCCCCGCCGCAAACGCTGATCGTCGATCCCAAATACAACGGCCATTCGATCGGCCATTGGGACGGCGAGACGCTGGTGGTTGAATCGGCCGGATTCAATGAGTGGACGTTCCTCGACGCGAGCGGCCTGCCCCACGGCGACGAGATGACGACCGTCGAGCGCATCCGTAAGGTCGGCAATCAGCTCGAAGACGTTATCACGATCCATGATCCCGCAATGTATGAGAGGGATTGGCAGGCGCGTTTCGTCTACGAGGAGCGCAACGATGTGAGGCTGGAAGACTACGCCTGCAACGACACCCATCGCGATCTTTCCGCCGTGAAGGGCGTGCGCCGGTGAATTGCGGATTTCGATCGATTGCGACGGCTTGTAGGGTGGGCAAAGGCGCATCGCGTCGAGCAGGGTTGTTGGCACAGGCCGTTGTGCGCCTTTGCCCACGCTGTCCGCCTTCACTGCTTGACTGCGTGGGCAAAGTCGCGCGCGGTCGGTGCGCTATGTCATCAGCTGCGGCAGCCGACTTTGCCCACCCTACGGGTTTCCATATGATTGGCACATGAAAGGGAGCAGCCGATGACAAGTGGTCTGCCGCGCATGGGGCACGCGCTCGCCGGCGCAATCGTGCTGGGCGCTCTCTGCGGTCCTGCCGCGCTTCTGCCGGCCCTCGCGGCGGAGGCGCCGAGAACCGGAGCGTCGCCAGGCCTCGATCTTTCGGCCCCCGGTGTTGCCTGGGCCGGGTTCGTGGCGCCGAAAGAGCCCAATTATGCGATCGCGCGCCTGTTCAATGACTTTGCCAGTCCGGCGACCGGCCTCGGTCCTGTCACCGACGGTCCCGAGCATCCTTACGCCAACAACGAGGTGGCCCGAGAGATGCGGATCCAGCCGACCTATCGGGTGGCGGACCTCAACAACGCCGCCGCCCGGAACCTGCTGCCATGGGTCCGGGAGGCGCTTGCCAAGCAGAACGAACTCGTGCTCCGGGGCCGCAACGGCGAGACACGCGAAGCGCGATGCTGGGAGACCGGCGTTCCGGCCTTCCATCTCAACCCCGGGCTCATGCATATCATCCAGACACCGCGGGAAGTCGTGCTGTTTCTCACCGGGCGAGCCCGCCACATCTGGCTCGACGTGCCGCATTCGGCACATCCGAAGCCGTCCTGGTACGGCGAATCGGTCGGCTACTACGAGGGTGACACGCTGGTCGTCGACACGATCGGCTTCAATGACCGGACATTCGTCGATTCCTACCGCACGCCGCACACCGACAAGCTGCACGTGGTCGAGCGCTTCCGGTTGATTAACGGCGGCAACACGCTCGAAGTCGCATTCACGGTCGACGACCCTGGCGCGTTTTACCAGCCCTGGTCGGGGACACGAAACCGGCACCGCGTCGTGAATCCCAACGCGAGGCCGGCGGAATTCGATTGCGCGGCCTTCAACGACGATTATTTCAACATCGGCCTCGAATCGGTGCCGACCGCCGAGAAGCCGGATTTCTGAGGTAAGGACTCGTCCGGGAAATAAATGCGTCACTTCGCGTGTCATCGCCCGCGAAAAGGGCGCGATCCACTAACCACGTGATTTCGGCTGGGGGCACAGCGCATGACGCGGGCTACTGGATGCCCCGCTTTCGCGGGGCACGAGAGTCTGTGATTCACTTAATCACGGGCGCGTCCTAAAGACGCTGTGCACTAAGGCGCAATGCCTGTGCGACCGGTTACGTCCGGAACCGGACTTATCCTCCCCGCGTTCTCCCCGCAGCATGTACGGAACACTCGTGAGTGTGGAGAACACAATGGACCGGGAACACATCAAAGGCGCCGCTGAAAAAGCCAAGGGCGCCATCAAGGAGACGGCCGGCAAGATGACGGGCGACGAAAAGCTGCGGGCTGAAGGCAAGCTCGACAAGGCAAAGGGCGCCGCCCATAAGGCCGCAGGCGACATGAAGGAGGCCGCGCGTCAAGGCCCAGCCGCACACCAAGGCCCAGCGGCGCATCAGGGCTCAGCCGCCCAAGGCCCAAAGGAGCCGGCGCATCACGGCTCGAAGAGCCCACACGAGTAGGTCCGCTTCCCCAGCAACACAGTGCCGCTCCAATGTGCCGCCGGCCTAACGTGCCGGCGGCGGCGTCGAAGCGGGCGTTGATGTGGCCGGCCCTTCGCCGGCCATCAGCAACCACACTTCGGCGTCCTTGGCGCCATCGTAATGAATTTCCTTGGCAAAATGGGTGACATAGGTTCCGGCTGGGAGCCCGACCGTGGTGTCGGGTTCAAATTTGTCGCCGGTGCCGACCCACCAGGTGCCCTTGAGCACGGTGATCATCCGATCGTTGGGATGCCAGTGCGGCCGGCTCATGTTGCCGGGCAGCCATTTGAACATCAGCACATACGGACCGGGCTTGCTCGGGTCGCCGTAGAGAACCGCGGTCTCGTTGGTGCCGGCGGAGCTGCGTTGCCACGGGATCTGATCGGGCAGCTTGATGGCGATCGCCTTGGGGTTGAGCTGCTGCTCGGCAGCGTTGCTCGTGCTCAACCCAGCGGCGGCGACTGACAGGGCGACCGCCGTCATCGTCAGCTTCACGTATTTCATGGTTTCCTCCGGGATTATCGCTTGGGCCACTGCGCAAGCTCGCGCACTCGGCCGCATCGTCGCGCAACGGGGACGGGATGGCAAGGTGGCCAATGTGATTGCCGACGTCTTCCCTGGCGTGATTGGAACGCCAACATCGGATGCTCCCTCACAGCAGTTTGAGAAAATCGTCGCGGGTCAATCCAGCCTGACGCAGAATCGCGGCCACAGTCCCGCGTGGCAGATCACGGGTGTGATACGGCACCGTCGTATGGCGTCGCGTGCGCTCGTTGAATAACTGGTAGTGACTGCCGACAATGCGGATGACTATAAATCCTGCCCGCTCAAGCGCCGCAACCACTTGCCGTGGTTTCAGGCTCGGCAGTGGGGGTCATACTTTCTCGCCGATCCTTGCGCTCAGCTGTTCGAAAATGGGTTCCGGTTCGTCGTCGTCGCGAAGCGTGTGTGCCAGCCTGTCAAATCGTGGCACGGCCTCGGGTGCATCGCTCTCCGGCACCGTTTCGCCACCTTCAAGCATGACCTCGATCAGCCCATCCATGGCGTCCTGCGCCATTGCCCTGGCTTGTTCAAGGGTCTCCCCATAGGTGACGAGACCGGGCAGCGCCGGGCAGGTCACGGTAAAGCCCCCCTCCGGCTCTGGATCGAATACAAATGTGTACGTGCGGGTCATGCCAGAGTTCGCCTTAGGTTGTTATTGCAACAGATTGGCGCCGTAATAACCGGAGTCAAGCTGCTCCGATGAAGGATCGTTCCTCAGGCTGCGTTCAGCCGCGCCAACTCTGCCTCAAATTCGAAGCGCAGCTGAGTGGCTTCCTCCTCGGGGAGCCAGTTGGTCATCTGCGGGAAAATGGTGCGGTAGAGTAAAACGCCCTTGGCATCCCAGGGCATCGTCTGCGCCGCCCGTGCCTCCGCGAGAATCTTGTGGAGTTCCTGCCGTACGTCGTCCGGGTCTGCTCGGTATACGGGCGTGGGCGTATCCTCGAACAGGTCAGCCTGCTCGTCATCCAGGAAGAGATCGCGTTGGCGGGAAGACATGATCTCTCGCACTGTTCGATCCCGAATCAAGTGAATCATGCATGAAATTGCCGAGCCATGCGAGCCATGCGTCTGGCTTATCCTCGCAGCCCACATGACGCGAACCACTTGTTGTTTTTTCCCTTGTGCTTCGACGCCCCCGTGACCTCCGGCAAAGCGAAGGCACCCGCCGCCCGGCGTTCCTCTGCGCCTCGCAATGGGCCTGCGCAAATCCGCTCCAACAGATCGGCTTGCGCGGGCCCCAGCGCGATGCCGTCACGCCAGAGGCTGAATGCGTTGCCGTCCGTGTAAACAAGAAGCGACTTGAGCTTGTTCCACTGCTCCTTGTCATGCGCGTCGTCGAATTGGCGCGGGTCCGCGCCCTTGCCCGGTGCCTTGATTTCGATGAAACCGACGAGAGCGTTGCCGACAGTGACCGCAAAGTCTGGACGCGTTTTCAAATTGGCAAGCGTCGTTTCGCCGATGAGGTCAACTGATTTGGCTGGCAGGCCCGCAACCTCAGCCAAGTCTCGCATAAGCGCGTCAAGCGGCCCGCGAAGCTGATCCTCCGGCGCGCCGGCAATCGCGGTCCCCATCAACTTAGGCTTTACACTTGCGCCGTATCTCGAAACAGCCGTCGCGACCGTCTTGCCCGCCAACGCTCATCTCCTGCCCCGCCACCTACCTCGGACGGTCAGCGCATTTCAGCACAAGGAGAAGGCGGCTGGAACCTACTCTCACTCAACGAATCCCACGAGCGGGCGCCGCGACACCTATGGTTCCCGGTCATATTGAACGGCGCTTCCATCTCACCGGAACGCGCAGTAGCGTAAGTGTCCTTTGCGTGGTCGAACACGAGCGCCGGAAAGCCGGGCTTGCATAGCGCGTCGCCGCGCCATTGCCGCCGGACGAGGCCAAGCGAAGCCAGCTTGCAACGCAGGCACAAAAAACCCGCAGGCGCTGCGCACTTGCGGGGGCGGGTATTTGGAGGCGTCCGGAGGACATACACTCCTCCAATAATCAATTTACCACGCTTTTTTCCCCGTCAAGGAGAACACTCAAGCCCGGCCACGGCGCGGGAGAGATCGCAGGTGGTTCAATATGAACCGGCCTGATTTTCAGGTCTCACTTAAGGGGTGCGCTCTGTTCTCGCTCCCCCGGGGCGAAAAAAATTTGCGCCCCAAGCCTCTGAAGCAGCCGAGCCTCTCTCCGGGGCCTCTGAAGCAGCCGAGCCTCTCTCCGGGACCGTCCTGCGCAGCGCGCGATCTGGAAAACTCCCTGCCAAACTCCCTGCCAGCAGGGAGTTTCGCTGGGAGATGACAGTGGTTCCATAAGACCCGGAACCGCCGTAGCAAAAGAAACCGGCCGCACAGGATGCCCCTGTGCGGCCGGCCACGCTTTGCTCCTATTCGCCGCCCCTACCTCGCCAGCGGATCGGGCCGCATCTGGAAGTGCACCACCTTGGGCGAGTTCTCCTTGCCGCCCTCGATGTGGAAGGGGGTGCGGTTGCCGGTGTTGGACCACACGCCGCGGCCTTTCCAGCCGGCGTTGGGGTCGTCGATGCGGCCGTCGAGGCCCTTGGCCCAGAAGCCCATCGGATAGGGCACGATCATGTTGACCATCTTGCCGTCCACCAGCGCGATCAGCGAGTCATTCTGGTTGCCGGTGGCGATCGGCACGTCCTTGCCGAGGCCAAGCGTGTTGTGCTGGTCGACCCAGGCATAGTACGGCGTCTCGCCGCTGCCGTTCTCGGTGATGCCGCCGAGCTGCGGTCCGGGGAGCGGATAGAGCGTCCAGCCCTCGGGGCAGTGCTTGCCGGTTGCGTTCGGGCCGTTGAGCGGGCCCTTGCACTTGCGGCGGTCGAAGGCGCCGAGATGTCCGCTGGCGAGCGCGGACCAGGCGACGCCCTGGCTGTCGATGTCGCCGCCGCGCGGCGAGAAGCCCGGCAGCGGCACCTCGTAGATTTCCGCGAGCGCGGTCTCGGACGGGTTCGGGCCGGGATCGACGCGCACCACCGACCCGGGATACCCGGTCACGGTGCCCCAGATCGATCCATCGGCCGGCGAGGGCGAAATCGAGTAGAAGCCGACGCGGATGCGCTTGTCCTTGGTCGGATCGACCGGCTGGTTGGGCTGCACATATTCACCGCGCTTGCCGTCACCGTTGGTGTCGAGAACGAACGGAGTCCAGCCCTGCGACTTCACCTCGTCGCCGGTCTCGTCCAGCATCTTGGTGTTGACCCAGCCCAGCACTTCCGCGCCGGCGCCGCCTGAACTCGCCCACAGCGTCCGATTGGCGTCGAAGCCGAACTGCACGTGGTGGGTCGGGAAGCAGGTGCTCACCATGGTGAGGTTTTTGGTCGCCGGGTCGAGCATGATGACGTGGCGGTTCGATGCATTGATCGGAAATACCTTCGCGGACGGATGGTCCGATCCGGCCTTGCAGTAATCGGGATTGGCCGCCGGACGGATTCTGGCTGCGTACCAGACCCGCGCCTTCTCATCGAGCATCAGGCTGTGCGGGATGGTCTGGGCCTGCCAGATCTTTTCCTCGCCCCAGTAAATCGACGGCGCCATGATCGGGTTGTTGATCGCCGACGGGGTCTTCGAATCGCGGACCGGGAGCTTTACCGATGTGACGACGCTTTTGACCGGATCGAAGATCGGCACGAAGTCAGTGCTGTTCTCGGTCGCCCCATAGAGCGACCCATAGGCATTGACCGTCGGATTGCGCTTGTCGGTGGCGACCTCGTCGTGGAGGTAGGCCTTGGGGTTCGACCAGTCCCACACAGTGATGACGACGTTGCGCTCGAGGCCCTGCGGGCGCGGCGGCTTGGTCGCCGGCAGTTCGCCGGCGGCGATGCGGTCAGTCCAATTGGCGAACATCTTCACGCCCCAGAAGGTGCCGAACCGCTCGATGGTCTCGACCATGTCCTTGCTGGCCGGCCCGGACTGGATCCGCCGCATCCATGCATCCTGGCTGGACTTGAAGTCGCCCAACAGGGGCGAGAGCGTGCGGGTCGCCTTGGTGCCGATGGCGTGACAGTGGAAGCAGCCGTCGGTCTTGAACTCGCGCAGGAAGTGGGGCTGGGACTTGATATTCGGATTGATGCCGTTGCCATCATGCCCGGTGCCGGGAAACTCGCTGGCGTCCGGCATCTTGGCCATCGAAAGCCAGTAGACCGGCGGATAATATTCGGCCGCCGCCGCTGCGCTCGGCGCCGGCACGGCGGTGAGGTTGACGATCTTGCCGGGCACGGTCTGGACTTTGGGCGAATCGACCAATCCATAGCCCCGCACCCATACGGTGTAGTTTGCTTTCGGCAGATCCGGCAGCACATAGCGGCCCTGGTCGTCGGTGACCACGATCTTGACCATCTTGGTCGGCAGGTCGTTGGTCTCGGCAATCACCCACACGCCGGCTTCCGGACCGTTCGGTCCGCGCACAACGCCGCCGAGATCGGTGTCGCCGATGCTGACGGCGGGCGCCTGCTGGGCATGGAGCCGAGTGGGCGTGGCGGCGAAAACCGCCATCGTGGCGATTACCGCGGCGCTCAAATACAAACTCTTCTTAGTCATTCCCTCTTCCTCCAGTGATAATCTCAATAGTGTCATCGCCCGCGAAAGCGGGCGATCCAGTAACCCCATGACATTGGGTAGGGCACGCTCTCTTGCATCGGTCGCACAGTCGTTACTGGATGCCCCGCTTGCGCGGGACATGACACTCAACGGAACGATTCGTCAGTGTCACAGCACTAGCGCAATTCGGCATGCTGCGTCCCCTGGACGGCGGCGATTTCGGCGATCAGCTTGTTGATAATCGCCTGGCCGAACGAGCTGAAATCTTCCGCCACGATGACGAAGGCGCCCGGGCCGCCAATCACGTTGTTGCGGTAATAGTTGTCGAGGCCGCCAGGCGGATTGGTGTGATCGGCGTTCCACGACATCGGGCGCTCGCTCAGGATGACGAGCCCGTTGATGGTCACTCCTTTGGCAAGAGCCTCGTCGCGCGCATCGACAACGTCGCGGCCGGAATTGTTGGTGCCGTCACCGGACACATCGATGGTGCGCCGGCTGGACGTGAACGGCGCCCGCGCAAGCTGCGCCATGGCGAAATCTATGCCGCCGCTGATGGAGGTTCGGTCGGCGAAGGCGCGCGGCGCCTCGATGACCTGGGCGGAAAAATCCCTCGCGGTTGCCTCGTCGCGAATGATTGTCCAGTCGATGACGATCTTCTGCGCCCCGACGCCCGACCATTCCACGAAGCTGACGGCGATCTTGCCCAATGCTCCGGAACGGATCGCCTGAATGACGCGGGGATTGATGATGGCTGACGCATAGCCGTCGCGTTGCAGCTTGAATTTTGGCGCATCAACGCTGCGCGACACATCGGAGGAGAGGACGAGCAGGAGATCGACCTCCTCGGCGGCGCGCGCCGCCGGCGAGCCGAACAGAACTCCGATCGCAACGAAAAATCCAAACAGGCGGGTAGCGGTTCCCATGCCGGGCCTCCCGTATGCGCCCGCTATCCAAGCGCGTACGGTATGCAGCTTATCTCATTTTTTCCCGCTTGTAACGGATTCCCAGTTCGCCGGCGACGACGGGTAGCCGGATATGGTCAACAAATCAGGCTAATCGATTGAAGCCGATCGGTAGCACCTCTCAAAGGCGTCCGGCTTCGCTGGTAGACACGTGGGAATAGCAGGCACTTGGGAATATCAGATCCGGCTCCAATCCAGTTCGCGGGAGGCATATCCCACGTGCCGCATAACCAGCAACTCATCGCGCTTGGGGGCGGGTCGAAAACCGCTGGAATGCTGGCTTCCCCTTGCCAAAGACGGGCGTTCCTCCTAGGTTCGCCTCGCCATCGTGCAGCTGTAGCTCAGTTGGTTAGAGCGCCTGACTGTGGATCAGGAGGTCGGTGGTTCGAGTCCACCCAGCTGTACCACGTTGAAAACAAAGTAAGCGGCCCCCATTAGGCGACCTCACAAGATTGGGTATCTACCTCCCAAATAACCAGCAAAGAGCGACCCGATCGGCACCACCAAACCCCCGCATTGCACCTACTTAGCTGCCGGCCGATACTTGCGGCGCCAATGCCGGGAGGGCACCCGAGCCTCGCGAACGAAGCGTCGGGGCGCCGCGTTTAGAATACCCCCGCACCGGTCCGCCCCGGCGCGGCGGTTGGCGTAGCGTCTTGCTCGGAAAAACGCACAGGCGAACCCGCGCGAAGCTGCGCAGCTTCCAGCGGCGCTACATGGCGGGCATCAAGGGGACCTCAAGCAATTCGACCGTCACCGTTGCCGAGCCGGGCAAGGCGAGCACCGTTTCGCATTTCGTCCATCGTTGCTCCTCCTGGTCGCGGACTACTATGTGGTCCCCAACCGCGAAGCTTCTCGGAATATCGTATTCGATGATGACGCGGGTTCTCATTTGCCTTCGTCCCATTCGCCAGCCGCCCGTGTCGTGTAATCCCCGGCTCCCTGCCATTGGGGGCGGTGGGAGGGGGAGGGCAAGGAGCCGGGAGCGCTTGGTGGACGCGCCCGATATAACGCCGAACCCTACGTTCCGTTCCCGACATGACCTGGAAAAATTGAAGACATCCGCCCGAGGAAGATTGACGGGACTCGCAAGCTTCGTGAAGCTGCGCAGCTTCGCGATGCTACGCGGCGCAGCCTCCACCTCAACCCCTTTGTGGGACGCCTACGGCGTCGCTGCCAAACACGTCGGCACCTTGAAGCCGCCGACGAACCAGCCGCCGTGAGACTACACCTCGACTGCCTCGCGAATGCGTCGCTCGATCCGCCGCGCCAGTTTCTCGTAACCCGCCGCGACTACGCGCATCATTCCTTGGGCTTCCGGGTCGTCCGTGCTTGCTGCTCTGATCGGCAGCTTACCACCGCCGCCATCCGCGGTGGTGCCAACGCCAATGACCGCCGTAGCCATAGCCGCCCCATCGCCGATGGTAGCCGCGCCAGTGCCAATAACCCCACCGGACTGGCGTCACGTGATCAGTCGCGGTCGCAAGGTCGTTGATAACCGCACCGTTGACTGGGGTGGCTGACGCCCCTGACGCTCCAGCGAGCCCGATGCCCGCCGCCGCTAAACCAACGATCAAGATCATTCGCATCATGATATTTCCCCCAAAGAAAGGCGGCGCCCGATGATTTGCAGTACGTCGGCCACCGGAAATATCAAGTCGGCCCGACAAGTTCTTGTTCCGGGTCCTCACATCACACGTCAGCGAGTGATTTCTCGCCCCTCATCACGGGTTCGCGAGTGCTCGTCGCAATCAAGATGGACCGCTACTCCGCGGGGGTTGCCCGGCGCCCGTCTTGCTTGGAAGGAAAGCAAGGACGCCGGGGCGCGCGGCGCGAAGCTACGCGGTAGCGTGTAGCTGTTCCTGTCGCGTGCCAACTCCGTTAGCGGCTTGCGGGCGAGCGCCGGGCTAGAAGGGCTCAAAACGCGCACTGGCCGCAACCGGAATGACGGCCCAAAGCGCATGGAAGGTGACGGGATCGACGGCAAGACGGGAGTTTTTGCCGGCTTATTATTCGTGCAAAAAAGAGGCGGCCTTAACCGCCTCTCTTACTGCCGTCTGTTTGCCATCAGTAGGATCAAGTCGTCTCCACGACCGTCAATCGCTCACCGTCTTGCAGGTAGTCGAGCTTTCCCAACACCTGATCCCTCCGGCGCGCACCATAGCGGACGCCGTAACCTGTGGCGTTGAATCCCTGCCTGCTCGACCGATAGGCAACTTGATTACGGGCTCCCCACGAAACCATCCTTTCCTTTGCGGATATTGTCGCGGACGTAGTGAAATCGTGGATCGCTGGCGCTCATGTCTTTCTTGAGCCAGTCTTCGACAATCTGCGCCTGTTCCTCGACGTTGAAGTCGTCCCATGGGGCCAGCGGCGACCCTTACTGCGGAGGCAGCGAGCCGAGATATGAGGAAATGGCGATGATGTCGTCTTCCGACAGATTGGCGACGATGGGCTTCATCAACGCCGCAGCTTTCCCCGCGCTCGAGCCATACTGCATATCGAACAGCTGTCGCGCGACATAAAGCGGTTGCAGCCCCGCGAGCCGCGGGACCTCGCCCAGGCCTTTGAGCCCCTCGCCATGACAGATTCCGCATGGCACCGTCTTCCCGGACTCTCCCCCTTTGACCAGCGCTTCGCCTCTGGCGAGGCTGCCAGGCGGCACGTAGGCGATGAAACCGGAATGCGGGTCGCGGATTTCGGTGCGGAACGGATCTTCGGGGATTTCGAGGATGCGGCGTCCGATCGGCTCGGTGCCGCCGTCGGGATGGAGCTGACGATGACGGCCCGCGGTGGCGATGAACGTCTTCGGCGGCGTCGCGGTCTCGATAACCTTCACCCACACGGCCGGCTTCAACGCCGCGAAGTATTCGGCCGCCTGGCGAACGTCCTCGTCCGACGTTGCCTTGGCGATAGGACCCATGCGTGCATCGTCCTTGCGCGAGCCCGCCTTGTAGTACGCCATCTGCCGGATCAGGTACTCAGCGGGCATGCCGGCGATGTCGGCGGCTTCCGGATGCCCCTGGCCGGACATCAGATGGCACGCGCCGCACGCAAATCTGATCCCCGGGCCGCCTGTGACCGCTTTCGGCGCGGGCGGGTGTTCGTCGGGAAACCAGTCCGGCGGATTCGCGGTTCCGGCGACCTTGGCCCACTCGTACTCCTTCGTGCTGCCGGGCGCCCTCACGATGCCCTCCACCCGCACAGCGGTAGGCTGGATCTTGTCGGGGATGTTGAATGCCCAGTCGGGGAGCCCCGCGGGGACCGTAAGCGCTTCCTGCGCGTTGAGCGGCCGCTCCACAAGGAGCGCAGCGAAGCCGCCCACGAGGACGGCGATGCAGACGGACGTGCTTGTTCGGAGGCTTCGGCGGATCACGGCGGGTCTCCTCTCCTGTAAGTTATTCCCGGCGAGGGTAATGACGTCCACCAACAGCAGCAAGGCCCCGCCGGGATGATCCGGAGCAAATGGCCGGGTCGAGCCCGGCCATTGCACTAGGAGCTGTATGGAGGGCCTACGCCGCCCCGCTCAAATCCTGCCCGTGGATCGGCAGCGAGCGCAGGCGTTTGCCGGTAGCGGCGAAGATCGCGTTGGTTACCGCGGGCTGGATCATGGTCGCACCAGGCTCGCCGACACCACCCCATCGCTTGCCGGGCGTAGGCGAGATGTAGACCTCCGTCTTCGGCGCGTCCTTGTAACGCACCACCGGGTAGGTGTCGAAGTTACCCTGCTCGACGCGGCCGTTCTTGACCGTGATCTCGCCGAACAGCGCCGCCGAGAGCCCGTAGATCATGCCGCCTTCGAGTTGCGTCTCGACCCCGCGCGGGTTGACGACGACCCCGCAGTCGCAGGCGATGACCACGCGCTCGACTTTCACTTCGCCGTTCGTCACGGCGACTTCCGCGATCATGCCGACGATCGAGTCATAGCTCTCGTGGACAGCGACACCGCGCCCTTTGCCACGAGGCATCGGCTTGCCCCAGTCACCCTTTTCGACCAGCAGATCGAGCACCTGCTGGAAGTCGGGGCGATGTGCAAGCAGTTCGCGTCGCAGCGCGACCGGGTCCTTGCCGGCCGCGTGCGCCATTTCGTCGATGAAGCTTTCCATGAAGAACACGTTCTGGGAGTGCCCGGGTGCGCGCCACGGGCCAAGCGGCACGTGCGTGTTCTTAAGGATCGAGACGACGCGGTAATTCGGCAGCTTATACGCCGTGTTGACTAAGCCTTGCGTCGTCTGCGGGTCGAGGCCGTTGCGCGCGGCGCCCGGGTTCGAGCTGCCGGCCGAATTGCGCATGTCCAGCGCAATCGGGCTTCCGTCGGGCGCAAACCCCGCCTTGAAACGGATCGCGGCCTGCGTTCGGTAACGACCCTGACGAATTTCCTCCTCGCGCGTCCAGACCAGTTTCACCGGCTTGCCGACGACCTTGGACACCGCGACCGCCTGGGTCACTTCGTCAGGACCGAGCCGCCGGCCGAAGCCACCCCCGGAGAACGTGTTGTGGATGTAGACGTTCTCGGGCTTCACGCCCGAAGCCTGCGCCGCAAATGTCAGCGCGACATCGGCGTTCTGCGTGCCCACCCACACGTCGACACGGTCGGCCTGCACATGCGCGATTGCGTTGAGCGGCTCCATTGGCGCGTGCGCGATGATCGGCGCCTCGTAGGTCGCCTCGATCACTTTGGCAGCCGTCGGCATCGCGGCATCAACGTTGCCGTCGTGACGCGCTTCCACGCCCTTCTGGTCGAGGGCATCGAGATACTCCTTGCGGAACTGCACGCTGTTAGTCGCGCCTGCAGCGCCGACCTCCCACTCGATCGGCAGCGCATCGAGCGCAGCCTGCGCGCGGAAGTAACGGTCCGCCACTACCGCGACCGCGTCCTTGAGCTTGACCACCTGAAGGACCCCCCGACGCCCGGCGATCGCACCTTCGTCGACCGATTTCACTGTACCGCCGAACACCGGGCATTTGATGATCGCAGCCTGCACCATGCCAGGCACGTCCAAATCGATGCCGTATTTCGCGGAGCCGTTGATCTTAAGCGGGACGTCCAGTCGCGCGAGCCGCCTGCCGATGAACTTGTACTGATCCGGCCGCTTCAGCGCCGGCTCCTTGTCGAGCTTGATCGTGGCCGCGGCCGCCGCAAGCTCGCCGAAACGGAACGTGCGGCCGGTCGGCTTGTGTGTAACCTTGCTCATTGCCGCCGAGCACTCGGACGCGGGCACGTTCCAGCGCTTCGCGGCTGCCGCGATCAGGCGTTCGCGCGCGCTCGCGCCGGCCTGCTGGACCATCTCGCCGGTCTCGCGCACTGCACGGCTGCCACCGGTCGCGAGGCTCCCGTAGACCTTGTTGTCCTTGAGATTGCGATTGGCCGAAGCGTATTCCGGCTTGACGAAAGCCCAATCGCATTCGAGCTCTTCAGTGAGAACCTGTGGCAGGGCGGTGAAGCTCCCCTGCCCCATCTCGGCGCGGCCGTAGCGGATGATCACGGTGTCATCGGGCTCGATCACGACCCAGGCGTTGATCTCGCCGGGATAGTCTCTGGCCTCATCGCCCCAGGGACGCACGCCAAGGCTCGCCGCCTCGGCGCGGCCGTCGATACCGACGCCGAGCGCAAAGCCGCCGGCCGCGGTAAGTGCGGTAGTGATGAACCGGCGGCGGGAGAAAGTTGTATCGGTCATAGTGGTGCCCTCCCGCCTCAGGCGCGCATGAGAGCTGCGGCGCGATGCACCGCGCGGCGGAGGCGCTCGTAGGTGCCGCAACGGCAGATGTTGGTGAGGTTGGCGTCGATCTCGGCGTCGGTCGGATTCGGGTTGGTTTTGAGATAGGCCGCCGTCGCCATGATCTGGCCGGACTGGCAGTAACCGCACTGCGGCACTTGCTCCGTCAGCCATGCCTGCTGCACCGGATGCATGCTGTCGAGTGAGAGCCCCTCGATCGTGGTGATCTCGGCGCCGTCGACGCTGCTGACCTGCACCGAGCAGGAGCGCATGGCTTCTCCGTTGACGTGCACGGTGCAGGCGCCGCAGGCAGCGATGCCGCACCCGAATTTCGTTCCCGTCAGCCCGATCTCCTCTCGCAAGACCCAGAGAAGCGGGGTGTCGCCCTCGACATCAAGCTGATGCGAGGTCCCGTTGACCTTGATATGGACCATGATGTCGTTCCGCGCGCTCGCCCTCCCGGCGGCCGGCCGGCGCAAAACCGAACCGCCTTTTGAATAGCTCCAAATTAGCACACGCTGGATCGGCAGCCTAGCGGCTCAGAGCTTGGGTGACGTAAGAGATTCTGTGTCAGGCGAGGAAGGGGGTACTCCACCTGTGGCTGCCAAGCCCACAACGGAGCACCCCCCATGTCACAGCGAACTGCGACGATTACGAGTCTACCGATGGCCTTTGAAGTCGTGAAG
>WNGJ01001480.1_pt1 | contig 23168 bp, 11 predicted proteins | sample 5400611 | NCBI WGS metagenome assembly WNGJ01 (sample SAMN13153375, study PRJNA577476) | soil metagenome | isolation source: 40 cm soil or saprolite under Garry oak tree replicate 1 | place: USA:California | collected 2016-06-15
GCGTCCAGTTGGATGCGGTACATGGAATCGGCGGTGCCGATCGTGTCGTGGTACGTCAGGGACAGCCGCTGTAGGTGTTGGAACAGCCGCGCACGGAAGTCGAGCTGTAGCCGCTCCCCCGCCAGCACCGTCAGGTACTTCTGGGCGGCGACCTGGAGCTGCGTTGCGACGGCGATGAGGATCGCCAGCACCGCGACGAGGGCGAGCAGCGCCGACGCCGAGCGCGCCACGGAAGCGGGCAGCAACGCCGCCACCCACGCGGGCAGTGGCCGCGACCCGAGCACGGTGTCGACGCCAATCTTGAGCGGCAGCGGAGCCAGGAGCGCCAGCGGGCTGGCGAGAAGACCCACGACGAATACGGCGGCCACCAGGCGCCACATGGGGGCGGCTTGCCGCGCGAGACGACGGTAGATGGCAAGGTCGCTTATGATCTGCGTCACCAGCCTCCCCGCTGCAGTCGCACCACGGCCTGCCGGATCGTGGCCATGGCCGCCATGCATTGCTCGACGATGTGGAGCACCGGCAGAACGGCGCCCAGGCCGAGCACAACGGCGGCGCTCCACGCGTGGGCACGCGCCGCGGCGCCGGCGAGCGCCGCGAACCCCAGCACGAGAATCGGGCCGCGCTCGGGGATCTTCGGCCAGTACCGCAACCGGAGGAGTTGCTTGCCGCCGGCGTGATCCTCGACGCCCATGAGCACGCGCGCCGCGCCGAGGATCCCGCCTCGCACCTCCAGGTCCCACCGGTCGTGCTCCTCGCCCCGCAGCACGCACGCGTGCTCCGCTCGGAGCCGTGCTTCGAGCGTGCTCAAGCGCTGATGTTGCGGCTCCCAGCACTCGCTCCAGATGGATGCGGTTCGGGGCCACACGGGAGCCGCTGCGAGCCGGGCGCGGCGGCGCCAAGGCGTGAGTCCTTCCTGCAGCCGCCCTCGGAGCCGCGCGATGGGCTGGAGGAGATGCAGCGCCGCCGTCAGGAGCCGACGGCTCCACCGGGCGCCGAAGTGCCGCGCTTCGGGGAACGACGCGCGCGCCGCGCTGAGGCACGCCTGAGCGATGGGCAGCGACAGGGCGCCGAGGAGCAGGGGCACCGCCAGCGCGAACGGCTTGAAGACGACGCTCAACCCCGCCATGACCCCGAGGGTCGCCGTCATCAGGTGCCACTCAGGCATCTGTGGCAGGAACGCGAGCAGGCTCGGCGCGGGCTCGTAGAGCGATTGGAACGGCGCGCCGCCCCACACGCCATGGTAAATGCGGGGCCGGCGCCAGCTGAGCAGGCGGGTGAGGCCGGAGCCGTACATGCGGCCCGCCCACCGCACATGTCCCGGACCGTTGTATTTCTCGGGCCACTTCCGCTCCAGCATCGCCTCCGCCCGGCCGTACCCGATCTGCTGCTTCCAGTAGGTGCGCACCGAATTCCGGCGGTGGTGCCACACCAACGCGGCGGGATGGAAACCGAGGGTCCAGCCACGCTCCTGCAGCTGCCAGCACACGTCCACGTCGTCGCCGGCGGTGCGGAATTGCGGATCGAATCCGCCGATCGCGTCCAGACAGACCTTGCGGAAGGCCATGTTGCAGCCGGGGATGTGTTCGGCCTCGCGATCGCTGAGCAGGACGTGCACGGGCCCACCGGGCGCGCGCGCGACGCACTCCGCGATCGGGCCGTCGCCCGGCGGGGCGATGTTCGGTCCGCCCACTCCGGCGTGCGACGTGCTCACAAAGGTGGCCGCCAGATACCTGAGCCAGTGCGGGTCGGGGAAGGCGTCGTCGTCGATGTACGCCACGATCTCTCCCCTGGCCGGGGCGAGCCCCGCGTTGCGAGCGTGCGCCAGGCCGCGGTTCGGCGTCCGGATGAGCCGGACGCCGTAGCGCCCCGCGATGGCCGCGGTCGCGTCCCGGGATCCGTCGTCGATCACAATGACCTCGTAGTCGGGGTAGTCGAGCCGGGCGAGCCCGTCGAGGCAGTCGGCGATGGTGCGCGCCCCGTTGTAGGAGCACACGACGACCGAGATGCGGGGCCAGCGGAGTTGCGGGGAAAACGGCACGTCGTCGAACGCCTCGCGCACCGCGTCGAGCGCGAGCTTGGGCGAGCGGTCCTCGCGGGTAAGGCCAAAGGCCCAGTCCTCCACCTCGTTGCCGTGGCGGTACCACTCGTCGGTCCATGCGAAGATGAATGCGCCGGCGCACCCGCTCGCGAACGCGGTCCGCACCTGCCAGTCGAGAACGTGCGCCTGCTCGCGCTCGCCGTTGCGGATGCTGTCGAGCCCCAGCTCGCTCATCACCAACGGGCGATTACCGGCGATGTTCTGCAGCCGGGCCAGGTACGCCTTGAGCCGCTCCTGGGATTCGAGGTACACGTTGAAGCACACGAGGTCGAGGAATGGCAGCTCGAGGTATTCCGTCGTGGGGTAGTTCACGTAGGTGACGAGCCCCTCGGGATCCTCGCGCTTCACCACGCGATACAACCGCTCAAGGTAGCTCTGGACGCGCTCGGGGCCCAACCACCGAGCCATCGGCGCCGCGATCTCGTTGCCCAGTGCGTAGCACAACAATCCGGGGTGGCCAGCGCAATCACGCACCTTTGCGGCAACCAGGGCCTCCACGTCGGGCGCGCCCCGCCGGTCGATCAAGTACCCGACGTACTGCTCGGCGGAGAGTCCGACCATGACGCGGAGGCCGTGGCGCTGCGCGACGTCCAGGAGCGCGCGCGGCGGCATCGTGTGGGGGATGCGCACGGCGTTGATCCCATTCGCCGCCATGTGCGCGAAATCGCGCTCGATCTTATCGAGGTCCTGGTATTCCCGCCGGTCGGCATCCGGCTCGAATGCGCCGTAGGTCACGCCGCGGACGTAGAACTTCTCGTCCCCCACGAAGAGGAACTTCCCACGCACGTTCGGCCGGTCTACAAGCGGCGCCGGCGGGACCGATGGCACCGCCGGGCGCGCGACGTGGAGGGAGAGTTCCCGCGACATGTCAAGCGAGTCGAGGGGCATTGCGGGAGCGGACGGTCCAGGATCGCGCTGCACGATGCGCTCTCGGTCAGTTCATTGTACGAAGGGTTGACGACTGAACCAGACGGTGACGGGGCAAAGCATGTGCCAGTCATCGCATACGTGCGCGTCCACCGGCGTGCGTAGGTATGTCCTTAAAGGTGACCCACTAGGTCGTGACCTAGGAATCCACGCGACCCAAGTAGCCGTGCGGTCTGCTAACAACGTGTGGACTGCGCGCAACGGTGGTCGCGCAACACGATTCCACTCGCGTTACCTTTGTGGGTCTTCGTGCATCTCACGTAACGCGGCGTGCGGTTACGAGAAATTCATCAAAGGAGAGATTCGTATGTACGACGGTAGCACTCGCTACGTGTCTCTTTGTTCGGCAGGCCTCGGACACGCACGGATCGGTTGGCATTGGGGTCGGGGAAGGCTCGGGAGGGCACTTCGCCAACCTGCGCATTAGTCACGGGGCTTTCGTCGTTCGTCACCAGTCATGATGAACAGCGGCGCGCCGTCGAAGTCATAAATCGGCCGCAGCCGCTCGGTGTTGTAGTACTTGGATACATCCACGACCTTCTTCTCCGACGTGACATTGGCGATCGGTACGCTGTCGTAAAACCCGCGGTGAATGCTGACCAATCGTCCATATTGCTTCCTGCCCACGAGATCGAGCGCCAGGTTGCCAAACGCCATCGGCACGATCGAGTCGAGCGCGTCCGGATCGCCGGAGCGCACCAGGTAGCCGAGGCGCTGGTTCACGACGTCGATGCGCCGGCCGTTGTTGTACTTGGAGGACGATTCCTTGAGGGCGCTCCCGATGATATCGCCGATTCCGCCCAGCTTGCGATGTCCGAACATGTCGGTCTCTTCGCCTTCGTAGCTCATCCCCTCGTGCGAGGTCAGGCGCGCGCCCTCGGATACCAGCACAACTGAGTAGCGGCTCGGGTTCTTGTTGCGGTCGTGAGTGAGCAGTTCCGCCAGGTGCTCGACCTCGACCGCGTACTCCGGGATCACGCACCGATCGGCGGCCCCCGCCATCGTCGGCAGCAGTGCGGTGAAGCCCGCATAGCGGCCGAAGACCTCGATCACGAGGAAGCGCTCGTGCGAGCCGGCCGATGTGCGCAGGCGGTGCGTGAGCTCGATCGTCCGCGTCACGCAGGTGCTGAAGCCGATGCAGTAGTCGGTCCCGAAGACGTCGTTGTCCATCGTCTTCGGGATGGCGACGACATTCACACCCTCGTCGTGTAGCCGTTTGCCGTAGCTGAGCGTGTCGTCGCCCCCGATGGGAATCAGGATGTCGACGCCGATGTGCTCGAGATTCTGCAGCACGTCCTTGGTGATGTCGTTGACCTTCTCCTTATAGCCGGTGAGGTGGGGCGGCAGCCGGGAGTCCGGCAGATGACTCGGCCGCACGCGCGACGTATGCAGGAAGGTGCCGCCCGTGCGGCCGGCGCGATTGACGATCGGCTCGGATAATTCGAGGACGTTGTCGCTGTTGTCCGCCTTGGCATCGCGGATGTAGTCGACCAGCCCGCCCCAGCCATGCCGAATGCCGACGACGCGGTACCCGTCTCGCAACGCGCGAATCGTGATCGCGCGGATCGCTGGATTGAGACCGGGGACGTCACCGCCGCCGGTCAAGATCGCGATTGTGCCTTTGCTCATGGGGGCAAGAAGATACGGAAACTCGGTCGGGCCTCAACTCCACCCGGCTTCGGCTACGCCCCTTCTAGTTCCCGGGATGGTATTCGCGCTCGCTGTGCCCTTTCAGCTGCGACCGATAGAAATAGACGTCCCGTAGATCGCCCGCCGCGTAGCGGATGGCCTCATCACTGAAGTGCGGCGTACCGGGATGACCACTCTCCCCACCCGCGGTCACCGCTTTCGCCCGCACGCTGTCGCCGAACTCCACGACCGCGACGAAGCTGTTGCCGTAGGTCCCATACCATTGCTTCGTTCCCGGATATGGGCGGGCGCCGAATGCGGCCAGCGATCCCCAGCGCGCCGACGTGAACGGCACCGGGATGCTCGGCCCTGAGTCGGTGAATGGGTGGACGATGTCGTCGGTGAGCCGTTGAAAGCGATTGATCTCTCCCCACGGCGTTTTCCAGGTGCCGAAGTCGGCGGTGAGCCGATCGACGGCTTCAGCGAGCGCCTGCACGGCACCGCGCCCCGATCGGTCGCCGAGCCGCTCGCCCCAGAAGACCGCAACCGACGTCGGAATCGACGCCGCAGACCAGCGCAGGTCCCAGCTCCGCAGCTGCTCGATAGGCTCGGCGACCTTCGTCTTGAGCGAATCGCCCCCCCCCACCGGCAGACTGTCCCACGCCTGCAACAAGGCCGGCAGCTGTTCCGCGAACCACGTGAGGTAGCTGTCGTACGCGGCTGCCCGCAGCGACTCGAGCGTGAAGTCCTTGGTGCTCTGCAGAATCCGAACGGCGTGCCGCCCGCGCGCTGTGCCGCCGCCCGTTTGGACATACGTCGGATAGTCTTCTTTGCGTGGGCTCGAAGAGCCTGCCGCCCACCACGGCGCGTCGTTCGAGTTGTAGAGCCAGCCACTCGCGGGATTCAGCAGGTGTGGAGCCTCGTCCACGGACAACAGACCGTGCCATTCAGTCGCGGGATTGCTGCCGTCCACGGGCCGCGTCCAGTCGAAGCTCGTGTCGCGCCGCGGAATGAAGTTGCCGTGGAAGTAGGCGATGTTGCCAGCGGCGTCCGCATACACCGTGTTGTTGGACGAGTTGGTGTGCAGCTCCATCGTCTGCCGAAACGCCTGATAGCTTTTTGCCTTGGTGCGGGAGTAGGACTGCGTCAGCGCGTGAATCGGATCCTGCATCAGGCGGATGCTCACCCACCTGTCCCCGACGTGCCTCACGATCGGCCCGTGATGCGTGCGATAGACCGTGAATGTCTTGCGTGCCATCCCGCCCGCCCCGCCCGCGGTCTTGTACGGCACAGTGATCCGTGCGACCGTCATGGGCCGCTCGGCCGATCCGTAGCGATAGAAATAGCGATTGCCCTTCTTTACCACCGTCTCGAGATACTCGTCGATCGCATCGACGCCGCTCGAGGTGTGCATCCAACCGACGCGATCGTTGAAACCCTGATAGACGAAGATCTGTCCCCACGTCACCGCACCGTAGGCGTCTAGCCCCTCTTCGCTCACCACTTGCAGCTCGGCGCGGAAGAAAAACGATGTGTGGGGATTGATCAGCAGCAAGGCATGGTGGTTCAGGGTGTTCGACGGCGCGATGGCGAACCCGTTCGAGCCGCCGGGGTCGTCATCGTCGGATGACGTCGTCGGACCAGTCGTGCTGTCGTAGAAGGCCTGAAGCTGCCGCAGGTCGATCCGTTCGATGTCGCCGCCAATGCTGCCCTCCGTGAAGGACAGCGCCATCCACGGCTCGAACCGCGTGATGACACGCGGCTTCACCTCCGGATGCTTATAAAGGAAGAAGTTCAGCCCGTCCGCCCACGCATTCATCAGGGATTTGAGCCACGCCGGACTGCGCGTGTACTGCGCCCGCAGCGAGTCGGGATTGATGAACAGCTTCATGCGGAGGTCCTGATAGATCGCTGCTTCGCCTTCGGCCTCCGCCAGCCGCCCCATCGCGTTGATGTAGTTCGTCTCCACGCGATTGAAATCGTCCTCGGCCTGCGCGTAAATCATGCCGAAGACGGCGTCCGCGTCGGTCTTGCCGTAGATGTGAGGAATGCCCCAGTCGTCGCGAATAATCGTGACCGCGCGCGCTTCGCGCTGCCAGCGGGCGAGGTCCGGAGGCCGCGCTCCAATGGCGACGACGCAAACAAGAACAAGGCCTACGCGTTTCATACAAACTCGTTGTTCAAGACCGTTGCCAAGTTTCTAAGCCAGATATAACCTATCGGGCCCTTCAGGAGGATTCTCGCGAAGTGACACGCTGGTTGGACGGGCTCAATGGATCGTGGCACAAGCGGTCCCTGCAGGCCTTCATGGTCATCGTCATCGCGCACTGGGCCGAGCATCTGGTGCAGGCGTATCAGGTGTATGTGCTGAGGTGGCCGCTGCACCAGGCCCGGGGGGTGTTGGGGCAGGCGATCCCGTGGCTGGTGCACTCCGAGGTGCTGCACTACGGGTACGCCGCGATCATGCTGGCCGGTATCTGGGTGCTGCTGCCCGGTTTCGTTGGCCGCTCGCGAACGTGGTGGCTGGCCGCGCTCGTGATCCAGTTCTGGCATCACATCGAGCACGGGCTACTCCAGGCGCAGGTCATCGCCGACCGCACGTTGTTCGGCGCTGCCGCGCCGACGAGCATCTTGCAGCTGTGGTTCCCTCGCCTCGAGCTGCATCTGTTCTACAATACGGTGGTCTTCATACCGATGGTCGTGGCCATGTACTACCACGTTTACCCGAACGCCCTCGAAGCTGCTGGGATGCGGTGCAGCTGCGCCTTGCACACGCACCCGGTTACCGTCTGACGGCAAGCTAGAACGTTACCTGGACACCGAACGCATTGTCCTCGTGACGACTACTCTAGTCTTCGGCGGGTGCCAAGGGCAGTTTGACGAAGAACCGTGACCCCTTTCCCAGCTCGCTCTCGGCGTTCAGCTCGCCGCCCAGCGCTTGAGCGATCCGCTGCGCAATCGTCAGCCCCAGGCCGGCCCCACCGTGTTCGCGGGTGGTGGAACTGTCGAGCTGCTTGAACGGATCGAACACGAGCTTGAGCTGGTCCTCGGGAATACCCCGCCCCTGGTCCTGGACCTCGGTCACGACAAACCCGTCCTGCGGCCACCACCGGACATCCACGCGGCCGCCCTGGGGCGAGAACTTGATGGCGTTCGACAGGAGATTCACGATCACCTGGACGACCCGATCACGCTCGGCGCGCACGACCTGTGGCTCGGCCGGCGGCTGCGTTCGGAGTGTCACGCCGCGCGCCTCCGCGAAGGCCGCGACCATTTCGACGCTCGCCCCGACTGCGTCCGCCATCGCGACCGGTTCGAACCGAAACTGCATCCGGCCGGCTTCCAGCCGCGAGAGATCGAGCAGGTCATTCACGAGCCGGATCAGCCGGTCCGCGTTGCGGAGAGCGACCTCGAGCAGCTCGTGCGCGGCCGGTTCGAGCGTCCCCCCGGCGCCCTCGAGCAGGAGCGCCAGCGACGTTTTCACCGACGTCATCGGCGTGCGCAGCTCGTGACTCACCATGGACACGAACTCTGTTTTCGCTTTCTCGACATCGACCTCGTGAGTCACATCGCGGTAGAGGACGATGTGACCGAGCAGTGAGCCGGTGCTGTCTCGAGCAGGCGCGACAACACGCTGATAGGTGGCCTGCCGCGGGAACGTGAGCTCGACCCGGTCTCGCAATGACGCATCGAGCGACAGCACGTTCTCCTGGCTGACCAGCGCGGCGGGATCCACGAACGAGCCGCGCAGGAAGCGGTGAATCGTGTCCACACTCGCGCCCACGACCGCTTCCTGCGGAATGCCGACCAGCCGCGCCATCTCCGCGTTCGCGTAGGCAATCTTCCGGTCCGGCCCCACCAGCAGGATGGCTGCGTCGCTCGCATCGATCAGCGCTTCCAACTGGTTGCGCTGGCCGCGCACCGTTGCATGCTCGCGCGACAGCGCCTCGCGTTGTTGCGCGATCGTGTTGAGCAGGGTCGAGTAGTAGAGCGACGATTCGATCTGGCGGCCCAGGACGACCGCCCAGTCGAGATCCTCCTCCGTGTAGTGGCCTTCCTCCTCATGACCGAAGTTCAGCGCCCCGATGACCCGCTCGCCCACATGGAGCGGCACGATCATCGCCGAGATACGCCGGCCCTCCTGGAGCAGGATGCCTTCGGTCCCGGGCAGCGCCTCGACCCGGACCGGCCGTCCCGTGCGGATCGCCTCTCCGGTCAAGCCCTGGGTGATGGGAAACGCCGCTTCGCCGGCGACGAAGCCGCCGCGGGCCTTGTCGAACAGCGTTTGGATGTAGTAGTGCGTGGCCGACTGATCGACCAATACCACGCTTGCGCGCCGGAAGTCGAGCACGCGTTGCACTTTTTCAATGGCGCCGCGGAAGATTTCGCGCATGTCGACCGCGGCGCTGATCAATGAGGTGAGCTCCCCGACGACGGCGAGCCGCGCCGCCGATGATCGGACGCTCCCGGCCGCCGCGGTCGCGCGATAGGCGCGCGCCGCGCCGTCGAGCTCCTTGAGTGCGGCATCTGCCGCGCCCCGCTCGTCGGTCGGGGCGACGCCCCGCTCGAGCCAGACGCGCGCCAGTTGCTCGAGGTCGCCGGCGGCATCCGCGAGGTCCTCGACGCCGAAGCTCGCCGCCGTACCGCTCAGCGAGTGCGCCGCCCGGTACAGCGTCTCCGCCTGCTCGGCACGGAACGCGCCGTCGAGCGCCGCCAGGGCGCTCCGCATCGTCTCGATGCGGCGCGCGAGTCCCGCGACGAATTCGGCGCGTACCTCGGCAAACGGATCGGGCGCGGTCATGGGCAGAGCTCGCGGACTTGGCGTGCCAGCTCGGTGGGCTGGAAGGGCTTCAAGACGACGCCGGCCGCCCCCGACGCGGTCAGCTTATGCTTGTTGAGGTCGCGCCGGGCCGTCAGCAGCACGATCGGTACGGGCGCGGTGGCTGGGTCTGCCTTGAGGCGGCGGCACACTTCGTAGCCGTCCATCTCCGGCATCATGACATCGACGAGAATCACGTGTGGGACGGGGAGCGCGCGCGCCAGCTCGACGCCCACCGCGCCCGAGCGCGCCGTCGCCACCTCCCATCCGGCGGTGAACTCGAGCGTGCGCCGCACCAGCATGAGGAGGTCGGGGTCATCATCGATGACCAGCGCCCGAAACGGTTCGGCCATGGGGCCTGTCCTTGTCCGGCACCGTGGCCAATATTGACGTCGCCGCGCGACAAAGACAGGCCATGGTCCCCACGATCTACGTGCTCGACGACGACCTGGTGTACGCCAAGCTGCTGGCCGCCAATCTGGGATCGCCCGGACGCGTGCGGACGCGGGTCTTCGAGCGGCCTGAGGAGCTGCTGGCCCACCACGCCGAGGAGCCGGCCGACGCCGTCATCACCGATCTGGTGATGCCGGAGTTGAACGGCGTGGAGGTGACCCGGCGGCTCCGGCGCACCGATCCCCATCTGCCCATCTTCGTCCTTACCGGACACAGCGACCTCGCGACGGCGATCGACGCGCTGAAAGCCGGCGCGACGGAATACCTCACCAAGCCCGTCAACATCGACGAGCTCATGACGCTACTCACCCGAGCACTCGCCGCCCGCCCGCTCGTCGAAGCGGGCGCCTCGCTCGAGCAGGCCCGCGGCGAGCAGTTCTCGATCAAGGCGATTCTCGGCGAGCATCCCAAGGTCGAGGCGGTGCGCGCGTTCGTCCGCAACATGGCCGCCGTTCCGCGACCGACCGTGCTGCTGCTGGGCGAAAGCGGCACGGGGAAGAACCTGGTGGCGCGCGCGATTCACTACTCGAGCACGCACTCGGCCGGGCGATTCGTCGAGATCAATTGCGCGGCGCTCCCCGCGAGCCTGCTCGAGGCGGAGCTGTTCGGATACAGAAAAGGAGCGTTCACGGACGCGCGTGAAGCCAAGCGCGGCCTGATCGAAATCGCGGACGGCGGAACACTCTTCCTCGACGAAATCGCCGAGCTCACGCCGGAGCTTCAGGCGAAGCTTCTGAACGTGCTCGAGAGCCGCCGCTTTCGGCGGCTGGGCGGAACCGAGGAGATGGACGTCGCGCTGCGCCTCGTCACGGCTACGAACCGCAATCTCGAGGAGTTGGTACAGGAGGGCCGCTTCCGTGCGGATCTCTACTATCGCGTGGGCGTCGCCGCGATCACGCTGCCGCCGTTGCGCGAAATCAAGAGCGACATCAGGCTGCTCGCCGACCATTTCCGTCAGCTTTGCGCGCAGGAGTTCAAGAAGAAGGTTGATCGCATCGACAGCGCCGCGCTCGAGACGCTGGTGGCGTGGCGCTGGCCCGGCAACGTCCGTGAGCTGCGCAACGTGATCGAGCGCGCTATGATGTTCACAGTCGGTCCCACTCTGACGCGCTCCGATCTACCGCCATTGGCCGGCGCGAATACGAGCGCCGGGCGCACGCGAGACGCGAACAGCTTCGCGTTACCGAAGCGCCTGTCGCTCGCTGACGCCGAGCGCGAGTACATTCGCCTGACGCTCGAGGAAACCGATGGCGACATTCAGCGCGCCGCCGAGTTGCTGGGGATCTCGCGCAAGAATCTGTGGGAGAAGCGAAAGAAGCACGGGCTGCTTCCCAGTCCGTCCGACATCGAATCGAGCTCGTGATACCGGATCGGTTACCGTTCGGTAACATCGCGGCGCCAGCCTCCCCATGCACGTAGAGATAACTCACTCTCGCAGAATGACATCGCGCGATTCCCCAACCGGTACGTGCCTTGCGGGCATCCGCGCACCGATGGGTACGCGCTCGCAGGCCCTCCTGATTCTGCTCGCGCTCGGCGGATTCGTGTCGCCGGGTGTCGCGCAGACGTTCACGTGGACCGGCGCGCAGAACGCCAATTGGGGGGTCGGCAATAACTGGGCTGGCGGCGTCGCTCCCTCAGGCACGGGAGCGGAGAACCTCGTATTTCCGGCTGGCGCAGCGAACCTTGTGACGAACAACACTCTCAACAACGCAACCTTCAACACCATAACCGTCAAAGGTAGTGGATACACGCTGGGCAATAAGGCGATCACGATTGGCGCAGGCGGCCTCGCCGACAGCAGCGCCGCTGGAGCGAACACAATCAGCTTCGCTGTCACATTCGCGGCAACTCGGACCGTGACGGTGAGCAATGCAGGAACGACGCTCACGATCAGCGGAGTGGTTGCGGGCGCCGGCGGCTTGACCAAGAACGGCGCGGGCACGCTCGTGCTAAGCGCCGCCAACACCTACACCGGCGTCACGACAATAAATGCTGGAACGATTTCGATTGCGGCCGATGCCGCACTGGGAACGGCCCCGGGTGCGGCGACGCCAGGGAGAATCGTTTTCGCCGGCGGCACGCTGCGATCGACGGCCACCTTTACGTTGGCGGCAAACCGCGGGATCTCTTTGTCGGGAGCCGGTACGATTGCGACGGACCCTGCTACCACGCTGACCTACGGAGGCATCATCGCAGGGGCCGGCGGGCTCACGAAAGCGGGAACCGGAACGCTGTTGGTCTCAGGCCTCAACACTTACACCGGAGCTACTGCGATCAGCGCAGGCACGCTGCGGCTCGGCGCGACCAACGCCATCGGCTCGGCCAGCGCCGTCACCGTCGCTGTGGGTGCGACGTTCGATCTCGGCGGATTCAGCGACGTCGTCGGATCGCTCGCAGGCGCCGGCACGGTCACCAGTACCGCACCGGGGACCGTCACGCTCACGTCGGGTGGGAACAACAGCAGCACGGCTTTTACCGGCGTCATCCAAAACGGCAGCGGCACCGTCGGTCTGACGAAGACCGGAACCGGTACGCTAACGCTCTGGGGCACGAACACGTACTCCGGTACGACCACGGTGAGTACGGGGACGCTGCTCGTGAACGGCACGCAGGCGGCGAGTCCCGTCAGCGTCAACGGCGGGACGTTGGGCGGGGCCGGTACCGTTGGCGCAATCACCACGACCGCAGCCGGTGGCAGCGTGAGCCCCGGACAAGTGGGGCCGGGAATCTTGAGTAGCGGCAACGTGAACTGGAGCACCGGAGCTCCAAGCTTCGTGGTCCAACTGAACGGCACGACCGCCGGCACCGGCTACGATCAGCTGAATGTGACGGGAACGGTGAATCTGAGCGGGGCAACATTGAGCGGCACGATGGGATTCACGCCGCCCACCGGCTCCACGTTCGCGATCATCACTAACGACGGTAGCGACGCGATCGTGGGAACGTTTGCCGGCTTGCCGGAAGGATCGACGGTGGTGCTCAGTGGCCAGGCGTTGAAGATCAGTTACGTCGGCGGCACCGGCAACGACGTCGTCTTGAGCGCCGCGAAGCCGAATCTGGCGATGAGCAACTCCGTCGCGCCGTCCGGTACCTCACCGCCTGGAACCGATCTGACCTACACGCTCAGCGTGACCAATAATGGCGGCGACAATGCAACGAGCGTGGTCGTCGTGGACACTCTCGCCCCGACGGTCCAGTTCAAGGTAGGAAGTGTCGCGAACACCCTACCCGCCGGCGTCGCCGTCGTCGTCGCGTATTCCAACAATGGTGGCTCGACATGGACGTACGTGCCGGCGAGCGGCGCGTGCAGCGCGCCGGCGAGCTACGACCGTTGCGTGAATCGCGTCCGCTGGACGTTCCAGAACCCGTTCAGCGCCACAGCTCCCAATAACAGCGCGACGCTGCAGTTCACGGCCCAGATCCGCTGACATCCGGCCTGCCCGGAGGTTACCGGTCAGGTTACCGTTTCGTAACTAAGTCCGGCCCACCATCCTCCGCCAAGACCAGCCGTAGTCAAGTAAAGTATTTCGCCACAACGAATTAAGACAATCACGTCAATGGGCACAGGACGTGCCCCTGCGCGCGCCCGAAAGGAGATCGGATCAAGCCAATGGTTCTTCGATGCCCCCGTTGTTCGGCGCTGAAGTTCTTCGGTCGGACGCAAGTGCTCGGCGAGCTCGTGGTGTGCCCGAAGTGCGGCGCCGTGTTCCCCTGGCGCGAGGCCGAAGGGACACGCCCGGGCAGGCGCCGTCCGGCCAAGAGCGACGATGAGAAGTCGAAACGAGCGAAACGATGAAAGGGAGAACAATGAAACAACTACGATCGCTGTTACTGACCCTTGCCGGGCTGTGCGCAACCCTGCCGCTGGCCGCGCAAGGGCGTGGATCCTCATCGCTGGTCGTGACCGCGCAAAACGTCACGGCGGCGACGAGTGGGCGCGCGGACAAGAGCGTCGCGCAGCCCGGTGATGAGATCCGCTATCGGCTCGTCTTCACGAACGTCACGGCCGGTCCGGTCAAGAACATCCAGTTCGTCGATCCGATTCCCAGCGGAATGGTTTACGTGCTCGGCTCAGCCACCTCGGATCCGCGAGTGCACGCCGAGTACTCGATTGACGGCGGCCGGACTTACGCAGCGCAGCCGATGATCAGCGTGGTCGAGGATGGCAAACAGGTGCAGAAGCATGCGCCGGCGGAGCAGTACACGCACGTCCGATGGACGGTCGTGGGATCGCTGGCGCGGGGAGCACAGGTGTCAGTGGACTTTCGCGGCCGGGTGAAGGAAGCGCCCGCGCCATAAACGCACAGCCCTTGGAAGGAGCTCGAGATGCTCAGGCACGTGCAGTGGACCCGTTGCCTCACCCTCATCGCGATGGCGCTGCTGTCCATCGCCACAGAGGCACGGGCCCAGACACCGGAAGGTACGGTGATCACGAATACCGCGACGGCGACGTACACCGACGCGAACGGTAATGCGTACGCACCGGTCACGGGCTCAGTCTCCGTGACGGTCGGCTTCAAGGCCGGTGTGACGGTCACCGCCAACACGCCCAGTCCGGCCGCGGCATCACCCAGTACGGCCGACACGATGACGTTCACGGTTGGGAACGTGGGCAACGGAGTCGACAGCGTGACGATCGCCGAAGCGATTTCAGTCCCAGGCGTGATCACCGTGACAGGCTACCGCTACGGCGTGACGACGTATGGCACCTTGGCGGCCCTGAATGCTGCGCTATCGAGTGCCGCCATTGTACAGGGCGGCTCGATCGTCATCAAGGTCGTGTTCAACGTGGCGAGCGGACAGGGCGGCGTGACGACGGTGTACACGCTGACCGCTAACTCGCGGCGCACGCCGGCGACCTCGGCCAATGCGTCCAGCACCATCACCCCGATCACGGTGTACGGCGTTGCCGTCACCCCCGACGGGGGACAGAACGTGCAGCGCCTCCCGGGGAACGGCTACTCGTTCACGTTCGCCGTGCAAAACAACGGCAACGGCAACGACAACTTCGACATGATCGCGACGAGCCCTGGCTCACCCGTGATCACCGTCGTCTCCGTGAACGGCGTTGCGGGCGATAGCGTCCGCATCAGCTTGGCGCCCGCGACCTCCACGAACATCGTCGTCGTGTACAACGTGGCGAACGTGGCGGGCGGTTCGACCGACACGCTGTCGCTGCTCGGCCGATCGGTTAGTCAGCCGGCGACGACTGACCCGGGCTTCATGGACCTGACCGTCATCAAGCCCAATCTGAGCCTCACCAAGGCCGCGTATCTCGACGACGGCGTCACGCCCGTCGCCAGCGGCGTGGTTCCGGGGCAAATCATCCGATTCCGGTTCACCGTCACCAACGGTGGGGCGTCGTCGGCTGCCAACGTGCAGGTAACCGACGCGTTACCGGCGCAGATGACGTACGTCTCGACCAGCTCGAGCACCGGTTGGACGGTTGCGGTGGTCGGGCAGAACGTGACCGCGAATTACACGGGCACGGGTGGCGTGTTGGCGGCGAGCGCCAGCGCCACGTTCGAGCTGCGCGTCAGCATCAACTGAAGGCCCGACGCCTATGTGGCTGGGCACTCGACCGGGTGAGGCGAGGCGGTTCCGGTTTGGGACCGCCTCCCTCTGTGCTTTCCTGCTCGTGGCATCGGGGCTAGCGAAGCTCTCAGCGCAGGGCACGCCGGCCGGTTCGCACATTCGCAACTGGGCCACCCTGGCGTACACGTCGAGCGGTTTCGGATACGTCGTTCCTTCTGATACCGTCGATCTCGTCGTCGCGCAGGTGGCCGGCGCGCTGCTGCAGCCTTCGCAGTCAGCTGGCGGGAGTCCGGGCGCCTCCGCGGTATTCGCGCATACACTCACCAACCTCGGAAACGGTGCCGATTCGTTCAGCGTCGCGGGTGTCTCGCGTCACGGTTGGCCCGTCACGCTCTACCGCGATTGGAATGGCAACGGCATCCTCGACAGCGGCGACTCCGTCCTCACCGCGCCGGTCGCGTTGGCGCCGGGCGCCACCGCGTCGCTGCTGGTCCAAATTGCCATCCCCGGCTCGGGGAGTGGCGGCGTGACCGATACGGTCACGGCAACCGCCACGAGCCGCTTCAATTCCACGGTCACGAGTGTCGTGCGCGACGTGCTGACCGTATCGTCCGCCGCACTCACGTTCAGCTTGACGAAGCAGGTGGATCGCGTGACGGCGTCCGGTGGGGATGTCCTCACGTATACACTGAACTACACCGTCTCGGGGACCGACAGCGCCACCGCGGTTCAACTCGGGGACACGATCCCGAGCGGCGCGTCCTACGTGGCGGGCACGATGCGCTGGAACGGCGCGCCGCTCACCGACGCCGCCGATGGTGATGCCGGCCGTTTGGTCGCGCTCGGCAATGGCGTCGTGGTGGTGAGCCTGGGATCCATCAACGCCGGGACGACGGGATCCGTGACGTTCCAGGCGCGGGTGAACGTTGCGCCGCCACCGCCGACCGTCACGAATCGCGGCAATGTCGTGTTCGCGTGGACCGGGGGCACGGATACCGTAACATCCAATTCGGTCCAGACCGCGATTCTTACGCCCGCACTCTCGTTGGCGAAGCAGCTCACGAGCCCGGCCGTGGCACTGGTCGGGCAACAGGTTCAGTATCGCCTTCGGTACGGCAACGCCCCTGGCGCGGGCTCGGCCCAAAGCGTCGTGGTGACCGACACGCTGCCCTCAGGCTTGCAGTTCGTCAGCGCGACGACAGCGCCGGCCGTGTCAGGTCAGGTCCTGACCTGGCCGCTCGGGACGCTCGTGGCGGGCGACAGCGGCGTGATCGACCTGGTGCTTGTCGTCGCGCCGACCGTGCGCGACACGGTGCTGGTCCGGAACGTGGCGTACATCCAGGGCCTGGGAACGGCCGCCACCTCGGCGGCGGCGGCGCAAGTGGCCCTCGTCGGACCGCCCACGGCAGCCCTGGGGTTGGATTTGACCGCGGACGTGCTCGAGATCTCGGTCGGCGAGGCGATTCCATACACGGTGACCGCGCGGAATCCCGGTACGATCGATGTTACACGTCTTCAAGTCGCGGTGCAGCTCCCGATTGGCGCGCGCTACGTTCGGGGCAGCGCGATTGGCGCCGATTCAGCCGTCGTCACGGGCGGCCGGTTGATCGTCTATAGCGCCGCCGTTCTCGCGCCCGGCGCGAGCCGCTCGTTGCGCTTTGTAGCCGCGCTCGTTTCCGCTCCCGGCACCGTCGCCGAGGCTCGCGCGGTCGCGAGCGGTCAGGTGACGGGTGGACTGGCCGGCTCGCCAGAAGCGATCGCCTGGGTACAGATCCGCCGCGCGTGGCCCATGGAAACGCGCGCCGCGATCGGTAAAGTCTGGGTGGATGCGAACGGCGACGGCGTACAGGGGTCGGGTGAGGCCGGACTCGCCAACGTCGACATCTGGACCGAAGACGGGATGATCGCGACGACCGACTCCACGGGAAAGTTTTCCTTCTCGAACGTCCGTCCGGGCCGCCACGCGTTCCGTCTCGATCCGCGCTCGATTCCCGACGGGTACCGCCTTGCGAGCGAAGACATCCAGCTCGTGGACGCGAGCGGCTGGACCACGCCGCGCGTCGACTTCCGTCTCATTCCGACCAGCGGGGGCGCCGATGCTGCCACGCCAGTGACGACTGTCGCGTCACGGAGCAACCGCCGCGGCGCAGCCGACAGCTCACTCGCCGACGGGACGCATCAGGTGGTGGAGTTCTCATTTGCCGCTGTCCGTCTTCCCGAGCCGCCGCGAGGCGACAGCCTGGCATTCGAGCATGCGCTGCCCGCGGACCACCGACCGCAGGTGCGGTATGAGGTGAAAGCGCGGCAATCGCGCGGCATCGCATTTGATGCCGTGGTGAGCTTCAGGCCGCGCGCCGACTCGGCCGTCGTGTTCGTCGATGATCAGGAAGTCTCGAGATACAGTTGGCTGAACGGCGCCATTGCCATCCCCTTCGCGCACCCGGGCGCGGCGATCCGGATCGCGGCATGGTCGTCGCAGCGACGCGATTCGGCCACGCTCCGGATCACGGCATGGCCACCCCACGCTGGGGAAAACGCCACGCAACGACGGTTTGCGGGCCGTTCGGTCGCAACGGTGCGCGCTGGCGTGCAGAGCACATTCACGCCGGTGGTAGCGGCGGTCGCCTTCCCCGCTGCCGCCGGAGCGATGACGGCGCCCCTCGCCACGACTGCGCCTGTGCTCTCGGATTCCAGCGCGCGCGCGCCCGAGGAAAGCATGCCCTCTCCTGCTGAGGACACGGTGCTCGTCGCGCGGGCCCGGCCCGGTCCGGAAGGTTTGGCGTCCGAACAACTCGTGTCGTTGGTGCATGGTCCCGGCATCCACATCTTCGCGCCAAATGACGGCGCCGTGCTCGCCGCCGACCGCGTGTACGTCGGCGTGAAGGCCGAGCCCAACGTCCCCGTCGTGCTGTACGACGGCGCGACGGTGATCGACAGCGTGCGCGCGCGCATTGACGGCGTGTTCGACTTCATCGCCGTGCCGTTGGCGCGCGGTCCACACCACCTTCGCGTCGCCGTGAAGAATTCCTGGGGGCAGGAGCGCTGGGATAGCATCGCGGTGCACGTATCGGGGTTGCCCGCCCGGTTCGATATTCCGCCTGGTCCGATGGCACTCGTCGCCGATGGGCGCACCACAACCGTGCTGCACGTACGGGTGTTGGACGGCTGGGGTGTGCCGGTGGCGCAGCCCGCCTACGTGACCGTGAGCGCCAAGGGGGCGGAGCCGCAGGGCGTGGATGCGGACGCTTCCTCTGTGGGATTCCAAGTGTTGTCCACGGCATCCGGCCGGCTCGCGCTCGAGTTACGGCCGGGCCGCGTCGTGGGTCCCGGGGAGCTCGAGCTCAAGTCGGGTGACGCAACGGCGTCGCTCTCGCTCGAGCTGCTCCCCGAGGTGCGCGGTCTTACCGTGGCCGGCTCGGGGCTGATCGGCGCCGGCGCGACGCCCGACGCGTATGGCGCCCTCACCGCGCGCGGCCGTCTGGATTCGCGCACGTCATTCACCCTGGGCGTCGACTCGCGCCGGTTGAACGACGGACGGAACGTGTTCGACCGCAGCACCGATCCGCTGGACGAGTCTCAATATCCGATTCTTGGAGACGCCAGCGCGCAGCAGAAGCGGACCGCGTCGCAAACATGGCTCTCGGCTCGGGTCGAGCGCGGCTACGACTGGGCCACATTCGGCGACGTATCGACCAGCGGGTTCGCCAGCGGCTTGAGCCTCGCTCAGTATCGACGCGCCGTGACGGGCTTGGCGGCGCGTGTGACGACGGGCGCGATCACCTGGAGCGCCTTCGGCAGCTTGACCTCGCAGGCGTTACGCCAACTCCAGATCCGCGGCGCGGGCATCTCCGGACCGTATCAACTGGCGACCGACATCGTGCCGGGCACGGATTACCTGCGCGTGGAGACGCGCGATCGCACAAACCCCGAGCGTGCCGTGGCGACACAAGCCCTCGTCCGCTTCGTGGATTACCAGATCGACTACACCGGCGGCGTCGTGCTCTTCAAACAGCCGATTCCGGCCGCCGACGCCGACGGCAACCCCGTCTTCATCATGGTTACCTTCGAGGCGGCGAGCGCCGCGGAGCAACGCCTCGTGGCGGGCGCCCGCGCTGCACTCGATGTGCGCCAGCTCGTTGGGGACGGGCTCCATCTCGACTCGATGCGCATCGGGGTGACCGCGGTCAGCGCCGAGCAGGCGATTAATCCGTACCGGCTCATCGGTGGGGACGTGCGTGCGTTCCGCCTCGGCGCGCTCGACATCGGCGGCGAAATCGCCTACTCGCAGCGAGGCGATTCCACAGGGCTCGCGACATCGGCGAAGGCGAGTTACAGCCTGCTCGACGGGGCGTTGACGATTGGCGGGGCCTACATGCACGTCGCCCGCGAGTTCTCGAACCCATCCAACGTCGCGCTGCAACCCGGCCTGACCGAGGCGAGCCTCCAGACCGCTCTCAAACTCGGCAGTACGGAGCTGCGGGCGGAGCACTCCCGCGAAGAGTTCGCGCTCCAGGGCGTCGATCGGGAACACACCCGCGTCGGCTTCGTCCAGCATGTCGGTGGCGCGCTGCAAGTGGACGGCGGCGTGGCCAACGATCACGTCAGCGGGACCACCACACCGGCGAGCGACGTTACGGCCGCGGACGTCCGCGCGAAGTGGGGCGTCTCTCCCAAACTCCAGATCTGGGCGGAAGCGCGGCGCCACCTCAGCCTGTCGGGCCCAGAACTCTCGCCAGAGCTGTGGGGCGTCGGCGCGACGTACCAGGTCGCGCCCACGCTGTCCTTCGAGGCCAGCGAACGCTACGTGTCACGGCCCGACAGCCAGAAACAATACTCCGTCTCGAGCATCGGATTGCGGGCGGACATGGGCCACGGTACGCAGGCGTGGGGCAGTTACCAGCTGACCGGTGGCATCAGCGGCGCGGGGAGTGCCGCGATCGTCGGACTCCGCAACCGCCTGCAGCTCACTCCGGATCTTGCGGTCAATGTCCTGTTCGAGCGCCGCCAGGGCGTGAATCGCGCCTCTGTCACTGATCCGGTGCGCGCGCTCCCCTTCTTGCAGACGGAGGGCGATTACTGGTCCGCCGGCGCGGGAGTGGAGCTGGTGCCGAAGGGGGCGCCCTACCGCCTGACGGCGCGCGGCGAGTACAAGGACGGCACGTTGCAGTCGACGCGTCTCGCCACCGTGGCTGGCGACGTGGCTTTCGCGTCATCGCTGGCATTGCTGACGCGCCAGGAGTATTTCCAGAACGCGCTGCCCACGGTGCCCTTGTCGCGCCGCGTGTCGAGTCTCTGGGGGCTGGCGCTGCGGCCCGCTCATAGCGATCGGCTCAACATGCTGGCCAAGTTTCAGTGGACCGACGACCGCAATCCGCTCGGGGGCGGTGTGTTGGTCACCCGCGGCGAGGAGCACAAGATGATCGGCGCCGCGGAGCTGATCTGGACGCCCCTATCCGGCTTGGAGCTCTCGACCCGGTACGCAGTCCGCCGCACTCAGGCCGCACGGGTCTATCCTGACAGCACGCGCCAGACGTTGACCGCGTGGGCGGACTACATCGGCGGCCGAGTGAATCTCGACTTGACCCGCTGGGTCAGCCTACGTAGCGATGGCCGGTTGCTCGTGGAACGCACGACCGGCGCGTCGGTGTGGGACGGGGCTCCGGCCCTCGTGCTGCACCCCGTGGCCGCGCTGGAAATCGCGGCCGGGTACCGGTTCGGCAACCTCAGCGACCCAGATTTCTCGGTGCGCGGCGGGCATGGGGCGTTCGTGACGCTCTCGGCGGCGATCACGGAGAAACTGTTCCCGAGCGCCGCGGCATTCTGGCGCGCGCGCTTTTAAGTCGCGCCCCTCGCGCCATCACCTGATTCACCTGCGCGCGCGCCCGCGCGCAGGCAGCGACCTGCGCTGCAGTGGGTGCGATATCCGCACCATCCATCGCCATCGCCGCGGCGAGCGCCGCATTGCTGGCGCGCTTGAACAATCGTGACACTGAATCAGGCATAGTCCGCGTGTCGATCGCCGCCACACGGGCCGCCGCCTCGTACATCTCTCTCGTCAGCGTGGCGAGCTGCCGTAGCCCTGCGGCCGATGTCTTCACGCGAGGATCGAGACGGAGTGTGAGCGGCTGCGTGTACAATCGGTCGTTCATCGTAAGCCGCACGGTGTAGCGTCCCGGCGGCGCCCATGGCGCAGTCGGCGCGTGCACACCGCGATGCGGCACGGCGCCGACATCGAGAACCTCGCCTGCGTTCTGAGCGCTGTCACTCACGATCGGTTGATAGCGCATGTCCCACTCGAAGCGGTGCATTCCCGCCGTCGCCGAGAGGCGCGTCCGCGGGGCCGGCCAATAGAGCGGCAGCCCACAGTCAGGGGCTGTCGGCTTTTTCTGGCAAATGCGGACATATCCGGCCGAATCGCGCGCAGGGTCGGGCGTGAGTATCGAGTCGTCGCTCGCGTAGGTGCGCACGACTTTATTCCTCGCGTCCAGGATCTCGAGTATCACACGGCCCGATGCATCCGCAGGCAGGAAGTAGTCCAGGACCGCGCCTGCCGGAGGATTTTCGCCGGCGGGCAGCTCGGGCGGCCACGGCGTCGGCTCGTTGGTGCCGAATCGCACACGGATGGCGGCCTGCGGCTTCACGAGGAAGACTCCGCCAGGAATATTGTGCTTAGCCAAGTGCCGCAGCGGACTCAGGTTGTCGAGGATCCAGAAGCCGCGGCCGTGCGTCCCGGCGATCAGATCGGCACAGAGGCACGTGCTGTCGTCCTTCACTTCGATGTCGCGCACCGAGATCGCGGGCATGTTCAGACGCAGCGACTGCCAGTGATCCCCGTCATCGAAGGACACCCAGACTTGCGTGTCCGTCGCGCCATAGAGCAGACCGGGCTGGCGAGGGTCCTCGCGAATCGAGTTGGCAACCGCACCCGGCGCTATGCCGTTGTCGATCTCCGCCCAGGTGCGGCCACCGTCGTGCGTGCGCCAGAAATGCGGTTGCATGTCGTCGATCCGCAACGTGTTCGCGGCGGCGTAGGCGGTGCGGGTGTCGAAGTGGCCGGCCTCGATGTTGAAGATACGGGTCCACGGCTTGATCGCCGCCGGCGTCACGTTCTTCCACGTCGCGCCACCATCCGCTGTTGTCTGGATGTTGCCGTCGTCGGTGCCGGCCCAGATCACCTTGAGACTGCGCGGGGATGGCGACAGCGCCGTGATCGCTCCGCGCGGAGCCGGTGTGACGCCACGCGCGTATTTCCCCGCACTCGTTGGGATCGTCCACGTCTGCCGAGCGAGGTCTGGACTGATACGCGTCCACGTGCGCGCGTGATCGGTCGAGCGCCACACCACGTTGGACGCGTAGTACAGCACGTCGGGACGCACCGGTGACCAGATGAGCGGCATCGTGCGCACGTTGCGGCCGAACGTGTCGCCGCGCGCGGCGGAGTCGGGCCCGACGGGCGTCGTCTGGCCTGTGCGGCGATCGTAGCGCGATACGTTCCGGCGCGCGCTGCCGAACACAACGTCGGGATCGCGCGGGTCGGGCGCGGCGATGCCGTATTCCTGAATGTTCGCCGGGTGCCAGTCGTGGAACGTGATCTCGCCATCGTCGGAGCGGCTCGCGACGCACAGCGAACCCGAGTCCTGCTGGCCGCTGCACACGCGATACGGAAACGCGTTGTCGGCGGTCACGTGGTAGACCGCGGCG